>Ga0066790_10000001_pt1 | contig 78399 bp, 18 predicted proteins | sample OrgsoiDNA2013050_FD_70963 | JGI IMG/M metagenome (GOLD analysis project Ga0066790, IMG submission 70963) | Permafrost soil microbial communities from the Arctic, to analyse light accelerated degradation of dissolved organic matter (DOM) -... | ecosystem: Environmental > Terrestrial > Soil >...
GGGTGGCGGGGGGCTGGGCCCAGCGGCGCTGGGCGGGGGTGCGGGTGGTGGTGGTGACGGGGCCGGGGCTGGCGGCGAGGTTTGCGGGGTGCAGGTCGGCGGGTGCGGGGGCGGGGCGGGTGAGGCTGATGCGGCGCAGCAGGGGGGCGATGTGCTCGGGGGGCAGGGCGGCCAGGTGCAGGCCGTCGAGGAACGGCGGGGGCGGGGGGAGGCGGAGCAGGCCGAACAGGTCGGGTCCCATCCGGGCGGCTAGCTCCTGCTCGTAGCCGGGGGTCAGGACCCGGGCGCGGACGGTGCGCTGCAGCCAGTCCGCCGCCTGGGTGGTGAGGACCTCCCCCGCCGGCGACACCACGCACCCCGCCGGCACCGCACCGGCCGCCAGCGGCTCCACCACCCCGCCCGGCGGCGTCAGATCGGCCCATCTGGCGCGGTGCTCTCGTAGTTGCTCGGCCAGCACCTGCGCGCGGTCTGTTCGCGACTGCGTTTGCGACCGGCCAGCAGGCGACGGCCCGGCCAGGCTGCGGTCGAGCGGGCTGGTGCCGCTATGCGGCACCAGCGGCCGGATCGCGGGGCCGGACATGGCGGCCGGCGACGGGACGATGGCTGCCGCGTCGCGGCCGGCGTAATCATGCACGAGGAAACCTCCACGAGGGCAGGCCAGCACCGTGCGCCAGCGCGTCTGCTCGTCCGGCTACGAGCGGGGCCGCAGCGAAGTTCACCGGCCCGGCGCGAAGGTCGGCCGTTGACAAGGGCCGGGGCCGGCGGAGCGGACCACTGCGCGGCCTGGCATTTTTCTGGGGGGATGCACAAGAACCCGCTTCAGCCCGCGGCCGGAGCGGCGCGCTGAAGCGGGTCCTGGGCTGGCTGGCTCCTCGGATCGGCTAGCCAGTTAGCGGAATGACCTTCGCGCCCTGGGGGGATACTGCGAACCAGGTGCCGCCGACGCCCTCGCCGTTGGTCTGCCCGGGTGCGGTGTCCTTGCTGAACAGGTAGACCGGCCAGCCTCCGACGGTGACCTGGAGTTTCCCGTCGGCTCGCTTGACGACACCGATCTCCGACTTCGGCACGCCGCTGAGGAAGATCTTGCCGTTGGGGTTGACCACGACCGGCGGCCACGTGACGGCGCAGGCACCGTTGCAGTTGGACTGGGACGGATCCGCGGTGTCCTTGTCGAAGCGGTACAAGGTGAAGCCGGCGCCGTTGACGACCACCGGGTTGAGGGTCCCGGCTGCGGCCGAGGTGAGCTGGACCCACTGCGCCGCCGTCGCGCTGCCCGGACTGGCGAAGTCACCGGTATTGTCCGGCGCGCCATTAGCCGCGGCGGTGCCGGGCTTGTAGGTCAGCGCTGCCTGACCGGTAGTGGTCGCGTGGTTGGGCTGAGATCCGGCGGGGGCCGTGTTGCCCGGCCCGCAGGCGGTCAAGGCCAGGGCACTGGTCACAAGCAGGGCAGCTCCTGCCGTTATGCGAATTTTATTGATACTTCCCACCAATCCTGGGACTACGGGTTATTTGCGATGGTGGTCACTACGAAGCCCGTGGCTGGTGGGTTCAGAACCGATTCCGCGAATAGGCGGGAACCTGCGCACTACGGGGAGAACCCGTGGGCGGGGATAAAGGCCACCTCGGCACCGTCACGGAGCGCGCGGCGGCGCCGATCATCGCGAAGTACACCGGTGTGCTCCTGGCCTTGCTCACGCTTGCTCCGTCCGGATCCAGCTACGTGCCTGCACTGCGGCCTCGATGCGCCTCCACTGACAACTACCAGCTGAGCGGACTAGCTACTGGGTGGGGGCATCACCACGCTCCCAGCGTGCTCAGGGCAACGGGACCAGGTGGCGAGGCGGGCTGGCCGGTGCCGCGGCGGTGCTGGTTGAACCGCGCGGTGGCCAGGTGTCGTAGGAGCAACCGGGCGGGTGCCATTTCCCGGCGGCCAGCCCGTCAGCGAGATCCAGCCGGTCAGCGAGACAGACACGGAGACCCGGATGACCCAGTGCAGTGCACCGCAGCTTCGGAGCCTTCCGGGGGGGCACGCGGCGCCCGGCGACCCAGAGCCCGGCCCAGGTGCTGGCGGACAGCCGCAGCACTCTGGAGATCACGACGCCGATGCGATCGTGGCCCGGCTGTACCGGGAGAACGGGGCGTTTGTCCTGAGCTACGTCACCGGCCTGCTGAAGGACCGTTATCTCGCTGAGGACGTGGTCCAGGAGACCATGCTGCGGGCGTGGCGGCACTGTGGTGAGTTCCGGCCGGAGAAGGGCTCGGTGCGGGGCTGGCTGATCCGGGTGGCTCATAACGTGGCCATGGACACGTTGCGGATGCGCCGGTCACGCCCGGCCGAGGTGGCCGAGGACGCCGCGCCCGAGGCGCCCGTCGCGGACCACGCCGATGCTGTGGTGACCGCTGTGCACGTGCGCCGCGCGCTGGACCGGCTGAGCCCGTCGCACCGTGCGGTGATCGAGGAGATTTACCTGAACGGCTGCACCGCCCGCGAGGCCGCGGCGCGGCTGGGCATCCCGGAGGGGACTGCCTTCTCCCGCTCGTATTACGCGCTGCGCATTCTGCGGCAGGAGCTGGGCGTGACGCTGCCCGGTACCCGGTCGGCGGCGGCGTAGCGGGCTGGCGGGGCACAGCATGGCGTATTCGAATATTGAGTTCTCGCCGGTGGAGGCGAAGTTCTTCGTGGCGGCGACGGGGGAGGATCCCCCGGAGTTTGACACCAGCCGGGGGCTGGCGGTGGCGGGGGTGGTGGGCGCGGCGGCGGAGATGGTGGACGGGGAGCTGACGCCGCTGGTGGCGGCGCAGGTGAACGCGGCGGTGACGGGGATGTCGGGGGAGATGCCGGCGGCGTTCACGGAGAACCTGGAGAAGTACGCGAAGAATCTGCTGCCGGCGGCGGCGGGGCAGCTGCGGGAGCTGTCGGCGTATGTGGAGGAGACGTCGAACCAGGCGCAGGAGATGAAGGTCCAGGCGATCGCGGCGCTGGCGACGATGATCGCGTCGCTGGTGGTGGATGCGGTGCTGGCGTTCTTCAGCCCGGCGGCCGGGCTGGAGGCGGCGGCGGCGGAGTGGCTGGCTTTGCGCGCGTTCCTGGAGGCGCTGCTGGACGGGATGGCGGGCCAGATCCTGAAGATGTTGGTGATCAATATCGGGATCCAGGAGCTGACCGATGTGGTCGCGCAGGCGGTCATGATGGCGCAGGGGATCCAGCAGGACTGGAACTGGAAGGAGACTGCTGAGCAGGCCGGGATAGGGGCGCTGGGCGGGGTGATGGGCCTGGGCCTGGGGCCGGCCGAGGAGGCGCTGGCCGGGGCCATGGCCGGGCTGCTGAAGGGCCTGGGCAAGGGCCTGGGCGACGGGCTGGGCAGGGACCTGGGCGACGGCCTGGGCAGGGACCTGGGCAACGGGCTCGGCAAGGGCCTGGGTGACGGGGTCGGCAAGGGCCTGAGCGACGGGGCCGGGGACGTGCCGGGCCACGGGGCGCCGGCGGTGCCGGGCGTGCCGGCGGTGCCGGGAGCGGCACCGGGGTCGGCGGAGTGGCTGGCGGATCACCTGTCGGAGTTCGTGTCCAGGCTGGCCGTGGGCGGGTTCCATAATGCCGGGCACTCGTTCTTGTGGACGTGGATGACGACCGGGAAGCCGCAGTGGGACTGGGCCTCGTTCGCCGGCGGGGCGGCGCAGGGTGTCGCGCATACCTTGGGCGTGGGCATCGGGGGTGCGGGGCGGCTGGGGCTCGGCGGGCAGGCGGACCTAACCGGGCTGCGGCTCCCGGCGGAGGACCTGCTGTCCCTGCTCGGCCCGGTCACTCCCGCGGTGCTGAACGACATCGCGGCGGCCAGCCCGGTCCAGGTCACCGCCAGCACGCCCGCCGGCGCCCTGTCCCCGGAGGCCCTGCCCGCCGGCGCCCTGTCCGCGGAAGGGCTGCCCGCGGAGGGCATGCCCTCCGTGGGGGCGGGGGCTGGTGATGGGCTGCCTGGCGGGCCGGCCGGTGCTGCTGCTGTGGCGCAGGTGCCGGGCCAGGACGCGGTGCCGGGCGAGGGGGTGCCGCAGGCCGGCCGCGGGCCGGTGCCCGGGCCCGCGGATGAGGGGTTCACCCCGGCGGTGGCGGTGCTGCGGCTGGCCGGGGTGACACCCGGCCCGGACGCCGCGTACGCGATCGCGCTGCGGACCGGGATGGTGCCGGTCACCGGCCTGGCAGCCAGCCACCCAGGTTACCTTGAGCCGCTCACCGCCCAGCTCAACACCTTCACCCCCGCCGGCCTGGCCGCCGCCCGCGCCCTGCCGGGCCCGGAGACCGCCCTGCCGGCCGCCGGCATCGCCGCCCGCGTCCCCGACACCGCCCTGCCGGCCGCCCGCACCCCGGACGCCGCCGTCGCGGGCAGCCAGGATCTCCGAGCTCCCGCTGCTGCCGCGCTGCCCGCCGGCCCGGCCGACCGTGTCCCGGACGCCGGTCCAGGGGCGACGCCAGAGACCGGGCCTGCGGTGACCCGAGCCCCCGTAAACGAGCCGCCGGTCACCCAGGCCCCAGAGGCCGGGGTACGGCAGGCCGAGACCCCGCAGGCCCAGAACGCGGAGACCGGAGTCCCGCAGACCGAGACTCCGCTGACGGAGACTCCGCAGGCCCAGGCCCCGCAGGCCCAGGCCCCGCAGGCCCGGACCCCCGAGGCCGGGGCATCCGTGACGGGAGAGCAGGCGCTCAGGGTGCCGCCGCCAGCCGTGCCCTCCGAACTGGGGCCGCGCCCGGCCGGCGAGCCCTCCCCGGCGGACTTGGTCACGCCGGGGCCCAGCACGCACGAGGTCGCCGGCAGCGAGGTCGCTGGCAGGCCCGGCGCGGACATCGGTGACACACCGGCATCCGCCCGCCCCGCCAGCACCACCCCCCGTGCGACCGCTGACGAGCCATCGGCCGCCGGGGCGACCGGCTCCCGGGCCGCTGAGGATCGCCTGCCGGAGCCGGGCGAGCAGAACGCCGCCGCCGGCCCCGCCCGCGCTCCCGGCCCCGCCCGCGCTCCCGGCTCCGTCCGGCCGGACGGCCCTGGCCGTCCGGAGGCTGACCGGGGGCCCGAAGCCGCCGGGCGCACTGACCAGCCGGAGCAGCGCATCGAGCCGGGGGCGGCAGGAGAGGCGGCTGCCGCCCCGCGCCGTGAGGCGGCGGGGACGGTGTGGACGCGCGGCGGGGACGGCTGGCATGTGGCCGGGCACGACGGGTCGCTGGATCGCGGTCCTGGTGAGGGCGGGGAACCGGGTGCGGTGGGGGTGCCGGCGGGGTCGCGGGCGGTGTTTGACGGGTCGGGTGAGCTGCAGCATCTAGTGCTGCCGGGCGGGGTGAGCTACGAGCGGGACCTGTCAGGGGCGTGGTCGGCGCCACGGCAGGGCCCGGGTGAGGTGATCGTGGATAAGACGATCGCCTCGGAGACGCTGACCTCGGGTGACGGCACGGTGACGGAGACGCTGCCGGCGGGCAGCGAGCAGGTGCTGGACGGGAAGAACACCGCGGCATGGCGGCAGGTTTTCGAGGATAACGGTGCCCGGCTGGCGGAGCCGCGGACGTTTCTGCGTGATGAGGGCGGTGGGTGGTCGGAGACTAGCTCGCCGGTGGGGTCGGCGCGGTGGGAGGCGTGGCAGGCGGGCGCGAACCAGGCGCATGATGCGGCGCGGACGCTGCACGACATCGCGGCCCGGTCCGGCGACGGCATCCCGGAGGCGGAGCGGCTGAGGGGCCTGCCAGCGGAGGGCGTGCGGGAGCTGCTGCACGGCTCGGCGGATGACGCGGCCGCGGCGGTCTATGAGTGGATCCGGCGGGAGAAGGGGGTGGAGCTGCGGTGGACGCAGCTGGAGGCCTCGCACGCGATGGGCCGGGGGGAGATCGTGAACATGGCGGCGGGGGAGGGCAAGTCGTGGCTGTTCCTGGTGGACGCCGCCCGGCAGGCCGTGCTGCCGGGGGTGGGCGCGGTGCAGGTCCTGACCACCCGCGAGAACCTCGCTGACCGCGAGTTCATCGAGTACACCAAGGTGCTGGGGTCGCTGGGGTACGACGTGCACCGGATAGACCCCGACAAGCCCCCGCCGCTCCCGGCCGAGGGCCGGCCCACCATCTATGTCGGCACCCAGCAGGAGGTCGGGTTCACCTGGCTGCGCACCGGCCTGGTCCCTGGCCAGGACGGCACCACGATGCCCCGAATCAGCGTCGGGGTGGACGAGATCGACGAGGCGCTGATGTACTCCAACCCCCAGTACATCCTGTCCGAGGGCGTCGCGGGCGCGGCACCGCAGGAGGTCGCCGCCCAGGTCCGCGACGCCGCGGGCTTCCTCGCCGGGCACCTGGCGGGCGGGCAGCTGACCGACGCGGACTTCGGCCGCGGCGACGGGCAGCCTCGCGGCCCCGCCGCGCTGACCCCCGAAGGCCTGGCGAAGGCCGCGGAGATACTCGGCGGGCAGCTCGACGACGGGCAGCTGCAGCGGCTGAACATGGCCGCCGCCGCGCATTTCGAGTACGCCGAGAAGATTCACTACGAGATCCACGACGGCAAGGCGTTCATTATCGACCAGACCACCCATGCGGTGCTGTTCAACCCCGAGACCTCCACCGAGAGCCGGTGGAACGGCGGCCTGGCTCAGGCCATCGAGGCCAAGCACGGCCTCACCATCCGCGCCGACCCTTCTACCAGCAAGAGCATCACCGCCCAGGAGCTGTTCAAAAAGCCCGTCTACGACCGGGTGACCGGCGCGTCCGGCACCGCCGCCGGGAAGGGCGCCCGGTTCGCCGAGGCTGGCCTCTCCGGCAAGGTCACTGACATCCCCCGCTACTACCGCTCCCAGCTCAAGACCGAAGCTGACCATGTCAGCCCGGACCTGGCCGCCAAGCTGGACGACATCGCCGCCGGCACCAAGGCCATGCTCGACCCCGGTGGCAGCGGCCAGCCGCAGCTCATCCTCGCCCACCGCAACGATCTCGTCTCCAGCCTGTCCGGCAAGCTCAAGGCCCTGGGCGTCGACCACACCGCCATCGACGCCAAGTGGTTCCTCGAGCAGGGCACCAGCCGCGAAGAAGCATTCAGCAAGGTCATCGCCGAGGCCGGGCGGCCCGGCCAGGTCCTGGTCATCAACATGCAAGGCGCCCGCGGCGTCGACATCTCCAACACCCCAGAGGCCAAGGCCCTCGGCGGCCTGCACGTCAGGGTCACCGCCCGCTCGGGCATATCCCGCGACATCGACATCCAGGCCGAGAACCGCGCCGCCCGCTCCGGCGACCGCGGCTCCGTCAGCTACTACATCTCTCCCGACGACGACGCCTTCACCCTCTCCCCCCGCAAAGACGTCCGCCTGGACATCATCCACTACACCACCACCCACGGCGAACACACCGAGGCACTCGACGCCCACACCAAGGCACTCGCCGACGCCCTCACCGCCGACGCCGCCACCGCCGGCGACGAGGCTCCCCTCCCGGCCGCCGGCGAGGCGCCCGCCGGCGAGGCGCCCGCCGGCGAGGCGCCCGCCCGGATCAGCGACGAGGCTCCGCCCCCGGCCAGCGGCGATGCGCCCGTACCGGCCAGCGAGGCTCCCGCCTCGGCCAGCGGCGAGGCTCCTGCCCTGGCCGGCGAGGCTACCGCCCGGATCAGCGAGGCTACCGCCCCGACCAGGGAGGCGCTGGCCAAGGCCAAGGCGGCGCTCGCCGAGGCCGAGCAGGTCCTGCGCAACAGGATCCCCGGCCTGCAAGACGCCGCCGCCCTTCGCCTCGGCATGCACACCTCCGCCCACCTGCCCAACGCCCCGCCCGCCGGGTCAGCGGCCAGCCTCGCCGCCGCGCCCCCCGCCGTCCCGGCCCAGCCACCCCCCCAGTCCCTGCCCGGCCATCCCACCACCCCAGGCCGCCTACCGGCCGCGTCCACGGCGGCGGACCAGCAGCTGGACAAACTGCGGGCCGAGCGGGGGCAGCTGGCCAAGCAGCTCAACGCCGACACGCTCACCCCGGCCGCCGCTCGGGCGCTGCGGACCCGGCTGGCCCGGGTGAACTCAGCGATCCTCCAGGGCCACGCCCGGCTCGGCGCCACTCACGGCCCTGCGGCCGGGCACGGCGCCACTCACGGCCCTGCGGCCGGGCACGGCGCCACTCACGACCCCGCGGCCGGGCAAGGCGCGACTCACAGCCGCGCGACCCAGGCAGCGCGGTCCCGCCCGGCCCGCACCCGGGCAGCGTGGTCGCGCTCGGCCCGCGCCCGGGCAGTGTCGTCCCGCCCTGGCCGCCCGTCAGTCCGGGCCGCCGCCGGGATTTCGGTGACCAGCCCCTGGGCCGGCCGCCCGGTCCCCCTCGGTGGCCAGCCAACCCGGTCAGGTTTCTATTTCCCAGACCACCCGCGCATGCCGGAACAGGTTCTGGCCAGCGAGGTGGCCGCGTCGCAGTACCTGCCGCGCCTGGACGGCGCGACCGTGCTGCACGCCCACTTCCGTAACGGCGCATTCGCCGTCGACGACGGAGAACTCAGCCCGGCCGAGTTCTATAGCAAGGCCATCGCCCCGCTCCGCCTGCCTGCCCAGCAGCCGCTCATCCTCATCGCCTGCCAGACCGCCGCAACCGCCTCCGCCTCTGCCTCCGGGCCCGGCAGCGCACTCGCCGCGCTGGCCAACGTCAGCGGCCGACCCGTGATCGGCGCCACCGCCGACGTGTTCACCACCGAGGCCGGGCTGGTGACCGCAGCGCACGCCGGCTACGACAAAAAGGGCCGACCTGTCTTCCACAGCGACAAGCCGGGAGAGTGGGTGGCCGCCTGGCCCGACCGCCCGATGGCCCGGCTCGGCCCCGACCTGCTGGCCAGCCTCGACGAGGGCCCCCTCGCCACCCACCTGCCCGGCATCACCCGCGCCCCCGGCCAGCGGCCGGCCGCACCCCCAGCCAGAACCGTCATGTGGGCGCAAGCAAGCCTTCCAGAGGTGCTCGCGTCGGCACCGCCGCCCGGCGGCGCGCCGGCCGCGCTGGGTGAAGCCGCGCTGAGTGACGCAGAGCTGGGTGACGCAGAGCTGGGTGACGCAGACCTGAGTGACGCGGAGCTGAGAAAGCTGGAGGAGCAGGTCCGCGAGTACCGGGTCGGCATCGGTCTCGCTGAGCTGACCGAACCGCAGCGGGAAGATCTCCTGTGGCGGCTGCTCGACTGGCCGGACAGCGCGCTGCGCACGGTGCTGGGGCTGATCTCGGCCGAGAGCGACCCTTCGCTTAGTCGGCTGTTCTCTGAAAGCACGCTGTTCGCCGCGCTGAAATCGCGCATCCATGCCGAGCATCCGCTGCACCCGGACTTCCAGCGGCTGGTCGCGGCGCGGTTCCGCGGCGGCTGGGCGGCGCTTGACGGTGGCGAGGTCGATCCCATAGGCCAGCCCGACGGCACCTTCAGCCTGGGTCAGATCGGCCCGGACCTGGCCACCATCGACGTTCACGCCAAGCTGGCCGACGGCCAGTACAGAACGGTCGCTTCCGCCCTCGCTGCGCTCTCCGACGCTGAGGTCTTCAGGCTCGGCGACGCCCTGGTCGGACTGCCACTGCCGCAGCGGGGGCTGGCCACGTCGGTGCTCACCCGGATACGCGCAGCGCTGAGCGCACAAGTCGGCGAGGCGGCCGTTCCTGAGCGCACGGCAGTGCAGCGGCTTGACCGCCTGATCACCCCGCTGCGGCGGGCCACGATGGGACAACTCGCCGGAGTCGGCTCGCCGGGCGACGTACCGCTGTTCCCGCCCGCCGCGCTGCTGTCGCAGGCCAGCCTCGAGCCCGAAAACCAGGAGACGGTCCCGGTACGCCTGCGGTTCACCCAGCCGGCGAGTACGGGCAAGGGCCAGGGCAGGGCGCCGCGCGGCACCGCGGCGGGCGCGCAACGGACCAGACCGCCTGGCGCCAGCGCCGATTCGGAGCAGGACGTCAGCGGCCTTGTCGCCGAGATGCACTTCCGGGCGACGTACCCGGCGGGGCCGCATCGCCTGACCACGGAAGAACTCCTCGCTGCCCGCGAGGCGGTTCTGGCCGACGCCAGGCAGATCCTGACCCGCCCGCCCGGCGCGCCGCCGCCGCAGGCCGTCCTGGACCGGCTAGCCGGGCAGGAGCGCCTCGGCCTCGTCCGGATCGCGGCCGATGAGCGGCTCGAGCAGCTTTACCGCGGCTACCGGCACGCCATCGAGCAAGTAACGCCGACAACCGGCATGAACGAGGAACAGGCCGCGACCGCACGGGCCGGCGCGCTGGCCAGAAGCGACGACGCGGCCGGGCGCGCCGCCTACGTCGGCGTGCTAGCCGAGCTGCCCGCAGTCCTGGCCAGCGTCCGGTCCGGCGAGCTCGCCGTGCCGCCCGGCGGTATCGAGACGGCGCTGGACAGCATCCGCCAGCAGGCGGAGCTGGCCGCCGGGCAGGCCCGGACCGATCACCTGGACGCCGCCGCGAGCCAGGCGTTCGGCGACGCTGTCGAGGCGGGCCTGAGCGGCCTCGGCGGGCACATCAGTCAGCTCGCGTTGAACAACGCGGCCGGCGCTGTCCTCACCCGCGCGGCCGACCTCTTGCCGGCGGAGTTCCGTCCCGCCGCAGGCCCCGGCGGCCCGCACCACGGCGGTCCGGCTGACGGCCAGCCCGGTGCCAGCCGCCAAGGCCGTGGCGACCAGAACGGCGGTCGCCCGGACTCGCCTGCCGAGGAGATGGAGACGAGCTGGGAACAGGGGCCGGACGGCATCCGGCACATGGTCCGCCGCCCGGTCAAGCCCGGCGCGCGGCCGGGCCAGGCAAACGGCCAGGGCAGTACCTCCGAGGCTGACTCTTCATCGTCGCGGGTGCGCGGGCCCGATGGCGCCTCCCACCTCTCGGGCGGTCAGTCCGGCTTCCAGCCCGGCCAGCATGGTCCCCCCGGCTCGCCGGCGAGGCGCGGCGCCGGGCCGGGCGCCAGGCGCCCGGCCGAGGGCAGCGCTACCAGGGTCGATGAGCCCGACGAGGCCGCAGGCGAGAAAGAGTCGCGCCTGGTCATCAAGCTGACCGGTGGCGCGCAGGAGACCAGCACCGCCGCTGCGGAAAAGAGCACGGCAGCCGAGCCGGAGCTGGTCAAGCAGCGGCGCGACCTGCTCCGCACCTTGGCGGAGCAGCGCTTGATGGCTGAGCAGGCGCTGCGGCCCGCGGAGACGAAACAGCGAGCAGGAACAGCGCAGCCTGCGATACCCCTAGTCAAGCCGGCGGCGCCTGAGGACACGCCAGACGTCAGGGACATCCAGCCCACCCCGGTGCAGGACGACCTGGCTACGGCTGCGACTGAGGGCACGCCGGCCGAGACGGCCGGCAGCACCAGGCAGCACGGCGAGGATGCCCACGCAGACACCCGCGCGATCAGCCAGAGCGCCGTCGGGCGGGGCAAGCGGCCCGCGATCGGCCCCGATCCGGAGCAGTTCAGGGAGACCGCCCGGCAGCGGCGGCTGGCGAGCCAGGAGCGCCTGGCTAGCCTGCGCCGCGAGGCCCGGCGGCTCCAGCAGGTTCTCGACGAAACGGCGCCGTCTAGCGAGTCGTCCGCTCAGGCCCAGACCCGCCCCGAGCGCATCGCTGACGCTCGGGCCAGGCTGCCGGAGCTTCGCGCGCAGATCGCCCGGCTGACCCAGGACGCGAGCGCCCTGCCGTCAGGGCCGCAGGCACGGGAAGAGGCTGCGCAGCGGGCCCAGGCGGAAGCGGCGCAGCAGGCCGAGGACGCGGCCAGGCGAGAACAGGAATGGCAGCAGGCCCTGGCCGCCGCGCGGGAGACCTTCCCGGCCGATCGCCCGGCCAGCCGGCCCCAGATCAGCTTCGCAACCGCGGAGGCCGAGGTCGAGCGCACCGTGGCCGCCGCCGAGGAGGAGGCCAGGCGCGGGTACTGGGACCCGAGTGACGCCGAGGGTGTGGCCGCGTACGCGGAGTATCACGCTGAGCAGGCCCGAGTCGAGGCCTGGAACAGGATCCTGGACGACGCGGGCGTCGGCCGTCCCGAGCCCGGTGCGCGCGAGACGCCAGCCAGTCCGGAGCAGGGCAGCTCCGCCGAACGCTCCGCGATCCTCACCCGGCTGCGCGAGACCGAGCGACTGCTGAGTGGCGTCATGCACCAGCTGCTGGGCTCCGACGCTCGAAGCCTGCGCGCCCGGCGGGACGGCATGCTGCTCGTGCAGTCCCGGCTGCGCCGGGTGCAGGCCGACATCGATGTTTTCACCGGCTCGCTGCCCGACGACATCGCGGAGCTGGAGCGAGAGCAGCGGCGGCTGGAGGACATCCCCGGCTGGCTGGAGCTTCCGTTCGCCGGCCCGGCCGTCGGCAGCTTCCGCGAGGACCGCATCCAGCTCGCGCAGAGCCGGCTGGCCGAGGTCCAGGTCAAGATCGCGGCGCTGCGCGAGCAATGGGCGCGGGAGCACGAGGCGACGACGCGACGGCTCACCGCCCAGCAGCAGTGGCTTGACGACATCCTGGCCCGCGACGAGGCCTTTCAGGCCGCGCAGGAGGTCACGGGCGATGGGTCGCCGGGCGGGATCCTGGGTAATCGAATCGGCCTGGCGCGGGGCTGGCTGCGCCAGCTGCGGGCGCAGCTTGCCCGGCTCGCTGCCTGGAAGCCCGGCACTGCGCTGCCGCCCCCGGCCAGGAACCGGACGCCGGGGCAGGACGAGCCAGCGGGGGACCGCGCTGGGCGCGCGCCGCGGACCGTCGAGCAGCGGATCAACGCGATCAGGCGCGCGCAGGAGCGGGACTGGCAGCGATGGGTCACCGCCGCCAGGCAGTCCTATCCGGCCGCCCGGCCGGCCCGCGCGCCGGATCTCAGCCTGGCCGACGCCTACGCCGAGTACCAGCGCGCCGTGGCGGCTACCGTTTCGGCGGCCAGGGAGGCGTACTGGGAGGCCGAGGATCCGGACGGCCGGGAAGCCTACGTCCAGTTCCACGCCGAGCAGGCGCACCTGCGCGCGCTGGGCACGCTCCAGGCCGAGCTCGGCATTGAGGTGCCGGGGGCGGAGCTGGAAGAGCAGCTCCTGCCGGGTGCCCCGATCGACCCGGAGACGCTCCCGCCTAACGGCCCTGAGCTGAGCCTTGACGAGGCCGCCGCCTGGGTGGAGCGGCAGGCCAGGGCCGCGACGGCCGAGGCGCTGGAGTCCTGGCCGGACACGGCCGGGACGCCAGAGCACCTGGCCTACGTGCACCTGCGGACCGAGCAGGCGACCGAGCAGGCCTGGAGCGCCGTCCTCTCCGAGTTCGGGGACCATCCGGACCTGGCGTCCTGGCAGCCGGCACCGGCCCGCGAGAATGCGGAGCCCCGCGCTGGCGCTCCGGCGGCCGAGGACGCGCCGCCGATCCCGGCGATCGTGGTCACCGCGCCCGACGAGGACCGGCCCGATGCCGCTGCCGCGCTGCTCGGCGACACCGACCCGGTGCCGGGGCGGGTCGCGACCCTGCTCGGCGAGGCGTCCGGCTCGCCCTGGCATGAGCAGGCCGCCGCGGCGGCGCCGCGGGTTGCGGGGTTCACCACGCTCGTGGCCCAGACCAGGGATGGCGCGCTCACCGACGGCGAGGCCGGTCTCAGCCCGGCTGAGGTCGCGGCGCGGCTCGGCCTGCACGTTCCGGGGACCGGCCCAGACGGGCTGCCGGTGGCCGTTCCCGATCACCCCGCCGGCGTGCTCATGATCGCCAACGACAGCCCGCGATCCGGGGCTGAGCTGCACGCGGCGACCGGCGGCACGCACGTGGTCATCTCGCAGGATCGCGAGGTGATCATGCTGGGGAATGAGGTGGTCTCCGGCACGGTCACGGGGGGCCGCTTCACGCCCGACGGGCAGTGGGTGATCCACGCGGACGGCCGGGAGTACCCCACCGGCACGCCGTCCCTGACCGAAGCGCTGGAACTGGTCAGCAGGCCGCCAGGGCAGGCCACGCCGGGCACCGGCAAGCCGACGGCCACCACCAGCACCCCGACTGCAACCGTCACTCCGGACACCACCGTCACTCCGGACACCACCGTCGCTCCGCAGCCCCGGACAGCCCCCGGAACCTCCCGGCTGCGCAGGATCATCGACCTGGCGGCGAGCGACCGGGCCCTGCCGCACCGCGAGGTGACCTGGCTGCGGGCGCCGCAGGATTCCGTCAGGCACGCGCAGGCCGCGGCGGCCGCACCGCGGGCGGTGGGCTTCAAGACGCTGATCGCGCACAGCCGGGACGGCGCCGTGGTCGACGGCGACACCACGCTCACCGGTGCGCAGCTGGCCGCCCGGCTCGGCCTGCACCTGGCGGCGGACAACCCCGAGGCCATGCCGCGGGTGCCACCACCGGCCCGCCCGGCCGGCGTGCTGATGCTGAGCTGCGATATCCCCGGGGCGGCGGTGGAGCTGCACCAGGCCACCGGCGGCGTGCACCCGGTCCTGTTCCCGAGCCACCAGGCCGTCATCCTGCCGACCGGCGAGGTGATCTCCGGCGGGTTCAGGACGGCCGCCGCCGGCCGCAGCGTCCCGGTAGCCAACGGCCAGTGGCTCGCCCTGGTCAACGGGCGCCTGCTCAAGTTGGGGACGCCGCTGCTGAGCGAGGCGGCCGACGCGCTCGGCATCGAGCTGCTGCCTGGCGCGCATCCCCCGGACCGGCCCGTCGCCTTCTACGCCGACCTGACCGAGGCGCAGATCGCCGTCCTGGCGGAATCCGGCCTGGCCATGGGCGCGGCCGCGGCGGACGGTGCGGAGGGGTTCCTCAGCTCGCTGATCGCCCTCGCGGGCGATCGGCTCCGGACTCTGCTGCGGGCGGCTCCGGGGGCCGACCTGGCTCCGCTGATCCTCCGGGCGATGGCGGACCACTATGGCCGCAACGGTCAGCCCGATCCCAGGTACGACTCGTACCTGCCCGCCTCGCTGGCGGCCGACCAGATGCTCACCATGCTCCGGGCCAGGACACTGGACTGGCGGGCCGCGCAACTCCTGCCCCACCTGGCCGCCGACGCGTTCCGGCTCGACCTGGCCGTGCTGGGCGGCCAGGGACAGGCGGTGCCAGTCGGCGAGGCCGGCCGTCCACGGACGGCGCGTCCGGACCAGACCCCGTTCGTGCTGCTGCGTACGACCGACGGGCAGTTCCGGCCGGCGCTGCCCAGGACCGACCTGGCACCGCAGACGGCACCGCGCACGGGGCTGCTGCGCCGGCCGCCGCGCCCGGCTCCGGACGCCGACCAGCCGACCGCCTGGACAGAGCAGCTCAGCGACCCCGCGCGGCAGCTCATCCGGCAGGAGGCGGAGGCGGCACCGCTGCCGCCCGAGGCGGTAGACCCCGCCCCGGCCGGCCGGGTAGCGGAAATGCGGCACCTGGCCAGGGCGGGCGCAGCGGTCAGGGCCGAGTCCGTCGCTCCGTTCCGGGACCGGCTCACGCAGCACATCCGGCTGCTCCTCTCCCAGCCCGAGCCCGACGCCGACATCGCTGAGCTGGAGGCGCTGGATCGCATCGACGGGGCCGTCGACTGGGAGGCGATGGCTAGCGACGCCCAGCAGCGCGTCGAGGAGTACAAGGAGGCGCTGGCCAGGGTTCAACGACTAGCGCACCCAGACCAGCTCGATGCCGCCGACCGGGGCGAGGCAGCGGATGCGGCCTACGCGGCCAGCCTGGCCGGGCGGGCGCAGCGGATCCAGGCGGCTCGAGAAGCCGACCCCGTTCCCGACAGAATATTCTCCGTCGGGGGGCAGCTGGACCGGGCCCGCCGGGCCATCCAGCGAGCGGCCGACGACGCCGAAGCGCGGGAGAGAGCCGCCGCGCCGGAGGAGGCGGACCAGCAGCGGATCCAGGCCGCGCGTGACGCGGCGGCGGTCCGCGCCACTCACTGGCAAATCCATGACAACCTGCAATTCCTCATCGACGCGCTAGCCGGGGCGCAGCAGACCGAGGAGCACGCCCGGCGGCTCGATCTCGACGTGCGCCGTGCCCAGCTTGAGGCGACCCTGACGCGCGAGGACGCCGAGCAGACGCTGCAGGCGCTGCGCAATGCCGCCCGCGAGGCCCAGGAGTGGCAGCTACGCCGGCAGCAGGCGATCGAGGCGGCCGAGCATGGCCTTGAGGCCCGTGAGCTGCCGCCGGGCTTCGGCACGCCGCTGCGCGACCAGCACGGCAACCCGCGAACGGACGCTCGCGGCCGGGTCATCCGCCGCTACCCGCTCGGCCACCAGAGCCGGTTCGACTGGCTGGGGGACGCCCAGCTCAGCGATACCGCCGGGGTCGCGCGGGCCATCTCCCGCGCGCTGCCGGACTCCGACCGGGCCGCCGCGGCCACCGTGGCGGCCGTGGAGGCCAGCGTCATCGCGTTCATCGACGCCAACGGCCGGCACGAGTTCATCAAGCGGCTGCTCGACGGCAGCCTGAACCTGACCGTGGACCCCCCCGCCGGGCGCCGCACGGTCAACGTCGTCCTCGACCTCGGTGACCTGCGCGACGCCCACCACGTGCGGGGCCTCCAGGCCGGCGGATACCCGGTCGGGATGAGGCGCCATCACCCCGTGGAGGCCGAGCAGGAACTGGTCACCTCGACGCTGCGCGGGGACACCAGCTCCCGCTCCACCGGCCTCAACGGCAACGTGCAGATCCAGTTCGGCAGCCTGCCGGGCGGCGCGTGGTCGGCCACCATGGGCGCCGGCCTGACCGGCACCAGCAGCGTCAGGTACGAGGACGGCCAGGACGTCGTCTCGGCGGCCAAGCGGGCCCCCCGCTATGAGGGCCTGACCGCCTGGTTCGACTTCCCCACCGCGTCTCTCCAGACATTTGTCACCCAGCCGGGCCAGGGCCCGGTCGAGCGGGCCGGCCACAGCGACATCATCGCGCGAGCCGCCTTCCCCGAGGAACTCGCGCCGGAAAAGAAGCCGGATGACCCGCCGGGCGCGTACCGGGACCAGCCGCGGACGCTGCCCGGCTCGGCCCGCCTCGGCCGGTCCCAGCAAGACCTCAAGAGCATGGCGGACGCCGACGCGGCGGCGGCGATCGAGAAGAACCTGGACGGCACGCTGCACCACTTCCTGCACATGGCCGAGTCCGCCGATGACATGGCCGACATGCGGGAGGCCATCCTGACTGACCTGTACGGCGCCGGTCAGCAGGACGAGAAGGTCGCCGACTTCGTCCGCGACATGCTCAGCGAGATGTGGTTCCTCAAGCGGTACGGGGACATCACGGCCTCGGGCGCGCTGTCACCGCAGATCAGGGACTCCAAGGGCAACGTGCTGGGGACGCTGCGGATCAAGGCCGGACTGCGTACCGCCCAGGCTTCGGCCGTGGCCAAGCTGGGCCTGAAGGAGGAGGTCCAGCGATTCGTCAGCGTCTGGGACAACAAGACGGAGTCCGGCGGCGCGACGCTCAGCCTGCCGACGGTCAGCATGGGCCATACCATCGGCGACCCCACGGCGCCGCTCGGCGGGTTCTCCAACGTCTCGGCCGGCGGCCAGCTGTCGCACTCGGTGGGCAGCAGCCGGTCGCAACAGGTCAACACCGGGTCTGGCGACATCCGCGGCATCGTCATCTGGGGCAACAGCGTGGTGTACAGCTCGGACTTCCACGTCACGGTGGAGCTCATCCGGCCGGGGGGACGGACCACTCAGCACCAGGGAACCCTGCCGGTCAACCTGCGCATCCCGGAGATGCAGCAGGCCAGGTTCGAGCACAAGCTGCGCACCGCGGCCGGAGAGAGCCTGCCCGATCCCGAGCCCGTCGAGAACGAGCCAGACCGCGAGAACCCGCTGAACTCGATCCGCTATCCGCCGGCGGTCCTCACGGCCAACCAGGGCATCGGGTTCACCTCGCCGCAGGAACTGCCCGGCGCGGAAAATGTGCTGCCGCGCGTGCTTGAGATGATCAAGGCGGCGGACGGCCCGCTGGACTGGGCCAAGGACTGGGACGCCTGGGACACGGCGTTCGTGGAGTCCCAGCTCAGCGCCCGGTTCACGCAGCAAGCGCTCAAGACTCACGCCGGCGCGCTGTTCCAGCCGGGCGGCACCACCCTGGTGGTGTACCGCCCGGCCCGTAACGGCGTCGAGGCCATCAGGGTGAACGTGGAGGCGACCCACGAGCCCGAGCCCGCGGCCACCGGCCGGGTGGATTCCGCCACCCTGGAGTCGATGCCCTCAGCCTTCGTCGGGAATGCCGGGACTGATGAGATCTCCGCCGGACTCGGCGCATCCTTCCAGGCGGCCGCCAACATTGGCCTGGGCTCACGCCAGCCACGCCGCCTGGGTTTCCAGTTCGAGGCCGACTGGAGCCGCACCCACCGGGCCTCCACCAACGTCGGGGTGAGCGGCTTCAGCCTGCAGGCCAACCTCTACGGCGAGCAGCCGGCCTGGTGGTTCCGTTACGGAAACGTCCGCTACAAGATCTCAGTCGAGACGCAGCACCAGAGGTACGTGGCCCCGAGCCTGCTGGGCTGGCTGGGCAAGAGCCTGGGCAGTGCCGCGGTGCGCGGGGTGCGCGCCTTCCAGGCCTGGCGCGACGCCGGCGCGGCGGGCAGGGCCGCCGCGGCCGGGCCGGGCGGCGCCACCCGGCCAGGCGACGATGACGCCTCCGAGACCAGCGGGGAGGCCGACCCGAGCGCGCAGCCGGCCAAAGGCAAGGCCGTCGACGACACGCTGCGGGGCGGGGCCACCTTCATCCTCCCCGAGGGGATGGCCAGGGCGGAGCGGGAACAGCCTCCCGTGGTCAGCGAGATCGGCCGGGTCCTGCACCGTGACATCGCCCGCCCGCCCGCCCTGCCAGCCCGGGTCGTGTCCGGCACGGCGCGGCGGCCGGACGTGGCCCCCCACCTGGCGGCGGACGGCGCGGACGCCTTCGACTACGCCGACGACCAGCTCATCGAGGTGCTGGGCACCAAGGAACTGGCTGACGTCGTCAGCAAGATGCTCCGCGACGTGGGCATGGACGAGGACGCAATCGGCGACATGCCCCAGACGATCACGTCACCGGAGTTCCTGGGCTCGGCGATGGTGCGCGGCCGGGCCGTGAACAAGCACACGATCGTCCAGGCCGGCATCGGTAGCGACCGGGAGGCGGTCGTCACCATTGAGGGCATCCCGACCGGCATCCGGCAGGACGGCCCGGACCCGGTCAAGCTGTTCCAGATGCACGTGGCCGAGGGCAGCGCGATCGCGGCAGACAGCACCGCCAGCGCCAGCTCCAGGGGGTTCGGCGTGGGCCTGCCCGGCCTGCTCCTCGGGCGGGAGGGCTTCCAGTGGCTGAACATGGAAACCTACCGGCACTCGTGGAGCTCGGCCAGCGCCGAGAGCTTCAACCTGACGCCGACCACCGGCCGGCTCAAGCAGAGCTCGAACGAGTACCTGGAGTACACCGGCGACATGGTCTGGCGGGTCACCGTGACCGCCCGCAGCACGAACATGGTTAAGGACGGCCCGCTTGACTACCGCAGCGGCGTCGTGAAGATCGGCCGCGGCATCACCTTCCTGAGGCGGGTGGAGCCCGCGCCCGATCCGCGGGACCCGCATCCGCTTCCCGACGACCCCAGCGTGGTCGCCATGATCGGCCGCCAGGGCCCGCGGTCAGGCAGCGCCAGCAACGGGAGCGGCAAAGGCGGGGCGGGCGGCGCGCGGCAGCCGCGGCTGCGCGAGGTCCCTACCCTGCGCGCCACCAGGCGGGCGGGCGACACCAGACGGCTGCCGATGGTCCCGCTGCTCCCGCCGTCCGCCGTGCACGACAAGCTATTCCCGCTCGACAAGGACATGGACGGCAAGGTCAACCCGGCGCTCGAGGCCGTCCGGCAACTCCTGGAAGACAAGGCGCCCGAACTGCTGGAGAAGCACGAGACGGCCGCCGACGGCCGCAAGGTCAGGGAGGTCCCGGCCCGGCTGGCGAACGTGCTCACGCTGGCGTCCATGTCGACCCTGATCGACGTGGCCCTCGGCCCCGGCCTGGTGCTCGACGCCCAGCAGTCGGGACCGGGCGGGAACTGGCGCTACCAGATCGTGCTGCGCGCCGAGCGCGACCCGCACGGCACCGGCCTGCAGTGGCTGGGCACCGTCGACGGCATGAATACCGTCCGCTACCAGACGCTGCTGGATATCAGGAACAAGTCGTGGGCCAGCAGCCAGGCGGGCGAGACCGGCGGGCACGTCGAGTTCACCGGCGGCGAGTCGGGCGGCCCGGGCCGGCACGTGGGCATCGGTCGTGACGCGGACCTCGGCCTCGGGCCGTCCTTCGGCCAGACCACCACGCACGGCGGTTACGAGCAGCAGATGCGCGCCCGCCGCGCCACGCGCTTCGAGCCGGGCACGTCCCACTACTACGGGTCAGACGTCAGGTTCACGGCGTCGATCACCAAGACCTGGGTCCCCTCGCGCCTGCTGAACTCCGCCCTGCTCAACCTGCCCCACTACGCCGCGGCGTGGGCCCAGGAGACGAGCAACCAGGCGTCCGTGCTCGGTGAGACCGACTTCTACCTCAAGGAACGGACGATCATTCCGGACGGCCAGCTGCGCGGCGAGACCATGCCGAGCGCTCCGGCCGGCGACGTCGCGGCCGTCGAGGAGCTGCCGCCGGGCACCGTGCCGGCCAGCCCGCTGAAGGTCACCAGCAGGGACGTCACCGACCATGAGGTGGTCCCGCTCGGCTTTGACCACCCGAAGCTGCGGGTGTACTTCGAGGAGCTGATGGCCAGGCTGGCCGGAAACGACATCAAGCTTGAGGGCGGCGATCCCCTGCCCAGCGGCGACCACAACTTCACGCTGTCCTGGCTGGCGGAGCACGGGACCCGGTCACGCGCAGCGATGTACAACATCATGTCCTTCGCGATGCTCACCGGGCAGGTTGACAAGCTGCTGTCCGACGAGGGCCTGAGGATGCCCATGCTGGTCCGGGAGGGCGGCCCGCTCACCGACAACTACGCCTGGGTCACGGTGCGGCTCACGTTCGTGGACCCGGAGATGATGGGCTGGTTCCATGGCTGGGTCGAGGCCGTCAACTACGGCTTCGACGAGCGCCAGCAGTTCGCGAACCGCGGGTTCGAGGCGGGGCTGGACCTGGACGGCGGCGGATCGCTGAACACCGGGAACCTGTCGGAAAGTCTCAGCCCGGTCTCGCCGGCCCGGCGTATCGTCGGCGCCACGGGCGACACGTCGGTCAGCTACGGCCGCGAGAAGACGTCCGGCTCCACGATCCAGGTGATGAAGCGGTACGACGCCGTCAACCGGGCGGTGCCGCGGCTGCGGGTGTCCGTCGGCGCGCAGTTCAAGGTCGAGGTGGAGACGGAGAAGAGGCGCGGCGACGTCAAGGTCCCCGGCCTCGAGGGCGGCAAGGTCACCTTCGCCCACGAGGTCCGGCACGCGGGCGAGCTGGGCCTGTCCCCGGACGCAGCCCTCCGGCTGGGCCTGCATCACCCAGGCGGTACCCCGGTGAACTCAGGCACCTGGATGCCCGGCCCGGCCGCGCTGCGCGGCGGCACCGACTCCGACCGGCTGCGGGCGGCCGAACTGGTGCCGTTCCTCAGGCGCGCCTTCGCCGTCCAGGTCGACCTGGTGGACGGCCACTTCATGCGCGGCGAGGACCAGGTCACGGTCGGCCAGCTCGCGGAGGGCATCCGCCAGCGGCTCTCGGAGCTGGGGCCCGAGCCGCCGTCGCACCTGTCGGCCGAGGAGATGCCGCCGCCGGCGCCGCGACGGCTGGAGAATCCCGACGACCCCATCATCCTGATCTCCCCGAGGGCCGCGGTGATTCCCCCCGGCGGGGTCACCTCGCCGGCGCAGGAACTCGCCGACGCCCTGGGGCGGCCGGTGATCGCGCCGGACACTGGCTACGTGATCACCAGGGACGGCTCGGTGCTGGCCGTGGACGCCCCGCCCGGCGCCACCAGCTTCGGGGAGGGCTGGCAGCGGGGACACTGGACCGCCTTCTTCCCCCGTCGGACGCCGCCGTCCATGCGCGCCATGACCCAGGACGACCTGGACGCCGTCACCGAGCTGGACGCGGAGGTGTTCCCCGGCCAGGAATGGAGCCGGTGGCAGTTCGAGGAGGAGCTCGCCGAGCCTGGCACCCGGCACTGGCTGGTGACCGAGCGGGACGGGCAGGTGACCGGCTACGCCGGACTGTCTGTCGATTCGGGCAGCGGCGTCGCGAGCGTCATCAACATGGCGGTCGCCCCCGGCGAGCAGGGCCACGGCGTCGGTACGCACCTGCTGCGGGAACTGCTGGCCGAGGCCGGGCGGGCCAGCGCCCGCACGGTCGAGCTGCAGGTTCCTGCCGATCAGTCCTACGCTCAACTCCAGCAGTTCTACGAGGACCGGGGCTTCCGGCAGAACCGGATCGAGCCGAACCGCTACGGGCCAGGCGTCTCGGCCGCCGTCCTGACGGCTGACCTGAGCTACGGCGTTGACTCGGCGGCGGAGGCCATCGGCGGGCGCCTGGCCTCCAGGGAGCCTCACGAGCTGCCCCACGACCTCGCCGACGCGATCAGGGCAGCACGCCAGAACAAAGACCTGGGGTGGCCCGGACTCGGGATCGCCGGGCATCCAGGCCGGGCCGCGCACGGTCAGGCCGCCGTCACGGCGCCGGGCAGTGACGTCCATGTCGGTGCCCAGGACTGGGCGCAGGCGCTCGACGAATGGCGGGCGGGACGCACGGCCGCGGCTCGCCTGGCCGGGCTCGCGCGAAGCCTGCTGCGGCCGGACGACCTCGACGGGGCACGCCCGATCGACGCGGCCGAGCGAGCCTTGCGCGCCGTGCCCGAGCCGCCGCGGTCGGTGCCGGCCACAGAGGCGCAGGCTGCCGCCTGGCGCGACCTGACCCGGTTCCGCGCCGCCGCTGCCGAGGTTGGCCTCGCGGCCACCGGGATCCTCGACCGAGCGCTGGCCGACTGGCATGAGGAGTATAAGAAGCAGCTGGAGCTAGGGCGGAACATCAGGGCCGCGCTGCCCCGGCTGCTGCCCCCGAGCCTGGTCGGCCCGCTGCGGGCCCTGGACGAGGCCGAGCGGGCGCTGCCCCGGCCGCCCAGGACGCTCCCGGCCACCGCGGCGGGGGTGCTCGACGACCTGCGCCCGATCGCCGACGGCCTCGACCTGCTGCCGGGCGGCGCGGCCCTGCGGCGGGCACAGACGGACCTGCTCACCGCCGTCACCGCGCCGGACGGCTGGAACGCGCGGGCCGACCGCGCCAGGGAACTCGCCGAGGCGGCCGGGGGGCTCGTCCAGCACACCGGCGCCGAGGCCGAGGAGCATCTGCAGGCGCTGGAGAACGTGAAAGGCGCCCTGCCGCCGGCCGCCCCTGACCCGGGTGCCGCCGGTACGCCGCAGCGCCTGGCCGCGGTGCGATCACTGGCCGCACACGAGGCCGCGACCAGGGGGGTGCTGCGGGATGCCACCTCCGTTTTCGGCCTGCAGGAAGAGGTGGTCAGTGCCCCGCAGACCGAGCGGAACGCGAGGAACCTGCTCTCGCTGACTGGCGACCGGAGGGCTGATCTCACCCAGCGGCTCGACACGGCGGTGGCGGAGCTGACGGCGGCCCGGCCAGCCTGGTGGAAGGACCGCCCCGGCGAGCTCGAGACGCCTGCCGATATCGCCGCGGTCAGCGCCGGTCTTGCGGCTGACGAGCACCAGCGGCTGCGCACGGCCATGCGGAACCTCCGCGAGGTCGTGGGCGAGATCACCGCGGAGAGCCAGCGGACCTCCGCGCGCGCGGATGCCATCTCCCGTGTCGTCCGGGATCTGCTCCGCCACGCCGGCCCGGAACGGCACGCCCTTGAGCGCGCGCTGCGCCGGGCCGAGGTCGCCGTCCCGCGGGATGTCTCAGGGACGACGGCGCCGCGTGCGGTGCAGCGCGCCGAGATGTGGCGGCGGGTGCTGAGGGCCGCGAGCAGCGAGCTAGCGGCCAGGGCCGGGGCCGCCATCTTGCTCGGCGACCGGGCCACGGAGCTGGTGCCCGATACCGGCAAGCGGCGTGACCAGCTGGAAATCCGCCTCGACCGCGCGCTCGCCTCCGTGCGCGGCCTGGCCCCCCGTGACCTGCCCATGGACTCGCCCGAGGAGATCGAGCGGACGGCGCAGGACCTGCTGCGCGCGGCCGACCAGGCGGCGATCCTCGAGAGCGAGAACCGGGCCGTCATCGCCGCGGCGATCACCGAGCCGGCCCGGCGGGCGGAGGACCTGTTCACGCAGCGCCTGGCGGAAGCTGGCCGGCTCCTGCCGCATGCCGGCGGGCGGCGCGACGAGCTGCAGGCGGAATTCGACGCGGCTCGGTCGCGCGGGCTGGAACTGCTTGCGAGCCCGCCCGCCCGGCCCGAGAGCGCGGCCGACCTGTCGCAGGCCAAGATCTGGCTCGACGAGGTCAGGAACCGGCTGGCCGACCTGACCGGCGTGGTGGTCGGCGCGCTGGAGGCGGGCGCGGCCGACCGGCTGGCGGCCGCCGCCCGCGCCATCATCCCCAGCGTCCAGGCACTGCTCGCCCGCCTCCACGGCCAGCAGGCTGCTGACGGCGAGTTCACGGCCGCGGTCCTCGCCCTGCCGCCCTCCGGTATCACGCTGCCGGATGCGAGCGGTGACACTCACGACTACATCGGGGACTCGTTCCAGGCGCTCACCCCGTTCATCAGGCTCCAGACAACCGCCGAGCGGCTGCTCTCCGCGGTCGGCGGCCGCGTGCGCGACGACACGGCTGTTGTCCGCGACCGGGCCGCTGCGGCGCTGCGGCTGCCGGTCCCCGAAGCGGACGCGAGGCGGTTGGCCGACAGCCTGACCGGGCCCGCCGGCCCGGGTGAGCCGTCCGCGGATCTGTCGCTCACGGCCGCCGACCTGCATCGCACCGCGACCCAGCTGGACTACATCACCGAATTGCGCAGGACCACCAGCACGGTGCTGAGCGCCGTGACCGCTCCGCTGGAAGCCGTCCGCCAGCCCGCGGCCGGGGCTCGCGGACTGGCGGACCCGGCGCGGGCGCTGCTGCCACAGGCTGGCCCGCGGGCCGACACCTTGCGGGCTGGACTGGAGGCGGCCGTCGGGCAACTCGACGCCGTCATGCCGGCCTACCCAGGGCCGGACGAGGCGACCGCCGCGCAGGTCGACGCCCTCGGGCCGGTGCTGTCGGCCCCGGACCGGCCCGAGCAGATCGGGCAGGCTGGCCAGCGCCTGGCCACCGCGGTGCAGGCCATCGTGGCCGCCGCCATCGATGAGCTGGGTAAGACGGCAGACGACCTGCACTCCCTGGCTGTTGAGACCAGCGGGATGCTGCGCACCCTCGGCCGCGGCGACCTGGCCGACGCCCTGGAGATGGCCGACCGCGACCTGGCTGACCTGGCCGCGCGAGCCCCGGAGGTGCCGGAGGCGGCGGCGACCCAGGAGATGGCCGGCACCATCACGGCCATGGCGCCGATGGCTGCGTTCACTGCCGCGCTGGCCGACGCGATCACCGGCGCCAGCGAGGCGGCCGGCCAGCGCGCGGACGGCCAGCGCCAGGTCGCGCGCGAAGTGTCTGAGCTCACCCTCCAGTTGCGCGTGCCCGAGGAGAGGCTCGCACGCTTCCGCGCGGCGCACGACGAACTGCGCGGGCTGCCGGAGCCGCTGGCCAGGCCGCCGTCCACCCGGTCGTCGGTCGAGGCCGCGCGCGTGACCGCCTCCAGTGCGGCCACCCTGGAGTCGGCAGCGATCAACGTGCTGACCGAGGCCCGCGCTAGCATCGACCAGCGCGAGCGGGCCGCCGGGGAACTCGCGCGGGCCATCCTCGATCTGCTGGCGGACAACAGGGCCGCGGTTCCGGGCGCGGACGGCCTGGAGCGCGCCCTGGGCGACGCGGTCGACCGGGCCGCGCAGGCTACTGTCGCCGTCGAGCAGGCGGCGCTGAGCGTGGACCGCTCCAGGCTAGCCGACCGGGTGCGGGCGACGGCGGCTGCCCACTCCGCGGTGACCGACCTGGAGGAGATCACCGAGCAGGCGCTGGACAGCGTGACGGCCGGCCTGGCCCAGCAGGTCGCGTCGGCCAGAGGACTGGCCGACGCGCTGCCAGGGCTGCTGGACTTCACCATGCAAGCCCAGCAGACGGAGCTCACCGAACAGCTCCACCAGGCGAGCCTGAGGTTCCAGGATCCGCCCGCACCGCGGCGCAGGCCGCAGCCGGGGGATGACGCCGCGGACACGACGACCTGGGTCCGCGATGTCAGCCGCGCACTCGGCACGGTGGCCGGGCTGATGACGGTGGCCAGGTCCGTGGCCGGATCGGCCGCGGAGCCACTGGACGCCCTCCGCCCCGAGGCGGCCGCGGCGGCCGACCTGGCCCGCGCCGCCAGGGGGCTTGCCGCCAGCCAGGGCCACGGCCTGCCGGCCATCCTCGACGAGGCTGTCCGGAAGCTGGAAGGCCAGCGGCCTGCCTGGTGGCCGGCCCCGGCTGCTGACCTGACGACCGCGGAGCAGGCTACCGCCGTCATCCGGGCGGTGGACCGGCAGGACCAGGCGGTTCTGGACGTCCAGGCGGCCATCGGGGAGGTGCTCAGCGCGGCGGGCGCGACCGTGACGCGCGCCGCCGCCGACGTCCTGGCACTGGCACAGGCCGCGCGGGGCCTGCTGCCGCCGCCCGGCGAAGGGGACCCGAGCCTGGCCGACACCCTGGACGGCCTGATCGAGCGGGCCCGCCGGCTCGCCGCGCCGCGGCCAGGGCCGTCGGGCAGGCTCGCGGACCTGGCGGCGGTCGGCCGGGACCTGGAGCGGGTGGCCGGCCTGCGGACGGCCGTCAGTGATCTGATCGCCGCGGCCAGGGCCGGGCTAGCCGAGCGGTTCCGCGACGCCGGCGACCTTGGCCATGCCGCGCTGAACCTGCTCCGGCACGCTCGCGGCGCGGCCCCGGTCCGCGCTGACATCGTGGCCGCCGAGTTCGAGGCGCGCCAGGCCGTTGCGGCCGCCGCCGGACTACCCGATTCGCTGGTCACCGCGGCCGACGTTGCTATCGTGGCCACCGCGCTGGACCGGGTGGCCGCCCTGGAGCGGCTGGCCCGGCAGGTGCTGACGGCCGCGACCGGCCCGGTGGCGCAGGCCTGGCAGTCGGTGACCGACGCCAGGCGGCTGGCCCAGGCCGTGCGGATCCTCGCCCTGTCGGCCGGCGAGCTCGCGCGGGTGCCCGCGGCCGCCGAGGCGACCGCGATGGCGGACGCGGCCCTCGGCCGCCTGCACCAGATGCTGCCGGACTGGTGGGAGCGGCGTTCCGGCGCGAACGTCTCGGCCGCGCTGCTGCGGTCCGTCGGCGCGTCCATCGACGCTGGCCTGACCCAGCACATGGAGCGTGCCGCCGCGGACCTGCACGCCAGTGTCCGGGGCCTGCACACCGCCGCTCGCGACTGGCTGGCGGCGCAGCGCGACGCGGCTGCGGCACTCGCCGCGGACGTGCAGCGCGAGCTGGCCAGCACGGGCAGCGCTCAGGCGGACCTGACGGCCGGTCGCGCCCGTCTGCAAGGTGTCCTCGCCCGCCTGCTGGACGTGCCGCGCATCGACCAGATCCTTCAGCGGGTCGAGGAGGCCCCGGACGACAGGGCCAGGCGGGCGGGCCAGGAACTCGCGGACTTCGACGCGGAGCTGTCCCGTGAGCTCGGGGAGCTCGCCGACGGAATGAGGAAGGCCGCCGGCCGGCCGGCCGGGCCAACGCCTGGGCACCTGGCGACGCAGCCCGAGGAGTCCGAGCCGACCGGGATGAGCGACCTGGTCAAGGCGATGACTGACCTACGGGCTCCGTTCGAGGCCACGCCCTGGATCCGGGCCCGTGCCGTGCTCGGCGACGTCCTGCGCAACTTCACCGAGCAACAGGTGACCGCGGCCATGGGCCTGGCCGACCGGCTGCGCCCGGAACTGAAGGAACTCACCCCGCCGACGGGGCTGGCGATCCGGCTCCGCACGGCCACGGGCCGGCCGGCGCCGCCCCGGCAGCCGGATGTAGCACTGCTCACCGGGCTGGCCGACCAGATCGGGCTGCGTCACCAGGACGGCTTGGCCAGGACGGAGGACCCTGACCTGCCGCGGCTGGTGCGGCTGCTCGACCTGGCCAGCGACGTTTTCGGGAGCGACCGCACCAGCCTTGACGACCTGCGGAACCTGCGCCGCCTGACCGACCTGCTGCCGGACCACGCTGGCCTGGACGCCGGCGAACCCAGCCAGCGAATCATCGACCGCCTGGTGACCGCGCTAGCGTACCTCGCGCCGTTCGCTGACCCTGGCCAGCCCCCGCTGACGCGGCAGCGCCAGCAGGTCCGCGCCCTGGTGCAGGTGGTCGCGCAGGCCAAGCCGGCCAGGGGGCCTGGCCATGGTGTGACCCAGGCCGACCTGATCGCGCTCCAGGACAGTGCCATGCACGTGCAGCGGGCACAGGCGTACCTGAACCGCGAAGGGGGCGCGGACCTGACCAATGAGCAGCGCGACAGGCTCATCCGCCAGCTACTGCGCGGCCTGTCTACCCACGACGCGCTGCGGGCCGCCCTGAGGCTGCTGAACTCCGCGATGCCTGCGGATCTGACCTGGACGATGCGTGACGGCCAGATCGGCGGCCTCCTGTTCCGGCTGATCGGACCGGACCATCCGCTGCGCCCCGAGCTGAACCGGTTCGTGGTGCAGCGGTTCGGGCACACCGTGCGGCCTGAGCACCTGGCGAGGCTGACAAGCCCGGATGCACGCCAGCAGCGGCCGTTCGCGCCAGACCTCGTCAGCCCGGCGCTGCTGGGCGTCGAACTGCCGGCCGACCTGCCCCGGCCAGAGGTCGAGCTGGCCGCGCTGCGCGGCAGGGCCGCGGCCCTGCTGGCGGGCACGCCACACACACTGAGCGACAACGAGCAGATCACCGCCATGACGCTGGCGGACCGGCTGCTGCTCGGCCGGCCGCGCGGACCGGAGACCACTACTGTGCTAGCCAGGGCCGGGCTGACCGCCCGCGTCCGGCCGCAGTCTGATGCCAACGGGTTCGCCTGGCTAGTCGGCCAGGCCGGGGCGGCCGGCCTGCCGGAGCTTTTCAGGCTGCTAACCGTGGCCGATGCGGTGTTCGGCAGCAACGCCAGGCTGCCGGACCTGGCCCGGGTGCACCGCCTGGCTGAGCTGGCCCAGCCGCCGGTCCGGGACGTCGCCGGCCTGGACGGTGCCCTGTCAGGCATCCTGCCTGCCGAGGCCGCCGACCAGCTACAGAACGCGCAGGCGCGGGTCCGTGCGCTGGCCGGCCTGGTCGAGGAGGCCGATCGGGCCAGTCTGGCTCGCGGCGACCAGCCGGGCGGGCCGGTGACCAGGGCTGAGCTAGCCGGCCTGGCCGCGGCCCACGACCAGCTCTCCAGGGCCCGCGAGAACCCGGCTGACCTGCCCGACGCCGACGGAACCGAGTTCGCCGCCCTCATGGGCCAGACCGGCGCCGCCAGTATGCCGGAGCTGTCCACGCTGCTGACCGTGGCCGACGCGGTGTTCGGCCCCGGCGCTAGCTTGCCCGACCTGGCCCGGCTGCGCCGCGTGCTCGTGCTCGCGCCAGCGCCGCCCGCGGCGGCCCGTCACGACCTGGTCAGCCTGGACGCTGCCTTGCCGGACATCCTGCCGGCCGGAACCGCCGCCCGGCTAGCGACCGCGCAGGCGCGGGTCCGCGCGGTGGCCGACCTGGTCGAGGAGGCTGACCAGGCGAGGCTGGCGGGCGGCGGCACCGGTCCTGCCGCCCCGGTGACCAGGGCCCGGCTTACGTCCATGGCCGCGGCCCGCGAGCTGCTCACCAGGGCACGCGACTACCTGGCGGCCCGACCGGGCGCGGACCTCACCGGCGCCGAGAAGGCCGAGCTGATCGATGGCCTGCTCGGCGGGTCGCCCACAGCGGACCAGCGCCGGGCGGCGCTGGACCTGCTGCGCTCGGCCGGCCCGGTCCAGCTGACCCAGCTGCTGGCCGGCGACCGCGGCGCGGCCCAGCGGGTGCTGCAGCCCGCGATGGCGGCCCGGCGCGCTGACCTGCTGGTCCGGCGGCTCGGCGGGGACCACGCGCTGCGCGACGAGCTGGCCATGTTCACCGCCGACCGGTTCGGCCCGGGCGTGCGCCCCAACGACCTGATCTCGCTGGTGCTGCGGTCGACGCCCCGGCCAATGCCCCAGCGGCCGTTCAGCCCCGTTACGGTCAGTCCCGGCCTGACCGGCCTCGGTACCGACGCTGACCTGACCCGTGCTCAGCTTGACGACGCCATCGCGGGCATCGGGAACCGCTCAGACGCGCAGATCATCAGGACCCTGGGCCTCACCCCCCGACAGCAGCGCAGCGCTCAGGCGTGGCTCGACCAGGTCCGGCAGGCCGCGGCCAGGGACACGGAGCTGCGAGGCCACCTGGGCGACGACACAGCGGCGCGCCGGACGCCGCAGCGGGCGGAGCGGCTGCGCCGGATCCTGAACGAGGCACTGGCCGGGGTGGCCCGCGTCCAGGGCCTGGAGCTGCTCGAGGCCCTGGACAGCCCCGAGCTGGCCGGGGTCGCCGAGGGCGGCGCCCTGCACGGTCTGCTGGAGCAGCGGATCGCGGTGACTGACCCGCTCCGGGTGCGCGTGAACCGCTTCCTCGGTGAACGCCTGGATGCCGAGGGCCGGGTCATCCCCGACGTCCGGCGCCGGCCCTACCCGGCGCCGGCCCGCCCGGCCGCCCGGCCCGCCGCGCGCACCTTCCTGAGTCCCGAGCAGCTCAGGCAGGCCGCGGCAGACGTCGTGGGCGTGAGCAACGCCGCGATCGTCCGCGGGCTGGGCCTCGCCGAGGCCGAGGGCCAGCGGGCCGATGCCTGGCTGACCCGGCTACGCGAGGCCAGCGGCCGGGAAGACGCGCTGCGTCCCTACCTCGACGGCCACCCGGACGCCGTGCTGACCGTGGCTCAGCAGCGCGACCTGATCGAGGCGGCGCTGCGCGGGATCACGCCCTGGCAGGCACTGGAGGCGCTGAACGCCACCGACGACACCGAGCTCGACGAGCTCACCACGGACGGCCAGGTGCTCGCGCTCGCGCGCACGGCGATCCCTGAAGATCATCCGCTGCGGCCCGAGTTCGACCTGCTTCTCACCCGGCGCTTCACCCCAGCGGGCCGGGTCGTGCCCGGCGTCCAGCCCGCCCGGCCGTTCACCCTGGACCTGATCCATGCCGGGCTGACGGAGGTCCCGCTCAGCGCCCGGCCGGCCCCCGCGCAGATGATCGCGATCGCCGAGCACATCGGCGCGTACCCCGATCTGCTCGGTGACCTTCCCCGCCTGCCACCCGTGTCGCTGGCCCAGGCGAGATGGTGGGACGCTCACGTGGCCGGCCCGGCCCGGCTGGTCTGGCAGGCTCAGGCCTATATCGAGGGCGACCTGGACGCGCGGCCCGATCTGTGGCAACTCATCACCGGCCTGCTCGACGGCCCGGCGCGCTGGCAGGCGGTGGAGCTGGTTCGCGACCTGGCCGACCACCATCTGGCCGCCTTGAACCGGGACATCGCGCTGGTGAACGCGCTGACCACGGCGATCCCGCCCGGCGACAATCTGCGGCCGGAGCTAGACGACGCGCTCCGCGAACGGTTCAGGGCCGATGGCCAGGTAATCGAGCGCTATCCCTGGCGGGACAGCTTCAGCCCGGCCGCGATCGTCCCCGGCCTGGACCGCGGACCAGCCGACGAGCTTAGGCCGGACCACCTGCGCCGCATCGCGGAAGTGTTCAATGGCCGCACCCCCGATGAGATCCTCGATGGCCTCCGGCTTGCTCCGATCGAGATGGCCAGGGCAGGCCGCTGGGTCGAAGCCGCGCGCGGCGCCATGCGCCAGTGGGCGGCAACCAACATGCTCGGAAACCTTGCTTTCGATCTGCCCGTCAGGGATCAGGTCCTGCTGATACCCGAGCTGATGGTCATGGGCGACGACGCCGGGCGGGACACGGTCCGTGACCTGGTGGCGCTGGCCGACGAAGACGAGCTGGCCGAGCTCAAGGAAAACCTGGCGGTCATCCACCTGGTCATGATGTACGTCCCGGGGGACCGCAAGACCGAAAGACCAAGGTATCCCGCGCTACAGTTCACGCCGGGCCAGCTGAACGAGATGCTGGACGAGATCAGCCTCACCGACCCGCTTGACGGGCAGGCCGTATCCGATATCGGGCTCATCCTGGAGGCCACCCCGCTGGGGAGCCTGATCCAGTCGCTGGCCAAGCTGCCGCCCAAGCAGCAGGCCAGGGCCGTGTGGTGGCTCACTGACGTCCGCGTTCGCCTCCATGACGTGATCCGGGAGGTCACCGAGCGGGGGGCCGCGCCAGACAGAACCGACGCGCTGAAAGCCGGCCGGGCCAGGCTGGATGAGCTGCTGGCCGAGTTCTACCGCAGGCAGGCCAGGCCGCTTGACGGCATGACCGACCCCACGAACCTGGCGGTGGTTCCGCCGGTGACGCAACGGCCGCGGCTGCTGGAGGCGCTCGTCCCGTCGGTGCCGGTCACCCGGCCGGACGAGGAGCTCGCCGGTTTCGTGGACGTGCTGCCGGACGAGAGCGAGACGTTCCGGGCCAAGCTGACCAGGCGCATTCATGAGGAACTCAATTGGCTGCACGAGAAGTACGCGGTGGGCCGCGGCGAGGCGGAACACGACGCCAAGGACGCCCTGTACGACCTGGGTCACATCCAGGGCATCGCCCAGCTGGCTAACGAGTGGATCACCGAGGCGCTCGGCGACCTGCCCCAGGATGAGCCGGAGCTAGTTGCCGCCGAGATCGGGCAGCCAGGGACCGTCCACGACCTATTCGACTACGCCCGCCAGCAGCAGAGCCTGATGGATGAGCAGCAGCGGCTGCGTGCGGCCAGGGACCACATCTACACCCACCTGATGGGCCTGGATTGGGCTAGGGACCTGTTCCGCAGGCATCATGCCGATCCGGTGTACGGTGCCCGGCTTGAGCCGTTGAACGCAGCCGCCCGGCTTGTCGACAGCGTCGTCAATTCCGTCGTTCACGAACCGGGCGTGGTCGACCGGAGTCTGGAGATCCAACGCAGCTGGAGCGGCTTTTCGACAGAGGGCAGGATATACGTCCGGCGTTTCCGGATCAGTGACCCCGACAATAAGACCCGCGAACGCAGGGAGAACCGGCGGGAGCTACGGATTCTGGCGCAGACCTTCATCCACGAGATTCTCCACCAGAGGCACCACGCGGGCTATGAGCCGCCCGCGCACCTCCACCTCACGGAGCAGGGGCAGAACACTCTGATGGAAGGGGTCGTCGACCTGCACACGGAGATCGTATGGCGTCGTGTCGAGGCGCGCATGAACGCGGACGAGCAGTACGCCAGGCGCGTGCTCAGGATCATCGAGGGCCGGTCGTCGTATTACGATTCGAGAAAGTCGGTAAAAGAAGCGTGGCCGCCCATCGACCTGGAGCGCTATCCGTCACACGCGGAGGCCATGCGCCTGGTCCGGCAGGTCGGAATCCGCAATATGTACTCGGCATTCTTCGGCGGCCGGATGGATATGATCCTGGGGCCGGAGCCAGGAGCGCCACGCAGCCTGCTGGCCCCCGGCGGGACCGCCGCGGTTCGCACCAGCCTGGCGCCCAGGGTCGCCTCGTCCCGGCGGGCATCCCGGGCCGGGTCAATGATCGCGGCGCCGGGCGCTATCTTCTTCAGGCCGCGACGAGTATCTACAAGCGAGGTCCAGGCGGGCTTGAGGTCCCGTGCGGCGTCGCTCACGTCCTCGCCGACCAGCCCGGAGTCAGCCCGGCCGTTCGGCCTGTGGCGCCCGGCCGGGTCGCGCGGCCTCACGCCTAAGCTGCCGCCGCTACCCCCAGCGGCCAGGTCGCAGAAGGCCAGGTCCCCGCAGGCCACCTCGCCCGCCAGCAGGTCGCGGCCCGCCAGCGCGGGCCCATCGCGGCGCGCCACGGTCATAACGCTGCCGTCGCTGCTGACGCTGACTGAGGGCACCCCCCCGCCAGCGGGCACGCCAGCGCCGCCGGGGCTGAGCCAGCCCGCGCAGGCAGCGCAGCCACCGGTCATCCGGCCTCCGGTGCCGCCCGCGCGGCCGACGGCAAGGACCAGGCTGCTACCGCAATCGCACAGGCCGTCCGCCGACGGGCGCGCGTGGGTGCACGAGGTCGCAGCGGACATCACGCTTCTCCCAGGGCCCGTCGACGCGATCGTCAGCGCCGCACGCGGGGAGACACTCGGCGGCGCGGGAGCAGGCGTAGCAATCCAGGAGGCGGGCGGGCCGCTCATGCGCGGCAGCATCGAGGCCGCGCTGACTGACTATCAGGCAGCGCACGGCCGCCAGATCGCCGACGGCGACGTGGTCAGGTCGGACGCGCCGAACCTCAACGCCGATCACATCTTGCACGCGGTCCCGCCGGACTTCTCGGTGCTCAGGGACACCCAGGCCGCTCGCCTGCTGCTGGCCCGGACCTACCGGAACGCCCTGGCCATGGCGGATCAGCTCGGCCTGCGGAGCGTGGCATTCCCGATACTGCCCGGCGGCAGCCTCAACGGCACCGTGCCGGCTACGGACCTTGAGCACATCGCCCGCGAAACGCTGCGCGCTACACCAACCAGGGTGCAAGACATCTACCTGGTACACCGCGCGGCCGGAGCCGTCCATACCACGCTGCCGCACAGCCGGCCGCCGCAGCCGCCACCGGGGACCGACGGCGCCCCGCCGGACGCCGGGCCCAGCGCGACGCACACGGTCGAGCACATCGAGGTGCCCGGGGCCTCGCAGGAGGCCGCGGCGCAGCCGGGCTCTGACCGCCAGCGCACTGAGGCAGCGGAACTGGCAGCGCAAGTGGCACCGCTTGAGGCGGATTGGCGGCGCAGGGAAGCGAATCGCATCGCGCACCACGCTGCCGTGCAGAGGCGTTACGTGGAACTGCGGAGGACGCTGGGAATTACGGAACTGAATGTGCCGGCGGATGGAAACTGCCTTTACCAGTCCCTCCTCGAAATGTTTGAGCCCCGGCTGCGGGATTTCTTCAGGCACCGCCTGCCCGCCGGCCAAAGCCTCCCGACCGTCGATCAAATGCGCAATAACCTGGCCGATGCGCTCCAGAACGACTTCGCCCTGGCCAACGAAGGGGGTCCGGCGCAGTACGCGGCGTTGTTCCCTGGCACCACTATCGGGCCGCCCGATGGCCGGCGCAGAGCGCAGGCCGCCGTGCTCCACGACATCAGGCCCGACCCGACCGCCCCTCCGAGGTGGGACAACGAAACGGGCGACAGAGTAGTGCAGGTCGCCGCGCGGCTGTGGGGCCTGCCGATCACGCTGCTGGGGCGGCAGAATCCGACCGACGTCGGCCCCGAGGGGCGCGACCGGGCGCGGGATCTGCGGTATGTGATCTATACGGGCGATCACTACATGGGCGCTACGGTGCCAGGCCGGGTCTTGTCGGCTCGCGAGCTGCTGGCCACGACGGCGACCGCGCTGCCGCGGCCCGCCGAGGAGGCGCCGGCCGACGAGCAGACGCTGGAACGGCACTGGCAAACATACATGGCCGCGTTCGTGATCTTGCATGGGAGGCTCACGGAACTGACGGGTGGCTCGCCGGCCATGCTTGCATCCTGGTACGGGCAGAACGGGCTGTCGACCACAGACGCCTTCTATAACCGGGCCGAGTACCCGCTGTCGCAGGACACGGTAGATCGGCTCGGGATCCTGTACGCGACCCTGCGAGATGTCCACATCGGGGAGCCGGAACGATTCGGCCGCCAGGCCGATGCCTACCTGGCGAGTATCCGGCTCCCGGCCGGGGTCTCCGCGCAGCAGGCGAGGGATCCCCTGATGGCCGTCCTGGCCGAGGCCCGCCGGCCGCAGCACCAGGATTCAGAGGACTGGGCGGGGCTGCTGGCCACTGGCCTGGCCCTGCTGCCCCCCACCGCCAGCGACTTCGGCTTCGCGGGCGCGCTGCCCGGCATTGAGCCCACCGTCCTGAGCGAGGGCCAGGAAATCCGCATCACCGGTCAGGCCGTCCGCGCAGACACCGAGCGCGACTCCGTACCGCGCGGCGACAACCTGTTCGTCATCCTCAGTCCGCAGGCAGCGGACATCTCCAGGCCCGCCGTCGGCCACCCCGGCCAGATCATGTTCGCCCCCGACGCCAGCTTCCGGGTCGTCGCGATCGAAGACGAGCCCGACGGCCCGCGCGTTTTCTATCTGACCCACCTGGTGCCGGCTCCGCGGCCAGGGGGCGGCGATGCCCTGCAGGCCGACGCCAGCGGAACCGGGCCGACGGCGGACCAGCCGATGGCGGTCAGCCGGCCCGCCGGGACAGACACCCCGTGGGGGCGTCGAGAGATCAGGGAGCGCCGCGGCCCGCGCGACCCGGCTGGCCCGGGCACCCGGCGGCTGGACGACGCGTTGGGTACCTTCGGCATACCGGTAGATGCCTACCTGGGTCCGGCCGTCGCCACTCAGGAAGTGACGGCGCAGCTCGCTGCTGTCCTGGATGAGGCCAGCGCGCAGGCCACCGGGAGGGCTGCCGGGGAGCTGCCAGGGTGGTACGCGCAGGTGGCCAGTGGCCTGGCCATGCTCGAGCCCACCACCAGCATGGTGGGCTTTGCGAGTTCGCTACCCGGCTTCGACCTCGGCCGCCTGCGGGTGGAGTATGAGTTCTCCCTCACCGCCCCGGCCCTCGGGAACGTCCGGTCCGAATCGGTGCCGGACGGCGACACCCCCCGGTTCGTCGTCGGCAGGCCTGCCGCACCGGACCTCGCTCGCCTCGCCGGCGATAAGTCCGGCCGGATCATGTTCGCCCCGGGCACCCGGTTCCGCGTCGTCGCGATCACCGAGCGGCCCGGCCGCCAGCCCGTTGTTTACCTCCGACGCCTGGCAGCAGAGTCGCTGCCCGTCCCCGACTCCCCGCAGCGCCCCGACTCCCCTCCCGTCACACCGAGCGTCCCCGAGGAGCCAGGGCGGCAACCAGAAACGCCGTCGCGTCCCGTCACCGACCTGCCAGCCAGCAGCGTCGCCGTGCTGGCGCACTTCCCAGGACAGGATGACGACGACGCGCTGGCCCGCCTGGGCGAGGACGGCGAAGAGCCCCTCGCCGACGACGAAGGATCGGTTGCTGGGTCGGAGGCGGGGCTGAGAGCCTCGCAGCCTGGGGAGGTGTTCGACACGGCGTGGGAGCAGGCCAACCCGTGGTGGGGGTCGGGGCAGCGGGCCAGGGAGCTGTTCCGGCCGCCGGCGGCGGTGCGCGGCTATCTCGTCGATGCCCGGCTCCAGGTGCACGATGTGCCGTCCGGCGGAGACTGCACGTTCGATGTCGTGCTCCAGACGGTCGGCCAGGAAGCGATCCGCGAGCTGATCGAGGCAGCCGCGGCCGGCGCGGGAATCGTCGTGCCCGACGACGCGGCTGACCCCGTCGCGTGGGTCGTCAACCAGGCCGTGGCCACTGCGCATGAGCACAGCGAGGAGACCAGGTTCCGGATCGGCATTCAGCTGGAGCAGGGCGGCCGTCAGCACGTGTCGGCCGGGGCAGGTCTCGAGGAAACGCTGCAATCCATGGACGACGCCTACGCGAGCCTGCCGGAGCTGGCTGCCGGCGGTGCCCTGACCGAGCAGCACCTGCGGCTGGTGGTGGCCGACCTGCTGGAGCGCAGGTTCGCCCGGCTCGGCCAGCCCGGCGGGGACTGGAAGCCAAGCGCCGACTGGCAGTGGGCGCCCGATTACGATAGGGGCGAGGCTGGGGTGTACGCGCTGACCCGGCCCGGCATGGTGGCGGCGGTGCGTTTCCTGACTGACTACGCACAGCCGTACGGCGAGTTGTTCCCCCGGCTGATCGCGCACATGCTCAACGTCCCGCTCCAGGTCCTGACCGACCAGGTAAACCGGCTGACCGGTGCTATCTCGGACGAGAACTTCACCCCCGGCGGCGGCCAGGCGCAGCACACTATCGTCCTGGTCGACCAGCACTACATGGCAACCCGGCCGCGAGCCGTCGTCGGCCCACCCGATGCCGGTGAGCGGCGGGGCGGCGGCGAGCAGGCGGCCGTGCCGGAGCAGCACTACACCTTGACGCCCGACCAGAGCGGTTACCTCACTGACAATCAGCTTCAGGTCGTGGAGGTCCCAGCCGACGGGGACAGCGCGTTCACCGCGACGACGTCCATGGTCCCGGACGCCGACCTCCGTGACCGGATCCGCCAGGCCGCGCAGCAGCGGGGTATCTCGCTGCTTGATGCAGACAACCCAGTCGGCGGGCTGCTGCGGGATGCGGCGGACCGGGCCGGGGTTGCGCTGCCGCCCCGGGGGCCGAATGACCCGGTGACCGGGCAGCACCTGCGTCTGGTCCTGGCCTACCTGCTGGAGCACGACACTGGCTGGCGCTCCGATCTTTTCCCCGAGGAAACAACACCAGGCGGCACAGGCCCCGAAGCCAGGACCCGCCAGGGCATGGTCGCGGCGGCGCGCCAGCCGACGGAGTATGGCAATGCCTACGGCGACCATTTCCCCAGCCTCATCGCTGATCTGCTCGACCTTCCGCTGCAGGTGCTCCCGGCCGACGGCAGGCCGCAAAACCAGCGGCAGAGCGGGCCAGGCGCGCAGCCATACACCATCGTGCGGGCCGAGCAGCACTACCTCGCGACCGTCCGCCGGGCCGGCCCACCCGGGCCAGGTGCTGAGGATCCCGGACCCGGGCCCGCCGGGCCGTCCGCCCGCCGCGACAGCCACCCCGACGCCGGCGACCCCGCCCCGGACCGCCCCGCGCCGGGGCCGCGCCGGGACGTGCACTGGGCGATACCCGTACACCAGACACCCTCAAGATCCCCTCCCCCCGGCACCAAGGACGCGGAGAGCGCAGCCCCGGCAGACCAGGTGCGGGCCTATCTGGCGGGAGACCTCGACGTCACCTTGGACGCGGGTGAGTTGCGGCGGGCGGTGGCGGGGCTGGTCACCGGGCCGGGCGGGCTGCCTGAGCGGGCGCTGGCGCTGGCGCTGCTGCACGCCGCGGACGACGCCGAGCTGGGGCAGGTGTTCGCCGAGGGCGGGCTGGCGGGCGTGCTGGACGAGAGCTTCCCGCCCGGCGAGGCCGAGTTTGAGCGGCTGCGGGCGGACCTGGAGGGCTTCTACGAACGGCGGTTCGCCGGCGGTCAGGCGGCGGTGGCGGCGGGTACCGTGCGGCCGCTGGTGGTGTTCCCGGCGAGAGAGTTTCGTCCCGGGCTGATCGATCCGGGCCTGGCTGACCTGTCGGTCGCCGACGGGCTGACCCCGGAGCAGGCGCGCGCGGCGCTGTTCGGCCGTGGTGACGGGGAGCTGAAGCGCCCGCTGGCGGAGTTGCCGCCGGTGCAGTGGGCGCGGGCACTGCGGTGGGTGGAGCGGGCGCGGGCGGCGGCGGGGTGGAAGGGCCAGGTGCAGGCCTACCTGGCCGGTGACCCGGCGGTCGACCCGGACGCGGACGCGCAGCGGGAGCTGGTGGTGGGGCTGGTGACCGGGCTGGCCAGCCCGGGTGAGCGGTGGCTGGCGCTGCACCTGCTGCAGGGCGCCGTCGATGACGACCTGAAGCGCATGTTCGACCCGCACGCGGGGCTGCTGCGGCAGCTGGACCAGGCCATTCCGGCCGGCGGCGAACTGCGGCCGGCCCTGGACGATTTCCTGCGGCAACGGTTCCACGGGGGACGGGCCGAGCTCGAGCAGGGCCAGGTAGCGCCGCACGGACAGCCCGCGGCCAGGTTCACCCCCGCGCTGCTGGACGATTCCCTGGAGAACCTCCCCCTGGACCGCGAGCTGGGCGAGGACGAGCTCGGCCTCATCGCGGGCGCCATCAGCGAGCTGGACGAGGAGCTGAGCGAACTCCTGCTGGAGCTGCCGCGGGTGCAGCGAGCCCGTGCGACCCGGTGGCTGACCGGGGTCTGGGTCGCGCTGCACGCGCAGGGTGTCGGCCGGGGGGACATGAGGACGCTGGACCACACCCTGGATGTGCTGTACGGGGCCGCCGCCGCCGACGTTCCCGACGCCGGCCGGCTGCGCCTGGTGACGATGTCTCCGCCCGCGGAGCGGGCGGAGACACTGCGCCGTGCGCTCGACCCGGCCCCGGGGGACGTCGGCGGGCCGGCTGAGCCATTCACCCGCCAGCTTCCTGACCAGGATGACTTCGAGACCCAGCTGCGCGAGGCTTACCGCAGCGACATCAGGCTTTACCCGCAGGGTCCGGTCGCTGACCGCCAGGCCGAGCATCGGGAGCCGGGCAGCGTGTACTCGATGGAGCACATAGGAGGGATCGCGCAGAAGGCCAGCAAGTGGATCGACGAGGTGTTCGGCCACCTGGTTTTCGTCCCGGCGCTGACGGCGGATCCGGACGGCATCCCGGGCAACGGCAACATTCACGACCAGTGGGAATACGCCGGCCGGCACCTCGCGAGCCTGGACTCAACCGGGCGGCACGCCCTGGCCAGGGACGAGCTGATCAGGTACCTGACCTGGGATCAGGAGGTCGCCGAGGTGCTGCGGAAGCACCACGCCGTTCCGGTCTTCGCCCAGGAAGATGGGGGACCGAACGATGCGGCGGAGATCATCAGCAGGGTGATCGAGGGCCTGCTGGGGGACGAGTCCACCGTCGCCCAGGTGCTGGACATCTTCAGGCACTTTCCCGCCAGCGCGGAGCCGGAGACCGGTGAGGTCTGGGTTCAGCGCTTCCGCAGGTCCGAGCCCCGGCAGAACCAGCGGGAGTTGTGGAAGAAGGCGCCGAGCCTCATCCACGAAACTACGCACCTGCTGGAGCACTGGCGGTTCAGGGGCTACGTCCTCTCGCTAGGGAAAGGCACCCACGCCCAGAACACCCTGAGGGAGGGTGTGCCCAGCTTGCTGACCGAGATCGCCTGGTCGCGAGTCTGGCCAGGGGAACCCGCGGCGCGAGAGGTGATCGAGGGCGAGTACTCCGGCGAGAGGGAACTGCCGGATGACGTGATGCCCCAGGCGGTGGATATCAGGTATCCGTCGTTGGCGCAGGTGATGCGGCTGGTGCACCTGGTGGGCAGCCCGCTCAACGTGCTCGCGGCGTTTTTCCTGGGCGACGTGGAGAAGATCACCGGGCTCACTGACGCGGCGATGGGCCTGCCCGGCGCGCCGCTGTCGGCCGCGGAGGTGGCCGACCACGTAGACCGGCTCAACGCCGCGCCCGCGGCCCAGCGGCTAGGGACGCCGATCAGTCTGTTCGCCACCCCGACCGTGACGTCCGCCGCGCAGCGGGCGCAAGCCTACCTGTCCGGTGACCCGCAAGCCGCCCTGGACGCACGTCGGCTGCGGTGGGTGGTGGAGGCGCTGGTGGCCGGGCCGGCCAGCGGGCGCGAGCGGGCACTGGCGCTGGTGCTGCTCCAGACCGCCGACGACGCCGCGCTGCGGCAGATGTTCGCCGACGGCGGCCTGGCGAGGGTGCTGGACGCGGGCTTCCCGTCTGGCGAGGCGGCGTCCGATCGGCTGCGGGCGGACCTGGAGCGGTTCTACCAGCGGCGATTCGGGGGGCTGCAACCGGAAGGCGTGGAGCCCAGCTCGGCGACCCGGCGGCAGATGTTCGCGCTGCTGGATCTGGCGGCCGGGGTGTTCGGCGATGAGGTGCCCACCTCGGAGCAACTGGCGGACCTGCGGATGCTGGCTGGCGTGGTGCGCGATCCGACGGCGGAGGAGCAGCCGGTGACGGTCGAAGATCTGGCCGCGCTGTTCCGGCGGCTCTACGACCGGCCCGCGGACGCCGAGGTGACCCCAGCCGAGGTGCGGGACCTGGTCAGCATGACCGGCGAGGCCAGGGCGCTGCTGCCCGCCGGCGAGCCGGTGACCAGTGGGCACCTGGCCGACGTCCCCCGGCAGCGCGCCGTCCAGGCCGCCGCGTTCGCGGACCTGCCCGCTAACGCCATTGCCGTCAACGCCGACGGTGTCTACCTGACGGTGCCTGGCGGCATCGGCACGATCGAGCGCATGGGGGACCCCCGGTTCTTCGACGCCAACGGCGAAGACCTCGGCAATGTCCTGGTGTCAGAGATCCGCAACGACGGGCAGGAGGTTTCGCTCAGGGTCATCGCGAAGTACACCGAGCTGCCGAGAGTCTCCAGCCTGGTCTTGTGGTACATGGCCGCTCACAGTAGCGCGCGGCGGTTCAGTGTCTACGAGGTCTACAGCGACAAGCTGCAACGCATACTCGGCCGGCTGGGCATGAGCCCGACTGGCCCTCTCGGCCTGGACATGAGCGGCGACGCCCAGGTGGTCGCGCGGAACGCCGCGGCCGCGGCCGTCGCCGACGGATGGGTGCTGCGGATCCCCCGGCCGCAGATGCCAGCCGAACCAGCCGAGACCGCCGCGCAGGACGCCTTCGCCAACTTGCCTGCCGAAGCCGTTGCCGTCCGCCCCGACGGCGTGTATATGACGGTCCCTAGCGGCATCGGCGTGATCGCGGACATGGACGACCCGCGCTTCTTTACCGCGAAGGACCGGCCCTTCGGAGAGGTCCTGCTTCCGGATGTGAGGCAGGACGAGGGGCAGGTGGCATTCAACGTCATCGGGGAGCCGACGTCGGTGCCGGGGGTCATCAACCTGGTTCTCTGGTATCTGGCCGCGCACACCACCGCGCCCACGCTCACCGTCAACTACGTCACGGGGGGGAACCTCGAGAGGGTCCTCCGCAGCCTGGGGATGAATTGGCTGGATGACGTGGAGCTGGATATGACCGGCGACGCCCGGACGGTGGCTCAGAAGGCCAAGGAAGCGGCCGAGCGAGCGGGATGGGTCCTGCGGGTCCCCCAGCCGGAGCTGTCCGAGCATGCGGCGGGCAGCCCGCAGCCGCTGGAGAACGAGCCGCCTGCCGGACGCGACCTGCTGGCACGGGCGTGGACCTATCTCTCGGGTGACCCGGACGCCGACTTGGACGCGGGCCAATTGAGGCGGTTGGTGGAAGCGCTGGTGACCCAGCCAGCCGGCGGTCTCGAGCTGGCGGTGCAGTTGCTCACAACGGCCGACGACGAAGCGCTGGGAGTGATCTTCGCCGACGGCGGGCTGACGGCGAAGCTGGATGAGGCCATCCCGCGCGGTGCGGTGGCGCCGGGGCGGCCGTGGCTGGATCTGCAGCGGTTCTATAGGCGGCGGTTCGACGGCGGCCATGAGGCAGTGGCGGCGGGTACCGTGCAGCCGCTGGAGGTGTTCCCGGCCAGGGAATTCACCCCAGCGCTGATCGATCCGGACCTGGATGGAGTGCCGGCCGGAGCCGACCTGACGCCCGAGCAGGCGATGAAGGCGCTGTCCGGACGCACTGACGCGGAACTGGAGCAGAAGCTGGCGGCGCTGCCGCCGGTGCAGGTAGTGCGGGCGATCTGGTGGGCTGGGCGGGTCCGGGCAGCGGCCGGGTGGTCAGTCCAGGTGATTCGCTACCTGACCGGTGACCCGGCGGTCAACCTGAACCCGCGCCAGCAGATGGAGCTGCTGAAGGTGCTGGCGACGGGGATGGCCAGCTCGGATGAGCGGTGGCTGGCGCTGCAGCTGCTGTGGGCCGCCGACTACGAAGACCTAATATTCCTCGCCGACCCGCGCTGGGGCCTGCTGCGGATGCTGCAGGAGGGCATCCCGCCCGGCCACGAGCTGCGCCCGGGTCTGGAATCCTTCCTGAAGCTGCGGTTCAGCGGGCCACGGGAGCGGCTGGAGACGGACCCGATCGTGCGGCGCCGACGGCGCGCGGGGGTATTCCGCCCGGAGCTACTGGGCAGCTCCCTCGAGGGCATACGTCCAGACGACAAGCTGGACGGGAACGTGCTCGACCGCATCGAGCTGGCCATTGTCCTGCAGAGCAGGGGGGAGCTAGCCGGAAGGTTCATGCGGCTGCCGCCTGTGGAGCTGGCCCGCGCGATCCGGTGGCTGACGGGGGTCCGGGTCGCGCTGCACGCGCGGGGCACCCGTCGGCCGGAGGTGATGCCGAGGCTGGACACAATCCTGACCACGCTGTACGGGGCCGAAGCGGCAAGATTTCCCGGCCCTGACCGGCTGCGCCAGCTCACGATCCGCCCGCCGGCCGAGCAGGCAGAGGCGCTGCACCGCGTGCTCGACCCGGCCCCTAGCGGCGACAGCGGACAGGCTGAGGGGTTCATCAGCCGGCTCTCCGAACAGGGCAAGGACTTCCACGACCGGATGGTGGAGGCCTACTACGACACCATTGAGGAACAAACCCGGCGAGTTGTGGATGGCCACAGGGCCGAGGATCGGGTGCCGGGCAGCTTGTTCACGATGGAGCATATGGAGCTGATCGCGGACGCGGCCGAGGGGTGGATCAACAGGCGCTTCGGTCCTCTGAGCACGGCCCGGGCGCTCGCCCCCGCCCGGTCCGGCATCCGCGATCACTGGGAGTACGCCGATCATCAGATCAGCAAAATGAGCGCGGACCAGAAGCGTGCCTTTGCCAAGATGCGGCTGATCCTGTTCCTGACCGATAACACCAGCGTCGCTGAGGTGCTGCCGGAGCACCGCGCGGTCCCTCGTTTTGACCAGGGCGAGCCGCAGAACGCGGAGGCTCGGATCATCAACTCGGTGATCGAGAACCTGCTCAACCAGCGTAACCATGACCGCAATGAGTCCGTCATCAATCAGGTGCTGGACATCTACCGGGGCTGGCCCGGGCAAGCGTACATGGACGAGATGGCTATCGCTACGCAGAGGTGGCGCGCCACCTTTCCCTGGGAGAACCAGTGGGTCCTGTGGCTGAAAGCGCAGACCTCCATCCACGAGCGCCTGCACCTGCTGCAACATCCGCGGTACGGGGCATACTTCCAGTCGCTGGGACACGGCACCCACGCCTGGAACACGCTGTCGGAGGGCGTGGTCAGCCTGCTGACCGAGATTGTCTGGTCGGGTGTTCACCCCCGTGACCCGGCGGTGCGCCGTGTGATCGAGGGCGAGTACGCCCGCTATCCAGCGCTGCCGCGGGAGTACTTGCCGAGCATCGAGGTGAGCCGTTATGCGTCGATGACGGACGTGATGCGGCTGCTGCACCTGCTGGGTGGTGACGCGACCAAGCCGTACGGGGGTGATCTCAGAAATCTGGTCGGAGCCTTCTTCCTGGGCGAGGTGGAGTTGATCGGCGTGGCGATTATGGGCTCGCCCCAGGCGCCGTTGCCGGCGGGGAAGGTCGAGGCGCTGGTGCGCAACCTGAACCCCGTGCCTGCGGCCGAGCGGCGGCAGGTGCGGATCAGCGTGTTCACCGACGCGCCGCAGGAAACGATCGAGCAGGTACGGAGCCAACCCGGTGCCGAGGCTCTGACCATATATACCGCCGGGGACAGGTCCATCGACGCTTCGCCGAGCGAACCTGGCTTGGCGCCGCAGGCTGCGGTGGTGACGCGGTCGGGGTTCTATGTGCCGGGGGGTCCGGCTGTGGGTGATGCGCGGGTGGTGGATGGGGTGGCGGCGGAGTGGTTCCCGCCGGTGGCGGGGGCGGTGGTGTGGCATGTGCATGTGGATCCGGTGTCGGGCGGGGTGCTGGCGGGTGACCGGTCGCTGGCGCCGGAGGAGTTTTTTGATGAGGTGGTGTCGGGCCGGCTGGGTTCGGAGCGGTTGCTGGTGGTGGCGGGGTGCGGGGCGGCGGCGGGGCCGGGGGGCGGTGAGTCGGTGGCGGAGGTGCTGGCGCGGCGTAGTGGCCGGCCGGTGCTGGCGGCTGAGACTTATGCGTGGACGACGCCGGACGGGCAGCTGCTGGCGGCGGCGGAGGCGGCTGGCGTGGATGAGGAGGGCCGGCCGGTGCCGGGGGCGCTGGGTAACTGGGTGCTGGTGGCGCCGGGCGGGGAGCGGTCGGCGGGGCTGGGCGCTGATCTGCGGGATATCGTGCGCCGTGGTGTCGTGCCCGGGGATGTGCCGGACGGGACGCCGCTGCGGGCCGCCGAGGGCGAGGAGGGGCCGCGGCCGGACCGGCACGTGCAGTGGGCGGATCCGGGATCGATAGCGCTCGAGCATCAGCCGACGATCCCGGAGGTGCCCGAGCCCTCGGAGGCCGTCCGGCTGGCCGTCATTGAGCTGGTCGCCGAGATGCGCCGCCTGGCGGCGGTCGCGGCTCCCTTCCGGACAGCGCCGCTGGAGTACTTCGTGGCCGGGCTGACGCGGGACATCCGGAGGGTACTTACGGAGCCGGAGCAGGTAACGGCCGACATCCAGGCCGAAGTGCGGGCGCTGGACCGCATCCGCGACGTGACCGGGTCGGCGGACGCGGCCGCCGTCGAGCAGCGTCTTCTCGCGGGCTACGTGCAGCGTCTTCTCGCGGGCTATCAGCACGCCGCAGACGAGACCATGCTGCGGGAGGACCCGATCGGCGCGGCCAACCGCGAGATGGCCGCGGACGCGGCCTACGCGACGCACCTGGCCGAGCTGGCGCCCAAGATCCGCGAGGCCCGGACCCAGAACCCCGCTGACCAGCCAGCCGAGGGCATCGCGGCCCGGGTAAGAGAAGCACGCGCGCAGATAGAGGTGTACGAGTACTCAACCCTTGCGACGCGGTTTGCCGCAGCTGAGACTCCTGACGGGCCGGCTGCCAACGCGCAGGCCGCAGCAGAGATCGAGGCCCTCGTCGACGAGCACCTCGCTGCCCTGGCGCCGCAGATCCGGGACCTGGCCGCGGCCCAGCGGGCGGAACGGCACGCCGAGCTGCTCCATCTCGAGACGCGGCGGCTCGGCCAGGCCGCAGCAGAGCCGGAGTCCTCAACGGTCGGCCAGGGCGCCCCGACGCAGCGCCCCGCGCAGTGGAACCAGCCGCCCCCGGCACCCGGTATCCACGTGCCAGCTGGCGAGCCGGCGCCCGCCCCTCGTTCCGGCATCCATGCCAGCGGGCAGCAAAGCCGGGATCTAGCGGCACGGCGGCAGGAGCTCCGCTCAGTCACCGCCGCGCTGCGGGGGACTGGCGATGCGCTGCTGGCGGCTGGGCCGGATACCGCGGGCCTGGCCGAGCCCTGGGAAGCCCAGCGCGCGGCGCTCGATGACCTAGATCATCTCATCGAGCAGGCCGCCTCGGCAGAGGATCTGACCGCCGCGCAGGATACGCTCACTCTGCATTTCGCTGCCCTTGAGGTAATGCGCGGAGTCCGCGCGGGACAGGGGAGCCTGCCGTTTACCGGGCGCCCCGGCTGGCACGAGGACCTCGCCAGCCGACTGATGAGCCTGGCCCCGAGGCTGGGTGCCCTGCCTGGCAATCCGCGCAGGATGCGCGGTGTCCCGGGCCTCGTTCCGGCCTTCGCGGAGACGCGCGATGAACTCGACGCGGCAGCGAGGGGCATGCTGCACGCGTACGGCATGGCCGCCGCGCTGCAGGCCGCCGCCCGGCGCGACCCGGCCGGCCCGGAGCTGCCCGTTATATCGAGCGCGGACCCGCTGGAAGGCAGTGAGCATGCTCACGCCGGGGCGGTGGCGGCGCTGGCTGAGGCACGGGAAAGGCTTGAGGGCCTTCTCAGTCGCGTCGAGGCGACGGTCGATGCCCTGCCCCGTCATCCTGTCCATGAGCCAGGCCCGCTGCCGCCAGTCGGCTCCCCCGAGACGATGCTGCCAGAGAGCTCATCCCTGCTGGAGAAGTATGACCCGCCGTATCATCTGAACGACCCCAGCCCGGTCCTCGGCCTTGACACTGTCACCGACATCTCGCCGGCCGTCATTGCCGGAATACGGAGCCAGGCTCTGGCAGCGCTGCCCCCGGCTCTCCGGACTGAGGCAAGCCGGGCCGAGATCGAGCGCCATACCACCCCGGAGCAGCTGCTGCGCAACGCGCCCGAGCTGGTGAGCGTCGGGCACCTCATCACGATCGGCAAGCATGAGATCGTGGTGCGGGTGCGCCCGCTGGCGGGCAGGCAAATAACTGATGCCATCTCGGTACGCGGCAAGAGCACGGAAAACCGGCGTGAGCACAGAGCGCGAAATCGAAACCACGGGTACTTCGCCGACGTTAATGCGAACTTCGCCTATTCCGGCGACAAGGTGAAGGGTAAGCTGCCCCTGCAGCTGGCGGGAACCGAGGGCTACTTTGGCCTGCTCACGGTAGTGACAGGTGAGCATAGCCAGACCTGGTCGAACTCGGTAGCCGACATGCGCGAGAATACGATTAAGAACTCGTCGTATGTCAGTTACCTGTTCAGTTACCAGGCGCAGATAGAGGTAACCGCTGAGCCTGCCGATGGCGATGTGACTCGTTCGGAAATCGTATTTTCCGACGGGCTCCGCATCCTTTCCTCGCGCGAGACCCTGCCACCGGGCCGGGACGCTACGGGTGAGGGCAGGGACCAGGCGGCTGAGCAGGCTTCTCAGGCCGTGCATGCGACAGACGAGGTCAGGGCGGAGCTGAAGCGTGCCCCCGGAGCCGCTGACCAGGCCGCTGCGCCGCCGCCCCTCAAACGCCTGCCGGGTAACTCCGCGGTCGAGGCGCTCAGCCCCGCAGCCGAGATACGACGGCGCATCCTGGATTTCGTCGCCGACATCGCGCCGGCCGGCTCCCACGCCCGGCAGCGGCTGAACGCGAGCCTCACCATGCGGGCCCTGAAGGAGCAGGTACCGCTGGCCGCCGGAGCTGAGGGCAGCGAGGTTATCTTCGGTGACGCTGGGCGCGGGCCGGCGGTATCGGTCACCTGGTGGCTGGACCTGGTGCCGGTCAACGTCCCCGTCCTCGCCGACGACGCCACCTGGATGGACCTGGCCGACTCGGAGGTGAGAAGCAATGGCGTGGAAGAAGTCGTCGCCAGCGCGGCTGACATCCCGCCCGGGGTCATGCTCTTCGCGCCGCAGCTCAACCTCCTGAAGGCTGACTGGCTAACGCCTTTTGCCTATCTGTGGCCGACGCTGGACGCCGAGCAGAGCAGGTCCGGGCCCGGCATGTCGACGACCAGGCTGGTGGGCATCCGGTATACGGGAGAGCGCACGAGCGTGACCGAACTGAAGATCGCCGCGATCCGCCTGGCCCGTTCAGACCGGCCCCGCGTCGTGACGGACGGCGGTCCCGTCTCCGGGCCGGTACTCCTCCGGTCGCTGCGCAAGGACGTGAGCCAGTGGGCGACGCTGCCCCCGATGGGCGATGACCCTGGTGCCACCGGCAGGCCCGCACCGCAGGTCCGCGCGCCAGAGAACGTCGGCGCTCACATCGGCTCCCTGACCCGTGTCACGGAGCTGGACCTGGACGAGGCCGACGGTCTCTACGACGAGGCAGAGCGGATCCTGCTCCGCGACCATCCCGGGTACCTGCCCCCCGAAGACGGCGAGGTGCCGTGGCTGCCGCAGTCGGAGGTGGCCCGCAAGGTCGCTGCCGCTAACCAGCGCCAGCTGCGGACCGGGCTGTCAGGTGAGGGCATCCGCGGCAACATCCGCCAGGCGGCCACCACCGACGGTTACTCGATCGTGCTCGTCAAGGAGGCGGGCTACGGCCGGTCCGCCGAGTATGCAGTCGTCAGGGTCCGGGCCCGCTTCGGCCACTACGACGCGGCGGGAACGTGGGTAAAAGATCAGCCCGCCCGGACAGCCTGGCTTCCTGACAGCGAGCTCGACGCCAACACGACGGAGGCGCAGGACACGATTGCGACCCAGCTGCGGATCGCCGGGCTGTGGGCCGGCCTCCATACGGTCGTGGGCATCGGCCAGGCCACCAGCCAGTTCCACGGCGGGCTGCTCGACGGTGTCGAGATGCGGCCGATGTACCAGCAGCGGTTCGTCAAGACCACCGGGGCCGCGACCGGGTTCGCGACCTGGGGCATGCATGGCTTCTCCATCGACGACCTGACTGAGTTCGAGGGATCGGTCACCTTGTTCCTCACCGTGGAAACCGCGACCGGGCCCACGGGCCAGCTGGGGGCAGCGCTCGGCACGCCCGTGCCGCTGGCCGTGGATGTCGCCCGCCCCCAGTTGCGCCCGGTCCATGAGCGCTTCCCCGACCTCACCGGCTGGCGCCCCGTACCCGGGACTGACGTCAGCGTCGCGGTCACGGGGCTGGCCTCGTCGAGCGGCACTCTCCGTCACCGGCCGGCGCTGGCGGGGGCAGAGCAGTCGGGCCATCTCAGTATCGATATGGAGCCCGCTGGCAGGGCGTCCGCTGACGCTGTCGATTCATTCGCTCCGCCCAACTGGCAGCCGGGCGTCCGGCGGGCGAGTCCGGTCCATGCGAGCTACAAGCTTGTCGTCCCGACCGACCTGACCGCGAAGCAGATCACCGTCGGTGCGGGTGCGGACGAGCAGCAGATCTGGGTTCCCTTTGACCTCGACAAAAAAGATGAGGCTGGCAATCCCATCGGGCTTGGCCCGGATCGGCTTATCTTCACGGCTACACATCAGCATCCTTTCCCGTCGCACCATTTTGTGGAGACCAACGGCGACGGCATCACCACGGCCATCATGTCCGCATTCGACGATATGGGGCACCCCCGGGTCGGCCCGCAGGCGCGGCTGGAAATCGAGACGGCCGTGCAGACGGCGATCGCGTCCAGCCCGACGCTGCGTGCCGCCAGGGATTTTATCCAGATCTGGCAGGGCGCGATCGGGCACGCAAATATCGTTGACTCGGCCATTACCGCGCACAAGATTATCGGATCTGTCGAGCTGCGCCAGGTGGTCGACCAGGTAGAGACGGTGGCGACCCCGCAGAGCTACGGCACGTACGAGGACATAGGCTCCGTGGCGGTTACCGGCACCATCAACGAGTTCACGGGCTCATTCCGGAATAAGGACGCGTCCTTCCTAGCCGGACTTCGGATGCGCTTCCCGCTGAAATTCGGAAGTCCGTATCCGGATCAGTCGCCGCCGAGTAATGACGACCCGTCTGCTAGTACTTTCCTGAACACCACGTTCCAGCCGCAGTATGTCTACCGGGTCGAGAATACGGCGGGGGGCTACGCGGAGGAGGCCGGCAGCGACAGCCTCTTCCGTCTCGACATCACCACCCTCGCGATCGGCATCGCGGATGTCCGCTACCTGCTGCGGGTGAAGTCCTGGCAGACCAGGCACGGCGTCAGGTACGGCGAGCGGGAGCGCCGCCCGGTCGTCCGTAACAGTGGCCACGCTGTTCTGTCCGCTAAGGATGCGACAGGCCTTAGCCTCATGCCCGAGTGGCTGGCCGTCCGGCCAGACATGAGCATCCCCTACCGGCTGCCGGCCGAGGCGGTCCCCACACTGCGTACCGAGAACATTGTCACCCCGCCGGATGTCAGCGCGTTTATCGACAAGCTGGTAGGCACGATAAGAACCCGTTTCGGCGACCATGCCGCGAGCTCGGCGGCGCAGGAAGTCGAGAAGATGCTCGGGCCGTACAATATCGCGGCCTTCATACCGCAGATAGTTAACGGCGGCCTGCCTATTGACGTAGCCATAACGCAGGCCTACCGCCTGCCCGTTCCGGGTACGGCCCGCGGTGTTCCCGTGCTCCCGGCCACCGCCACGATCAGGATCAGGATCGTCGGCAGGCTCACTGATCCTGTCTATCAGGGAGTGATTCCGACCGCGCATTTCCTCGGTACCCGGTCGGGCGCGGAAGGGACACGCGAGCAGACCAGGAACCGCGCTGCGCGGCACGCCATCGACCCGGTCCGGTTCTGGCAGGTGTACAGCCTGCCACGCGGCACGGTCAACTCGGCCTGGCTCAACTTCAACTGGACGGCCTACCGGCAGATGCTGTCCAAGGCTGGCGTCGCCACCACGGAGGAAGACAGCAAGGGCAAGACCATTAACACCGGCCCGCGCGGTCCCGCGCAGTTCGCGCGCACCCTGCACTTGTCCGCTGCCATTACCGTCGACTCAGCGCCAAGCGTGATGCTGGACGCTGCCACCCTCGGGTACTTCCAGGGCAGCGAGAACGTCACGGTCCCCGAGCCACCCGAGACCGCGGTCACTTTCGTGACGGAGCACAGCACCTGGCTGCTGGACCAGCTATTCCAGCCCAGCCTGGCGGATCTTGGCCGCATCCCCCCGCTGCCTGCCGCGTCGGCGCCGGTCCCGCGCGCTAACCCGCTAGGCGTCCCGTCGTGGGACCCGAGCCTTCCCCGGATCCAGGTGACGCAACTGGCCCGGGAGAGTGATTTCGCTTCGCTGCGTGGCGGGCTGGATGTCGCCGCCGCGCTGGCACAGTCGCCCGACCTGCTGGATGACATTCAGGTTGCGTGGCCGGGCAGCCTAGCCGGGCTCCGCGCGAAGGTGACCCGGCTGCTGCTGCCCGCCGCCACGCCATCTTCAGCGGCCGGCCAGGGGCTGTTCGACAGTTACCTGCGCAGCCCGCTGAACAATTATCTGCTCAAGCCACCCGCCGGCTCAGGCTGGATGAACCCGCGCAGCCTGAGCTTCCGGCAGGCTGCGGTGACCACCAGCAACCCGTTCGTGAAGAGTCGGCTGCCCGCGATGATCACAGGTGCTGTCACTACGGAACTCAAACTGCCCGGACGCGCTCAATGGCCCCTCGCCGACCTGGAGATGATGGCCGATGTCCTGCAGGTGCACGAGGGCAGGACCATGCACGACGTCATGACCAGAGACTTCCAGGCCAACGCTGCTGCCGTGCAGGAGGGCACCGATGTCGTGAAGGGAACCTACTTCGGCAGCTGGGTCGAGCCCGCCCTGCAGCCTAAGGACCGCCCCTACGACTATAACAACGGCTTCGGGCCTCTTTTTGGCTATGACCACATCACGACGAATTCCAATTCCGCCCCGTCACGGCGCCGGTACGCCCAGGAAGTCGGGACGAAGAAGACGTGGGTCGGGTACACCCAGCTGTTCCTGGACGTGCGCTACCGCGCAGGCGTCAGGGCGCATGCATCTGGCCTGTGGGGACGATTCCCGCGCGAGTACTTCACGGACGACGAGGTGCTGCGGGCGGAAATCTGGGTGCCCACCCGTCATAAGGAGATCTGGCTCAACCTCGGGGACGTGCCCCCCGGGCCCAGGCACCCCGACAGCCCTGACGCGCCAGGTGATGGCGGGGAGCATCCCGCACCCGGGGACGACGGGCCGTCTGCCCGCCGCGACAGCGGCTCCGACGAGGCTGCCCCGCCCCCCGCCCCTACGCCGCCGCCGCACCAGCCCGTGCAGTGGCGGGAATCCCCGAGGCCGTCGGCGAGCGGCGGGTTACCCGTGGCGGGTGCTGCGTTGCCGGTTCCGGTGGTGACGCGGTCGGGGTTCTATGTGCCGGGGGGTCCTGCGGGGGGGTGATGCGCGGGTTGTGGATGAGGTGGCGGCGGAGTGGTTCCCGCCGGTGGCGGGGGCGGTGGTCTGGCATCTGCATGTGGATCCGGCGTCGGGCGAGGTGCTGGTGGGTGACGGGTCGCTGGCGCCGGAGGAGTTTTACGATCAGGTGGTGGCGGCTCGGCAGGGGCCGGAGCGGCTGCTGGTGCTGGTGGGCTGCGGGGCTGGGCCGACGGGGCCGGGGGCTGGGGAGTCGGTGGCGGAGGTGCTGGCGCGGCGTAGTGGCCGGCCGGTGCTGGCGGCTGACACTTATGCGTGGGCGACCCCGGACGGGCGGATCCTGGTCGATTCGGCGCCGGGGCGGGCGAGGTGACAGGCCGGGACGACGGCGGGTCATCGGGCGCGGGACCGCGCAAACGCAGGCCGCAGGCCCGCCGTCGGCGGGTGGCGCCGGTCACGCCGAGCAGGCGCTGGCCTATCTGTCGGGTGACCCGGATGCCCGCTTGGACGCGGGGCGGTTGCGGCAGCTGGTCGAGGCGCTGGTGACCGGGCCGGCGAGCCTGTTCGAGCGGGCACTGGCGCTGGTGCTGCTGCAGACCGCCACGGACGCCGAGGTGGGTCAGATGATCGTCGGCGGCGGGCTGGCGGGGGTGCTGGACGCGGCGTTCCCTGCTGGTGAGGGGCCTGCCGGGCGGCTGCGCGATGACCTGCAGCGGTTCTATGAGCAGCGGTTCGGCGTCGGCCAGCAGGAGGCGGTGGCGGCCGGTACCGCGCCGCCGCTGGAGGTTTACCCCGCGGGGGTGTTCAGCCCTGGGCAGGTCGAGGAGCGCCTGACCAGCCAGCTGCTCGCCGCCGGGCTCACCCCTGACCAGGCGCGTGCGGCGCTGTACAACCGCCGCGACGCTAGCCTGAAGCAGCTGCCCGCGGATCCGCGTCAGATTCCCGCCCCGCCAGCGTCATACGATGCCCGGCAGGCGCCGACTGGCCCCGTCCTGACCGGGAACTCGGCGGACCTGATGTCCGGGCTGGACCAGGTGCCGTCAGCCGGCGCGGAGATCGTGGGCCTGCTGTAACCGGATCGGGCCCAGGATCGGGTGGTGGCGGCGCGGGGCCTGCAGGTGATCCCGGTCAGCCCCGGCGAGGACAGCCTGATGAGCGCCCTGATCGTGTCGGCGCCGGAGGCGTTCGGGTGAGTTCCGGCCGTGGTGGAACGGCCACCCGCTCGACCGGACCCGCACCAGCCACCTCGCCCGCCTCGAACTCGCGCTGGCATCATGACCAATTAACCACCGGGGTCTACCAGGCGGACCTGAGGGGTAGCGAGCAGCTAAGCCAGCGCAGTGTCTACGTCACCTTGATCCCGGAGCTCATGCAGGCAGAAGCAGCCGATGGGCCGCGCGTGCTGCTGGAGGCGCAGAACTGGATCCGCGGCCAGGGTAGCTGGGCTGGGTTCAGCCAGTTCGTTCCGGACGAGGCCGCCCTGGACGGGCGCGGGAACGCGGGCGTCGAGGTCCTCGCCATGGACACCGTGCCGCCGCCATATCAGGCCGCGGACCTCGAAGGCTCGGCGCTGCTGTGGGTGCCCACGGACGAGGGGCCGCCGTTCCGGATCGCCAGAGTCTTCGACTTCGCCCGGCCGGACACCGGGCCGGGCTTCGAGCCTGAGCACCGGGTGGTCACGGACTCCGCCGAGCTGGACCGCATGCTGGCCTACCTGACCTCCGGCACGCTGGTCCTGCACACCACGGCGCGCACGCAGGATGTGCTCGACCCCGAGGCCGGCCAGGTGGTGCCGGGCAGCTTCCGCACCGATGGCGAGTGGATCTGGACCGACACCGTGGCGTACTACCTGGAAGAGCACGGCCTGGCGCCCGACGAGGAACTGGCCGCACATCGATGCCCGCTGGGATGCAGCGCGCAGAAAGTCCATCAATGGGCATCGCGTGCCATGATGGCTGGCATGGCGAAGGCAGAGGATCCCAGGCCGGATCGCCTTGCCGACAGCCCGCAGGTCGTGGGAGTGGCTGGCGCCCTTCCGATGCCCTTGACCACCTTCGTCGGCCGGGAACGAGAGCTGAACGAGCTCCGGGCGCTGTTCCAGGGGGGAAAGCGACTTATCACCCTGGTCGGCATCGGCGGTATCGGCAAGACCCGGCTGGCCCTGGAGCTGGGTTTCAGCGCCGGTGACCTGGGCTGGGCGAACGTCTACCTGGTTGAGCTTGCTTCGCTGACCAGCCCCGGCCTGGTCGACGACGCTGTGCTGGAGTCGGTGGGCGGCGGAACGAGCCGCTTTCCGCTGCAAGCGGCAGTGGAGTACCTGCGCGAGGCAGGGGCCCTGCTGGTGCTGGACTGCTGTGAGCATGTCCTCGATGCTGCTCGGCAGGTGGCCGAGGTGCTATTGCGCCGGTGTCCGTCCGTGGCGATCCTGGCCACCAGCCGTTCTCCGCTTGACATCGCGGGGGAGGTGATATGGCCAGTGCCCCCGCTGTCCATGCAGAAGCGCAGCGACGCCGGTGAGACAGAGGCGTCTGATGCCGCCCGGCTTTTCGCTGATCGAGCCAGCAACGTGCAATCACGGTTCGAGCTGAGCGAGGATGCCGCTGAAGCGGCTGAGAAGATCGTCCGCCGAGTGGACGGCATCCCGCTGGCCATCGAACTGGCCGCGGCCCGGATTCGTGTCATGTCCGCCGAGGAAATTGCCGGCGGGCTCGATGATCACCTGCGACTGCTGCGTGGCGGTCACCGGTCAGATCCTCGCCACCGGACCATCCGGGCGTCGCTGGACTGGAGCCATGAGCTCCTCACCGGCCGGGAGCGTCAGCTGTTTGCCCGGTTGTCCATCTTCTCGGGGAGCTTCGACCTGGAGGCGGCCGCGGCGGTGTGTGCCGAAGGGGCCATCGTTCCCGGCCAGATGCTCGACGACATCGAAGGCCTGGTGGACAAGTCGCTGCTGGCGGTGGAGCGCAGTGCCGGGGCAACGCGCTTTCGGATGCTGGACTTCGTTCGCCAGTACGCCTCCGAGCGGTTGGTCACGGCGGGCGAGGACAACCTGCTGGCGGACCGGCACCGGGCCTATTTCCGGGGACTGGCCGAGCGGGCTGACCGGGAGATATGGGCACTCGGCCCGGCCGGCCGGGCCCGTCTCGACGACGAGTCTCCCAACCTCCGGGCGGCCATCGATGACGGCTGCGCCCGGGCGCCAGACGATGCCCTGGCCATAGCAGGAGCATTAGGCCTCTACTGGCGGGTGCGAGGGCGGCTGGCCGAGGGAGTGGCAGCGGCCGAGCAGAGCCTGAGGGCCGCCCCGCCAGACCCTTCTCCTGGCCAGGCTCTCGCCCTGACCAATCTGTCGATTCTGTCGTTCTGGCTGGGCGACTTCGCGCGCACGCAGTCCGCCGCTACCTCGGCGCTGGAAATGGGCGCGGCGATTGGCGATACCCGCTCGCAGGCACTCGCGCTCAGCCGGCTCGGGGCGCTGGTCATACTGAGTGATCCCGGCACCGGTGATCCGATGCTCCTGCGGGCGGCTGAGCTGGCGCGGACCGCAGGAGACGACGTCGCGCTCTGTGACGCGCTGGGCTCGCTGGCGATCAGCTATTTCTGCCAGGACGACCCCGGCGCGATGCGAAGCCCGATCGAGGAAACACTCAGGGTCGCGGGCGCGATCGGCTTTGAGGACGACATCCGCTGGTGCTTGTGGTCCCTGGCCCACACCGCTCTTGCGGCTGGGGATCTGCCCAGCGTCCGCGGGCACGGTGAGCGGGCGCTAGCCATGATGCCCGGGCAGGACCCGCTGTGCCGGTACTGCGCAGTCGAGGTCCTGTCCCTTCTCGATGCCAGCATGGGCGCCGCTGACGCCGCTCGCGAGCGAGCGGAGGCGGAGCTCGAGCAGTCCAGGCAGGAAAAACTGCGCCTCGGGACCGGGGTACTCATGCACGCCCTCGGCGTCGCCGCCCTGGCGGCCGGCGATCTCGATCGAGCGGCACAGTGGGCCCGGAGCCTGTACGAGCATGAATCCGAGGTCTGCTATCTCGCCTGGCATGCCCAGGAGATCCTGGTGGCTGTGGCGCTCGCCAGAGATGACAGCGCTCAGGCCAAGGTCCACGTGAGTACGCTCATCGCCATCGCTGACCGCCTCAGGAACCGGCGTGCCCGGGCCGTGGGCCACCTCGGGCTGGCCCGCGCCTTACTGCTTGAGGGTGACGACGAACGAGCTGAGTCGGTCACGCACGACGCACTCAAGGTGCTCATGGACAACGGGTGGCGTCCCGGGGTTGCCGATGCTCTCGACGTGGTCGCTGAGGTCGCCTTGTTCACGGGACAGCATGAGCGCGCCGCCCGGCTCATTGCTGCCGCTCGGAAGGAGCGGGCCACGCTCGGCCTGGTGGCCTTCCCGTTACTGACGGACCGGACCGAGCGGAACCTGGCCTTGGCCGGTGCTGCCCTGGGGGACAAGGGCCTTGACCTGGCGCGGCAGGCCGGCACCCGGCTGTCTCTCCAGGAGGCCGTCGCCTACGCCCAGCGCGGCCGTGGGGAGCACGCGGACGCCACGCACGGCTGGGCCAGCCTCAGCCCCGTCGAGCGGCAAGTGGTCGAGCTGGCCAGCCAAGGTCTGAGCAATCCCGACATCGCCCTGGGACTGTTTATCTCTCGCAATACGGTGAAGGTGTACCTTTCGCACTCTTACGCGAAACTCGGCGTGGCCAACCGGACCGAACTGGCCCGGCTCGTAGCCCGCCACTCGCAGGGCAGCCAGCAACGCTGAAGTCATACCCACCTGGGTGATGTTCCGCGAGCGAGTCATCTCTACGGTCTAGATACCGACACTACCGGAGGTGAAGCATGCTGCGGGATTATATGGTGCCGCTGTCCCTGCGCCGGATAGCGAACCTGGCGACAAAGGCGCCCCGGCGCGGTCCCTGGGTCATCGAGCCTTATCGGGCCAGCCCAGTAAGCCGGGCTTACGGGCCGGCACCCGTCAGCAGGCGATAAGCGATCCATCAGCCCGCGCATGCCGCTGAAAGAATGGTGAACCTAGGCCCGCCGCACGGCGTAGGAAGAGTCGAGCAGGCCCGCTCGAGATGTTGCCCCACCGCCCGGGCAGGGTCTGACACGATACAGTCCCCGGTCAGCTTCCCCCCGCTGGCCGGGGACTGTCCCATGTGGCGGACGGCTAGGACTTGATGCTCACGGTGAACTCACCAGGTGCGGTCGGCGTAGCCCAACCCGAGGGCCGCGCTGCGCGGGCAGCTTTCCTGGAAGGTAGATACGTCGATGAGCAGACGGCGACACGAGCCATCTGATGTGGCCGTGCATGAGTTTGTGCAGCTCCTCGCCGGACGGGTGCCGGATGAGAAGCTAGCCACCGTGCGGCGGCTGCTGGCCGACGGCCAGGTGGCGCCCGCCGCGGTCGCCGCGGTGGCGATGGTGGCCGAGCACGACGTCCCGCTGCTAGCCGGGGATATCGAGACGGCCAGGTCGCTGGCGGGGGAGCCGGGCGCGCTTGGTGGTGTTCAGCCGGCGGCGCAGTACCCGCGGCTTCCGTTCCAGTTCAGCGTGCTCGGCCCGGATGAGGCCCTGGAGGCGGACGACCTGGACCGGGTCATGGCCGAGGCCGCGCAGGCTCGCCGCGCACAGATCGCCGGTGTGTGGCGGACCTGGCGTTTCCCCCTGGATGGCCTCGGCGAACCGGATGCCGGGAACGAGGATGCGGACCAGGCGCACCGTGTCTACCTCGTCCAGGTCCCAGACGGTGCCGCCGCACCCGCCCTCGCGGGGGAGCTGCAGGCCGCCCTGGACGGGCACGGGGACGCGGGCGTGGAGGTCATCGCACTGGACGCCACGCCGCCCCCGTACCAGGCTGCGGCCCTGGAAGACTCGGCGCTGGTGTGGTCGGCCCAGGACGAAGGACCAGCGTCCGAGGAAGGACCACCGTTCAAGATAGCCAGGGTCTTCGACTTCGCGAAGCCGGACACCGGGCCGGGCTTCTACCCCCGGCACCGGGTGGTCACGGACTTCGCCGAGCGCGACCGCGTGCTCCAGTACCTGACCTCCGGCACTCCGGTCCTGCACACCACGGCGCGCACGCGGGATGTGCTCGACCCCGCGGCCGGCCAGGTCGTGCCCGCCAGCTTCCGCACCGACGGCGAGTGGATCTGGACCGACACCGTGGCGTACTACCTCGAGCAGCACAGCCTGGCACCCGATGAGGAGCTGGCCGCGCACATCTCTGCCCGCTGGCGGGCGGGCGAGTTCGATGCGCAGACCGACGAGGAGACCGCGGTCGTGGCCGCGGACTTCCTGCTCTATCCGCCTGCGGAGTACGCCCGCGAGGCCGCCTGGACCCCCGGAGCCGACGACTGACCGGTCAGCCCGGGGCGGCTTCCTTCACCCCAGGCACACCGGCAGCCTGGTGAGCTTGCGCATGATCCCGGCGTCCAGCCACGGCAGGTCGCTGGCCGGACAGGCCAGGTCGGCCCGCCCGAAGCGGCGGGAAAACGCTCCGATTGCCACCTCCGCCTCCAGCCTGGCCAGGTTGGCGCCCAGGCAGTGGTGGATCCCGTATCCGAAGGAGAGGTGACCGTTGTCCCGGCGGCCGACGTCGAGGGTGTCGGCGTCGCGGAAGCGGTCCTCGTCGTGGTTGGCCGCCAGCAGCGAGCAGAGCACGATCTGGCCGGGGGGAATGGTGGTGCCGCCGATTTCAGTCGGGACCGTGGTCATCCGGAACGCCGACACCCGCAGCGGCGGGTCGTACCGGAGGAACTCATCGACTGCCGCCGGCAGCAGCCCCGGGTCGAGGCGTATCCGGGCCAGCTGGCCCGGGTGGGTGAGCAGGAGGTACAGGCCCTTCGTGATGAGCTGGGCGGTGGCGGTCTGGCCCGCGATCAGGAGGACGAACACCATCGAGCTGAGCTCGTGGTCGTCCAACCGCTCGCCCTGGTCGCGCAGCGCGATCAGCCGCGAGACCAGATCGTCAGCCGGCTCGGCCCGCTTGCGGGCAACCAGCGCGTCGACATAGCCGGACAGCGAGGTCGTCGCCGCCAGGAGCTGCTCGCTGACCAGGAGCAGCTCCGAGATGAACGTGTCGGACCACGAGCTGACGCCGGCGGGTGTGCTGGGGGGGATCACAGTTGAGCATGTCGCCGGCCACTATCCTGGCGACCTCGGCCGGCAGTGTGGCGAGCGGAGCGCTGGCACTCCAGTCTGGTAGTCACGCCGTCAGGCACAGCTGGGCTGCGTCAGTCAGCTTGCCGGTCAGCGCGCCGGAGCGGATGAGGCCGATGACGGCCTGGATGTCCGCGTCCATCGGGCGGTCGTCGCGCACCGGCGGGACGTGCTCGCGGATGAAGGCGTGCATGGCCCGGACGGGACCCGAGGACCGCCCGGCGCCGCGAAGGTCCAGCGCCTGGCACAGGGCCAGCAGGTGGATCGCGGCTACCTCCTCGGTGAGCGCCACGATGGTGCGCGCGTCCCTGGCCGCGATTGCGCACATGCTGACCTTGTCCTGGTTGTGCGCCTCGGTCGAGCGGGAGAACACGCTGGCCGGCGCGCTGGTCTTCAGCGCCTCGGCGGTAATGGCCGAGCACGCGATCTGCATTCCCTTGAACCCGTGGTGCAGCCCGGCGCGCCACTCGCCGGCGTCGAACCACGGCACCAGGTTGGGCGTCAGCCCGTTGCTGAACTTCTCATCCACGATGTGTTCCAGCTGCCGGTCCAGCAGGTCCGCGATGCTCGCCACGGCGATCTTCAGCGAGTCCATCGCCTGGGCGACGTGCCCGCCGTAAAAATTCCCGCCGCTGTGCACCGTCCCGGTCGCCGCGTCGAACAGCGGGTTGTCGTTGGAGGAGTTGATTTCCACCTCGACCCAGTCCCGCACCCAGCTCACCGTGTCCCTCAGGACCCCGATGACGTGCGGCGCGCACCTGATCGAGTACCGGTCCTGGATCGACCGCGGCAGCTCCGCATAGCCCCTGCCGCCGAGCCCCCCGGAGAGCTCGACGACCTGGCTGTGGTCCAGGGCCAGCTGCGAATCCGACAGCAGGCCGGCAACGGCCCGGGCGGACGCGATCTGGCCCGGGTGCGGCTTGCTCCCGTGGATGAACTCGCCGAAATGGCCCCGGTTGCCCAGCACGGCCTCGGACGTCATGGCGGTGCACAGCTCGGCAACCCGGATAAGGCGGCTGGCCGCAACGGTGGCCAGCCCGGCGAACGCCGAGGAGAACGAGGTGCCGTTGATCAGCGCCAGGCCCTCCTTCGACTCCAGCGCCAGCGGCTCGAGGCCGAGCAGGTCCAGCACCTCGCGTGCCGGCACGGTCCGGCCGCCATGACTGACCTGTCCCTCGCCCAGCAGGGCCGAGGCGATGTAGCACAGCGGCACGAGGTCGCCGCTGGCGCCCACCGAGCCCCGCTCGGGGACGACCGGGAGGATGTCGCTGTCCAGGTACGCAAGCAGCCGGGAGACAACCTGGTGCCGGATCGCCGAGTTGCCCCTGGCCAGGCAGTTGGCGCGGATGAGCAGCGTCGCGCGTACCACCTCGGGCGCGGCCGGGCCGCCGGTGCCGTTGACGTGATACCGGATCAGGTTCCGCTGCAGTTCCGCCGACTTAGCCGGCTCGACCTGGCGGATGACGCTGTCCCCGAATCCGGTGGTGACGCCGTAGATCGCCTGACCGCTGCGGACCAGATCGTCCTTGAGCCGGCACGTCCTCGCCATGCTGACGGCGGCCTCGTCGCTCAGGCGCACCGACCCCGGCTCCCGGCGTGCAACCCCGGGCCACTTGCTCCAGGGTCAGCTGGCGGCCGTTGAGGACCACGTCCTCAGCGCCCCTCCCGGCACCCGCCATGCGTCGTCAGCGGGTGGCCAGGGATGGTGACCGGCTCGGCGACACCGACGACCAGCTTCCCGACCGTGTCGCCGGCGAGCAGCCTCGTGAGCGCGGCGGGGGCCTGGTCGAGCCCGGAGACGACGCTCTCCTCGTACTTCAGCTGGCCGGAGGCCCACAGCCCGCCGAGCGCGTCGAGCGCCGCGGGCCAGCGGGCGAGATGATCGGTGACGATGAAGCCCTGCATCGTCGCGCGCTGCATGTGGACCTGGTCCACGTTGACCAGCCCGCGCCACGCGCTCCGCTCGCCGGAGTCGTCGTAGGAGGACACCTCGCCGCACAGGAGGATCTTGGCGTGCAGGTTCAGCCGCATGAGGAGGTGATCCAGGATCGGGCCGCCGACGTTCTCGAAATCAAGATCGACGCCGTCGGGGGTAGCCTCGTCCAGCCGGGCCGGCCAGGCCGGGTCCTTGCGGTCGACGCACGCGTCGAAGCCAAGATCGTCGATCACATGCTGGCACTTGGCGGCACCGCCGGCGATGCCGACGACCCGCGCGCCGCGCAGCCTGGCCAGCTGGCCGGCGATGGACCCGACTCCGCCAGCGGCGGCCGAGACCACGACGGTCTGTCCGGGCCTCGGCTGCAGATACTCGATGCCCAGGTAGGCGGTGATGGCGGTGTGGCCAAGGACGCCGGTGAACGCCGACACCGGAGCGGGCAGCGGTGACGGCAGCACGGTCAGCGGAGCGTCGAGTCGCTGGTCGTCCGCGCAGCAGTACTCCTGCCAGCCGAGGAATCCGGCCACGATGTCACCGATCTTCATGTCATCGCGGCGGGACTCCACCACCTCTCCCACCCCGATGCCGCGCATCACCTCGCCCAGACCGACCGGCGGCATGAACGCGCGCTGATGCCCCATCCAGATCCGGCTGGCCGCTTCCACGGACAGCACCAGCGTGCGGACTAGTGCCTGGCCCTCCTCCAGCGGCGCGATGGGCTCGGAGACCAGCTCCAGGTCGTCAGCGGCCACGCCGCTGACGGGGCGTCGGCGAAGACGCCAGGCCTGGTTGTTACTCACATCGGTCATGGAGGGCTCCTTTTCAGCTATCGGCCGGCCGGGCGTAGTCAGGGGGCGGCGGCGGGCGCCAGCCGCGGCGGCGCCCGCTGCGGACAATGCGCGCGCTGAGCACGGCGATGATCATCGCCAGGACGACGGCGGCACAGATGATGCCCGCGGCGGTGAGCGGCCAGGTATCGAGGCGCTGCACGGCGGGCAACCGGAGGGCCGGCAACGGCGGCACCGCGGGCGCGCGCCCGCCGGTTTCCTGGGGCAGCACGGTCGTCACGGCGTTATAGGGAGAAACGGTGCCGTACCCGACCTGTGGGCTGGGGACGCTCGTCCCCGGCGGGCTGGCGGTGAGCTCCAGGCGCTGGGCGACCTGCGCCGCGGACAGCTGCGGGTAGTAGCTGCGCACCAGCGCCGCGGTGCCGGCCACGTAACCCGTGGCCAGCGCCGCGCCGCCAGCCGTGACCTGACCGGGGCCGACCGGGCCGATGCTGGTGATCGCGGAGCCGGGAGCGGCCAGGTCGACACGAACCCCCGGCGTGACGGCGGTCTGCGCGGTTCCGGAGGCGTCGACGGCGGCGACCGCGAGCACGCCCGGGTAGGCCGCCGGGTAGCTGACCTCGTTCGCCTGGTTGAGCTCAGAGGATGCGACCGCGGCGATGACGACCACATTGCGGGCCAGCGCGTTGGCGACCGCGGCCTGCAGCGCCGGGGACGGCTTCGGATTCACCGAGGGGGAGACATCGATAACGGTGGCTCCGTGGCTGACGGCGTAGTCGATGCCCGCCGCCACGTCGGCTGAGGGCACCAGGTTCCCCGAGTCGAGCTGGTTCGGGTTGAGCACGTTCACCGGCAGGATCCGCGCCTGCGGCGCGATCCCGGCGAAGCCGGAGCCCGGCTGCGAGCGCGCCGCGATGGTCCCGGCGACGAACGTGCCGTGGCCGCCGCAGTCGGTGTCGGCCGGCTGGCTGGTGCCAACGTTCAGGCCGGGCAGCACCGCCCCGGCCAGCGCGGGCGCCTTCGCGCTGACGCCCGAGTCGAGCACCGCGACGGTCTGGCCGGCACCTTGCGTCAGGCGCCACACCGAGGACGGCTCGAGCTCTTGCTGCGCCCAGGGCGCGGCCGGGCTCACCGCGCGGGAGAAGCCGACGCACTGGCTGTGGACCGCCGGGGGCTTGGGACCGCCCTTGGCGGTCGCCTTGGGCTTGGTGCCGCCCTTCCTGGGCGCCTTGGGCTTGGTGCCGCCCTTCCTGGGCGCCTTGGGCTTGACTCCGCCCGCTCTGGTCACCGTGGCCCGGGCGGTCACCGTGGCCCGGGCGGTCGCCGCGGTCAGGGTGACGTCCGCCACCGCGCTGCCCAGGATCGCGCCGGCGGTCAGCACGGCGGCCACGCTGGCCCGCAAGCTCACGGTCATCTCGCGCCCGCTCACCGCGAGCCGTCCGCCGCACCGGCCAGCAGCCCGCTGGCGTCCTCCGGGGTCAGCGTGCGCAGGTCGGCCTCGGCCGGACTGGCCATGCCGCGCAGTCGTCCCGCCTGCCGGGTGACGACCTCCTCGAGTACCTTGCGCGCGTACCGGCCGTTTCCGAACGACCTTCCCCGCGGCACCTGGTCGAAGTGCGCCCGGAGCAGGTCCAGCGTGTCAGCCGGGCACTCGTACCCGGCGGTGCTGGCGTGCTGGCAGAAGATGGTCATCAGCTGGTCGGAGGTGTAGTCCTCGAACATGACCTGCCGGGAGAACCGCGACGACAGGCCGGGGTTGGTGGCCAGGAAGTTGGCCATCTCCTCGGTATAGCCCGCCGCGATGACCACTACCTCGTCGCGGTGATCCTCCATGAGCTTGACCAGGGTGTCGATGGCCTCCCGGCCGAAGTCGCCGCCGCTGGCCCTGACCGGCGCCAGGGTGTATGCCTCGTCGATGAACAGCACGCCGCCCCTGGCCCGGTCGAACGCCTCGCGGGTGCGGTGCGCGGTCTGGCCGATGTACTCCCCGACCAGGTCAGCCCTGGCCACCTCGACCAGCGGGCCGCCGTCGAGGACGCCGAGCGCGGTGAGGATCTCCTTGTACAGCCGGGCCACCGTGGTCTTGCCGGTGCCCGGTGCCCCGGCGAAGATCAGGTGCCTGCTCACCTGCGGGACGGGCAGCCCGGCCTGCTGGCGCTGCGTGGCCGAGGCGATCAGGTCGATGACCTTGGCCACTTCCTGCTTGGCCTGGGTCAGGCCGACCATGTCGTAGAGCTGTCCCAGCAGCGAGTCGATGACCTGCTGGTCGGCGGCTCGCTGCTGGCTGCCTGTGGCTACGGAGACGCCGAGATCCTCGGGCACGAAGGTGGTCAGGTCGGCCACCGTGGCGTCCGGCATCATCGCAAGCCGGCCGGCCTGCCGGCCGACCATCTCCTCGAACAGCTTGCGCACCGCCCGGCCGTTGCCGAACGATGCGTCCCTGGTGATCTGGGCGAAGTACCCGGCGAGCGCGGCCCGGGTCTCGTGCTCAAGGGCGTAGCTGTGGCCGCCGCAGATCAGCTCCATGATCTGCACCAGCTCGGCGGGCTCGTAGTTCTCGAACTCGATGGTGCGGGAGAACCGCGACGACAGGCCGGGGTTGGACGACAGGAAGGTGCGCATCTCGTGCGAGTAGCCCGCCACGATGACCACCACGTCGTCGCGCCGGTCCTCCATGAGCTTGACCAGGGTGTCGATGGCCTCCCGGCCGAAGTCGGGGCCGGTGCCCGAGCTGCCCGCCGACAGGGTGTAGGCCTCGTCGATGAACAGCACGCCGCCGCAGGCCTCCTCGAACTTCTCGGTGGTCTTGAGCGCGGTCGCGCCCACGTACTGCGCGACCAGGTCGGCCCGGGCCACCTCGACCATCTGCCCGCTGCGCAGCACGCCCAGCGCGGCCAGGATCTTCCCGTACAGCCGGGCGACGGTGGTCTTGCCGGTGCCCGGCGGCCCGGCGAAGACCAGGTGGCGGGCCATCGGCGGCGCGGTGAGACCAGCTTGCTCGCGGCGCTTGGACATCGCGTGCAGCTGCACCAGGCGGGACACTTCCTGCTTTACCCCGGCCAGCCCGACGAGCGAGTTCAGCTCGCGCAGCAGCGGTGCCACGGCCGCGTTGCCCTCCTCGGCCGGCACCTCCGGCATCGTCGGCCGGGCCTGGGCGGCCGCGGGTGCCTGGGCCATCGCCACGGCCTGCTCGAACGCGTCCGGCTCCGCGTTACCCTGGGTCTTCAGGTTCTCGACCGTGAGCTGCTCGCTCGGCACGACCCGGCGCAGCCCGGCGCCGTGGTTGTCACGTACTGTGCAGTCGCGCAGGGTTACCGACTGGCTGGTGGCCACCATGATCCCGTCGCCCCCGCTGGCAGCGATCTCGCAGGCAGTGAAGCGGCCCTGGGCTCCGTCGGCGAGCACTACGCCGGTGCCGTTGCTCTCCTGCACCAGGGTCCGGCTGACCGAGATGTCGCCGCCGTCCTCGACCACGACGCCGTCGGTTCCCGCGCCGACGACCTCGCACTCGCGGAGCACGCCGCGGCCCCTGGCGCCGATCAGCACGCCGACCTCGGCCGCGCTGACGAACCGCGTCCCGCGCACGTCCGGGTAGCCGCCGCTGGCGGTGCGCATCCCCGCGGCCTGGGTCCCCTGGATCACCGAGTCCTCGATCCGGCCGCGCCCCTCGTCCAGCACGGTCAGGCCGTGCCCCTGACAGTCGGCCACGGAGGCCTGCCGCAGGAGCGGGTTGGCCGAGGACCGGATCTCGATGCCGTGCTGCCCGGTCCCGCGCACGTCGATGCGTTCGAAGGTGCCCGCCGCGGCGTCGGTCACGATCAGCGCGGCCGTCGCCGTGCCGCGGACCCGGCACTTGGAGAACATCGGATCGCTGGCCTCGCCGACGACCACGCCAGCCGCGCCGGTATCGGCCACCATGCAGTCACTGAACGAGCCGCGGGACCGGCCGGCCAGCGAGATCCCCTCGCCGCCGGTCCGGGTGACGGAGCACCGGCGGACGACCGGGTCGGCCTCCCCGGTCAGCACCATGCCGTGCGACCCAGTGTCGCGGATCTCGCAGTCCTCGAGCACCGGCCGCGCCTCCGACTCCATGAGCACGCCCACGTCGCGGATCTCGTGGATCCGCGCGGAGGTCAGCCGGGTCGAGCTGCGCTCGCGGAACGCCACCGCGGTGCCCGCGATCCGGGTGATCTCGCAGCCCTGCAGGACGCCGCGCGCGCCCGCGGCCGTCGCCAGCCCGATGCCCTCGACGTCGCTGATCCGGCAGTCGCGGAACGCCGGGTCGGCACCGGACGAGATGGTGACCCCGTCCTCGCTGACGTGCTCGATCACGGTCCGCTCGAACGTCCCGCTGGCGCCGTCGGCGATGACGACGCCGAGCCCGGCGGAGTTCCGCACCCGGCCGTCGTGCATCAGCACGGCCGCGCCGGCCCCGCGGACCTCGATGGCCGCCCTGGCCGAGGCGATGACCTCGCATTCCTCCAGGGTCAGCGAGCCGCCGGTCACGTCGGTGACCGCCGCCGCGCGGTCCTGGCCGGACAGGCTGATCCGGCACAGCGTCGCCGACCCGCTGGTCAGCGTCACCGCCGCGCCCGTCGGCGGCGCCACGATCACGCTGCCGGGTGCCTGGGCCGCCGCGATGGTGACCGGCCGGGTCACCGTCAGGCTCTCGGCGTAGTGGCCGGGCTCGACGCTGATGATGGCCCCGGCCGGGGCTGCAATCAGGGCCGCCCCGATCGACCGGTATCCATCCTGGCCGTCGAGAGACACCGTCATCGTTGCTGGCTCGGCGGCAATGCCGCCTCTGACTCGCTCCACCGGTACCCACCTGGGAGTCATAGGACGCCGTCGGCCGGCGTACCTGCTCTGTCAATACGGTCACCCGGGCCGGGGACCTTCACCCCGGCACGGTCTGAATGCCTGGCCAAGGCCGGACGGGCAACGCCGATCCGGGCCAGCTTGTGCCACCGCAGGCGGACGCCGGTCAGCGCCGTCGCCAGCGAGTGGATCATCACCAGGTACATGAGCTGCCGGTAGAACACCAGCTGGACCGGCAGGGTCCACAGATCACGCAGCCGCTCCCGGTCGACCGCGAAGGCCGGCACCGTCAGCACCGCCTGCATGCCCAGGAAGGCGGCCCAGATCGTGACCGCGTGCCAGGGCGAGATCCACACGTCCAGCAGGACGTAAAGATCGGCCGCGGGCGAGACCAGGGGAAGCACGCAGCCCATCGCGAACAGGTATGGCAGGCCGATCCAGGACAGCGTCCGCTTGCCGCGGGGCGCCACCACGGTGCTCCGGTACTTCCACAGCACCTGGAGCATGCCGTACGCCCACCGGTGCCGCTGGCTCCACAGCTGCCTGACCGTGGCCGGGGCCTCGGTCCAGGCCCTGGCCCTGGGTGCGTACCTGACCCGCCACCCGGCCAGGCCGATGGCGACGGTGAGGTCGGTGTCCTCGGCCAGCGTGTTGACGGACACGCCGCCCGCCTCGGCCAGCGCGGACCGGCGGAACGCGCCGACTGCTCCCGGCACGGTCACCATGCAGTCCAGCACGTCGTACATGCGCCGGTCCAGGCTGGTGGCCAGCACGTACTCGCAGTGCTGGATCAGGCCGAGCAGCCCGCGGCGGTTGGCCACCTTGACGTTCCCGGCCACCGCGCCGACCCACGGGTCGCGCAGCGGCGCGACCAGCATCGGGATCGTCTCCGGCTCGAAAACCGTGTCGCCGTCGGCGAAGACCAGAACGTCGTGCCGCGCGCGGGCGGCGCCGGTGTTCAGCGCCGCGGCCTTGCCCGCGTTGGGCTGGGTGATCACCGTCACCGGCAGGCCCAGCCCGGCGGCCAGCTCGGCGGTGCCGTCGGTCGAGCCGTCATCGACCACGATGATCTCAAGCTCGGCGTGGGCGGAATCGGCCATGGAGCGCAGGCACCGCTCGATCCCGGCCCGCTCGTTGTAGGCCGGGATGATCACCGACACCGGCACCGGCCAGGGCCGCCGGTCCCTCCGGTCGCGCCTGTCGCGCAGCTCGTGCCAGGCCCCGCACGTCAGCAGCAGCAGGATCCGGGAGCCGACCAGGACGACGGCGGCGAGGAATGACCAGTTGACGAGCCGGATGATCACTGCCGACGCGCCCACCGCGGCCAGCAGCACGTCCTGCCCGGCCGCCGTCAGCGCATCCGTCCTGACCGGGCCGGTGCGCAGCCCGCACGCCGCCGCGATGGTCGTGAAGCGATAGCCCTGGGCCCGGAAGCGAGCCGCCAGGGCGGGCAGTGCGTCGAGCGCAGCCGCTCCGGGACGGCCGGCATCGCTGAGGGCGATGACGAGGCCGGGCGGCCAGGACGCCGGGATCGCCCCCGGGGCCGCGGCCCCGGGAGCGGCGCTGATGGGCGCCGGAGCGGGAGGTAGCGCGTTGCGCAGCACCGCGTCCGGGCTGGTGGCGGCCTGCGCGCCCCGGCGGGGCAGCACCACCACGTAGCCGAGATCGGCCAGGCGGCGGACCGCGTCCGCGGTACCGGCCGTCAGCTGCTGCTCGGTGCTCACGCCCGGCGGCCGGGCCAGCAAGGTGCCGCGGCCGCCTGCGCGCACCAGCTCATGCTGGGTCTCGGCGAGCTCGGCATCCAGGCGCCATGCGGGCATGTCCTGCAACGGAACGCCGGTATAGCCGGTCATGCCGACCGCGTCGCCGGCGGCGGCCTCGGCGGCGGTGAGCCTGGAGTCGGCGGCAGCCTGGCTCCCGGTGACGAAGAACGTCGCCGGCACGCCCAGGCGCCGCAGTTCGGCCACTATCCGCGGCGTGACGTCCGGGCCGCTCCCGCCGCCGAAGACCAGTGACACTGTCATGGGCCGCACGGCCAGCGCGGCGAGCCGCCGGCCGCGCCGGGCGATGATGGGCCCGCCGGAAGGCAGTCCCGCTGCGGCCATCGTTTCGTCGAAATGAAAGGCACCGGCGGCGGGCGGGAGCGCGCCGACGGCGGAGCCTGCGCCGAGCTCCCGCTGGACGACCAGGGCCGCGGCCAGGCCGGCCAGCACGATGGCGAGGACGACCCAGTGGCCCCACGGGGTGGTGGCTCGCGCGGGCCGGGCGCTGGGCCCGGTCGTGGCTGCGCCCCTCATCGCCCGGCCCGGCGCCGGGGGGCGGCCTTGGTCTTGCTGTGCGTGGCCGTCTTGCGCTTGGCCGTCTTGCGCTTCGTCGCCTTGTGCTTGGTTGCTTTGTGCTTGGCCGCGCTGTGCTTGGCGGGGCTGTGCTTGGCCGCGGAGGCTATGCCCGCGACGCTGATGCTGGCTGGCCGGGCCGGGTCCGCGCCGCCTGCCGCGGTGCGGGCCAGGCTGGGCGCGACCGAGGTGACGGAGGTCGGCGGGGCCTGGGCCGGGGCCGTCAGGCCGATGACCACCCCCGCGGCCAGCGCGCAGGCGGCACCGGCGGCCGCGGCCGCGGCCGCGCGCAGGCCTCGGCGTCGGCGGCCCGTGGGGTCAAAGAAAACCGGCCCCGCTGTCGCGGCGTCGGGCTTCACCATGTGATCTCCTTGGCAGCGGCTCGTCGGCCCGGCTCGGACGGCGGCCGTCAGGCGGCTGCCGCGCAGCGGGCTACGCCGAGGGCTACGCAGGCGCGGCCGAGCCGGTTCAGCCCGGCTCGGGCGGCGATGCGGGCCATCGGGCGGAGGACGGTCGCGGGCGACCTGAACGCGGGCCCGGCCAACGTCGTAGCTCCAGGCGTGGGACATCACAATGGCTTGAACTCAGGGGGGCCGCGCGGATGACCATCGACGCGCCGCCGAGTCCAGTGCATCACGACGAGTCCGCGGCCGGAGCGGCCGGGGCTGGTCAGCTCGGCAGGATGCCATCGCGGATCGCCGGCTTTTCGGTGACGCCCGTCCGCGCCGGGCTGTGGCTGTCACCCGCCGGACGGGAGGCGCCCGCCGAGGTGCAGGCGCTCGCCGCCGAGCCGGGCCGGGTCAGCCTCGTCGTGGACGCGGCCGGGCCAGATCAGCGCACCGACAACCTGCTTGCTCTGCTGGTGCCCAGGCTGAAGCCGATGGCGCCCGGCCTGCGGCTGATACTGCCCGCGGCGGCGGACCGCTACGCGAGCGTGGCTCAGTCTTTCGGGGTCGACCTGATCGTCGCCGAGGCGCAGGTCGCCATCATGCCAGGGGGCCGTGCGGTCGTCCGCCCGGCCGGGCCGGGCACCCGCGGCAGGCTGCCGCAGTGGCGTCGGTTCCTGCCCAGCGGCGACCAGCAGGCGGCTGGCTCGCTGGCCCCGTCCGCGGCCTGGGAGCGAGGGCTGGACGAGGTCCAGGCCGCTGCCGCCGCGCAGGGGATGACCGGCCGCCGCGTGCCGGCTGGCCTGGCCCTGGGGCAGGCCAGCGCCGCGGCCGGGTCGGCTCTGGCCGATGCCGTGTGGCCCGACGCCGACCGCGTGACCATCGTGGTCGGCGATGACGCCCCGGCGGCCGAGGTCCTCGCCGCCCTGGGCCGCCTGCTGCCGCTGCTGCCGCTCAGCGCCACCGACGGTGTGCGGCTGTACTGGCCGCGAGCCGCGGCCGGCCAGGCCGGCGGCCGGTTGCAGGAGCTGGCCGCCGAGGCCGGCGCCGACCTCATCGCGCCAGCCGGGGACGTCTGCATCAGCGGATTCGGAGCGGTCGCCTATGGCCAGGCCGGAGCCGCCCCGTGGCTGCGCTATAGCAGCCAGGGTGAGGTCCAGGTGCTCGGATCGCTCTACCCCGAGCCAGCCTGGGAGCGCGGGCTCGCCGTGGCGGACCTGGAGAACCTGCCCGGCGACGTCAGCATTGAGCACACGGCGTCCGGGCTGTGCGTCGGCCGCCCTGGGCAGCCCGACCACGGCCTGGCGGCGACTGCGCGCAGCATCGTCCCCGATCCGTTCTCGGTCACGATCGTCGCTGGCGGCGACGCCAGCGACCCACAGGTCAGGCAGGCCGTCGAGTCCGTGATCGACCGGCTGCCTCCGGCGGCGACGCAGGCCGTGCGGCTGCTCCTGAACGGCTCGGCCGCAGGAGGCCCGCAGTCCTTCGCACAGTTCCTGGCCGATTCCGTCGGGGCCGCCGTGACCGCGCCTGCGGAGCGGTGGACCGCGACACCTGACGGCCGGGTTCGGCCGCTGTCACCGGGACGGATCACCACAGACGGCGGCCTGCCCTGGCCGCAGTTCCGGCCGCGCCCCCCGGCGGCCAGGGCGCCGGAGCTCCCCGGACCAGGGCCGGGCAAGCGCATTTCGGCCGCGCTCGTTCCACCGTCGCCGCCTGCCGATCCCCCCGCCACGCCGCCCGGCCACGACGTCGCCGATCTCGCTGGCCCGGCTCAGCCGCCGGCGCGAGCGGCGTCGGATGAGCAGCCGGGACCCGACTATGCGTCGCGAGAGCCCGGGCCCGACATCCCGCCGGTCACCTCGGAGCAGCCGGGCCTGCCGGAGCAGCTCGGGACCGGGCAGCCGCCCGCCGCGGCCGATGGCCCCCAGCCGGCGGCCGGTCCGGCCAGCACCGTCGTTCCTGTTCTCCGCGGTCACCGCTCGTCGCCCGACGAGCGACTGCGTTACCGGGAGTCGGCGGGTCGCTACCAGTCCTGCCTGGTACCCGTCCGGCGCGTGCTGACCCAGCGTCCCGGCCTGCGGGCGGCCGCCGTGGTCGAAGGCGAGGAGGCGGTGGCGACCGACTTCGCCGCCGTCCTTGATCTTCTCTCCGACGACCAGCGTCACATTGCGGCCGCCCTCCGGTCCGCCCCCGGCCCGGCCGACCCGCGCGCCGCCTGCGTGGTGTCCGGGCTGCGCCGGCTGCCGTCGTTCAGCGGCGCTGTCTTCGCCTCGGCCATGCCCCCGGCCGAAGGCGCCGCGGACTACGCCACCGGTGCCACGCTCATCGAGCCCTCGTTCGTCTACTCCACCTCGGCCCGGCAGGTTGCCCTGGACGGCGCTATCTCCTACGTGATCTGGTCAGAGACCGGCAAGCGGATCTCGGCGCTCGCCGCGAACCTAGGCCCGGACGAGATCATGTTTGCCGCCGGCACTGTGTTTAAGGTGCTCAGGACCGATGCCGCCGCGTCGGGAAGCGGCCAGGCCAGGATCTTCCTGCGCGAGTCCTCGCGACCGGGCGCCGAGCCTGCCGACGCGGCACTGGACGAGGCAGACCACCGCATCCTGGACCGGCTCGCCGAGGCCGCTGCGCTGCGTGACGGCGTAGCCGCCGGGGATGCCCGCCCGGCCGGCCTGGCCGGGCGGGTGCTCCAGCCGATCGGGCTTAACGACCGCGGTATCCCGTTCCGGGTGGCCGCCGACGCCGGCTGACGCCGGAACCTCGGTGCCTGTCGAAGGCAGGACGGCAAGCTTCTAGGCAGTGGCCCGGAATGCCCCTACGTTACTCATTATGTCTATTGACCGACCGGCGAACTGGGTGGGCCGCGAACGGGAGCTTGCTGTCCTTCGTGCCGCGGCGAAAAACCTGAGCCGTGGCCGGGGATCGATGGTCTGGGTCGAGGGCGAGCCTGGCATCGGAAAGTCTTCTCTGGTGGCTGAGGCACTCGCGGAAACGAGCGTCCCGGGATGGGATATCGGGTGGGGGGTCGCCGACGAGTTCACCGAGCGGCTGCCGCTGTGGGTGATGCTGGACTGCCTGCAGGTGCGGGCCGGTTCGCCAGACCGACGGCGGGCGCAGGCGGGCGAGCTGCTCCGGGGCCGGCGGGCGGGGCTGTTCGCCGACGGCGACGGGTCGGTGGCGGGCGTCGAGGTGCTGGTGGCGCTGGCGAACGAGCTGTGCGCGGTCGTTCCCATGGTCATGGTCATCGACGATGTCCAGTGGGCGGACGAGGCATCGCTGGTCGTCTGGCATGAGTTAGCCGCCTCGATCGACCAGCTGCGGCTGCTGCTGATCGGGACGTGCCGGCTGTCTGCGCGTCGGCGGGAGGTGCAGCAGGTGCGCTCGGCCGTGGCCCGCCGCGGGGGACAGGTGATCGCGCTGAAGCCGCTGGCCGAGACGGAGGTGGCGGCCCTGGTGCGGGGGATGCTCGGATCACCGCCGGGGGATGTGCTGCGTCGGCTGATGGCTCAGGCGGCCGGCAATCCGCTGTATGTGCGCGAGCTTGTCGACGCCCTCATTCGTGAGGGGGCGATCCAGACCAGCGACGCCGCCGAGATCAGCGCGACGCCAGAGCGCGTGCCGGCTTCGCTTGCGGTTGTGCTGATGGACCGGCTGGGCTCGGTCGCGGGCATGACGGAGCAGATGCTGCGGATGGCCGCGCTGCTCGGCGGGAAGTTCGCGGTTAACGACCTGACCGTGCTGCTGCGCGAGCCCGCGTCGGACCTGACGGCCGGGCTGCAAGAGGCGCTGGCGGCCGGGATCCTGGTCAGCTCCGGCCCGGATCTGGCCTTCCGGCATCCGCTGATCCAGCAGGTGCTGTATGAGAGCATGCCGGCGGCATTGCGCGCGGCTCTGCACGCCGAGGCGGCCCAAGCGCTCGCGGCCGCCTCGGCCGATGCCCTGACCGTCGCGCAGCAGCTATTCTCGGCGGGCCTGCCGGGCGGGGACTGGGCTAAGAACTGGCTGATCCAGGCCGCGCCGACGCTGACGACGCGGGCGCCGCGGCTGGCGGCGGACCTGTTACAGCGGGAAGTAAACGCGACGCCTGCCGGCCAGCCGGCCTCGGACGGGCTCATGGTCAGCCTGCTACGGGCTCTCCTCGCGGCCGGGTCTTATCAGGATGTCACCCAGCTCGCGGGCCGGGCGCTGCGGGCGATTACTGACCCGGTACACCGAGCCGAGGCTTACTGGGTGCTGGTACGCGCCGAGGACGGCACAGGCCGCATCGATGATGCGATCATGACCGCGCGGCAGGCGCTGGCCTCTGGCGACCTGCCCCGCGAGTGGCAGGCCCGGCTGCTGGCGATGCTGTCCATGCTGGAGCGGGCCGGCACCGGCGACCTGGACGCGGCCGACTCGAGCGCCCGCCGGGCGCTGGCTCTCGGGCAGGACGCGAGCGACGCGTTCGCGACGGCCCACGCCCTGACCGATCTGTGGCTCAGCCATAGTGTCCGGCGCGACCATGCCGCCGCGCTCGGGTACATCGACCAGGCGCTGGATGTGCTCGGCGAGGACCCGAGTCGCGCGGACCTGCGCTCGTTCGCGCTTGACGGCCGCATTTTCACGCTGGAGAACCTCGACCGCTGGCCGGAAGCCGAGCTGACTCTCCGGCAGGCGCGCGAGTTCGCTCAGCGAAGCGGGAGCCCGGACCGCGGGACCTGGGCCGTCGCCGCGGTGCTGCGGTACTGGCTGGGCCAGTGGGACGACGCGCTGGCCGAGCTGGGCTCAGACGAGCAGGATGCCCCCGGACTGACGTATTCGTTCTTGCGGGAACGATGGTCCGCGCTGCTGGTCCATGGCGTGGCGGCGCTCATCGCCGGGCACCGCGATCAGCCGACGGTGGCCGGCCAGCAGCTTCGCCGGGGCCTGGCCCTGCGGGTCCATGCTCTCCCCGACCGGGAGAACCAGGATTTCCTGGTCGCCGCGCACGCGCTGGCGCTGGAGCAAAGCGGGGATGCGCAGCAGGCAGTCCAGGTGCTGGCCGCGATCTTGCCACGGCGCGACGGTGAGATGACCCTGATCCACCAGTGGCTGCCCGACCTGGTCCGGCTCGCCATCACCGCCGGCGACAGCCAGGCCGCCGCGGCCGCGGCGCAGGCCTGCCAGGCCGAGGCCGCGGCCGAGACCCGGCCGGCCCGGGCCGCCGCCGCCAGCCTGCGCTGCCAGGGGCTGCTCAGGTCTGATCCTGGTCCCCTCCAGGAGGCGGTGGCGCATTACCGGGCCGTCGGCCCGGTGGTAGAGCTGCCCGCAGCGCTGGAGGACCTGGCCGTCGTGCTGGCCAGCAACGGCCGGGGGAGTGACGCCAAAGCGGCGCTGAACGAGGCCGTCGGCCTGTACGAGAACTTGAGTGCCGCCTGGGACATCCGGCGAGCCGAGGGCCGGCTCCGCCCCTACGGCGTCAGGCGCGGCGTCCGCAGCCTGCGCGGGAAGCGCACCACCGTCGGCTGGGGAGCGCTCACCCCTACCGAGATCAAGATCGCCGGACTGGTCGCCGCCGGGATGTCCAACCCCGAGATTGCCAGCCAGCTGTTCATGTCCCGCAACACCGTCCAGACTCACGTATCGCACATCCTGACCAAGCTAGGCGCCAAGGGCCGGGTGGAGATCGTCCGCGAGGCGCTGGGTCATGGCCTCTCCGCGTTAGACCAAGTCTTTCGCGGCCCAGCAGGGCAGGGGGCCACACCGTGACCTACTGCGAGGTCAGCCGACGTACACCGGGAGGCTGGTCACGCCGCGGATCGCCCAGCTCACGATGTGGCTCGGCTCGCTGACCGCCAGCTCCATCTGCGGATACCTGGCTAGCAGCGAGGTCATCGCGATCCGGGTCTCCATCCGGGCCAGCGCGGCGCCGATGCAGGCATGCGGGCCGCCGCCAAAGGACAGGTGGCGCGTATCGCCGCGGCCGACGTCCAGCCGGTCGGGGTCCGTGAACACGGCCGGGTCGCGGTTGGCCGAGGGCAGGACGGCCATGACCACAGACCCGGCCGGAACCACCCCGCCGCTGAGCGGGACATCCTCCTTGGCCTGGCGGGCGATCCCGGCAGTGGCTCCGTCGTAGCGCAGGAACTCCTCCACCGCGGACGCGGCCAGGTCCGGCTGGGCGCTGAGCCGAGCCAGCTCACTGGGGTTGCGCAGCAGCGCCAGCGTCGCGTTGCCGATCAGGTTGGTGGTCGTCTCATGCCCGGCGATCAGCAAAAGCGCGCAGTGGGCAATCAGCTCGTGCTCGGACAGCGCCGATCCGTCCTCGCTAGCCTGCACCATCAGGCTCAGCAGGTCCTCGGTCGGCGCCGCGCGGCGCTCGGCGATGAGGTCGCGGAAGTACGCTTCCAGGCCGCGCATGGCCCGGTAGGTGATGGTGAGGTTCTCGTCCGGGTCGCCGACCAGCGAAGGGACCCGCAAGATGTCGTGCGACCACTGCTCGAAGTCGTCGACGCGGTCCGGGGCCACGCCCAGCATGTGCGCGATCACCCGGGACGGCACGGGGAAGCCGAAGTCGCCGATGATGTCGATCTGGTCCTGGCCCTTGACCCGGTCCAGCGCCGCGTCCACCGCGCGGCGAATGAAGGACTCCAGCGTGACGATGCCGCGCGGGGTGAAGGCGCGGGAGACCAGCTTGCGCAGCCGGGTGTGCTCCGGCGGGTCGGTGAACAGCATCCACTCGGTGAAGAACTGGCGCACGGCCCTCGTGTTGTCGTCAGTTCCGGGCGGCATGAAGGCGTCCACCCTGGCCGCGCTGAAGCGGCGGTCCCGGGTGACGGCGTGCACGTCCTGGTAGCGGGTGGCGAACCACAGACCCATCTGCTCGTGCCAGTAGAGCGGGTCGTTCTCGCGCATTAAGGCAAAGGTCTGGTGCGGCGCGGCGAAATGCGCGGGCGAGAGCAGATCATAGGTGGCGGTCATGGCGGCAATTCCCTCCTCGGTCAGGCGCTGGCTGGGTCCAGCGCGTCGCTCGACCTGGCCGGACCCGTCGTGTCGCTGGGCCGCAGGCCTGGGTGGGCCGTGATCGCCCACGGCGCGTCGGGCAGATCAGCCAGCACGACCGGCACGACCCGGCGCTGGTTACTAGCTACATAACGGGCTAGCGCAAAGGCATCTGCGTCCGACCGCAACTCGCTGAACACGATCTCGATGGCGTCGTCGGCACCGGTCTCGGAGACCGAGGCCAGGTCTTCGAGGCTGGCTACCGAGAGCGCGGCCGCCGGATGCGGCTCGGGCACGGCTGCGCCCACGACGATCACGACGCGAGACGGGCCGGATGTCGGGGACATGCCGAGCTGGTGCACGATGGACTCGGCCAGCCGCGTCGCGGCGGCGCGGTCGCCGCCGATGGCCACCGCGCCGGGGGCCGCCGCGAGGTCGATGAACAGGCAGCCCTCGTCGCCGACACCCAGGCACGCAAAGGCGGTACCGCCGTCGGGAGCTTCGTAGGGCAGCGCCGTCCAGGCCAGATACGGCGTGGCCGTCAGCCAGGTGTGGCCGTTGCGCGGCCTGCTGTCCTGGCTGGCCGCGGGCGCCCCGCCCAGCACGATCTCGATCCGGTCCTCGCCGAAGCCGATGTCATGCCGCTGGACGGGCACGCCGGCGTCTTCGGCACGCTGCGCGACAGACCGCTCGGCGCCCAGGAGCCGCAGCGCGACCGGCGAGAAGGCGGTCTCGGGCCCGTCCGCGTCGAGCCGGTCCGCGTCGAGCCGGTCCGTCTCGAGCCGCTGCTGAGGCAGCTCAGGCTCAGGCCCGGCCGGGGGCGGCTCGGTGGCCTGCGTGCCGCCGTCGTGCGCTAGCCACGGCGGAACGTCCGCGGCGGCGCTGGTCACGTCCGGTGCCGCGGCGCTCAGGTAGTCAGGCCAGGCGACATCCTCGTCGGTGCGGCCGTCCCCGACGCCCGGCACGTCGGGCGCCGGCACGTCGGGCGCCGGCACGTCGGGCGCCGGCACGTCGGGCGCCGGCACGTC
>Ga0066790_10000003_pt1 | contig 54326 bp, 51 predicted proteins | sample OrgsoiDNA2013050_FD_70963 | JGI IMG/M metagenome (GOLD analysis project Ga0066790, IMG submission 70963) | Permafrost soil microbial communities from the Arctic, to analyse light accelerated degradation of dissolved organic matter (DOM) -... | ecosystem: Environmental > Terrestrial > Soil >...
GCTCGCCGCACCCGCACGTGTACTCCGACCGGCTGATCCGGCCCGGCGACCCGGCCTTCTTCGACATCCTGCACAGCCACCTGGGCTACCGGACGTGCTACTACCGGACCTTCGCGGTGGGTAGCGCGTCGCGGGCGCAGCGGGACGCCTACGTGCGCTGCCGCGAGTACATGGACCAGTCGATCGCGCTGGTCCGGCCGGGCGCGACCACCGCCGACATCGTGTCGCTGTGGCCGCGCGCGCAGGAGTTCGGCTTCCCGGACGAGATGGCCGCGTTCGCGCTGCAGTACGGGCACGGGGTGGGGCTGTCCATCTGGGAGAAGCCGATCTTCAGCCGGCTGGTGTCGCTCGATCACCCGGAGACATTGGAGGAGGGAATGGTGTTCGCGCTGGAGACCTACTGGCCGGCCGGCGACGGCTGGTCGGCCGCCCGGATCGAGGAAGAAGTGGTAGTCACCGCCGACGGCTGCGAGGTGATCACCAAGTTCCCGGCCGAGGACCTGCTGGTTGCCGGCCGCAAGTACTGGACGGCCGGTGGCGAGCTGAGCACGCTGCGGGAGAGCCAGTCGCAGCTCAACACGGCTGCGGGACGCGGCGAGGGCGCACCCAGCACCGAGAGCGCGCTCAGCACCGAGGGCGCACCCAGCACCGAGGGTGCGTCGTGACCGGGGAGGCGGGCACCACCGCGGACGTCACCGCCGGCATCTCCGCCGACCGGCTGCTGGAGTTGCTGGAGCAGATGGCGGTGATCCGCGGCACGGAGCAGGCGGCGCACGACCTGTTCCTGCGGGGCCTGGTGAAGGGCACCACGCACCTGGCGGCCGGGCACGAGGCGGTGGCGGTCGGGGCCAGCGCCGCGCTGCGGCCCGGCGACTACGTGTTCGCGACCTACCGGGGCCATCATCACGCGATGGCGCGCGGCGCGTCGCCGACGGAGTGCCTGGCCGAGCTGATGAGCAAGGCCACCGGGGTGTGCCACGCCAAGGGCGGGTCGATGCACCTGACCAAGGCGTCGGCGGGAATGATGGGGTCATACGCGATCGTGGGCGCGCACCTGCCGATGGCGGTCGGCGCGGCCTGGTCCGCGCGGCTGCGCGGCACCGATCAGGTGGCCGTCGCCTTCTTCGGCGACGGCGCGACCAATATCGGCGCCTTCCACGAGGCGCTGAACCTCGCCTCGGTGTGGTCGCTGCCGGTCCTGTTCATCTGCGAGAACAACCTCTACATGGAGTACACGCCGATCGGCTCGGTGACCGCCGCCGACAACCCGGCGGCCGACCGGGCGGCCGGGTACCGGCTGCCGGCGGAGGTGATCGACGGCAACGACGTAGTGGTGGTGGGGGAGGCGGTCGCGCGGGCCGCGGCGCGGGCGCGGGCCGGCGACGGGCCGACCGTGCTGGAGGCCCAGACCTACCGTCATTTCGGGCACAGCCGGACCGACCCGGCCAAGTACCGGCCTGCCGAGGAGGTCGAGCGGTGGCTGGCCCGCGACCCGCTCGACGTCGCCAGCCGGCGGCTGGCGGGCCTCGGGGTGCCCGACGCCGCCGTGGCCGCGGCGCGCGAGCGGGCGGGCCGGATAGTCGCGGACGCGGTGGCCGACGCCATAGCGGCGCCCGGTCCGGATCCCGCGTCTGCGTTCAGCGACGTGTGGGCGGATGGAGGCGCGGCATGGCGGACGTGATCACCTACCGGGAGGCGGTGGCCGAGGGCCTGGCCAGGGAGATGCGGCGCGATCCCACCGTCGTGTGCCTGGGCGAGGACATCGGCGCGGCCGGCGGGGTGTTCAAGACCACAGCAGGACTGCACGCGGAGTTCGGGTCGCAGCGGATCTGGGACACGCCGATCTCCGAGCAGGCCATCGTCGGGGCGGCCATGGGCGCCGCGATGACGGGCATCCGGCCCGTCGCCGAGATCATGTTCTCCGACTTCCTGGCGTGCTGCTGGGACTACCTGGCCAACGAGATCCCCAAGATACGGTACATGACCGGGGGACAGGTGACCGTGCCGCTGGTCGTGCGGACGGCCAACGGCGGCGGCCTGGGGTTCGGCGCGCAGCACTCCCAGGCGGTGGAGAACTGGGCCCTGGCCGTGCCCGGCCTGAAGATAGCGGCGCCGTCCAACCCGGCGGACGTGATCGGGCTGCTGGCCAGCGCGATCCGCAGCGACGACCCGGTGGTGTTCTTCGAGCACAAGGGGCTGTTCGCCAGCAAGGGACAGGCGCCGCCGGATGGTCATGTGGTCGAGCTGGGCCGGGCGGCGGTGGCCCGGCCGGGCAGCGACGTGACCGTGGTCGCGCTGGCCGCGACCGTCCCGCTGGCGCTGGCCGCGGCCGACCGGCTGGCGGCCGAGGGGGTGGCGGTCGAGGTGATCGACCTGCGCTGCCTGGTGCCGCTCGACATGGCCACGGTGCTGGAGTCGGTCGGCCGGACGTCCCGGCTGATGATCGTCGAGGAGAACCCCTATCAGGGCGGCTGGGGGGGCACCGTCGCCTCGATCGTCGCCGACGAGGGCTTCGAGCTGCTGGACGCGCCGGTGCGGCGGGTAGCCGCCGCGTGCGTCCCGCTGCCGTTCGCTGACGTGCTGGAGGAGCTGGTCATCCCGACGGCTGACTCGGTGACCGCGGCGATCCGCAAGCTCGTCGGCTACTAAGGCGGGTAGCTGGGAGCGGGTTACTCAGGCTGGCCGGGGTCCGGTCCGGGCCGGGCGGCGGCCACGGCGCGCAGCGCGTCTCCGGTCAGCCGGTGCGCGGTCCACTCGCTGATGCTCGACGCCCCGAGGGCTTCGTAGAACTGCAGCGCGGGCGAGTTCCAGTCCAGCACCGCCCACTCCAGCCGGGCATAGCCGCGCCGCACGCAGATGGCGGCGAGCTCGGCCAGCAGCGCCCGGCCGAGCCCGGACCGGCGCAGCGCCGGGATGACGTACAGGTCCTCCAGGTAGATCCCGTGCCTGCCCGTCCAGGTGGAGTAGCTCAGGAACCACAGCGCGAAGCCGACCACGGTGGAGTCGTGCTCGGCCACGTGCGCGAACACGGCAGGCTCCGGGCCGAACAGCGTCGCGGCCAGATCAGCCTCGGTTACCTGGACCTCCGCCAGCGCGCCCTCGTAGTCGGCCAGCTCCCGGATCAGGCGGCGGATCACCGGGATATCCGCGGGCCGGGCCGGCCTGATCATGAGCGCTGCTCCAGGTCGAACCTGTACCGGAGCCGGAACCGCTCGGCCGGGATCACGATGTCTGCGGCCTCGACGGCCCGGCGGCCGGCCAGGTGCGCCCGCTCCACCAGCAGGACCGGCGCCCCTGCCGGGATCGCCAGCGCGTCGGCCTCGGCGGCTAGCGCGGGCCGCACCGAAACCTCTTCCAGCACCTGATCCACCTCGATCCCGGCCGACCGCATCCGCTCGATCACCCCACGGCCCGCGAGCGGGCCCTGCTCGGGCATCGCGACCGCGGTGCCCGCGGTCAGGCCCGGCGGCTCGTAGCTGACGGCGAGCTGAACCGGCTCGCCGTCGGCCGTCAGCAGGTACCGCGTAGCGATGGCCGGGGCACCCGGGGCTAGCCCGATACGCCGGGCGATGTGCGGCGGGGGCACGAGTGGCTGGGTCTGGTGCTCCCAGGACAGGCGGTGCGCGGCGCCCGGCTGGTCGGCGAGCCCGAATGGCGGCCCGGCCAGCCCGAACGGCGAGCCGGGGTAGTGCAGCCGGTCGTGCTCCAGGTGGCGCGAGGCCACCATCGTGCGGACGTACGAGCCGGAGCCCGTCCTCGCCTCGATCAGCCCTTCGGCCGTCAGCACCTGCAGGGCGTGCTTAGCCGCCGTCTCGCCGACGCCGTACCTGGTCATGATCCCGTTTCGGGATGGCACCCGGTCGCCCGGCGCGAGCATGCCCTCGCGGATCCGGGAGCGCAGATCCTCTAGCACCCGGAGGTAGACCGGATCGGTTGACGCGCCCATCGTGCTGCCGATCTCCCTGCTGACCCGTGCCGACCCCGCGGTGACGACCCGCCGCACCCTCGCGGGCTGAAGCCATTGTGACCGAAACGGCCGCCAGCGGACGGCTCACCAGGGATTCTCGTCCCCGGGACCTCGTCTCCAGGGACGGCTGAGCCCGGCTGTGCCGACGGCACAGCGTCGCGCTAGCCGCTGCCTTCCTCGAGCAGCAGGTGGTAGCCGTTGGGCGTCCGGGCGTGCAGGACCCGGTACTGCCAGTCCGGGCTCGGCGTCATGAGCTCCTCGCGGAACCGGACGCCGGCCTCGGCGAGCTGCTTTTTCGCCAGGTCCAGGTCGCTCACGCCGAACTGCCAGGTCAGCACCTGGTCCGGGCGCGAGGTGGAGAAGCCCTCGCGCCATTCGATGCCGAACTCAAGCTGCCCGTGCCCCAGCGCGAGGAAGTACGGGTACTCCGGCCCTTCGTAGGTGACGTGAAAGCCCAGGCGGACGTAGAAGTCCCGTTCAGCCTGAAGGTCGCTGACGAAGAGAATCGGAATAATCCGGCTGAACAATACCGCCATAGCGCGATATCGTAGCGATCCGGCGCGGCTATGGTGGCGGTGTGCGCTCAGCATTCGATAACCATCTGGTATGCGTCGCGATCTGCCAGGTCAACCTGCAAGTCGGCGAGGTGGCCCGGAACCGGGCGATCGCCCTGGATGCCGTCGGCCGAGCGGCCGATGAGGGAGCCCGGATCATCGTGCTTCCCGAGCTCACGCCGTCCGGGTACGTGTTCGCCAGCCCGCAGGAGGCACGGTCGACGGCCGAGCCGCCCGACGGCCCGACGGTGAGCGAATGGGCTCAGGTCGCCCGGCGCCGTGACCTGACCATCGTCGGCGGGTTCAACGAGCTCGGGGACGATGGCCAGCTCTACAACAGCGCCGTCCTTGTCGACCCCAGCGGAGTCCGGGCCGTCTACCGCAAGGTGCATCTCTGGGACGCCGAGAGCGACTTCTTCGTGCCGGGTACCGCGCCGCCGCCGGTCGTGGAGACCGAGTTCGGCCGGGTCGCGATGATGATCTGCTACGACGTCGAGTTCCCGGAGTGGGTAAGGCTGCCCGCCCTGGCCGGGGCCGACCTGCTGGCCGTGCCGACCAACTGGCCAGCAGAGCCCGTGCCGCCGGGGGAGCGGCCCATGGTCGTGGCGAACGTCCAGGCCGCGGCGTTCGCCAACCGGATGTTCATCGCGGCGGCCTGCCGATGCGGCACGGAGCGCGGCGTCAGCTGGGTCGGCGGCAGCGTCATTGCTGGCCCGGATGGCTATCCGCTGGCCGGCCCGGCCGGGGCAGACGATCCCGAGCTGCTGCTGGCCCGCTGTGACCTGACGCTGGCCAGGAGCAAGGCCACCAGCCCGCGCAACGACCCCCACCTCGACCGGCGGCCCGTGCTCTACGGCTGACGGGCGGGGCGGGCGGGGGTGCGGGTCTATTTCTTGCGGGCCAGCGTCAGGCCGTCACCGACGGGCAGCAGCGCGAGCTCGACCCGGCTGTCGGACACCGCGCGCTCGTTAAATGCCCTGATGGCCTGCACCACCGGATCGCTGCTCGCCCGGTCGGCCACCCTGCCGTGGGACAGGGTGTTGTCGACGAGGATCACGCCGCCTGGCCTGATCCGCGGCACGATCTCGTCCCAGTAGCCGACGTAGCCGCCCTTGTCGGCGTCGATGAACGCCAGGTCCAGCTCCGCGGCGGGCGACAGCGCGCGCAGGGTGTCCAGCGCCGGGCCGAGCCGCAGCTCGATCCGGTCGGCGACGCCCGCCCGCTGCCAGTAGCGTCGGGCCACCGACGTCCACTCTTCGCTCACGTCGCAGCAGATCAGCGCGCCACCGTCGGCCAGGCCGCGCGCCAGGCAGATGGCGGAGTAGCCGGTGAAGGTGCCGACCTCCACGGCGCTGCGGACGCCGGCGAGCCGGGTGAGGATCGTCATGAAGCTGCCCTGGCCCGGGCCGATCTGCATCCCGGCCGCGGCGGGGAAGCGCCGGGCCGTCTCGGCGGCGAGGTCGGCGAGCACCGGGTCCGGCGGCGTGCTGTGGGCGATAATGTAGTCCTGCAGGTCCTGGCTGAGGTGCTCGGTGCGGCGCGTCACCGACAGCATGCTAGTCCGGCACCAGATAGATCACGGAGTGCCGGCGGCTGTGTGGGCATGACCGTGCGGGGCATACGCTCTGGGGCATGGTGTCGCACGCAGCCGGCATGCCCCTGAGCTTCCTGCCGAGCCCCACGACTAACGGCTTCCATGTTGGCCCGCTCTTCATTCATGTCTACGGCCTGATGTACGTGGTCGGGATCGCCCTGGCCATCTACATCACGCGACGCCGGTGGAAGGCGGTCGGCGGTGATCCCGCGCTGGTCGCCGACGTCGCGACCTGGGCCGTGCCGGCCGGCATTATCGGCGGCCGGATCTACTTCGACATCACCACGCCGGCCGACATCCCGCCGCACTGGTGGGGGATCTTCGCCGTGTGGTCCGGCGGCCTGGGTATCTGGGGCGGCATAGCGCTGGGCGCCGCGGCCGGGGTCTGGCGAGTGCGCCGGGCAGGGGCCAGCGCGAGCGTGTTCGCCAACGCGGTAGCCCCGGCGCTGCTGGTCGCCCAGGCGGTCGGGCGGATCGGCAACTACTTCAACCAGGAGCTGTTCGGCAAGCCGAGCGGCCTGCCATGGGCGCTGAAGATCTCAGCCGTGCACCGGCCGCCTGGATACGCCGCGTTTGCTACCTTTCAACCTACTTTTCTCTATGAACTGATCTGGGACCTGGCGCTGGCGGCCGCGCTGGTCTGGCTCGGCCATCATCGCAAGATCCGGCCGCCCGGACTGTTCGCGCTCTACGTGGTGGGTTACTCCGCCTTCCGCATTCTCGAGGAATCGCTGCGGATCGACTCCTCCGAGCACTTCCTCGGCCTGCGGCTCAACTTCTACGTGGCCAGCGTCGGGGTGATCGCCGGGCTGATCTGGTTCGCGGTGAACCAGCGCCGCGCGGGGCGCGACGGCCCGGAAGCCGCCGTCGGCGGTGCCAGTAGCCCGGATCTCGCGGCTAGCTCCGGCAGCGCGGACGCCGTCGTCGGCGTCACCGACGGGGACAGCGCCGACGCAGCGGAGAAGTAGCACCGGGCGGAAAACGGCTGGACGCTGCGCCGGGGGCTCGGCACCATGTGCTGATCGTGGATAATCGCGCAGGTCACGAAGCCCGTGATCAAGAAGCCCGTGATCAGCAGGGTCCCGGGCGCCAGGGTCCTGCTGACCAGGCGCGGCCGGCGGGCCGCGCCGCCCGGCTGTGGCGGGTCCTGGGCCGGATGCGGCCGGACGCGTCACCGCTGCGGCATTCGGCCGATTTCCGCCGGCTGTACGGCGGGCAGGCGGCCAGCTTCGCCGGTTCCATGATCACCTTCGTGGCCCTGCCCTACCAGGCGTATCAGCTGACGCACTCCTCGCTGATGGTCGGCCTGCTGAGCCTGTCCGAGCTGGGTCCGCTGGTCCTCTCGGCGCTGCTCGGCGGCCTGCTGGCCGATGCGGCCGACCGCCGGATCCTGATCCTGGCCGCCGAGGGCTCCGGCGTGCTGGTGGCCGGGTGCCTGGCGGTCAACGCCGCGGCCTGGCACCAGGTCTGGCTGCTGTTCGTACTCAGCGTGATCAGCGCCGGCTGCTTCGGACTGCAGCGGCCGTCGGTGGACGCGCTGGTACCCCAGCTGGTGCCGCGCGCCGACCTGCCGGCGGCCGCGGCCCTGACCGGGCTGACGGGGAACGCGGCCCAGCTGGTCGGCCCGCTGCTGGGCGGCACGATCATTGCCACCGCCGGACTGGCTGCCGCCTACTGGATTGACGCGGCCACCTGCGTCGCGGGGCTGGTGGCATTCGCCCGGCTGAGCTCGTTCCCGCCCGCGCCGGAGGCCGGCCGGCCGAGCCTGCGGGGCATCGCCGAGGGACTGCGCTACGCCCGCGGTCGCCCGGAGATCCTGGGCAGCTACCTGATCGACATCGCCGCGATGTTCTTCGGCGCGCCCTTCGCGCTGTTCCCGGCCTACGCGGCCCGGATCGGCGGCCCTGCCGTCCTGGGCCTGCTGTACGCGGCACCGGGCGCCGGAGCCCTGCTGGTCAGCGTCACCGGCGGCTGGGCGCGGCACGTGCACCGGCACGGCCGCGCCATCGCCCTGGCGGTTTGCGGCTGGGGCCTGGCCATCGCGGCCTTCGGCCTGGCACCGGGGCTGTGGTGGGCGATCGCCGGGCTGGCCGCGGCCGGCGGCGCCGACATGATCAGCGGCATCTTCCGGATGACGATGTGGAACCAGACCATCCCGTCCCGGCTGCGCGGCCGGCTGGCCGGGCTGGAGATGATCAGCTACACCACCGGCGAACCGCTCGGCAACCTGGAATCAGGGCTGGCCGCGTCGCTGACCGGATCGACGCGGATCGCGATCGTGTCCGGCGGTCTGCTCTGCGTCGCCGGGGCCGTGGCGGTGACCGTCGCGCTGCCGTTGCTGTGGCGGTATGACGCGCGCGCGCAGCGCTCGGGCGATGCCGACGTCGCTGGGGCTGCTGAGGCTGGTATCGCCGCTGCGGAGGTGGCCAGGGCCGATGCGCGGGGTGCCGCTCATGATCACCACCGTTCTGACGCGCCTAGCGCGACATAACAGTGGTGATCATGGAGTCGACCCGGCCGGCCGCAAGGCGCTGACGAGCTGCCGAGTGCTACGCGATGAGCCGGGCCCTGATCGCGGCGACCGCCCGGCCGAAGTAGCGGTGACCGACGGGCCGGGTCAGCAGGTCTGCCAGGGCGAACAGATCCAGCGCCTCGCTCTCCTCGCGCCAGCCCGGCGGCAGCTCGCCGCCGCCGCCGCGGAAGCCCTCGGTGAACCCGGCGGTAAAGGCGGGCGGGCGCTCGCCGGCGAACCGCAGCATGTTGCCGATGTCATGCAGCGGGCTGCCGCTGAAGGCGAACTCCCAGTCCAGCACCGCGGTGATCGACCACTCCCCGTGCGCGCGGCTCGCCAGCAGGTTCTTCGGGTTGAAGTCGGAGTGCACCAGCTGGCGGGACCCGCTGGCGCGAGCGGCCAGTGGCGCCCAGGCGCGGGCCAGTGACCGGAGCCCGGCCAGCTCGGCGGGGGACAGGACGTCCGGCGCCGGGCCGGCGGCCAGGCACTTCTCGACGAACTCCGGCAGGCTCGCCGACATGTCTAGCGCCGAGGGCTCCAGCGTGCCGTCGGTGAAGAAGCCACCACGGTCGAAGGAGATCGTCCCGATCGCGGCGAGCGCCCGGCCGGTGGTCCGGCCCAGGAAGGCCTGATCGCGCTCGCCGGACCCCGCGAGCGCCACGCCGACCGGCACGCCGGGCACGTGCCGGGACAGGAGCACCGGCTGGCCGGCCGCCGAGCCGGCCGGGTCGGCGGCGACGACCTCCGGCACGGGAGCCACGCCCAGCAGTCGCCGCGCCAGGGCCGCCTCAACCGCGCAGATCCGGGCGGCGGCCGGATCCGCCGGGGCCGTCCCCGGCGGAACCGCGGGCTGGTCGGCTCCGTATTGCCTGAGCACGTACGCCTGGCCCCCGGCGGCGGCGATCAGCGTGTTGCGGTTCCGGTAGCCGCCGCCAAGCCGGGTCGCGGCGGTCACCCGCTGTCCGGGCAGCGCCCGGCGGACCCAGCCGGCCAGGCCGGGATCAAGGACAGTGAGCGGGTCCTGCTGGCGGGCCTGCATGGGTGGGATTATCCAGGGTCATGACGACAGCGCCGCGGCCAGCCGCCGGCTGACGGGAGATGACCCAGACAACTGAGACGAACGCCGGGCCCGCCACGTCAGCGGATGTCTTCATCGAGACCGGCTCGCAGGATCGGCTGGCACGTTCTCGACCATGCCGGGGAGATCGAGTAGCCCTGCGGCCTCGGGGGTGCCCGGCCGCGCCCGACCCGGGCAGGTCACGCTCGCCGGTTAGTTAACTTGCGTGCTGACGGGCGTGCCGATCTCGAGAGCGCGGCTGACCGTGCAGAGCCGGTCATGAGATTTGCGCACGATGTCGGGCAGCACCGCCCTGGCCTGGTCGCCCTACTCGTCGGCCGGAAAGGCGGTCCGCTCGACGGTCACGTCCACGTGCGCGAAAATAGTCGCCATCCCCTTACTGTCGCAGATCGCGGTATGCTCGCGGTTACCGCCGCAGCCCGAGGGCTGGACAGAAGGACATGCGTTCTGCCCAGAAGTCGGCTGCCGCGGATCCGGTATCGGAGTGACCGACACCGGGTGCGGCATGGTTTTGCCGACGTGGAACAATGCAGCCGATCCGGTGGGCAACCCGTTTGATAGCGATCCGGCTGCGCTCCGCTATGCGCTCGCCCGCCCTGCTATCACCGCTTGGCCGTGGGGCTGGCCACCAGGCAGCCGGCTATCGGCATGGTCTATTCGAGCTGGCGGATCGCGTCATTGCCATCAAACTCTCCCATGCGATGCTCCGGGCCGCACAGCAAAAACCAGGTGCCCGCTACCTCGTGCACTCGCTGAACTCGCACGATTTCTCCGCAGCGGAGCCAGCGTGGCCGTCTACAGCGATTTCTTCCACAGCCGACTCGTCGACGAAACTGCCGTGTTCTTCTCAGGCAGGGGACACGCTGAAGCCGTCGTCGGAATCCGGGTCTGGACCACGGATTGCCGCGCCTAGCGCCCTAGGTCGGCTGGGCCAGGGCGCGAGTGAGCGTGACGCGACCTGCCACAGGCTGCTGACCCGTGCGCTGATCCCGCCACGGCAGCGGGCTAGTGCCCGGCGGCGCCACGTTTCGATTCCGGCGTCGGCAGCGGGCATAGGACGTACGGCCAGCCGGTCATGGGTCCAACAGCCAAAGGGGCCTGAGTTTCCCATCGTGACGCAAACCGTCTGTACGGCCGAATCGGATAGGTTCCAATCGCAATGAAGTGGTGACTGCGTTGCTGCCGCCGATGCATCGTAGACACCACAGCACTCAGCTAACGCATCATGACCAGCCAGTACCTCGTCCCTTGTCGTCAGCCCGACCAGACCCTACTATCAGTAAATATGCCATCTCTTGAGGATCTCCATACAGCTGCTAAGGGTCTAGCGGAGCATCCCCAGGATCACGGTTGGCGAACTATATACAGACTGTTTGACCATGCCCTTCGACATTCCGCTCCACAGCTAGAACAGCTTCTCTCCGACTGCTACACGTCGAGGCCGAGCAGTCCAACCCATCTGTTGACCTTGCTAGGGATCGCCCTGAAGCTTGAGTTCCCGGCGGATTTCGCGCTGTTGATTGAGGACCGATCATATGACTATCGGGCGACGCAGTTAGAGATAGTCCTAGGCCAGAACCTAGACACCTTCAGGAAGATATTACTGAACCGGCAGAACTCCTTCACCTGCGCGCGCCGGTTTTTAGTGACGCAGGTATTGCTTAGCTCATACTTCCGGCGCAGCCAGGGTGTTACCCTAAACTTCGCCGATCTTGGAACCGGGTTAGGAATATTGCCAAGGCAACTCAATTCTCGGAGGTTATACGAGCGCTTCGGCCCCGATCTCGCATGGCCTGGAGGCATCGCCGATTTTGTCCATATACCCCTTGCCTCGGTTTTTGCGCTGGACAAGGGGCCGTTTCCAGATCTTGACTGGGTCCACGCCTGTTACGGAAATTCGGGTTACTATGCCGAACTATATGAAGAGCTCCTATCCACTATTGCCGATCCTGACGTAATGAACGCGCAGGTAACGTTCGCTGATGTAAACCTCCTAGATACCGAGGCCGTCGCGAGGTTCATCGCCATAAATAAAATTAATGTGGCCAGCATGACATATGTTCTGTATGAGCTCCCTGTCGAGCAGCGGCGACTCGTCCTTGAGGCAGTGATATCGCAGCTGCGCCCGCCGGGCCTGCTAATTGTGACGGAGCCATGTGAGGAACTCCGGCGGCAAGGTTGCGTCGTGGAACTTTACAGGCATAGTAGTCTGGAGCCTCTTACTCTTTGTTTCATATCGGATGGCCACTTCAAGGGTCAGGTAATTCCATTGGATGACTTTGAGAGGTTCGTTAGCACGCATCCTATTAAATACCAACCCTGATAAGGAGCTACCGATGCCGGTCAGTCGGAGGCGTCAAGTTCAGGCGCCCGGTATCATTCGTATGCCACGCTGGCTAGCAGTCCTGGCAAGCGTTCTGGGCACCATCCTTGGTCTTGCTACTAATCTATACTCAACTCAGTTTCGGGATGCTATAGCTGCCTCCGGTCGGCACATTAGCTCTGCCGTAGTCTCGGCCATTATCGCAGCAGTAGTAACGAGCGCAGCGACCGCGTTCATCTACCGCTGGCTCGTACGTCGTAGTCAACGCAATGCCCAAATTTTACCTGGCGAGATCAAGATACAGTCGGACATACTCGATGCTCTTGCCGATGAACACGACTCGGTTGTAGGCAGATCCCTGCACTATCTAGAGGCGAAGCGGGACTCGTCAGAACTAGTGGTCTTTTTACACGGACTCGGGCTTGACGCTAACGACTTTAGGCCATACATGGCCGAAAGCAAGTTTCATTGCGTGGCACTTACGCTATATGGATTTAATGAGGATGAGAAAGACGATGACCGCTATCGCCCTATTTCGCTACAGACTCACGTCCAGCTACTGGCCTATGCGCTTAAGGCTTTGCAGGAGTCGAATCCAAGAAAGCGCATGGCCTTGGTCGGCTTCTCGTTCGGTGCGGATGTAATATTCTTTCTGGTGCAGTACTGTATTGAGTCTATTCGGGCGCTGAAAGTGTCTACAGCCCTTCTCCTCGACCCGAATGTCAACTGCACGACAACCACGATTTCTTCCCGCATAGCAAGGGTTGACGAGAATCGGCCGCTAGGAGAACTCGTCAAGATACTGGATTCTGCCGGCGATGTTTCCGAGTTCAGGAATCTGTGCGAATATCTATATAAGATTACATCAAAGAATTTCGCGCAAATTCAGCGCCATGCCAAGGACATTCTTGAGATGTGGGGCAGCGATTCGTACGATAATTTTCTTGATCGCATGGGGCAGTTGGCTAGAGTTACGGAAGAAATTCACGTGGTGTTGTCCTTCGATTATGAGAGCCATTTTAATACCATCGCGCGTGGAGCCGTAGGCCGCGGTCTGGATCCCACTAATCTGGAGTGTTCTAGGTACAGTCATTTCGAACTAATCGGCCCGCGCTTTCTAAAAGACAGGCTGGAAGGAGTGCTCTGGCGCGAGGTAGGCCACTTTGATTGGCCGGAACTCTAGCGACTGGCTGCGCAAGACCTGTATCGGGCGCTAAGTAATATGTCAGATAATGTAGAATAGAATCCAGCAGGATTGTCAATCATTGCGAAATGTCCCGCACCCTTAATCTGGCAGATCTGGGCGTCAACGAGAAGTGGCAGCAGATATTCTTTATGTTCTCGGTCGCCGTATACGTAGGCCTTACGGTCAAGTACGTTAAAGATCTCCACTAGCTTTCCGCTATCTGACCACTCGACAAGCGAGCTAGCGCTTTCGTATAGGGCTAAGGGTTCAGCTTGGGCGTACCAGTGAGCCCATGCCTTCTCATCGCTGCAGGACGAGTTCTGCAGCGATCCGGAGAATTCAGCGTATCCTGTGCTGATAAATTCTTCCTCGGTCTGGGCTGCAGTGAACCTGCTGACGATTCCACAATCTTGTGCGACAAGATTACCGTCGACACTGACGAGGCATGCAATATCTTGCCGACCTTGAGTGGCTATCAGGGCAACAGCCCCGCCCATGCTATGTCCAACCATAAATACCCGATTAGGGCCGATATGGTCTATGAGAATGTTTGCGATCTCCGCATATGACTGCAGTGAGTAGGACGAGGATTGCGCCCGGTCAGATTGGCCATGACCAGGAAAGTCGAACGAGCATATGGAGAAGGGCTCTAATTCGGGGATGTCAAACGCCTGATCAAAACTTTCTTTAGTACAGCCGAAGCCATGGAGAAACAGCACGAGATCATCGGATTCATGGTGGCGGGTGACGGCGATCTCAATCGCTGCGCCTTGGTAGTCTACTGTGAGAAACTGGGTATGCCTCGCTGCCACGTCTCGCCTCCGGGCCTACGGGAATGGTACAGCATCTAGCTAGGTTCACTCTGCTCTCTGGCCACTGCCCTTACTCCTAGTTTGACACACTTCGGGAGGATGGCAACAGTTGGCCAGTTCCCGCCGGATCACGGCCCGGCGGGTCGGGTGTCGAACCGGTGTGCTTGAAGTTTGGCTAGCCTAGCGGCCAATGAAGTACAGCACCTGACGGATCCGATAAATGGCAGGTCGGGAACTTCCGAAGTGGTTGTCGTCGGTCTGTCTAATGGCTCAGGCGGCAGAGTCCTCGATAGGCCAGCGGCGCTTTGGTGGGATGGCAGATAAGGGTTCCTACCGTTCCTACCAGGGCATTACTGCCGCTGGGCTGCCTAGACTGATGTGAAGACGGTGACGGCAGGGGGCATTGTTGCGCCGCTTGAGCCGTTTCGCGAAATCCGATGTAGCTATGCGACTAGGAGCGATCGTCTATCGGGTGACGTCTGCGAGCAACCTGACAGTCTCGGTCTCGACGTCTCTGTACTGGGCCGCCTGCGGAGAGTTCTTCGCGGTTACAGGTACTGGGCGCACTGAAGTAGCTGTGAGCCAGTCCGCGCTAGTCGGTCAGCGCAGTTCGATATGAGCTCAGAGCGGCTGGGCAAGGGCACGGGTGAGGGCGGGCGCGACCTGCGCCAGGCTGCCGACGGGCGCGCTGATCCCGCCGCCGCGCCGGGCCAGCGCCGCGGCGGCCCGTTCCGACTCCGGCGTCGGGAGCGGGCACAGTACGTGCAGCCGGTCGATCCCGGTGAGCGCCGCGGCCGGATCACCACCGGCCGTGCGCAGGCAGTCCGACAGCAGCACGATGACCCGCTCGTCGGCCGCTGCCCTGGCCAGCTGGCCAGCGGCCGCCCGCAGTGCCCCGGCCAGGTCGGTCATCCCGTGCCCCCGCAGCCCGACCAGCTCGCCGACGAGGTCTTCGGGATCCCGGCGGGCATCCAGGCCCTGCAGCACCGTGGCGCCGCCGCCGAACGCGATGACGGCAGGACCCAGCCGCCCGTCCGCGGCGAGCACCACGCTGGCGGCGGCCACGGCCGCGATGGCGACGGCGAGTCCCGTCATGGAGCCGCTGGTATCAATAAGCAGGCACAGTGCCCGGCGCCGAGCGTGCCAGGACCGGGTCACCAGTGCGTCGGGCGGCGGCGGCCAGGTGCCCGACAACCGGTCCAGCGTGCGGTCCAGATCGAGGTCGCCGTCCGCGCGGGTGCTGGGCCCCAGCCGGCGGGTACCGCGGGCCGGAGTCCAGCCGACGGCCCCCAGCCGGACGAATACCCGCGCCGCCAGCCGCCGCGCGGCGGCGCGCAGTTCCCCGTCCGTGGCCAGGGCAAGGTCGGCCAGCAGCGTCGCCGCGGCGTCCGGGTCGCCGACCAGCAGCCGGGCCAGCGCGTCCGCGTCGAGGCGGCCCACCTCGGGCGACACCTCGCCGAACATGGCGTGCCGGGACGCGAGCTCGGCGCGGCTGATCGTCCGCCGCCCGGTGCCGCGGGCGCGGTCGCGGCGGAGGCTGGACCGGGACGAGCCGCGCGGCCCGCCGCCGGCACCCGGCGGCGGGCCGTCAGCTTTTCCCCGGCCGTCCCGCGGACGGCCCGCGCCCGTCTCGCCCGCGCCCGTCTCGCCCGCGCCGGGAGCAGCACCGGTCCCGTCACCACCGGCCGGCTCACTCAGCCCGCTCAGCCCGTCGGCGGGCCAGAGCTCGCCGAGCAGCTCGTCGAGGACCGATTCCGGGCTGCGGTCACAGCCGTCCGCGATCCGGATCCGCCCGGACAGCGCGGCCCAGGCGGCGTCCCGGGCGGTGTCGCGCGTCATCCGCTGCTCGCCGCGCAGCCGCGTCAGCCCGGTGAGCAGCAGGACCAGGTCGATCGCACCCCGCACCGAGGCACCCATGCGCACATCGCGATGCGTGCGGGTGGCCCGGGTCAGGGTGACCGCGAACTCGGTAACCCGGCCGTTCTCGCCGGTCACCGCCGTGGTGATCGCCTGCTCCGCCGACGCGTCCTGATAGCCGAGCACCACTCGGCAGATCCGGTCCGCGATGGCCTGGCTGACCCGCGCGGTGCCGATAGCGTCAAACGGGTTCATCGCGGCGATCAGGCGGAAGTCGGCGTCGGCCCGTACCAGCCCAAGCCGGGGGACGGCGATCTCGCCCTCGGTCAGCACGGTGATCAGGACGTTCAGCGTTTCTTCCGGGATGCGGTTGAATTCCTCCAGGTACAACAGGGCGCCGCCGCGCATCGCCTGGAGCAGGGGCCCGTCGGCGAAGCTGGCGGTTACGTAGCCCTCCGCCAGCACCTGCGCCGGGTCGTACTGGCCGACGAGCCGGGCCGGCGTCAGCTCGGCGTTGCCCTCGACGAACACGACATCGCGCCCGGCCTGGCGCGCGATGTCCCGCAGCAGGGTGGACTTGCCCGTGCCGGGCGGCCCTTCGATCACGACGTGCCGGCCGGTTTCGAGCACGACGGTGAGTACCTGGCGCTCGCGCCGCAGCCCGACGACGGGCGGCGGGCTGCCGGGCGCCGGCGTCACGGCATCATCTCGCGCGGATCACGAGCCGGGGTGCAGGATGACACCGCGGATGTTCTTGCCGTCCAGCAGGTCCTGGTACCCCTGGTTGACTTCATCCAGGGTGTACGTCGAGGTGATCAGCTCATCCAGCTTGAGGTCACCGGACCGGTACAGCTCCACCATCCGGGGGATATCGTGGAACGGGTCGCCCGAGCCGAACAGGCTGCCCTGGATCCGCTTCTCGAACAGCGTCAGGATCGCGCCGGGCAGCTCGATCGTGTTCTTGGCCGGATCCGACAGCCCGGTCACTACGACCGTGCCGCCCTTGCGGATGGCGTTGAACGCGCTCGTGACGACCTCGGAGGTCACCACTCCCACCGTCACGATCGCCTTGTCGGCACCGACTCCCCTGGTGAGCTGGGTGATCAGTTCCTGAGCCTCCTCGGCGGTCGCGCAGCTGTGCGTGGCCCCGAGCTGCTCGGCCGCCTCGCGCTTGTTCGCTAGCGGGTCGATCGCCACCACGTTGCGGGCCCCGGCCAGCGCGGCGCCCTGCACCGAGTTGATGCCGATGCCGCCGATGCCGTAGATCGCGATGGTGTCGCCCGGCTCGGTAGCGGCGGCGTGCACCGCCGAGCCGAAGCCGGTCGGAACGCCGCAGCCGATCAGGACCACCTTGTCGAGCGGCAGGTCGTCGTCCACCTTGATGGCCGAATTCTCAGAGATAACGGCCCGCTCGGAGAACGTGCCGAGCATGCACATGCCGCCGATGTCCTCGCCGCCGGAGTGGAATCGGTAGCTGCCGTCGGGCAGCGAGCCGTCCAGGATGGTGGCGCCCATGTCACAGAGGTTGGACTTGCCGGTCGAGCACCACCGGCAGTGGCCGCAGACCGGCAGGAAGGAGCAGATGACATGATCACCGGCCTTGAGCCGGGTCACGCCCGGGCCGACCTCCTCGATGATGCCCGCGCCCTCGTGGCCGCCGACGATCGGGAAGCGCGGCACGAGGTCCCCGCGCCGGAGGTGCTCGTCGGAATGGCACAGGCCCGACGCCACATAGCGGATCAGGACCTCGCCGGCCTTCGGCGGATCCAGGTCGATCTCGGTGACCTCGAAATCCTGGCCCGTGCCTCGCAGAATTGCGGCCCTCGTCTTCATTGAAACCTCCTCGTTCCCGGCCCCTACAGCTGCCGCCAGCGCCCCGAAACTACCGGTGGACGCGGCGGCCGACAGCGCGACAGCGCGGTGCGCAGGCCCTGAGAGTCACCATAGATCGGGCACAGTCATCAGGAACACCCCCCAGTTACACGCCGCTAGCCCGGCCGGTCAGCCTGCCCGGGTGGTGGCCCATGATGGGCTTGTGGAACCTGACGACCGAACGGCAGGGCCGACTGCTGGCTTGCCCGCTGCCTCGTGCCCGTTCACCGTCGACCGGCCGGTGATGAGGCAGCGCTGGGAGCGGCTGACGTTCCTGCACTGGGCCTTCGAGGCAGCCCAAGTGCAGCGCCTGCTGCCCGAGGGACTGCAGGTCGACACCTTCGGCGGCGCGGCCTGGGTGGGGCTGGTGCCCTTCTATATGCACGTATTCACGGCCACCGGGCACCGGGCGCCGTGGGCATCGGACTTCTGCGAGACCAACGTCCGGACCTACGTGCGCGACCGTGACGGGCAGACCGGGATCTGGTTCTTCTCGCTGGACGCCGCGCGCCTGGGCGCCGTGGCCGTCGCGCGCTCGTCCTATCGCCTGCCTTACTTCTGGTCTGCCATGCGGCTCGCGGAGCGCCCCGGCAAGATCGCCTACAGCTGCCGCCGCCGCTGGCCGGGCCCGAGAGGTGCCGCCAGCCGGATCCAGATCGTTATCGGTGATCCCTACCGGGCAGGCGAGCTAACCGAGCGCGACCACTTCCTGACCGCCCGGTGGCTGCTGTTCAGCGTCGCCGGCCGTCGCCAGCGGTTCGCGCGGGCGTGCCACCAGCCCTGGCCCCTGCACCACGCCGAGGCGCTGGCCGTCGATGACCAGCTGGTCGCCGCGACCGGGCTGCCGTCACCCCAGGGCGAGCCCTTGGTGCACTATTCGCCCGGCGTCGACGTCCGCATCGGGCGTCCTGAGCGATACCCGCCGCAGGATCCCTAGAGCTTCTGGGTCCCTAGGCGGGCTCGTGCAGGTGCGCGGTGTCATTGAACCCGCGGACGATCCAGCGATCGCCGGCCACCACCAGGCGCGAGATGGACGCGTTATCCGCGCCGAGGAACGCGAACGGCCGGGAGTCGGCCGCCAGCGCCAGCGCCTGGCCGATGACACCGCCATGCACGATCACGGCGAGCACCTGGTCCGGATGGGCGGCGGCCAGCCGGCGCACCGCGCCGCCGACCCTGGCCGCGAACTCGCTGGTCGGCTCGGCACCGGGGATGACATCCCAGCGTTCCTCCGCCCACATGCGCTGGGCGACCGGGTGCTGCTCGGCGACCATCTTGCGAAACAGCCCAGCTTCCCAGTCGCCGAGGAACACCTCCCGCAGGTCCGGCTCCACTTGCGGGGTCAGGCCGAGCCGCTCCGCCAGCGGTGCCGCAGTCTGCGCGGTGCGCCGCAGCGTGGTCACGTAGATGGCGTCGATGGGCCTGTCGGCCAGGCGCACGGCCAGGCGCTGCGCCTGGTCATGCCCGTTCGGGTCGAGCGCGGGGTCCGCGTGCCCGTCCATCAGCGGAAACGGGTCGTCCGGGTTGGCGGCCTGCGATTCCCCGTGCCGGATAAGCAGCAGCTCCGTAGCGCCCGGGGGCATGCGGAAACGTGCCTGGCGGTAGGCGGCGGCACCGGGCTGGGGCTCGCGGGCGGGTGTGACCACGTGCGAAGACTAGCTGCCGCGGGTGCCCGCGGTTCAGCTGGCCGCTGCTACCGGCTGCCCGGTCCGGGCTCGCCACCAGTCCTGCCCCTGCTCGGGCAGCAGGTAAATGGGGTCGTAGTACTCGTACTGACGCTCCAGGGCCAGCTCATCGCCCGTTTCGACGCCGGTGCGGTAGTTCTTGGTCCAGTACGAGATGCCGAGCTCGCGGTCGTATCGCGACACCTGGTGCACCCAGCGCTTCCCGACATAAGGGACGTCGCAGATGAACCGGGGGGTCGCGAAGCCAGGCAGATAGCCCATGATGTCGTGCTGGAGCCGCTGGGCCTCGCCCAGCGACAGCCGCCAGTGCTCGCTGTTAGGGATCATGTCGCACATGTAAAAGTAGTACGGCATGATCTTGGCGTCATCGAGCAGCGCGAAGCACAGGTCCAGGAGCGCCTCGGAGCTGTCGTTGGTGCCGCGCAGCAGGACCCCCTGGTTGCGCACGTCTCTGATGCCGGTGTCCAGCATCGCCCGGGCGGCGCTGGCCACCAGTGGCGTCACCGACTGCGCCGAGTTGACGTGCGTGTGGATCGCGATGCTGACGTCCCGCCCGGCGGCCTTGGCGGCCAGCCGTTCCATCCCCGCGCGGACCTCGTCGGTCAGCCAGTACTGCGGCAGGCCCATCAGCGCCTTGGTGGCCAGCCTGATGTCCCGGACGCTCGCCACGTCGATCAGGTCGGAGACGAACGCCTCCAGGCGCGGCCAGGGCAGGTTGGCGACATCGCCCCCGGAGACGACGACGTCGCGCACGCCGGGGGTCTGGCGCAGGTAAGTGATCATGGCGCCGAGCCGGTCCTCGCGCGGCAGGCCGAACTTGTGCTTGTCGATCAGCGGTGTCGGGTTCCCGACCAGGTCCATCCGCGTGCAGTGCCCGCAGTACTGCGGGCACGTCGGCAGGACCTCGGCGAGCACCTTGGTCGGGTAGCGGTGCGTCAGGCCCTCCACGGCCCACATCTCCGCCTCGTGCAGGGAATCCCTGGAGGCTTCCGGATGCGAGGGCCACTCGGCCCGGCGGTCGCTGAACACCGGGATCATGTACCGCCGGACCGGGTCGGCATAGAACGCATCGGTGAAGTCGGGTGCGTCCGCAGCCAGCAGCGGCGCCATCGTGTTGATCATCTGCGGCGGCACCAGCATCGACATCGTCGCCTGCTCGGCCTGGTCCCGCTCCAGGTCGGCGTAGAACCGCTCGGACAGGCCGGCGCCGAGCACCTGGCGGAGCTGGCGGATGTTCTTGACGCAGTGCGCGCGCTGCCACTGTGCCGATGCCCATTCCTGCGGCGTCACCGCTGCCCAGCCGGGCAACCGCCGCCAGTCCGGCTCGACCAGTTCCCGATGCCGGTAGATGTATGGCTGGTCGATCATGGGCCGCGCCTACCTTCCGGACAAAAGCTCGTAGTTCCGGCACATTACGCAAGAACCTACTGTCGGTATAGTGCTGTGCAGGAGATTCTACCGAATACGGCGCCGAGATCTACCTTGGCGGCAGCCTCGGCCGCGCCGGCAGGAAGGATGGTCAGGTGACCCGAACCCAGATCGACCCGGACGCCGTGTCCGCGGGCGAGCGGCCCGCGGACACGGGCGGCCTGCCGGACGGCTCACCACTGGGCTCACCACTGGGCTCACCACTGGGCTCACCACTGGGCCTGCATCGGGTGCTGGAGCCCGCCGGCGTGCTGCCGCAGGCGGCCCGACGGCTGGACGCGCGCGGTGCCATCTGGCCCGACGAGGTGCGGGTCGGAGTGCGGCGACTCAACCTCGACGCCGCATCCTTCCGCCAGCTCAGCGAGGCGAGCGGGGGAGATCCGGCGGCCGTCAAGGCGGCGGTGCTGGAGATCGTGGCCAGCCGCGGCAAGATGCAGAACCCCGTGACGGGCTCCGGCGGCATGCTGACCGGCGTCGTCGAGGAGGTCGGGCCGCAGTCACCGCTGGGGCTGGCGCCAGGAGACCGGATCGCCACGCTGGTGTCACTGAGCCTCACCCCGCTGGTGATCACCGACGGGCTGGCCCGCTGGGACGGCCGGTCTGAGCAGGTCCCCTGTGCAGGCCACGCGATCCTGTTCGGCCGGTCCATCGCCGCCGTGCTCCCGGACGACCTGCCCGCCGAGCTAGCCCTGGCCGTGCTGGACGTCTGCGGGGCACCTGCGCTGACGCATCGCGTCGTCAGGGCCAGCACGGAGCGGGGCCCGGCAGGACAGTCCGGTGCGGCAGGACAGTCCGGTGCGACGGGGCGGGCCGGTGCGACGGGGCGGGCCGGCGTAACGGGGCAGTCCGGTGCGACGAGCACCAGTGCTGAGGTACGGGGCGCCGCCGGGCCGGTGGTCGCCATCCTCGGTGCCGCCGGGAAGAGCGGCTCGCTCTCCGCCGCTGCCGCCCGGCAGGCCGGCGCCAGCAAGATCATCGGTGTCGTGCCGCACGAGGCGGAAGCCGGGCAGCTGCGCGCGGCAGGCTCCGCCGGCCCGAACGCCGGCAGCGGCCTGGTCGACGAGATCGTCGTCGCCGACGCGCGGGATCCAGTTGCCGTCTCAGCCGCCATCCGCCAGGCGGGCGGTCCCGCCGACGTCACCGTCGTGTGCGTGGACGTGCCCGGCTGCGAGGGCGGCGCGATCCTGGCGACCGCGGCAGGCGGAACTGTCATCTTCTTCTCGATGGCCACGTCATTTAGCGCCGCGGCCCTCGGTGCGGAGGGAGTGGCGGCGGACGTCACGATGCTGGTGGGTAATGGGTATGTTCCTGGGCACGCTGAGCTTGCCCTCGACCTGATCCGGTCACAGCCTGGCGTGCGGGCCTTGTTCGACCGCCGGAACGACTGGCCAAAGCGGGCCTAAGGAGTAGCGATGGAAGCAGGCAACACCGGACCCGACCGGGCCGTACGACGCAGACTCAATCTCGACCCGGCGGCTGTCCGGGAGGCCAGGGAACTTGCCCGCCACGCCGGCCAGCCCATTGTCGACATGGCCAGGACGCACACCACCGTGTCCGTCGAGCGAGCCGTGCTCCGGCTGGCCGGCCTCCACGGCGCCGACGAGGATGGCATGCCGTGGGTCAACTGCCTGGCCGACGCGGTGCGGCAGAGCACCGGCCTGGAGCACGGCGTGGCGCTGCCCGTCTGGGACGCGCTGCTGGCCGGGAACTACCCCGACCTGGGCACGCTGGCGCGTGATGCCGTCGCGGACAAGGTTCAGTTCCGCGTCCCCGGCGGCGCGGACGCGCATGCCGCCCGCGGCGCAGCCGCCGAGGCGCTGGCCGGCGGGATCGCCCGCATCGACGCCCAGCGCGCGGCCCGCGAGGCCATGATCACGCAGACATCACAGCCGCGGATGCCGTGGATCTACCTCATCGTCGCGACCGGCGACATCTACGAGGACATCCCGCAGGCGCAGGCCGCGGCCCGAGAGGGCGCCGACGTCATCGCGGTGATCCGGTCCACCGGCCAGTCGCTGCTCGACTACGTGCCCGAGGGCGCCACCCGGGAAGGCTTCGCCGGCACCTACGCGACGCAGGAGAACTTCCGGCTGATGCGGGCTGCCCTCGACGACGTGTCCCGCGAACTCGGCCGCTACGTCCGGCTGACCAACTACGCGTCGGGGCTGTGCATGCCCGAGATCGCAGCCCTCGCCGGCCTGGAGCGGCTGGACATGATGCTGAACGACTGCATGTACGGGATCATCTTCCGCGACATCAATCCCCGCCGGACTTTCATCGACCAGCGGTTCTCCCGGCAGATCCACGCCCGGGCCGGGATCATCATCAACACCGGCGAGGATAACTACCTCACGACCGCCGACGCGGTGGACGCGGCCCATACGGTGGTGGTCAGCCAGTTGCTGAACGAGTACTTCGGCAAGGAGGCGGGCCTGGCCGACAGCCAGCTCGGGCTCGGCCATGCCTTTGAGATCAATCCCGCGGTCCCCGACTCCTTCGTGCTGGAACTGGCGCACGCGCAACTGGTCCGCGAGCTGTTCCCGGACGCCCCGCTTAAGTACATGCCGCCGACCAAGCACATGACGGGCAACGTGTTCGCCGGCTACCTGCTGGACGCGTTCTTCAACCTGGCCGGCGTCATGACCGACCAGTCGATCCTGCTGATCGGCATGATGACCGAGGGGATTCACACGCCGTTCCTAGCCGACCGGGACCTGGCGCTGGAGAACGTCCGGTACGTCCGCGAGGCGGCCGGGAGGCTCGGCGAGAGCTTCCAGCCGGTGCCCGGCGGCTTCATCGACCGCCGCGCGAACGAGGTACTCGGCGAGGCGGTCCAGTTGCTGCGGCGGATCAGCGACGAGGGCCTGCTGAACGCGATCGCGGACGGTACCTTCGGCATCACCCGGCGGCCAGCTGACGGCGGCCGCGGTCTGGAGGGAGTCATCGAGCACGCGGAGGGTTACTTCAATCCCGCCAGGGACATCCTCGAGGATCCAGAACGGAACCTGCCCGGCGACTCACCGTCCGCCGCGCTGAGCGAGATCGGAGCGTAGCCATGACCGAGCCAGCACAGCGGGGGGAGCCGGGGGGTCGCTCCCCCGAGCCAGCACAGCGGGGGGAGCCGGGGGGTCGCTCTCCGGAGCCAGCACAGCGGGGGGAGGCAGCGCAGATCGTCCGCCCGTACGGCGACACTACAGGCGACGGACGGGTGCAGGTCTCGTTCACTCTGCCGATCCCGTATGGCACCCCCAGCGAGCGAGCCCGGGCCGAAGGAGCCGCGCTGCAACTGGCCGCGAAGATGGGCCTCGAGCCGGCCATGGTCGTGCACGCCAAGGGCATCGGGGCCGACTTCACCTTCTTCATCGTGTACGGCCGCGTCACGCACCTCGTCGACCTGTCCGAGGTGATCATCGCCGAGCGCGAGTTCCCGCTGCTGTCGTCCGCCGAGGTCAACCTCCGAATCCGTTCCGGGCTCGGCCGCAAGCTCGTGGTCGTGGGCGCCTGCATCGGCACCGACGCGCACACCGTGGGGATCGATGCCATCCTCAACGTGAAGGGCCACGCGGGCGAGAAGGGCCTGGAGTACTACCGGGAGATCCGGGTCGTCAACCTCGGCTCGCAGGTCGAAGTGCCGGACCTGGTCGCCAGGTCCGCAGCCGAGGGCGCCGACGCCGTCCTGGTCAGTCAGGTCGTGACCCAGCGGGACGCGCACATCGCCAATGCCCGCGAGATGGCCAGCGCGTTCGGCGCGGCCGGCCCGCGGCGGCCGCTGCTGGTGGTTGGCGGCCCGCGGTTCGACCCGGCCATGACCGCGAGCCTGGGCGTCGACAAGGTCTTCGGCAAGGGCACCACCCCGAGCGAGGTGGCCAGCTACCTGGCCTACACGCTGGCCCCGGCAGCCCTCGACCCGGCGGCCGCCGATACGGGCGGCTCCGCCCCGGCCACAGACATCCGGGCCAAGCCGATCGGTGCCAGCGCATGACGGGCCTCGCTGACCGTGAGAGCACAGGCCCTGAGACCACAGGCCCTGAGACCACAGGCCCTGAGACCACAGGGCCTGCCGGGGCCAGCGCCGACCCGCGGCTGGGCCTGACGGTCACACACCGCCGGTACGTGCCTTACAGCCACGCCCATTACGGCGGCAACCTGGTCGACGGCGCCTACATCCTGGGCCTGTTCGGCGACGTTGCGACCGAGGCCTGCATCCGCACCGACGGCGACGAAGGGCTGTTCGCGTCCTACTCCGACGTGCAGTTCCGGGCGCCCGTGCTCGCCGGTGACGTGCTGGAGATCACTGCGACGGTGACCCGGCTGGGCAGCCGCAGCCGGCAGATATCATTCGAGGCCAGCGTCGTCTGCCGGGCCGAGCCCGAGCGCGGCCCGTCCGCGGCGCGCGTGCTCCCCGAGCCGATCGTGGCCGTATCCGCGGCCGGCACCGTGGTAGCGCCGCCGCGGTAGCCAGCGCACCGTCGACCCGCCCCGGCACGCGGCCTGCCCACCCGGACCGGTTACCGCAACTACGCGGGGAGTTCTCAGTTGTGAGCTCTGAGAACTCCCCGCGTACCCGTGCCATGCCCCGCGCCCGGGGCCGACTCGCCCTGGCTAGCCGCCCTGAGCGTTCATGATCACCGGGATCTGTCACGCAAGCAGGGCGGCTGTCGCGCTACTGGTGCTGCGCGGCGGGCGGGGCAGGCCGGGCCAGCGACGTTCTTCGGCACGGCGCGGCCACGGCGCGGCGGCGACGTCAGGCGGCGTCAGACGGCTACGAAGGCCCCGGACTCGTCGTCGAACCACAGGCCGCCCTCCGCGAGGCAACGAAAGCGGAGCGTGGTGCCCGCGGGAACGCTGGCGACGGCACTGCCGCATCGCAGGCAGACTGCCCGACCGACATATCGGCGGCGTATCCGCCAGGCAACAGACCCATGAACGGACCAGCGCGGCAGCGCGCGGGGCCGGCCAGTCAGCAGGCCGGCAGGCCCCGCGCGGGAAACGCCGCTACTCCGAGCCGAAGGTCTTGATCTCGGCCTCCTCCGCTGCGGTCAGCGGGCGCGGCGCGTCGCCCTTCGCGACCTTGGCGCTCTGCACCTTGTGCCGGATGCCATCCACGATCTCCGGGTTCGCCAGCGTCGTGACATCCCCGACATCGGTGAAGTTGGACACCGCGGCGATGACGCGCCGCATGATCTTTCCGGACCTGGTCTTCGGCATGTCCGGGACGATCCAGACGTTCTTCGGCCGGGCGATCTTGCCGATCTCGACCTCGATCGCCTTGGTGACCTTTGCCTCCATGCCGTCGGCGTCGATGCCCGGCTTGAGGGCGATGTACATCTCGACGGCCCGGCCGCGAATGTCGTCGACAACAGGCACCGCGGCGGCCTCGGCCACCTCGGGGACGGTCATGGCCGCGGACTCGAGCTCCTTGGTCCCCAGCCGGTGGCCGGCCACGTTGATCACGTCGTCGACGCGGCCGAGGATGCGGTAGTAGCCATCGGCGGCCTGGAGGGCGCCGTCGCCGGCGAAGTACGGCCAGTCGTGCCAGTCCTTGCTGTCCGGATCGGCGTTGTACTTGCGGTAGTACACGTCGATGAACCGCTCGGGCTGGCCCCAGACGGTCTGCATGATGCCGGGCCAGGGGTTGCGGATGCAGATGTTGCCGGCCTTCCCGCTGCCGGCCGGCACCTCGTTGCGCTCCTCGTCGTAGATGACGCCGTAGATGCCCAGCGCCGTCGGGCCGCAACTGCCGGGCTTCATCGGCTGCAGCGCCGGCAGCGTGCTGCCGAGGAAGCCGCCCGTCTCGGTCTGCCACCAGGTGTCGACGATGGCGGCCTCGCCCTTGCCGACGAAGGCGTAGTACCAGCGCCAGACCTCGGGCTCGATGGGCTCGCCCACCGTCGTCATGTGCTTGAAGTGGTAGCTGTACTTGGCCGGCTCCTCGGGCCCGACCTTGCGCAGCATCCGGATGGCGGTGGGCGACGTGTGGAAGATGTTCACGCCCAGCTTCTCGGCGATCCGCCAGGGCCGGCCCGCGTCGGGATAGTTCGGCGTGCCCTCATAGATGACCGTGGTGGTGCCGAGGGCCAGCGGGCCGTACACGATGTAGGAATGGCCGGTGATCCAGCCGATGTCGGCCATGCACCAGTAGACGTCGTCGGGATGAATGTCCTGGTAGTACTTCGAGGTTCCGGCGACGTAGGACAGGTACCCGCCCGTGCTGTGCTGAGTGCCCTTGGGGCGGCCGGTGGTCCCGCTGGTGTACATCAGGAACAGCGGCGCCTCGGCCGGCAGCGATACCGGCGCCACGACCTGCCCGCGGTAATCGCCGAGGACCTCGTCCACGAAGTAGTCGCGGCCGGCCGTCATGGGCGTCTGTGACGCGTACTCACGGGGGTGCCGCCGCCAGACGAGCACCTTGTCCACTTCCTGGCCCTGCTTGGTCGCCTCGGCCAGGGCCTCGTCGGCCTTGACCTTGTGATCCGCTAGGTCCCCGCTGCGGTAATAGCCATCCATGGTGATCAGGACCCGGCTGCCCGAGTCGGCGATCCGGGTTCCGCAGGCGTTACCGCTGAAACCGCCGAAGACCTGCGAGTGAATGACGCCGAGCCGGGCACAGGCGAGCATCGTGATCGGCAGTTCCGGCACCATCGGCATGTGCAGCGTGACCCGGTCGCCCGTCTTGAGGCCCGCGAAATCCCGCAGCAGCGCGGCGAACTCGTTGACCCGGCTCAGCAACTCGGCGTAGCTGATGTGAACCGGCTCCTCGGCCTCTGGCTCAGCCACCCAGATGATCGCGTCCTTGCTGGGACTGGCCTCGGCGTGCCGGTCGACGCAGTTGTAGCTGACGTTGAGCTTGCCGCCGACAAACCACTTCCAGAATGGCGGGTTGCTGGCGTCGAGGGTGGTGTGCCAGGGCTCGTCCCAGGTCAGCAGGTCGGCGTACTCCCTGAAGCACTCCGGGAACTTGTCCTCGCTGAACCGGTCGAAGATCGCCGGGTCGTTGGCGTTGGCCTGCTCGACGAACTTCGCTGGCGGCTCGTAATACCCTTCCTCGCGCCAGTGCACTGCGATCTGGGCCTCAGAGGATTGAGACTCCGGACTTTCTGTCATTCTGCGTCCTCCAGCCGGAAAAATTGAAGCCGCACGCCGCGGATGCGCGGCGCCGTCGTCGGGTCAGACCCAGCGCAAGCGGGACTTCCGCGCAGCTTAGGCGCGTCGGGCAGGCTCTGGATATAGGGCCGCCGGAGGGCATAAGGCAACTGCGGGACGCAGGCCTCAGCCCGGCAGGTTCTGGTCGCCCATGACAACCCTGTCATGCTGCCCCCACACGCTACGGGAGCCTCAATCGTATCGCCGGCGGACAACAGCGAACAGGCCCGTCATGCGGCCGCCGTGAGGCGCATCTTTCCTGGTAGGGCAGGTTGACATTGGCGCGATCGACGGTAAGTTTCTGCCCAGTCCAGCACCGGGCCAGCCGGCCGGGGCGGTCAGTCAGCCCGGCCGGGCTGTGCCGAGAGACGGGCGTCGTGCCCGGCTCGTGCCAGGCGCAGCGCGGCGGAAGCTGACGCTCAGGCCCCGGCTGGACGGGGGGTTGGATCCAGGAGGGGCCCGGGTACCCAGTAGACAACGGATCACGATCCCGTTACCGGCGGGACGCGATCCGGTCCGAAGGGTGTCCCGGGCTCTCTTCCCGCATACGGAAGTATGGGATTGTGGTCCCTGGAACCTGAGTGCTGATCTGGACGTTGGTGACGCGTGTATCCCACCATCGGCCAAACCCGACGCCTGAGGCAGGCATTAGTGACCTCCACTGTCCGGCCAAGCAGCCCGATCGGGCACGTGGCCGTCATCATTCCGACGTACAACGAGCTGGCCAACCTCGAGAACATCGTGACGAGGACCCGCAGCGCCGCTCCCGCGGCTGACATCCTCGTCGTGGACGACAACAGCCCCGACGGGACTGGCGAGCTGGCCGACAAGCTGGCGGCGGGCGACGATCACATCCGGGTGCTGCACCGCAGCGCCAAGGCCGGCCTCGGCGCCGCCTACATCGCCGGGTTCGGCTGGGCCCTGGAGCGCGGCTACGGGACGCTGGTCGAGATGGACGCCGACGGCTCGCATGACCCTGCGGACCTGCCGCGGCTGCTGAGCGCGCTGGAGACCGCCGACCTCGTGGTCGGCTCCCGGTGGGTGCCCGGCGGCGTCGTGGTCAACTGGCCCCGGTCCCGCGAGGCGCTGTCCCGCGGCGCGAACACCTACGCCCGCCTGATGCTCGGCATCGACGTGCACGACGCGACCGGGGGATACCGCGCGTACCGCGCGGACACCCTGCGCGCCATCGGGCTGGACCAGGTGGAGTCGCAGGGGTACTGCTTCCAGGTCGACCTGACGCTGCGGACGGTCAACGCGGGGCTGGCGGTGCGCGAGGTCCCGATCACCTTCACCGACCGGACCCTCGGCGCGAGCAAGATGAGCCGGATGGTCGTCTTCGAGGCGTTCTGGCGGGTGGCGCAGTGGGGTATCGGGCAGCGCCTGCACCGCTCCCGCACCGCGGGCCGGGCCGCCGCGTCCAGCCGTCAGCAGGGGACGAGCCAGATTAAGTCGCAGTAGCTCCCCGCCGGCCGGCGGGGAGCTACGTGGGTCAGGCGCTCTTGCGCTGCCGGGGTGCCTGCGAGCGGCTGGCCGGGGCGTGCGTGGTCCCGCGCTCGCCGCGGATGACCGCGAGCCGCTCCGCCAGTACTTCCTCGAGGTCTGCTAGCGTCCTGCGCTCCATTAGCATGTCCCAGTGGCTGCGCGGTGCCTTGGCCTTCTTGGGGGCCGGCATATCGCCGGTAACGGTGACAGCGGTCGCGCCGCACACCCGGCACTCCCAGTTAGCGGGCAGTTCGGCCTCGGCGGAGAAGGGCACCGTGAACCGGTGCCCCTTGGGGCAATCGAAAGCAACCTCCTGGCGCGGGGCCAGGTCGGTGTTACGGTCGTTCTCGTAGCTTGTTGCTCCGAGTCGGGTGCCCCGAAGTGCGCGTTCGGCCATAAGTTCCACTGCCTCTCAGGCGCTCAGCCGTCCTACTTAACAACGGTGAGTACCCGGACAAGATTCCCGGTCAGGCCCGGTTCCAACCCCTCCTGGGCTGCCAGATCTCGACTGGATCATGCCGCCCGGCGGCAGCGGGGCGCCGGATCACGCTGCCTGGCGCGGATACCAGCGGCCGCGGGCCAGCAGGACCTCGCGCAGGACGGCTGTCTGGTCGGTCATAATTCCGTCCACGCCCAGATCAAGCAGCGTGCCCATCAGCCGCGGGTCGTTGACCGTCCAGACGTGGACCTGCAGCCCGGCGGCGTGCGCCCGGCGGACGAACGCGCCCGTCACGATGCGGACCGGAACCTGCGCGCACCGGATGGAAAGCCGGGCAAAATGCCGTGACAGTACAGAGCGGGAGAAACCGGACTCAAGCAGGCCGATCGCCGCCGGCGACGTGGCCATGCAGACCGGCCGCGCGAGCGCCCGCCGGGCGGCGCTGAGCCGCCGCCCGGAGAACGAGGTCACGCAGACCCGGTCCCAGGCCGCCGTCCGGCGCAGCACCTCGGCCAGCGGCCCCACGGCCGGGTCATCCTTGACGTCGATGTTGAAGCGGACGTCCGGCCACGCGCCGAGCAGGTCCGCCAGCAGGGGGATTGGCTCGCTACCGCCAATCCGCGCGGCGGCCACCTGGGCGTAGGGGAGCTCGGCGATCCGCCCGGCCCGGTCGGTGACCCGGTCCAGGGACTTGTCGTGAAAGGCGACGACCTGGTCGTCGGCGGTGGCGTGCGCGTCGGTCTCCAGGTAGGCGTAGCCGAGCCCGACGGCATGCTCGAACGCCGGCCAGGAGTTCTCGGGGAAATGGCTGGCGCCGCCCCGGTGCGCGAAGGCGATCGGCCGTGGATGATCAAGGAATCCGGATGGCACCGCCTCAGTATGCCCAGCGAGCCCTAGCCGCCCCAGGGCCAGGCTAGCCGCGCTGCGGCTAGTCGCCCCTGCCGTCAGCGCCCGTGGCGCCCGTGTCGTCAGCTGGGGAGCCGGAGGCCGCCCACTCCCGCCGTCGAGCCTCGGCCAGCGCTACGGCCGCCGCTGTCGCCACGTTCAGCGAGCCGACCTTGCCGGCCTGCGGGATGTAGGCGACGACGTCGGCAGCGGCCAGCAGCGCGGCCGAGCAGCCGCGGTCCTCATTACCCAGCGCCAGGCAGATGTCACCCTCCAGCGGCGCCTCGTGCAGCGGGACGGCCCCGCCGGCGAGCTCGATCGCGATGACCCGCAGCCCGTCAGCCCGGGCGGCGGCGACCGCGGCTCCGATGTCAGGCAGCTGCTCCCAGGGCAGGTAGCGATCGGTTCCGAGCGCCGTCTTGCGAGCCGCTGGATGCTCGGGCGTGGCGCAGTCGCCGCACAGCCAGAGCTGGTCGGCGCCGAACGCGGCCGCCGTCCGGATGATCGATCCCACGTTGTACGGCTGCCCGACCGACTCCAGCAGCACGCAGACCCTCGCCTCGGTGCGGCGACGCCAGGACCGGTTGAGGCGCTTGACGTCCGTCGGCCCGAGCTGCCGCCGGGCGGCCGGAGTTGCCGCCACGGGCTCCCGCCGGGCCCGCGCCCCGCCCTCCGGCCCGGCCAACCCCGCCGCCCGGCCCGGCTGGTGCGCTCCAGTGACGCTCATCCGGCCACCGCCGTGACGCGCAGCACCCGGTACCCCGATCGGGCCGCGACCCGGTAGGCGGCCCAGCCGCGCTCGGTAAGCCACCGCTGGAGTGAGTCCGAGCCCAGGTTGCGCTGCACGACCAGGAAGGCGGTGCCGCCCGGCGCGAGCCTGGCCAGCCACGCGGCCAGCAGGTCGTGCAGGGCCGCCTTCCCGATCCGGATCGGCGGGTTGGACCAGATCAGGTCGAAGCTCGCGGGCAGCGCCGGGTCGGCGGGTGGCAGGCAGCGGACCGCGCTAAGCCCCGCCGCGGCGGCATTTCGCCGGCACAGCTCGAGCGCGCGCTGGTTGACGTCCGTCGCCCAGACCGTGGCGCCCGGCGACCGGGCGGCGAGCACGAGCGCCAGCGGCCCGTAGCCGCAGCCGAGGTCGAGCAGGTCTCCCGCCGCCGGGGGCGCCGGAGCCGTCTCCATCAGCAGCCTGGTGCCCGGATCGAGCCGCGCCGGAGAGAACACCCCGGCGTCGGTCTCCAGCGTCAGGTGCACGTCGGGCAGGACGACGTGCACGACCCCCGGCCGGTGCGCGGCCTCGGGCCGCTCAGCGAAGTACTGGGTGCTCACGCGGCGTCACCCCGGCCGCCGCCAGCGCGGGGTCGATGTAGGCGTGGCTGACCCAGCGCTCGACCACGAACGTCAGCACGGGGATGGTGCCGGCCAGCAGGACGATGACGGTGCGGGGACTGGCGATCGGGATACGCACGGCCCGCGTCATGGCGAACGCCACGAGCACGTAGATGATGTACAGGATGCCGTGCGCGGTTCCCACGTACTTGACGATGACGAGGTTGTCCGCGAATACCTGCAGCGGAATGCCGACGAAGCACAAGACCACGAGCACGACGCCGGTCACGTAAGCCATGACCCGGTAAGCGAGCACCACCAGACGGAGCGTGCCTGGACGCACCGGGACCTCCTTCATGTGCTGAGACCAGGTCTGCGGCCAGGGCTAACGCAGCCCGTGGGCCCGGCCATGACCCCGCACCTGCTTGTGCAGCCGGGCGAGGTAGTCGTTGTACTCGTCGAGCTCGGGATCATTCTCGTCCTCGCCGCCGCCCGCCGCCCGCTGCCCGGCGGTCACCGGCAGTCCTGTCGCGCCGGCCTTGCCGCCGGCGGCCGCAGCCTGCTTGGGCTTGGCCTCATCCAGCATGGTCTTGGCCCAGAAGACGATCCCGAACACGGCGAAGACGGGCCACTCGAAGGTGTACGCCCAGCTCAGCGCGTTACCAGACTCCGCACGATGGAACTGCCAGGCGCCGAGCCACAGCATGCCCGCGACAGCCAGGACCGTGAACGCATGCCAGGCGAGCCACCTAGGGGAGATCACGAACCGCCAACGCGATCTCGCTGTGACGCCGGACATACAGGTGAGCCTAGCGCCGCTGGGCCATAGCCGGGAGCCCAGGCCGGTCGAATGCCGGACAGCCGGAAACCCGGAAAACCGAGCCATAACGAGCCCGCCGCGCTAATCAGTATCGTAGAGTAATCCTATAGAGACAGTGAGTCACTACGCGCGACCGGATCGGGTCGGTGATAATCGGAGGCATGTCTCTAGCTCAACTGCTCTCGGGCAGGGCCGGCCATGGCGGCCGGCTGCCCGACCGGCTCGAGGACCTGTGCGGGCCGGCCAGGGGAGTCATCGTGCTGCCGAGGCACCTGTCCTGGCCGGGCATGCGCGAGTTCGATGTCACCGACGACAGCACTCGCCGCAGCATGTACGGCATCGTGCTGACTCAGGGCCAGCGCAATGACGTGAAGAGGTTCCTCAATCCGGCCCTGCTCCGCCAGGACTGGCCGCACCTGCGGACCCTGCTCGACCCCAAGCTGCGCCGTCGGTGCGAGCGCCGGTTCGCGCTGGCCGATCACCCCGCTATCCCCCCCGCGATCCCCCCAGAGTGACTAGCCGCGGCAGTCAGGCACGGGCGCGCTGGTAACCGGCGAAGCGCTCGTCGACCTCCTCCCCGGTCAGCCCGAAGTCGGCCAGCCGGTACCGGTGCGCGGACTTGGCCTCGCCTGCGGTGCTGCGGGCGTACAGGAGCCGCATGGCGTCGGCGGCGGCGCCGCTGAGCGGAAGTCCGAAGTAGGCGTAACTCGATTCGACGGTGCCGATGGGGTCGGCGACGAAATCGTCATAGTCGACGTCGCAGAACTGCGCCGGATCCTGCCGGGCGCGGATGGCCGTGAAGCGATCCAGGCCGCAGGCCCACAGGTCCAACTGGTCACGGCCGATCACTTTGCCCCGGAACGTCGTCGACCAGCCGGCGGCAGCCTGCGCGGCGAGGCTGCAGGTCGAGGCGATCGCCGTGCGCGGCGCGCGGTGCGTCTGGATCACGAGTGCGTCCGGGTAGACCTCAAGCAGCGCGTCCAGCGCGAACAGGTGGCTGGGATTCTTGAGCACCCAGCGGCGGCCGGAGTCCGGCAGCCCGATCAGCTGCAGGTTGCGGCGGTGCCTGCGGTAGGCGTCCGTCCAGTCCTGCCCGCGCAGCCACGACGAGTAGGTCGGCAGGTGTGCCAGGCATTCGTAGGAGACCGATCGCATCGACTGGCGCAGCAGTTGCCAGCACTCCTCTACCTGGTCGGCCGCCATGTAATGCACCCCCATGAACTCCGGGTGCTCGATGTGGTGCCGCTCGTAGGCGGCCTGGATGTGGCAGAAGACCGGGTTGGCGGCCCAGGTTTCCCGGGGCGGCCGGGGCTGCGGCGCCTCGATGAGCCACATCTCCAGGCCCTGGTGCGCCGGGTCGGCCGTGAGCAGCCGGTGCAGCGCGGTGGTGCCGGTGCGGGGCAGCCCGGTGACGAAGATCGGCCGCTCGATGCCGACGGCTGCGTGCTCCGGGTAGGAGTTCCACGCTGCCTCGCTGAGCAGCCTGGCGACCAGCGCGCCGCGCAGGAAGGCTCGCTTCAGCTTCCGGCCCAGCGGGGTCAGGTCGGCGTCGCGGGCGTAGGACTCCAGCAGCACAGCCAGGCCGTCGCGGTAGTCGTCGGCACCGAAATCCTCCAGGCCGGTGATCCTGGCCGCCGACGCATGCAGGTCCGCCACGGTGCCGACATCGTCACGGCCGGCCCGATCCTGCCCGGCCCCGTGGCTCAATGGTGGTACTCGCCGCTGTTGACGTCGAGGCACTGGCCGGTGATGGCCCTGGCCATCCCGGACGCCAGGAATACGACCGCGTCGGCGATCTCGTCGGGCTCCGGCAGCTTGCGCAGGTCGATCGTCGCCGCCGTCTCGTCATAGATCTGCTGCGCGTCCACGCCGCGTTGCTTGGCCAGGTAACCGAAATACCACTTGAGCGAGTCACCCCAGATGTGGCCCGGCGCCACGGAATTGACCCGGATTCCCTGCGGGCCAAGCTCGGTGGCCAGGCTCTGGGCGAGCGCGAGCAGGGCGGCCTTGGCCATCTTGTACGGGCCCATCGTGAGCTGCGAGAAGCGCACGACCATGGAATTGATCATCACCACCGACCCCTGGCTCGCGTCGAGCGCGGGGATGAACAGCCGGGTCAGCCGCAGCGCGGAGACGACGTTCGCCTCCAGGCCGGCGCTGACCGCGTCCAGGTCGACATCGGCGAGGTTGGCGATGGGCGGCATCGCGAGCGCGTTGTACACCAGCGCGTCGACCCGGCCGAAGGCGTCGAGGGCCGCCGCGGCCAGGCTCGCGGCCGCCGCCTGGTCCGTGAGATCGGTCGGAATGGCCACGCCGCGGCGCCCGAGCGCGGTGACCTCCTTGGCCACCTCGTCCAGCCGGGCAGCGGTGCGGGCGGCGAGCACGACATCCGCGCCGGCGCGCGCGCTCTGCAGCGCGATAGAGCGGCCCAGGCCGGGACCTACCCCGGCGACCACGACGACCTTGTCCTGTAGCAGCATCAGCCCAGCATCCTTGCGGCGACGGCGGCCTGGCGCGCGGCAATCCGCTCGACGTGCTCCTTCGGGGTCACCCGCGCCTGCTCGTAATACGGCAGCAGGCGGGGAAGGCTGGCGACGGGCACCACCTCGACCTGCGGCCCGTCGTCGGACCCGAGGTCCCTGGTGAGCCGCTGCCAGCGGATCTGCACGTAGCCGCGCCGGTGCCCGGTGCGCTCCAGCCAGTTGGCGACGCCCGGATCGCGCTCGCTGATCACGAAGCGCATCCTGCCGTCCGGGTCGGTGCGTGCCTGGTCGGCGGTGAGGCTGGTCTGGTGACCGATGTAGTCCAGCGAGATGTACCACATGCTGCCGAGCTGGATGCCCTGGTAAGGCGCGACGCTGCGGTCGGCGGCGGGCACGGTCACGATCATCGCCTGATCGTCGGCGAGCTCGTAGTGGCCGGCGCAGGAGAACTGGGTGGCCAGGCCACCGGGCGTCGGGCGCGGCGGCGTCATCGTGTTGACCGGCAGCTTCAGGTAGAACCACTCGGGGAAGGCGAGGAACGTCCGGAGCCGCGACAGCAGGATCTTGCCCGCCACGCCGTAGCGCTTAGCCAGCGCGCCGCGGTCCGGCGCGGGCGGCGCGCAGCCGGCGCGATCGGCGCGGTGAATGCTGATGGTGCCGCGTTGTTCCCTGCTCCAGTCGCTGTAGACCTCGCGGACCAGGAGCATCGCCGATCCGGGGCCGAGAGTGAAGTAGTTGGCCCCCAGGCGGCCGGTGGCGGGGCCGAACCGGAGCTCGAACGTCCCGTCGCCCGATATCTCGATCGCCCGGTCGTCGAACGCCGTCAGGCTGTCGGGCACCTCGACGGGGGAGTAGTCGCCGTTCAGCACCTGAAAGCTCAGGTCGGCGGTCGTGCCGCGGCGGCCGGTGACGACGTACTCCGCGTCGTCGCGCAGGTAGGAGTGGAAGTACAAGGTGTCCGGGTTGTCCAGGCCCATCTTCGTGTAGGGACCGGTCGACTGGAGGAAGTACGGGAAGTCCCGCTGGTAGGCCCAGGCGAGCCGCAGCGACGCCTGAATGTTGCCCGCGAGGTAGTCGTACCCCTCGACGAGGTCCTGCTCGGACTGGATGTGGGACGCGCCCGTGATGATCTTCTCGGCTTCGACCACCGCGTCCGCGAACGACTGGGTGAGCACCGGCTCAGAGTAGAACGAGTTCTAGATTGGCGTCAATGACGGAGTGGGCGGGGAGTGGGCGGGGAGGTCAGCTGGCTGGCTGCGCCGCCCAGCGATTCGCCGTCAGCCGGAAGCTCGGCAGGTCGTCCAGCGACAGCATGGCCTCGTAGATGCGCACGTAGCCGGTGTGCGCGATCCGCCACCTGCCGTCCTCGCCGCGCGCGTAACGGTCCTCGTAGAACGCCGCGCCGGTGATCACCGTGCGGTAGCTGGTCGCGATCACAGTGTCCTCGAAGCGCCAGGTGCCGCTGGCCGCGGCGCCGTCGATGGTGATCTCCGGCTGGCCAGCGGAATGCAGGGTGACGATGTCCGGCCCGAGCCGGCTACGCAGGAACGCGACGATCTCATCCCGGCCGGCGATCTTCAGCGGCTTCCCGAGCGCGGGCGTGCCGTAGTCCGCGGTGGCGTCAGGGGTGAAGACGTCGGGCAGTTCGTCCCACAGTTTCAGGTCGACGCAGCGGAGGTAGCGGTACTTCGCCTGGCGGATCTCTTCAAGCGCGGCAAGGTCCATGCCCCCAGCTTCCCGAACTGATTGACTCTGGACAAGAACCTGTTCTACATTTTCGGACACTGCGAGCGCCGCGCGCGGGATGCCGAGCCAAGTCCGGAGGTGCGGTGCGCTTCTCCTACGCCGAGTCAATGATCGACCCGTCGTTCTACATCCCGCTCGCCCGCGCCGCCGAGGAGGCCGGGTACGACTCGATGGTGGTGCCCGACAGCATCTGCTACCCCGAGCACGCCGACAGCCGGTACCCCTTTAACCCCGACGGCACCCGCGAGTTCCTGGAGGACAAGCCCTTTCTCGAGCCCTTCTCGCTGATTCCCGCCCTCGGGGCAGTTACCGAGCGCCTCCGGTTCGTTACCTTCGTACTGAAGCTGCCCGTGCGCAACCCGGTACTGGTCGCCAAGCAGGTCACCTCGACGGCCGTCCTCACCGGCAACCGGCTCGTCCTGGGGGTCGGGACCAGCCCGTGGCGCGAGGACTACGAGGTGCTCGGGGTGCCCTGGGAGCACCGCGGGCTGCGGATGGACGAGGGACTGGCCGTGATCCGCGGGCTGTCGGCCGGCGGCTACTACGAGTACCACGGCAAGATCTACGACCTGCCGCCCGTCAAGATGGCTCCCGTGCCGAGCCAGCCCGTCCCGATCCTGGTCGGGGGCCACGCGGACGGTGCCCTGCGCCGCGCGGTCCGGCTGGGGGACGGCTGGCTGCACGGCGGGGGAGATCCGGAGCAGCTGCCCGGCCTGCTGGCCCGGCTGGGCGAGTTCCGCCGGCAGGCAGGAACCGACGGCCGCCCGTTCCAGGTGCACGTGATCTCGATGGACGCCTTCAGCGTGGCCGGCGTGCGGCGGCTGGAGGCGCAGGGGGTGACCGACGTGATCATCGGCTTCCGCTGGCCCTACGAGGTCGGTCCCGACACCGAGCCGCTCGCCGCGAAGATCGCCAACCTGCGCAGGTACGCCGATGATGTCATCGCTCCGTCCCGTACGGCCTGACCGGCCGGAGCCGCGGGATGCGGCCGAGTGGCTTCGCGCCAACGGTGTCATCCTGGCCGCGCTCACGCTCATCGCCATCCAGCTGTGGTGGAAGGGGGCCCTGCTCGCGCACGCCTACTTCAGCCAGGACGACTACCGCTTCCTTGACCGCGCTGCGGCCCACGGGTTCGGCTGGAACTACCTCATGTGGGTGGAGGCCGGCCACCTATTACCGCTCGGCATGGCGATCGCCTGGGTGCTCGCCCGAGTGTCGCTGTACAACTGGCCGCTGACGTGCGCCGTCACCCTCGTGCTCCTGGCGGCTGCGTGCCTGGCCATGCTGCGCATGCTGCGGACGCTGTTCGGCACCCGGCCGGCGATCCTCATCCCGCTCGCGGTGTTCTTGTTCAGCCCGCTGTCCCTGGCGGGGGCGGCCTGGTGGTCGGTGAGCCTGGAGATACTTCCGCTGGAGCTGGCGATCTTCATGGCGGTGCACGCGCACGTCCGCTACCTGCGCGGCGGGCGGCTGCGGAACGCCGTCGCGGCGGCCGCGTGGCTGCTGCTCGGCATGACGGCCATGGACAAGGGCGCGGTGGTCCCGCTGCTGCTGCTCGGGCTGACCGCCGCCTTCTTCGTGGAAGGACGCTGGGCAGTAGCGGCGGTGCGGGCAGTGACCCGCTACTGGCGGGCGTGGGTCCTTTACGGCGCGGTGCTGGCCGGATACTGCGTCGTTTTCTTCATCCAGCTGCCGGGCTCCAGCACGCAGCCCGGCGACCCCGGCTCGGCGGCGCACGTCTTCGACCTGGCCTCAGCCATGGTCGGAACCACCCTGCTGCCAGGTGCGCTGGGCGGCCCGTGGCGGTGGTCGCCGGTCGGCTTTGCCCAGGCCGCCCCGCCCGCCGCGCTCCAGCAGCTGTCCTGGGCGGTGGCGGCGCTCGTCGTGGTGGCGAGCTGCGCCTGCCGCGTGCGGGCTTGGCGGGCGTGGGCCATCTTGCTGGGGTGGATCGTCGCGGCCGATATCGGGCCCGTCGTCCTCGGCCGGCTGGGGACGCAGAGCGCCGCCCTGCTCGGCGCGGAGGTGCGGTACCTGACGGACGCGACCCCGGTGCTCGCCCTCTGCGTCGGGCTCGCGTTCCTGCCGCTGGCGGGGGAGCAGAACGCCTACCGCTTCCGCCTGCCGGCCGCCGCGGCGACGGGAGCGGCGCCCGCCGCCAGCCCCGCCGCCGCCCGGTCCGTGCGGACCCTGACCGTGCTGCTGCTCGGCGTCTTCTTCGTCGGCTCGTTCTGGTCGCTTCAGTCGCTCGAGGCAGTCACCAAGACGGCGACCGCCCGGTCCTACATCGCGACCGCGCGGGTCGCCGTCGCCGACGCGCCGAGGGGCACGCTGATCGTGGACGGGCCGACGCCAGCAGACATCATGGATCCGGGATTTTTCTGGCGCCAGGGGTACACGTCGCAGGTCATCGGGGCGGTGGCCCGCGGCGATCCGGCCCGGCACCTGTCCTGGACGCTGTCGCCGGACGGGGTGACCGGCAACCTGATGATCTTTGACGGCCAGGGCCAGTTGCGGCCCGCGGCGGTGCAAGGCCCGTCGTCGGGCCCGCCGCCCGCCGGGCGGCACTGCTGGCCGGTGACCGCCGCCGGAATCCGTCTCCCGCTGCTCGGCTCGCTGTACCGGTGGCCGTGGACGGCCCGCCTGGAATACTCGGGCCCGGCGATGGTGCTGGAGTTCCGCTTCGGGGGGGACTGGAGCATCGTGTCGCTCCCCGCTGGGCATCACACCGCCTATATTCCGGCCCTCGGCTCGGGGAGCGCGGTCAGTCTCTGGCTTGCCGCCCCCGGAGCGGCACCGTGCGTGACTGGCGTTACGGTGGGCTCGCTCCACCCGGACGGGCTTAGCCAGGCGATTCCCGCGGCGCGGGTTTCCGGCTAAGCTTGCCGTTTTAAACCGCCGTCCATGGTGCGCTCGCCGTCATCCACCTTACGAATCAGCGCTCAGAGCCGCATGTCCCCATCAGAGGTTCACGCACCCAGCCGCGCCGGTGGCAACGCCCCCCAGGCCATACCAGCTGCAGGGGGCAATGAGCCATGCTCTATGAGCTACGGCGCGGATCTTGACATCCGACAGGCGGGCGGGCCGTCCGCTCTCTGACGTGGAGAAACGCCGCCTGCTGCCTGGAGCGGCTGCTGGTCCGGAGTTAGTCAGGGGCCAGAAGCAGGCCCGGCTGGCCGCGGAACCGGCTCGAACCTCCATGAAAACCGACTTGAACCCCCATGGCGGAGTGACCGATCGCGGTGTGGCGCACTTTCAGCGAATCCGCCGCGCATTGGACCGGGCGTCGGCTTCTGCGAAGCTCCTGGGAGCTTTGATTACGCGAAGTAACCGATCACCTGGCCGTTAACAAGGCTGATGCTCGCCGAACGCCCCGCTCGACGGGTAACGCAGTTATATGCAACCGGAGCGTCGAACCTGGCTACCGACGTCGAATCGCCGGTGAGTTCCGAGACTCAGGTTGGTGTCTGGCTGCGAGGGTGGGCAGTTGGCCTGCGCAGCCCTGGACAATCAGCGTGCGCACGGCCGGGTACCACTCGAAGGTGGCGGCTGAGTCGTGCGGCCACAGGCGAGCTCGTGTCGTTCTGCTTAAGCGTGATTGGCGGCGCGGTCGGCGGCCCAGGAGGCGAGGATCTTCAGTCGTTCTGCGGAAGGCGAGCCCGGTTCCGTGGTGTAGATGAGGAGAACCTGGCCGGGTTCGGCGGTGATGGCAAGTTCCTCGTACGCGAGGACGAGTTCACCGACGACGGGATGGTGGAAGCGTTTCGTGCCGGCACCGTGGGTGCGCACGTCGTGTGCGGCCCAGAGCCGGCGGAAGGTGTCGCTGCGGGTGGAAAGCTCCCCGACGAGGTCCTGCAGGCCCTTGTCGTGAGGGTCGCGGCCAGCTTCGGCGCGCATGATGGCCACGCACATCTCGGCGAACACGTCCCAGTCCGGGTAGAAGTCGCGGGCGGCGGGGTCGAGGAACTGGAACCGCGCGAGATTGGGGACGCGGCCGCCTTCGCCGATCACCGGCTGGTAGAACGCGCGGCCGAGGGGGTTAACTGCGAGCATGTTCTGCTGGGGGTCGCGCACGAACGCGATGGCCTCGGTGATGGACGCCAGCGCCCACTCCAGGCTCGCCCTCGGGACGGCCGGCCTGGCGGAGCGGCGGCGGGAGCGACCTGAGGACGGGATGCCGTCGGCGGCGCGAGCGAGGTCCAGCAGGTGCGCGTGCTCGGTGTCGTCCAGTTGCAGCGCGCGGGCGAGCGCGTCGAGCACCGAGGCGGATGCTCCCGCGATCGCGCCGCGTTCCAGCTTCGCGTAGTACTCCACGCTCACCCCTGCGAGCATGGCGGCCTCGCTGCGGCGCAGGCCCTTCACCCGCCGGTTCGACCCGGCCGGGAGGCCCGCGGCACCGGGCGCCAGCTTCGCCCGGCGTGACATGAGGAACTCCCGCACCTCGGCTCGATTGTCCATGTCCACAGACTAGGCGCCGGTTTCACGGTGAGGGGTGCCCTGTCAGTACACCTCTTACCAGGGACTTCTACCGGGCCGGAACACCGGGAAGGCTGGTGGTCATGCCCGATGCTCCTGCCACCGCGCGACCCCGCGTCACCCGGTTCCTGCCCGCTCTGCTGTTGCTGCTGACGGTCTTCGGGCCCATCTCGATGGACCTGTACCTCCCGGCGTTGCCGGCGCTGACCGCTGAGCTGGGGGCGGCCACGTCCATCGCGCAGTTGACGGTGACTGCCTGCCTGGCGGGCCTCGCGGCCGGGCAGTTGATCGCCGGGCCGCTGTCGGACCGGTTCGGGCGACGCCGAATCCTGCTGACCGGCGTGGTCGCGTACGTCGTGACGTCGGGGTTGTGCGCGGCCAGCCCCACCGTGGAGCTGCTGATCGCTGCCCGGCTCGTGCAGGGCCTGGCCGGCGGGGTGGGCATCGTGATCGCCCAGGCCGCCGGCCGCGACATCTACGCCGGTGGCGCCCTGATCCGCTTCTACGGGCGCCTGACGGTGACCGGAGGGCTCGCCGCGATCATCGGGCCGCTGGCGGGTGGGCAGCTGAACACGGTCACGGACTGGCGTGGCCTGTTCGTGTTCCTCGCAGCGGTCGGTGCCGCCCTGCTCGTCACCGCGCTGATCGCGTTCCCCGAAACGCTGCCCGCCGGACGCCGCGCACCGGGCGGGTACCGGCATACCGGGCAGGCCTTCCGGGTCCTGCTGGCCGACCGCGTGTTCCTGGGAGCGGTGCTCAACCAGGGATTCATGTACGCGGCCCTGTTCGCCTATCTATCCGGCGCGACCTTCGTGCTGCAGGGCATCTACGGCCTTTCCCCGCAGGGTTACGCCCTGGCGTTCGGCCTGAACTCGGCCGGGTTCATGCTGTTCGGGTATCTCGCCGGACGTGCGTCCGAACGCTGGAGCGTGTCCGGCACCCTCACCACCGGTGTCGTCGTGGCTGCCCCCGGTGCACTCGGGCTGCTGGCCGCCGGCCTGTTCACCGTGCCGTTGTGGGTCGTGGCCGTGTCGCTGCTGGCGCTGGCCAGCGGTGTGGCGATCACCTCGCCGCCGGCCACGACGCTCGCGCTCGTCAAGTACCCGCAGATGGCCGGCACCGCGTCCTCGCTGCTGGGCATGGTCCGCTTCGGGTTCGGCGGCATCGCCGCACCCCTGGTCGGGCTCGCCGGAGCCGCGAGCATCCTCCCCCTCGGACTCGTAACCGTTACCGCGATCGCCCTCGCGGCGTCGCGCACCTGACGTTGACCAACCGGCCGCGGCCGGCGGCCAGCGCACCGGCCCGGGATCTGGCCCACACCTACTGACCAACGACATACCAAGGAGAAACGAATGCGCGGAGTCATCCTGCAGGCCCCCGGCGATGTCCGGGTCGAGGAGCGCGACATGCCTGCCATCGTCAAGCCGACCGACGCCATCATTCGCGTCAGCGCGACCTGCATCTGCGGATCCGACCTGTGGCCCTACCGCGGCCTGGAGCCGGCCGAGCACCAGCCGATGGGCCACGAGTACGTCGGGGCGGTCACCGAGATCGGCGCCCAGGTCAAGAACATCAAGGTCGGTGACTTCGTCGTCGGGTCGTTCTTCGCCTCCGACAACACCTGCGAGATATGCCAGGCCGGCTACCAGTCCCGGTGCGTGCACGCCGAGCTCATCGGCGCGCTCGGCACCCAGGCCGAGTACGCCCGAATCCCGCTGGCCGACGGCACCCTGGTCGCCACCGCAGGACAGCCGGACCCGGACCTGATCCCGTCGCTGCTGGCCGCCTCTGACGTGCTCGGCACCGGATGGTTCGCCGCGGTCGCCGCCGAGGCTGGACCCGGCCAGACCGTCGCCGTCGTCGGCGACGGCGCCGTGGGCCTGCTGGCCATCCTGGCCGCTCGCGAGCTCGGCGCTGAGCGCATCATCGCGATGTCCCGGCACGCCGACCGTCAGGCCCTGGCCCGGGAGTTCGGCGCGACTGACATCGTCAAGGAGCGCGGCCACGATGGCGTGGCCAGGATCAAGGAGCTCACCGGCGGGCTCGGCGCGCACTCCGTCATCGAGGCGGTGGGCACGCAGGAGTCGATGATGCAGGCTATCCTCGCCACCCGTCCCGGCGGGCACGTCGGTTACGTCGGGGTCGCCCACGACGTGTCCCTCGAAGGGCAGGAGCTGTTCTTCTCCGCAGTCCACCTGCACGGTGGCCCCGCCCCGGTGCGGCGGTTCCTGCCCGACCTGATCGAGCTCATCTGGAACCGCAAGATCAACCCCGGCCTGGTGTTCGACCTCACCCTTCCCCTCGACCAGGCCGCCGAGGGCTACAAGGCCATGGACGAGCGCCGCGCCACCAAGGTTCTCCTCACGGTGTGATAAACGGAACACCGCAGCCAGCGGGGGAAGCCCCGCGGAGTGGTTCACCGGTGAGGTCTACGTCGACACCATAGCCACCCCGGCCGCGCCGTCCCGGGTGCTGGCCAGCCTGGTGCACTTCACGCCCGGCGCGCGGACAGCCTGGCACCGCCACTCGCTTGGGCAGAGCTTGTTCGTCACCGAGGGGATCGGGCTCGTGCAGCGCCGCGGAGGCCCGCTCGAGGTAATCCAGCCGGGCGACCGCGTCTACATCGAGCCCGACGAGGAGCACTGGCATGGTGCCACCGCCACCCGGCTGATGGTGCACGTCGCGATCAACGAGGTCGACGAAGACCATCCCGCCGCGAACTGGGGCGAGCACGTCACCGACGAGGAGTACCACGCCGGCAAGTCCGCCTCACCACGGTGATTACGTGCTGCGAAAGTGCGCCGGCCGTCACGCGGTAGCAGCGCTGAGGTCCTCGGGAACGTCGCCAGAGCCCGGCTGGAGCTGTGCCCCCTAGCTAGGTCACCGAAACCGGCAGCTTCCCAGCCAGCGAGCCCTGGGCCTCCGATCACCAAATGGTTCCGCGTCGACCCAACTTGACCAGACTTCATCCGAGAAGGAGCTTGGCTATGAGCACCAGCGACGGCAGCACGGACCCTGAGAACACCCCCGGGCGCGGCCCGGCCCGGCACAGGGGCAAGGCGGCGTTCATCACGGGGGCAGGCGCCGGGATCGGCCGGGCCACCGCCCGCGCCTTCGCCGCCCAGGGATCCCGCGTAGTCGCCGCCGACGCCGACCTGGACGGCGCGCGGGAAACCGTCCGGCTGATCGAGCGGGAGGGGGGTCAAGCCCTCGCCCTGGCCTGCGACGTTACCAGCGAGAGCGACGTCGAGGCCGCGCTGGCTCAGACGGTCCAGACCTTCGGACGCCTGGACCTGGCGTTCAACAACGCCGGGGTAGAGCAGTCCCAGACCCCCACGACAGACCTGAGCACCGCAGAGTGGACCCGGATCATCGATACCGACCTCACCGGGGTCTTCGTCTGCATGAAGCACGAAATCCCGCTTATGCGGGAGCACGGGGGAGCCATCGTGAATACCTCCTCCGGTGCCGGAGTCATCGGCATCGCCGGACAGGCCGGCTACGCGGCCGCCAAGTGGGGCGTGATCGGGCTGACCAAGTCCGCAGCACTCGAGAACATTGACGCCGGAATCCGGATTAACGCCGTCGCCCCCGGGATCATCGATACCCCGATGATGGAGCGCGTCACCGGCGGCACCGGCAAAGGCCGCGAAACCATGATCAGCCAGGAGCCGATCGGTCGGATGGGACGCCCTGAAGAGATCGCCTCGGCGGTGCTGTGGCTGTGCTCCGACCTCGCAGCCTTCACCGTCGGTCACACTCTCGTCGTGGACGGGGGACAGACCATTGACTGACCGTTAGCCAACCGTGGCTGAGCATTAGTACTGCTTCGCCTCGTAGCCCGAGGTGGCGCCGTTGATCATCACGATCTCGGCACCTGGCTTGTCGCCCGCCGCCTTCATCGCGCCGATCAGGGCGCTCCCCTGCAAGCCGCCGACCTGCAGGCCGTTGAAGGTTGTCACCATGGCCACCTGGCCGCCGGTCATCCGGTTATGGGCGATGGTCTTCACACCCTTGGCCCGCCGCCTGGACGATCGCGGCGCCGGACTGGGGATCGGCCGAGTCAAGCACCAGGACCTTGGCTCCCTCCGCCAGGGCAGTGTTGGCCTGCTGGGTCTGCAGGCTGCCGTCGTTGGCGGCATTGAAGTAGAGCACCTCGCACTGCGGGGCCAGCTTGGCGACCTGAGCCTCGAAATACGGCTTGTCCGCGGACTCGTAGCGCGGGGTGGTGTTCTCCGGGAGCAGGAGCGCAATCTTGCAGGAGCTCGAGGCAGCATTGCCGGATGTCGTGCCCGGGGAGCTGCAACCCGCCGCGAGCGCCCCGCCGAACAGGAGCGATGCGGCCAGGACCGCAAGTATTCTTACCTGCATGGATTCTCCTCTTGTACCGCGCACAGTGCGCGCCGAAGCCTGTTGACAGAATCCTTCGTCTGCCCGCCCGGCCCGGGAGGAGCCGCGCGGTTCAGGAATGCAGTGGGCCGGTCGGCCTCATGCTGTCACCAGGACAGGCGTATGAAGCGCTCCGAACCCCTGCTACCAGCTAGAAGTGGACTAACACGTGTAAGTAGAAGAATTTAACCGATAGGTCTCGCACCGGATAGAGAACCGTAGTAACGGTTTTGTCACGCGCTTGTGCGAGGTCCATGCTGGGTGGTAGCCGAGAGGAAACACGAGTGGCTGCTGGGAAACGTCGGCCGACGAGCGCGGACGTGGCCGAGGCCAGCGGCGTCTCGAGGGCAACGGTCAGTTATGTGCTCAACGACGTGGTGAACCAGGCGATCTCCACTGAGACCTCCCGCCGCGTCCGCGAGGCGGCAGGCCGACTCGGGTACGCTCCCTATGCTCCGGCCCGCGCGCTACGTTCCGGCCGCTCGGATGTGATCTTGTTCCTGATCCCCGAGTGGCCCATCGGCCCGGCTATCGCCAGCCTCATCGAGCATCTTTCCACGCGCCTCGCCGATACCAGCCTGACCCTGGTCGTGCATGCTCACCCGCGATCCGCGCGGCCGGTAAGCGACCTGTGGAAGACGATCGCGCCCGCGGCCGTGATCAACCACCAAGCACTCAGCGCCGCCGAGGAAGCCACGGCGAGACGGGCGGGGATGCTGGTCGTGACACCGGTCTTCCAGCCGCGCGGCGGGAAGACGTTCCGCCCGTTCCAGCGCCGTATCGGCGAACTGCAGGTCAAGCACCTGGTGGAGGCCGGCCACCGGCGGCTGGGGTTCGCCCTCCCCGACGACGACCGACTGCCCGCGTTCAGCACCCCTCGGCTGGAGGGCGCGACGCGTGCGTGCGTCCAGTACGGGCTGCCCAGGCCGGCCGCGCTGACGGTCCCGCTTGACGCGGCCGCGGCCGGGCACGCCGTCGCCCGGTGGCTGGCGGAAGAACCGCGGGTCACGGCCGTCTGCGCGTACAACGACGAGACCGGTCTCGCGGTCCTCGCGGGAATGAGGACCCAGGGGGTGACCGCGCCGCAGGATCTTGCCGTCATCGGCGTAGACGATATCCCGGCCGCCCGGCTGAACGCTCCCGCGCTGACAACCGTCGCAACCGGCATGGCGGTATTCGGGGATCACCTCGCCGACCTGGTGTCCTGCTCGCTCCGCGGCAAGCCGCGCCCGGCGCGACCGACGGATGACGTTCTGAACGTCATCCGCCGCCAGACCACCTAGTCCGCCTATCGGGAACCCGGGTGGCACCCTCATCCCTTACACGTATAAGGAATGCAGCCCGAGGGAGGGCCGATGAGCGTCGCGCGATGCGCAAGGCGCACCTAGGTCTAGTTCTGCTGGCCGTGTCGGGACTCCTCGCCACGGCCACGGCGAGCGGCACCCACGCCGCGGAATCCAGTGCGAGACCGGTGGCCGGCCGGCCCGCGGTCGGCTGGGATTCGGGCACCTTTTACCGCGGGTCACGGCCGTCTGCGCCTACAACGACGAGGTCGGTCTCGCGGTTCTCGCGGGGATGAGAACGCAGAAGCTGACCGCACAGCAGGATCTGGCCGTCATCGGCGTAGACGATATTCCCGCCGCCCGGCTGGGCGCTCCCGCCCTGACGATCGCTGCTACCGGCATGGCTGCATTCGGGGAACACCTCGCTGACCTGGTGTCCTGCTCACTTCTCGGCCCAGCCGCGCCCGCTACGGCCGACGGAAGGCGTGCTGAAAGTCATCCGCCGCCAGACCACATGATCCGCCGTCCAGCGGCTCGAAGCGTGATCGAACCGTTAGCAACAAGTTCTACCCCGAACCAAAGCTGACCGGTTAAGTTCCTGTTACTTACACGTGTCAGCTACATGTGGCTGACAGAGACGTGAGATGCCCAAGGGAGGGCAGATGAAATTCAGATCAGTGGCCAGCATCGTCGCCACGATCACCGTATTCGGTTCCGTGACCGCCGCCGGTGCCCACGCCGGAAACCAGTCGATTGAGTCGCGGGTCAGCAAGTCGACTGAGTCGCAGGTCAGCAAGTCGACTGAGTCGCGGATCAGCAACCTGCTCGCGCAGATGACGCTGACGGAGAAGCTGGAGCAGATCCAGTTGCTGCCCGGGTTCATGGTCACCGACGCCGAGGTGCAGCGCGGCCTCGGTTCGGCGTTCGGCCTCACCGACCCCGTGGAGATCAGCCGGCTTCAGCACATCGCGGTCGAGCAGTCCCGGTTGCACATTCCGATGCTTTTCGCGTTCGACACCATCCACGGGTTCCGGACCATCTTCCCGATCCCGCTGGGCGAAGCGAGCAGCTTCGACCCGCGGGTCGCCGCGGCCGACGACCGGATCGGCGCGCGTGAGTCCGCGGCGGTTGGGATCAAGCAGATCTACGGGCCGATGGTCGACGTGTCGCACGAGCCGCGCTGGGGCCGCATCGCGGAGGGTGCCGGCGAGGACCCGTACCTGGGCGCGGTGTTCGCCGCGGCGCGGGTTCGGGCCGCCCAGGGCACCGACTACAGTGCGCCGGACAAGGTAGTCACCAGCCCGAAGCACTATGTCGCGTACGGCCAGCCGGAGGGCGGCCGGGACTACAACACCACCGACATGTCCGAGCAGCGGCTGCGCAACCTGTACCTGCCGCCGTTCAAGGCGGCCGTGGACGCGGGTGCCGGTACCGTGATGTGCTCGTTCAACGCGATCAACGGGGTGCCCGGCTGCGGCAACCCGTATACCGAGACCACAATCCTCAAGAACGAGTGGGGATTCGATGGCTTCATCGAGAGCGACTACACGGCCGTCGCCGAGATGCGGGCCTGCCCGCCGGTCACGCCGAACGACGGGCCGTGCGGGCACGGCGTGGCGGCCGACGGGCCGGGCGCGGCCGCGCTCGCGCTCAACTCCGGTACCGACTCCGAGATGACCAGCACGCTGATCCGCGACTACGGCGCCCAGCTGCTGTCGCAGGGCCGCATCTCGATGGCCCGGATCAACGACGCCGTACGCCGGATCCTGCGGGTGAAGTTCCGCGCCGGGCTGTTCGAGCACCCGTACGTGGACGTGTCCAAGGCAGAGTCGGCGCAGCTGCGGCCCGACGCGGTGGCCGCGGCCCGCACCGCCGCGGACCGGTCCATGGTGCTGCTGAAAAACGACGGCGCCACCCTGCCCCTCGACCCGGCGAAGAACACGGCGGTGATCGGGCCGCTGGCCGATGACGGCCACGCGATGCTCGGCCCGTGGTCCGGGAACGGCCGGGACCAGGACGCGGTGACCGTCCTCAACGGCGTCCGCGCAGCGAGCACCGGCACCACGACGTACGCCCAGGCGTGCACGCTGCCGCACACCGACCCACCGGCGTACGACCCCGCCGCGGACTGCCAGCCCACCGACGGGTTCGCAGCCGCGATCGCCACGGCCCGCGCGGCCGACCAGGTGGTGCTCGCGCTCGGCGAGTCGCGGGAGATGAGCGGCGAGGCCGCCTCCCGCAGCACGCTCGATCTGCCCGGCCGCCAACAGGAGCTGATCGACGCCATCAAAGCCACCGGCAAGCCGTTCGTGGTCGTGCTGTTCAACGGCCGCCCACTCACCCTCGGCGGCGTGGCCGCGTCCGCGCCGGCCATTCTGGAGTCGTGGTTCCCGGGCGTGCAGGCCGGCAACGCGGTCGCCGACGTGCTATTCGGGAAGGTCAACCCGGGCGGCAAGCTGCCGGTGTCATTCCCGCGCAACCTCGGCCAGGTGCCGATCTACTACAACCACGACCCCACTGGGCGCCCGTGCGACACCACGCAGAAGTACGACTCCCGGTACCGCGACCTGAACAGCTGCACGCCGCTATACCCATTCGGGTTCGGCCTCAGCTACACCACGTTCGCGGTGTCCAACCTGCAGCTCAGCTCGACAACCGTATCCCCGGGCGGCCGAATCACCGCGTCGGTGGACGTCACGAACACTGGCAGCCGGACCGGTGACGAGGTCGTCCAGCTCTACCTGCACGATCCGGTGGCGAGCATCTCCCAGCCGGTACGCCGGCTGCGCGGCTTCCTGCGGGTAACGCTGGCACCCGGCCAGCACCGCACCGTCAGGTTCACGCTGGACCGCCGCGACTTTGGCTTCTACGACAACCAGGGGAAGTTCGTGGTGGAGCCGGGCCGTATCGACGTGTACGCGGGCGACAGCTCGACCGCCGACCTGACCCGGACATTCACGGTGAGGTCATCGTGACAGGCTGAGCTAACGGCTCGCGGTCGCAGCAACATCAGGAAGTTGGTACGGCGGTGCCCGGGCTAAGCCCCACCACGGTGGCGGCGGTGCCCGGGCTACGCCCCGCCACGGTGACGGCGTAGACCCGCCGTTCGGGCCGCGGGTACTCGTCGTCGTCGACCAGGATCTGGTGCGCACCGGCTTCCGGCTGATCCTCACCACTCGCGGGCGTCGAGGTGGTCGGCGAGGCCGCCAACGGCGCCGCCGCGGTATGCCCGGCTTGGTCGTCTTGCTGTGCCGTGGCGACCAGGCGAAGGCAGCTGAGTTGCTGGTGCTCCAGCATGAGAACGCGGTGCTTTGCCCGGCTGCTGGCCGGTGGTTTTAGCCACAAATAGCAGATTTGCGAGCCATGGGACTGTGGCCGCCTCCCGCCGCCGGCGCGGGTCCAGCGGCCGGCGGCAGCGCCTGGGCCGCTCCGGCGGGGGACCGTGTCCGGCCAGGTGGGCGGCAGGGCGGGACGTGGCCCAGCCCAGGGCGCTCGGCGAGCTGCGCCGCCAGCAGGCCGGGGCGCCTCCCATTCCCGATGCCGCCGACGGCGGCCAGGCCGTCCTGGAATCGCTGTTCCCGGAGGTGATCGGCGCTGCGGCAAGGACCGGTGGCAACGACTCCGGCACCTTCATGAGGTTCCTCGCCATTCTCGACCAGTTTTGCCCCTGGCCTGCGGATACACCTGATCATGGACAAAGGGTCGTCCCATACCTCGAAGGTCACCAGTGCCCGCTCGGGCAGACCCCGGGCCAGCAGGGCCCAGGCAGCATAACCACACAACGTAACCAGGAACCGGGCGGGGATAATGAGCGGCTGCACTAGTTTTCCTCGGCACCTGCCGGCGGGTTCGGCCAGACCGCCTGCAAGGTGCGCTCTGCCCAGTCGGCTGGCAGGTCGGAGCTGAGCAGGTAGCGGGCGTAAAAGGAGCCGATCAGCATGCTGGCCAGCGCGTCCAGGTCGATGGACGCGGGCAGCTGGCCGGCCGCTGCGCCGTCCGCCAGCGCCTGGCGCAAGCTGGCCCGCCGTGGCCTGGCAAGGCGCTCGCGGAAGATCTCCAGCAGCTCCGGGTGCCGGCGCTCCTCGGCGAGCAGGCTGCCGACCAGCGCCATGGCGTCCTTCCGGCCCAGGTTGGCTTGAAAGTTCCGCAGGATCGCCAGCGCGTCAGCCCGCGGCGTCGCCGCTCCCGCGGGCAGGTTCGTGACGCGCAGCGATCCGATGACCGCTGCGGCCAGGTCGGCCTTGCTGCGATACCTGCGCCGGACCGTCGGCACGGTGGTGCCCGCCGTGGCGGCTACCGATTCCAGCGACATCCGCGCGTACCCGCGTTCGCCGAGCTGGCGCTCAGCTGCGGCCAGGATGGCTGCGTCCAGCCCCGGGTTCCTGGGGCGGCCCGCGGGTCGGCTCATCTCAGCGCACACGCTCACCATCCTGCGGCGGTTCCGGCGGCCAGTTCCTCTAGGATTAATTCCGATAGGAGATCGAAACGTAATTTAACACTAGGAGGACCAAGCCATGACCACGACACCGCTGCCGGCCGCAGCCGTTGTCCGTGTCTCCCGCGATGACTTCGATCCGGCCCGGTTCGGTCAAGTCCAGGCCATGATCGCGGCGACCGGCCGCTACCTGTCGCCTGCGATCCGGCAGCTGCCTGGCCTGATCAGCTACTACGCCGGCGCCTCCCCGGACGGCTCGATGGTCCACGTCAGCCTGTGGCAATCCGACGAGCATGCCCGGCAGATGAGCACGCTGAAGGAGATGATCATCGACGCCCGTGCCGCCGCCGAGAAGGCCGGCGTTACCTTTGTCCCGATCGTCAACTACCCCGTCGATTGGTCCCTGTGACCGACGCAGCGGCGGCCGGCCCGGCAGCCGTGCGCAGCGAGCGGATGACCGTGAACGGGATCTCGATGCACCTGCGGACAGCCGGTGACGGACCTCTGGTCGTGCTGCTGCACGGGTGGCCGGAGACCAGCTATGCCTGGCGGCGGGTCGTCCCGGAACTGGCGGCTCAATACACCACCGTGGCCGTGGATATGCGCGGCTGCGGCGATTCCGACCGGCCCGAGGGCGGTTACGACAAGCGGACAGTCGCGGCCGATGTGGCCGCGCTCATCGATCAGCTCGGGCTCGGCCAGGCCCGCGTCGCCGGGCATGACTGGGGTGGCGCCGTCGGGTACTACCTCACCGCCGCGTATCCCGGCCTGGTGTCGCACTTTGCGGCGATCGAGACCGTGCTGCCCGGCTTCGGCCTGGCCGACCTCGCCGATATCAGCCTCGGCCAGCAGCACGCCTGGTGGATGAGCCTTGCCACGATGCTGGACGTGCCGGAGTGGCTCCTCGCCGGCCGGGAGCGCGAGTTCCTGGCCTACTTCTACCGCCAGCATGCTTACTCTCCCGGCGCGATCGGCCCGGCTGACCTGGATGAGTATGCGCGCTGCTACTGCGCTCCCGGGCCATGCGAGCCGGATTCGGTTACTACCGGACCCTGGCTGACGACGTCCGGGATTTCGGCGACCTGCCAGTTCCCGGCTGTCCCGTTCTGTCCGTCGGCGGCAGGCAGCGGCTCGGCGGCCTGGTCGCCGCGAGCATCCGCCAGGTCGCGCCGCATTCAGAGGAGGTGATCATCGAGCGGTGCGGGCACTACCCGGCCGAAGAGCAGCCAGCCGTGCTAGGGGATACGCTGCGCCAATTCTTCACGTCGCCGTCCGCGGCTGCCATGGCGGCGCCATGACCGCCGAACGCACGGGACCGGCGCCCCGCCTTGATCCGGCCGACGGCGGAATCTGCTTCATTCAAACCTGGGAGATGCCCGCCGAGGCCCAGGTAGACGGATGGCTGGCCACCATGCACGACCGTATCCACGTGCTCACCAGTCGCCCCGGCTTCCGCTCCATGTCCCTGCATCGAGGGCTCGACGGCACGCACGCCGCCGTCTATGCCCAGTGGGACTCCCAGCGAGATCTCCAGGCCGGCCGGGACGAGGCGCCTGCCCGCGAAGGGCACACTGCGCTCGCGCAGTGGGGCCGTGAGACCGGCCACGCCTACCTGCTCGAAGCCGTCTATCTTCCCGACCCTCGCCGGCCCTCTCGCTGACGGGCGCGCTGCGTACCAGCGCCGCGCCGAGAGACTCCAAGTCCTCCCGGCGGCTGCCGGCGTGGTCGGCCGTGGTCCTGGTCCTCATGAGGCGAACCTACGTCGCTCGGTGACCGCGGTGAGCACGTGCCGGGCCAGGACGACGTCCGCGTCAGGTGCGCCGGCCGCGACGGGTGGACCCTCCTCCGCCGCGCCATCCACGCCGAGTCCGACGGCCACGCCAGGACGGGCGAGCCATTGCGCGCCGACGTCACCGCGTTCCTGCTCGCCCGCGGCGCTGACCCGCAGGCACCAGGCAGCAGCAGGCGTGATGCCTGCGCGTGGCCTTCAAGGCTTCGGCGGTTGAGGAACATCTCTGCAGTAGCTGGGCTGTCGCGGTCACCGGCGGCGGGACCATCTCACCGTCGGCTTGCGTCAGTTCCTTGATGCCGGGATTCGGTGTATCGCGGGCGTATCGAAAAGCGCATAAGCCACCGCAACAGTCTTCCGTCTTCAATGAGGCATGGGACACGGCGCATCACTGTCAGCGCCAGGTCTGTGCTGCTGGTCCGTGACCCCGCCACCCACGTCGTCATCGACGCCGCGCATACCGAGGGCATTCATCGGCTGGCGCTGGCATCGCCCCGGCACCCCGCGCGCCCCCGGCGCCGGTGCGCCGTCCCGCCCGGGCCCGTGCCCGACGCTGGATCAGCACGTGAACTTAGGTGATGACCGGCTAAATGTGGTCCCGGGCGGGGAAAGGCGCGTGCTAGACAAACTAGAACTTGTTACAGTATGGTCGCGTCGCCAGGTGGTTGGGCAGCGGCCCAGCCATCGCACCTGGCCCGGCTGAAGGAGGAGCGTCGTGGCCCGCTTGCTCATCGTCATCATCCTGGGGGCCGTACTCGCCGC
>Ga0066790_10000005_pt1 | contig 49983 bp, 44 predicted proteins | sample OrgsoiDNA2013050_FD_70963 | JGI IMG/M metagenome (GOLD analysis project Ga0066790, IMG submission 70963) | Permafrost soil microbial communities from the Arctic, to analyse light accelerated degradation of dissolved organic matter (DOM) -... | ecosystem: Environmental > Terrestrial > Soil >...
GTACCAGTCGAGGATCGCGTCCATCGTGTCGTCGACGGCCAGGATGAAGCAGTTGTGCACCCGCAGGCTGCCGGACAGGTACTCGCCGCTCTCGGTCTGGATGTCGTAGACCTCCATGTCGCCGAGCCGCTCGACCCTGGTGACCTGCACCAGGTGCCGGTCCGTTCCCCCCACCTCCGGGTCTACGTGCAGCAGGTGGTCCCCCGGCCGGATGAAGCCGGCCACCACGAACTCGCCGGCCTGCAGGTCCGTGGCCCGCCACACCAGGTGATCCGCGGTGGCATCGAGCGGGTAGCCCGCCTGGGTGTGCAGGCGCAGGACTTCCTTGACGCCGTTGGCCTTGGTCGCCACGATCCGGGTGGTCCCGTTCGCATCGTGCACCTTGGTGCCGACCGCGTTGCCCGCTACTAGCTGACCGATCGGGATCAGGCCATCCGGCGTGCTCACCGGCGCGTCCCAGGGCTGGCACGCCGACACCTGCTGCGGCGACGCCGTTCCGACGTTGAACCACACCGGCGAGTTGAAGCTGAACACCTGGTGGATCAGTGCGTGCGTCAGCTCATGCTCAAAGATCTTGGCATCGGCCGGGGTCGCGAAGTACCCGTACTCGCGGCCAGCCGTCGTGTAGGTGCCGACGACGCGGTCGACCAGCTGCTTCAGGCTCCACTCGCGCTGGGAGGTGCCGACCGCGCCGCGGAAGTACTTGGTCGTGACGATGTTCGCCGCGTTGACCGACCAGAACTCGGGGTACTCCACGCCACGCTGCTCGAAGTTGACCGAGCCATCCCGCCAGTTCGTCATGACGACGTCGCGGCGCTCCCACGTGACCTCGTCATAGGGGTGGATGCCCTCGCGGGTGTAGATGCGGCGCATGGAGAGCCCCTTCTTGGCGCTCTTGCCCGTGCGCGCGGCCGACCCGCTCGTCGTCTCGGTCATGTTGCCCCCTTCGGGAATCCGCGTGGACCCCATCGCGGACCTGGTCAGGTCCTGTCCCGATGTTTTCGATCTCCGGCCGGCTCAGCGCGCCGACAGGTGGTGCTCGTCTTGTACCGGCAGCCCCTGATCGGCCGGGCCGGAGCCGGCCGCCGGGGCCTGCCCTCGTCCGGCGGGACTCACTGCGTCCTGCTGGTCCGCTGACTGCCGCTCGTCGAGATGCGCCGAACGCAAGGCCGCGATCTCGTCCTCGAAGTCGGTCAGCGACTGAAAACTGCGGTAGACCGAGGCGAACCTGAGATACGCGACCTCGTCGAGTTCGCGAAGCGGCCCGAGAATGGCCAGGCCGACCTCATGCGAGGGGATCTCGCCGCTGCCGCGGCTCCGGATGGTGTCCTCGACCTGCTGAGCCAGGATCGCCAACTGGTCCTCGGTGACGGGCCTGCCCTGGCACGCCCGCTGCACGCCGTGCACGATCTTGTCCCGGTTGAACGGCTCAGTGACCCCGCTGCGCTTGCCAACCGTCAGGATCACGCTCTCCTGGGTGGTGAACCGGCGGCCGCACGCCGGGCATGACCGGCGGCGGCGGATCGCCACGCCATCCTCGGCAGCCCGGCTGTCGATGACCCTGCTATCCGGATGCCTGCAATACGGGCAGTACAAGCGATCACCTCCTCACCGTCGGCGGACATTTGCCGTGAAGCACAACCTAGGGAAAACTACAGCGGTGTAACTACTAGATATTGTGGTCCAGGCTACCCGTCGGCGCAAGTGGTTGTCGCCAGAAGAGCAGCCGAAGGCTGGCCGGGCATCCCCGCTGGCCTGCCTGAGCCCTGGTTTTGGTCATCCCCGCCGGCGTGTCGCAAGCCCGCCGCCCCGGTGCCCCGCCGACCCCGTGCCTTCAGCGCCTATCTAAGTTCAGTGCCTATCTAAGTTCAGTGCCCGGGCACCCACAGTTGCTCGCCCGCGTAGACCGTGGCGCCGGCCAGCGAATTGGTCTCCATGATCTGCTGGATCACGAGCCGCGGATCCGCCGCGGGCTCGGCGGCGGCCGCGAGGGACCACAACGTCTGGCCCGGCCCGACAACGACCTGCCGCATCCCCCGATAACCGGCGCCGAGTGACCCGTGACTGGACGCGAGCGCCCCGCCGGCCAGGCTGAGCGAGAACATGCACACGGCGGCAGCGGCAAGCACGACGACGAGGCCGCCCAGCACCATGCGCCCCCGCCTGGTGAGCCTGACTGGCCCGGCGGAAGCCTGCCGGGCGCCGGCCAGACTCGGGCCCTGGGTCCGAAGTGGCGCCGCAGTCCGAAGTGGCGCCCCAGAGCGGACCGGCACCATCCGCGACCCTGGCGCGGCTTGCGGACTCGCCTCGGCGGTGGTCAAACTCGCCTCGGCAATACTCAGAGCTGTCATCGCTGGCCCTCCCTCACCCGAATGACTGTTCGATCGCATCTCTGTTCTATCGTATTTTCGTTCGATCGAACGAAGATGCGGTATAGTCCTATCGCAAGAGTCCGACACTTTCGCGTCGGTCGAACAGATGTTTGAGATCCGCGACCGTAACCGCTAGCGTCGGCATCAACGACAACCACCGAGCCCGGAGGCCCGATGATGAACGACGCGACTGATGACGGAGGGACGCGGGGGGCCTCGGCCGTCAATGGCAGCACGACAGCAAGCGACGGGCACATCGACGCACCCTCCGGTGCCAGACAGCGGGGGCGGCCCGGGCGCAAGCCGCGGGGCAGCGCTCCCGCCGTGGTGGCCGATGTCCCGGACAAGCCCGACCCAGATCATGTACTCACCTGGCGGCAGCGCAAGGTGCTCCAGGTCATCCGCGATTCTGTGCAGCGGCGCGGCTACCCGCCGTCAATGCGGGAGATCGGCGAGGCTGTCGGGCTGACGAGCACGTCCAGCGTCTCCTACCAGCTCTCCACCTTGCAGAACAAGGGCTACCTGCGCCGCGACGCCGGGCGCCCGCGAACTGTCGAGGTACGTCTTCCCGGCCATCCCGCGGTCCGGCCAGAGACCGACCTCGACGACGAGATGCCGATGGACATCACCTCGCAGGAGGCCGCCTACGTGCCGCTCATCGGCCGCATCGCCGCCGGTGGCCCGATTCTGGCCGAGCAGGCGGTCGAGGATATCTTCCCGCTGCCCAGACAGATCGTTGGCGAGGGCACCCTTTTCTTGCTGAAGGTCGTCGGGGACTCGATGATTAACGCGGCCATCGCCGACGGCGACTGGGTCGTCGTGCGTCAGCAGCCCGTCGCAGAGAACGGCGACATCGTCGCCGCGATGATCGACGGCGAGGCCACGGTCAAGACCTTCAAGCGCTCGCCCGATCATGTCTGGCTCATGCCGCACAACCCGGCCTACACGCCGATCCTCGGCGATGAGGCCGAGATACTGGGCAAGGTCGTGGCGGTCTTGCGCCGACTCTGAGCGCTAGAGGGTGAGCGAGCGGGTAAACGGAGCTGGCAAGCGGGGCAGGCAGACTTTGCCATCAGCGTGACCGGCGGGAGGGGTGACATCGGGCGAGCCAGTCGAGCGCCAGCGTCCGGAACCGCGCTGGCTGCTCAAAAGGCAGGTAGTGCCCGGCGTCATCCAGGCAGGTGTAATCGGCGGACCTGCTCCTGGCTGCGAGGTCGAACTGATCGCGGTAACCGACAATCCTGTCGCGGCGGCCCGCGATGACGCTGGCGGTCGGCATGAGTGCCAGCATCGACCGCTCATCGGTGACCTGGTAGCCGGTAGCGCGGAGCATTTTCAGATACTGCCGGTCGCTCGGGCCGTTCAGCTCCAGGGCCGCGCTGAGGCGGTCGGCGGCCGCCTTGGTCTGGCATCCGACGGCCAGGTCGAAATGCTCGCGAAGCTGCTCGGGAACGTCGTGGAGCCAGCCGGGCTCGGGGGCGGAGGGCAGCACGCCCGTAAGATCGCGGTCACCGGGCAAGATCCGCACACCGGAGCAGACCATGAGCATCCCGGCGATCATGCCGGGATTACGCTGGGCCATGGCGCACGCCAGGTACCCGCCGTAGGAACAGCCGACCACTGCTACCGATGACGGACCGGCCAGGTCATTGACGGTCTCGGCGACGGCGTCGGCGACCGCGTCGGACCGCGGCTCGACCGGATCTGAGTTCCCGGTACCCGGCAGGTCGACATACATGCGGCGCCACCCGCTACCCGCCAGGGCGGGCTCACAGGCGGCGGCCATGACGGAATGGTCAAGGCCGAACCACGGCAGCAGGACCAGCGGCGGTCCCTCCCCATATTCCTTCGCAAACAGCCCCACTGCACGAGTGAAGCACGATCCTGGCGTGCTTCTGGCCGATTTCGCGCTAGGCCCGTGCAATCCCAGCCGATCATGCCGGATATTTCTCCAGCACCACCAGTCACACCACCACCAGCTACGGCTTCGCCGGGCGCAGCGCGAACAGCTACAGCAAGCTCAGCTACAGGGCGATCAGCCCTCCGGTGGTGGGCCTGAATCCGCAGCTAGCGAAGTAGAACGGCCCGAGATCTTTGTCGAATTCGACATGCAGCCACTCACATCCGGCGGCGCGAGCGTTCTCCTCGGCGATCGCTACGAGTCTGGTTCCGACACCCCGATGGCGGCCCGCCCCGGCAACCAGGGTGTCGAGAATGAACGCATGAACGGCGCCGTCCCACGCGACGTTGACGAACCCGATCAGCTCGCGGCCGTCCCGTGCGCATACCCAGCCGAGGCTGTGCCGGCTGACCTGGGCCAGCCAGTCGTCATCCAGGAGCCGGTGGCCGAAGCCATCGGCATGCAGCGCGTTGACTTCGGCGTTCCCGAAGGCGCCGCGCCATTCATAGGTGACCACAGCGCCACGCTAGGCCCAGCGAAGCCCGCCCGCCCGCCAATTCGGGGCGGGCGCGAGTCAGCCGGAGACGATGTTGACCAGCTTGGGCGGCCGGACGATCACCGCGGCGATGTCCCGGCCAGCCAGCGCCCGGCTCGCGCCGGCGGTCGCCAGCGCCAGCTCACGCAGCTCGTCCGCCCCGATCCCGGCCGGGATGCTCAGGCGGTCCCGCACCTTCCCGTCCACCTGCACGACGCAGGTAACGGTCTCCTCCACCAGCAGGGCCTGGTCGGCCTCCGGCCAGCCGGCCACTGCGACCGAGGGGTCATGCCCCAGTATCTCCCAGCACTCCTCGGCCGTGTAGGGCGCGAACAGCGACAGCAGGATCGCCAGCGTCTCGGCCGCCTCGCGAACCGCCGGGTCACCAGCGCCCGGGCCGGTGTCGATGGCCCGCCGGGCGGCACTCACCAGTTCCATCAGCCGCGCGACCGCCACGTTCAGGCGGGTGGCCTCGACCAGCCTGGTCACCTCGTCGATGGTCCGGTGGGTGACCTTCCGCAGCGCGGCACTGCCAGCCGCACCCGAGCCAGGCGCAGCCGAGATGGCCGCCGCCACGTCGGCAGCGACCCGCATCACCCGGCCCAGGAACTTGACCGAGGCCTCCGGCCGCATGTCGGCCCAGTCGATGTCGTCTTCCGGCGGGCTGGCGAAGATCATCGTCAGCCGGATCGCGTCCACGCCGTGCGCGGCCAGCTGGACGCCCAGGTCAACGCCGTTGCCCAGGGACTTAGACATCGCCTTGCCATGGTTGATGACCTGACCTTGATTCATCAGCCGGGTGAAAGGCTCGTCAAAGTCCAGCATCTTCATGTCATGCAGGACCTTGGTGAAGAACCTGCTGTACAGCAGGTGCAGGATGGCGTGCTCCACGCCGCCCACGTACAGGTCAATTGGGCACCAGCGCCGGACCGCTTCCACATCGAACGGACCGCTCTCGAACCCCGGCGAGCAGTAGCGCAGGAAGTACCAGGACGAGTCGACGAAGGTGTCCATGGTGTCGGTGTCCCGCCGGGCAGGGCCGCCGCACTTGGGGCACTCGGTGTTCACCCAGTCGGTGGCCGCGGCCAGCGGTGAGACTCCCTTAGGAGCCAGGTCCTGGCCGCGCAGGTCAGGCAGGCGGACTGGCAGCTGCTCCTCGGGGACCGCCACCTCGCCGCAGCCGTCGCAGTAGACGATCGGGATCGGCGCGCCCCAGAACCGCTGCCGCGAGACCAGCCAGTCGCGCAGCCGATAGTTGACCGCGCCGCGGCCCAGGCCGCGCTCGGCCAGGACGTCGATGATCGCGGCGATGGCTGCCGCCTTGTCCAGTCCGTCCAGCGGTCCCGAGTTCACTAGCGTGCCCTCGCCCGGCGTCGCGACCCCAGTCTGAGCGGGATCCGGCAGGCCGGTCTCGACCACGATCTGCACCGGCAGGCCGAACTTCCTGGCGAAATCCAGGTCGCGCTGGTCGTGGGCGGGCACCGCCATGATCGCGCCGGTCCCGTAGTCGGGCAGCACGTAGTCGGCGGCCCAGACGGGTATGCGCTCGCCGTTGACGGGATTGACGGCGTAGCGACCCAGGAAGACCCCGGTCTTCTCGCGATCGGTCGACTGCCGCTCGATGTCGGTCAGCTTGCGGACCTCGTCGACGTACCGGTCCAGCTCGACCTGCTGGTCAGCCGCGCACAGCTGCTGCGCCAGCGGGGAATCCGCGGCCACCACGAAGAACGTGGCGCCGAACAGCGTGTCCGGCCTGGTCGTGAACACGGTGACCGGCTCGTCGCGGCCGTCGATCGCGAACGAGACCTCGGCGCCCTGGCTGCGGCCGATCCAGTTGCGCTGCATCAGCAACACGCGGTCGGGCCAGTTACCCTCCAGCGGCTCGGCGTCCGCCAGCAGCCGGTCGGCGTACTCAGTGATCTTGAAGTACCACTGCGTCAGTACGCGCCGGATGACCTCCGCGCCGCAGCGCTCGCACTTGCCCGCGATCACCTGCTCGTTGGCCAGCACGGTCTGGTCGACGGGGCACCAGTTGACGTAGCCGTCGTTGCGGTAGGCCAGGCCGCGCTCATAGAAGCGCAGGAACAGCCACTGCGTCCAGCGGTAGTACTCCGGATCGCTGGTGTGCAGGCGACGGGTCCAGTCAAATGACAGCGCGTACTTCTGGAACGAGGCGGCCTGGGTCTCGATGTTGCGGTAAGTGTAGTCGGCCGGGTGGGAATTGCCGCGGATGGCCGCGTTTTCCGCGGGCAGCCCGAAGGAGTCCCAGCCAATCGGGTGCAGCACGTTGTGGCCGCGCTGAGTGTAATAGCGCGCCATCGCGTCGGCGATGGCGTAGGCCTCGGCGTGGCCCATGTGCAGGTCGCCCGACGGGTAGGGAAACATGTCGAGCACATAGGTGCGCGGCCGGGGGTCAGCCGGGTCGTCGCTGGCCCGGAACAGGTCCAGGGCCGACCAGCGCTGCTGCCACTTCTCCTGGACGGCGCGCGGATCGTAGTGCGACCGATCCGCATTATCGGCGGCTGTCATGGCTCCTCGCGAGGTGATGAGGTCCGGTTCGGCCCCTGCCTGGCCTGTTCTCCTAAACAAAATGCCCCTCGATCACGAGGGGCAGCCGCGCCAACGACAGGACAGTCGGCGCGGCTAGGTAAGGAGTAGCCAGGCGAAATGCATGCACCTAGGATAGCGCACCTTCGGCAGCCGGACGGCCGGGAATCGGCGCGGCGAACGGGCGGTCCCGGTACGCGCCGGGACAGACTGTGCCTGCCCCGGCCAGGCCGGGGCAGGACCGGCTCCAACGGGGCAGAGCCGGCGCCGGCGCCCGCCACCTGACAGGCCGTGCGCGGCCGACTCATTAGTGCGATAAACAAGGTATCCGGCAATTGCGGTTCGGCAATCTAGAAATGCCATCAGATACGAAAAGGCGCAAGCCGCTCAACCTGAAATCCACCTTGACCGCCGCGATGGCACCGCCAATAATGTGCTGACACCCCGTCCTTATCGATCCGCGGCACGACCGCCCAGTACTGGGCCGATAGTGCCAGCGGAGCGCTGCGTGCCGGGCTGGGGGATGCGGGGCTGTGCCTGGCCCAGGGGAAATTAGGCCATTACCGGGGGGACAATGAGTATTGGGTCGTGCGCGGGGCCATGCGCGGAATTACTGGGCCTGATTCGCGAGTTTCACCGCGCGCCAGCTAACGGGAACCGTTTCAGTCCGCTGGCCGGCGGCCGCGGGCGATCTCGTGGCCGCGGAAACCCTCGCGACCAAGGGCAGCACGGCCGCGCCCCGAGCATCGCCGGGCCGCGCCGTGGCTGAGCCGTCCTGGTATCCGCCGTCGCCTGCTCCCTCCATAGCGGTGATCGGACTCGCCTGCCGGTTTCCCGACGCGGATGACCCGCCGACGCTGCTCGACACGATCCTCACCGGCCGGCGGGCGTTCCGGCGCTTGCCGCCGTGCCGGCTGGACCTAGCCGACTACTACAGTGCCGACCCCGCCAGTGCCGATCAGCACAGTGCCGACCACCACAGTGCCGACACGCCCTACAGCGCGCGCGCCGCACTGATCGAGGGCTGGCAGTTCGACCGGGAAGCCTTCCGCATCCCGGTACCCGCCTACGAGGCGACCGATCCGGCGCACTGGCTGGCGTTAGAGACGGCTGCCCGCGCGCTGGCCGCCGCCGGGCTCCCCGGCGGCGCTGGCCTGGACCGGGACCGCGTTGGCGTGATCATCGGCAACACCCTGGCCGGAGACGCTTCTCGCGCGAATGCCCTGCGCCTGCGATGGCCCTACGTCCGGCGGGTGCTGACCGAGTCGCTGTCCGCCGGCGATGTCCGGGCCGACCGGGCCAGGAAGGTGCTCCGGCACGCCGCCGCGCGTTACCTCGCGCCCTTTCCCCGGATTAGCGAGCACACGCTGGCCGACAGCATGTCCGTTACCATCCCCGCCAGGATCAGCAGTTATTTCGGGTTCCGCGGCGGCAGCCATGCCATCGATGGCGCCTGCGCTTCGTCGCTGCAGGCGGTAGCGTCGGCGTGCGCCGCGCTCACTTCCCACGACATCGATGTCGCTCTCACCGGCGGGGTCGACCTCAGTCTCGACCCGCTGGAGCTGATCGGGCTGGCCAGGGCCGGCACCGTCGCCGCCGGTGATGTGCGCATCTACGACGAGAATCCGACCGGCTACCTGCCCGGTGAAGGCTGCGGCATGGTCGTGCTGATGCGCACCGCGCAGGCCAGGGCCGCTGGCCTGCCCGTCTACGCGGAGATCGTCGGCTGGGGCACGTCGGCCGGCGGGATGCCGGGCGTCGTCGCCTCCGACGCGAGCAGCCAGCTTCTGGCGCTGCGCCGGGCCTACGAGCGCGCAGGCGTCGAACCGCGGGAGGTCCAGCTGATTGAGGGCCACGGCAGCGGAACGGCCGCCGGCGACGATGCCGAGCTCATCGCGCTTTCCGAGTTGCGCGCCGACGCACGGGAGGCGGCCGCGCTTGGGTCTATCAAGGCCAACATCGGGCACGCGAAGGCCGCCGCCGGGGCCGCCGGCCTGATCAAGACCGTGCTGGCCCTGGGCACTGGCGTCATCCCGCCGACCACTGGCGTGGTCCGGCCGCATCCCCTGCTGCGCGGCAGTGACGCCGCATTCTGGCTGCCCGAGGTGGCCGAGGAATGGCAGGCCGGGAGCAGGCTGGCAGGCGTTAGCGCGATGGGCGTCGGCGGGATCAACGTGCATCTCGTGCTGCGGAACGCGCCGAGCCGAGGATCGCGCTACGACCGCATGCTCCGGGTCCTGCCGCGGCCGGCCAGAGGTTCCGGGAGGGAACGGGCAGCGTGCACGGATCGTCTCCCGGATCAGGGCAGGCGGCCAGCTGCGTACCTGCTGCACGCTCCAGACCGGCAGCAGCTGGCCACGATCCTGACCAGGGTCGCCGAGGTGGCCGGCGCGCTATCCGATGCCGAGATGATGGACCTGGCCTGCCAGCTCGGCCGCGGGGCGCGGACGCAGGGCCCCGCCCGGGTCGCGATCGTGGCCGGACACCAGGAGGAGCTGGCCCGCCTGGCCGGGGCAGCCGCCGCGCTCCTGCCTGACCTGGCCGGCGGCCTGGTCAGCACCCGGCCGGGGATTTTCGCCGCCGAGAACGCGGATGGCAGGGTCACGCTCCTGCTGTCGGACGAGGCCGGGCCCGGCCCCGGGGCCGCGGCCAGCCCGTCCCAGCACGCCCCGCTGCATGACCAGGCGCCGCATGACCAGGCGGATGGTGTCCCGCCGCCGGAGATCGTTTCGTCGCCGGAGGCCATCGGCCGCTCACTGGCCATGCTGCGCTGGCTTGAGTCACTCGACGTGAATGCCACGGCGGCCGTCGGTCACGGCCTGGGCGAGATCGCCGGCCTGGCCTGGGCTGGAGTGCTGAGCGAAGCCGATGTCGCGGAGATCGCGGCGCTGCGCGCCGAGTTCCTGAGCGGCCCGGCCGTGCGGATACTGTCGCCGACCGGCCGGCACGCGAGCGAGCGTCGCGATGCGCAGCCGAGCGCCCCGGACGCCCTCTCCCAGCTGCGCGCCGCGATGGCGCAGTTCCGGTTCGGGCCGCCCCGGCGCCGGCTGATCTCGACGATGACCGGCCGCGAGCTAGCGTCGGCCAGCGAGGTCATCGACCTCATCTGCGACGGCTTCACCGGTCATGACCGGCTGGCCGATGCCGTGACCGCGGGCGCTCAGGGAGCCACCCTGCTAGTGGAAACCGGGCCCGGCAGGCTGCTGGCATCGATGGCGGCACAGGTCTGCCGCGTGCCGACCGTCGGCATGCGCCTCGGGAGCGCCGACGGAGCTGAGCTCGCCTGGGCCGCCGCCGCGCTGTTCGCGGCCGGGGCGATCGGCCAGGTTCAGCCGTTGTTTGCCGGGCAGCCGTCCCGGCCGATCGATCTCTGGCGCGACCAGGTGTTCATCACCAGCCCTGGCCAGGCGCTGACCGAGTCTCAGCCGGACGAGGCGGCCGGGGATGACCAGGATCAGCGACCGGCTAGGAGGCCCGGTCATCCGGCCCGCAAGATCAGGCCGGACGAGTCGCCAACCCGACCGCCCGGCCACTCCGGCAGCCAGCCCGGCGCCGGCCAGCGTCGAACGGGCCGCGGCCACCCGCGCCTGGGCCACGCCGAGCCAGCCAGCACGGGCCCAGCCAGCACGGCTCCGGCCACCGTGACCTCCGGCAAGTCCGCGCCCGGTGCGTCGGCTGCGGTCGGCGTGGACACCGTCGCTGGTGTCGCGTCCTGGATGCGCTGCTTTGCCGAAGAACTCAGGCCGGCCGCCAGTCCGCCACGTCCCGCCGACGACCGGCCCTGGCGAATCCGAGTGGCCGCGAGCTATCCGTTTCGGCTAGAGGTCGGCGCGGTCTTCGGCGGCGATCCCGCTGCCGGGCGGACTCTCGCGGTCCTCGGTGACCCGGCCGCGCCGGGCGCCTGGCAGGAGGCGCTGCTGGCGGCGCAGGACGCCCTGAGCACCGGGCGGCTCGTGGTGATCACGACCGGCCCAGGGCTCACCGGCTTTTTCGCCTCCCTGCACGCGGAGCAGCCGTCGCTGGGCATCACGGTGCTGCGGGTACCGCTCACGCCGGGCGGCCTGCGCTCGGCGCGCCCGTACGCCGGCGCCGAGCCCGGCGAGTTCCGCGAGCTGGTGATCGGCGAAGACAGGACCGTGCGCGAGCCGGTCCTGGCTGCGCGGGAGGTACCCGGCGGCGGCGAGTTCCCGCTGGGCACGCGCGACGTGGTCCTGGTCAGCCGGAGCTGCGGGGGCGCGGCGCTGGCACTGGCGCAGGTCCTCGCGTGCTGCGGATCGGCGGTGGCGGTGATCGGCCAGGCCGGGCCGGGCGAGGACAGCGCGGTCGTGGCGGGCCTGGAGGAACTGCGGCTGGCAGGCGCGCGGATCGCGTACGAGGTAGTGAACGCTGCCGATCCGGCCGACGTGGCACTGGCGGTTGAGCGCATCGAGCGCCGGCTCGGCCCGGTGACGGCTATCGCCCACGCTGCGGCCCCGGCGCCGGCCGTCCCCGTCGCCGGCCTGACGCAGCGGACGCTGGATGCTCACCTTGCCGCCGGGCACTCGGGACTGCGGGACCTGCTGAGCCCGGTTAGCTCCCGGCGACTGCGGCTGATCTTGACGTTCGGCTCGGTGGCCGGCCACTACGGCCTGCCCCGGCAGGGCCTGCTGGCCGCCGCCAGCGCCGCGCTGGCCGACCAGGCCGAGGCCGCGGCCGCGGCGATTCCCGGCTGCCGCGCGCTCCACCTTGAGCTCCCCGGATGGTCGGGCAGCGGGCTCGGCGAGCGGCCGGGCCTGGCCCAGAGCATGGCCGAGGGCGGTACGGCGGCCATCGGGGTCGACGAGGCATCGCGGCTGCTGCTCAAGCTGCTGGCCACCCCTGACCTGCCCGGCCGGATGGCGGCGCACGGCCGGATCGGGGCGCCGGGTCCGCACTACGCCGGGCCGCCGGCCGAGGCGCGTGACCGGAATTTCGCGGGCCGGTTCCGCCAGCAGATCCGGGTGGACTATCCCGGCATCGAGCTAGTCTGCGATGCCCGGCTGTCCCTGGTCACCGATCCCTATCTCGCCGATTACCGGGTGGACGGGCTGCCGGTCCTACCGCCGACGATCGCCCTGGAGGCACTGGCTCAGGCCGCTTCCGCCCTCGCCGGGCGGCCGCTACGGCGAGTCACCGCGGTCACGATGGACGCCCCGGTTGTGCTGCCGACGGGGGGCAGCGGCGAGACCATGATCCGGGTTTGCGCCCTGGCTGAGGGCGGCAAGATCACGGCGGTGCTGCGCTGCGCGGAGAGCGGCCTGCTCGTCGACCACGTCCGCGCGGAATTCCGCATCGACGACCAGCAAGCCCCTGACCTGCCCGTCGCCGACCTGCCCGCCGCTGCCCCGCCCGCCGAGGCCCGGCCGGCCGAGGCCGGCCCGCCGATGGTCCCGGCGCTGCGGCCCGCTGCGGCCGGGCTCGTCGATGCCGCCGACCTGTACGGCTCGATCTGCTTCCAGTCAGGCCGCTTCCGGCGGATCTCCAGCCTCGCCGAGGTGACCTCGCGTTCGGTCCGGGCGCTGGCTCGCGGCGCCGACGACCGCGCCTGGTTCCTGCCCGGCCCGGCCGATGACGGCAGGCTGCTGCTGGGCAGTCCCGGCCTGAACGACGCGACGCTCCAGGCCGTGCAGGCATGCGTGCCGGACCGGCGGGTATGGCCGGCCGCCTGCGAGTCAGTGTCCTTCAGCGGCCGGCTAGCCGACGGCATGGTCGAGATCCGGGCCACCGCCACGCCAGGGGTTCCAGGCGAGCCGGCATCTCCCGAGCTGGCCTGGGACATCGAGGCGGCCGACGCGGCCGGCCATGTCCTCGTGACCTGGCATGGGGTGCGGCTGCGCGAGGCAGGGCGGCTGCCCCGCACTACGGCGTGGCCGCCGTCCCTGCTACCGGTCTACCTCGAACGGGCGGGCCTCGACCTTGGCCTGGATCCCGGCCTGCGCATCACCATCGAGCCGGCCGAGCCCGCTCGCCAGCCAGCGGAGGCCAAGCCCGAAGTTACCCAGCCCGTGGCCGCCGGTCTCCAGCCGGCGGCCACCGTTCCTCGGCCTAGACCCGCCGGCTCGGCGTTGCCGCCCGCTATCTCGGTTCCGCGACAGCCGGATAACCCCGAGGGCACGGCCGGGACCGGCCCGGCCCCGCTGGCTGGCCCCGCACCGCTGGCCGGCCTCACCCTTGAGGCCCACGGCACCAGGTTCGCGGCCTGCGGATGGGCGCTGGCCGACCCGCAGGCCGCGAACCCGGCCTGGCCGACCGGCGGTGACAGCCTGGCGGCTGCGTTCGCGCGGCTGTGCCGCCACCTGTCCGAGCCGCCCGTGGCGTCGGCGGCGAGGCGGCAGGCGGTCGCCGCGTGCCTGACGATGGCCCAGCTCCCAGCGGGCGAACTGGTGACGTTCGAGCGGGTCGCCGGGGACGGCTGGGCGCTCCTGCAGTCGGCCGGCGTCCGCGTGGCGTGCACGGTCGTCAAGGTCAGCGGCGTCCATTGCCCCGTCGCCATCGCGATCGCGACCGACGGGCCGCGCCGCGACAGCCAATCGGGCCAGGACCAGCCGGACCAGCGGGCGGCGCGGGACGGCGGGCATCAGGTAGCCGCCAGACATTAGCTACCGCCTACCGCAGCCTGGCCACCGTCGGCAGCAGCATGAACGAGCGGTTGCTGCAGATACATACAGAGGCTGTAACGCGACTCTGGGGGCGGGCCGGGTGTCATGGTTCGGGGTGCTGGCAGGGCAGGGCATCTCGGAGGGAGCGGCGGTGCCGCGGGCGCCGGTCGGCGGGGTCCCGTCAGCCTCGCGTGCCCCGCGTGCCCCGCGTGCCCCGCGCGGGTCGGCGGTGCGGGGGCGTGCTGCGTCGTCCAGTGTCGTGGCTGGGTCTCTGCTGCTGCTAGGACGACAGTAGATGCCCAGCCACGACACTGGGCGCGGCGCGGGGGTGGGCGCCGCGCCAGGACAACCCCTGCGGCCGGGACCGCTGGGCGCGCGGCGCGGCACGGCGCGGGGCTGGGCGCGGCGCCGGGCGGGCGGGGCGGGGGAACGCTGCCGGGAGCTCCAGAAAAGCCATGCGCCTCGCCCGCAACGGGACTGGCCGCGGTGACGTCTCAGAGGTCATGCGGAACGGAATCGGCCTCCTCGCCGCGGCATTGCTCGCCGCGGGTCTGCTCGCGGGCTGTGGCCAGGCCGCCCGGCCGGCGGCGTCCGGGCCAGCGACGACTACATCATCATCACCGCCGCGCTCCGCGACGGCCGCGCCGGCCGGCCCGGCGTCGGCCGCGCCTTCGCGACCTTCGGCACCGCCGGAGTTCGTGCCGCTATCGTTCACCGCTATCAGCGTGACCCACTGGTGGGTGCTGGGCAGCCTGCCCTGCGGCACCCGGGACTGCCCGGCCATCGTGACAACCACCGACGGCGGCGCCAGCTTCCGGTACCTGCCGGCACCCGGGGGCAGGTTCGGGCCGGGACTGACCTCGCCACCGGCCGCCGGGAGCATCCGCTTCGCCGACGCCAGCGACGGCTGGGTGTTCGGACCCGCGCTCTACGTCACCCACGACGGAGGGCGCCGCTGGACCGCGATCTCGATGCCCGGCCAGGTGACGGGCCTGGAGCCCGGACTGGGCGAGGTCTTCTCGGTGGTCACCCCGCCCGCCCCGCCATGCGCAACGACCGGCACCTGCACCAGCAGGACGTCCGCGGCGCGCCTGTGGCGAGCGCAGCCTTCGAGCAATCGCTGGAGTGCCGACCCGGCGGCCGACGCGGTGACCGGAGGGCTTGCCGTCCACGGCCGCTCGGTGTGGCTCACCAACGCGCTGAGAACCCGCGACGGCCCCGTGGCCGGCACCGGCGTCCTGCATTCGGCCGACGGCGGCGACCACTTCGCGCTCGAGCCGCAGCCCATCCCCGGCATCGCCTGCTCCTACTCGCCGGCCACCGACACGGTGCTCTGGTCCTACTGCAGCGGCGGGCACTTCAGCTACGCCTACCTCTCGGCCGACGCTGGCGCGCATTTCGCCAGCACCGGCCCCAGCGAAGGCCCGCCGACGCCCAACGGCTACCCCAACGGATCGACACTCGACGCTGCCTCGCCCACCACGGCGGCGGCGGCCAGCGACCTGCCCGGCAGCCCGCTGATCCGCACCGTCGACGGAGGCGCGACGTGGAACAGCGCCCAGTCACCGCCCGATCGCAGCGGCACCTGGTCACTGATCGGATTCACCACACCCGAAATCGGCTACGCCCTATGGGAGCATTACGGAGCGACCTACCCGACGAGCACCGCACAGCTCTGGCAGACGACCGACGCCGGCGCCACCTGGTCGCCGGTCGCCGCCCTGCGCAGGGCGCGCGATCCCGCCCGGCTAGCTTGTCGTCGCCGCCTGGCTTCGGCAGCCGTGCAGGCGGGCTGCGGAGGCGAGGAACCGGCCGGGCCTTCCTGCTCGATGCTCGGTCTGTCACCATGGACGAAACCGGGCATCGTTATTAGCTCGAAGGGCGATCCGTGACAACTCCCCGCCCCGCCGAGGCTCCTGCCGAAGCGCCTGACGGCATTGACCTGTCCCAGAACGAGTTCTGGGGGCTCCCGCCCGGCCAGCGGCACGCTGCCTTCGCCCAGTTGCGGGCGCTCGGGCAGCCGGTGCTATTCGCCGAGCCCGAGACCGGCATCGCGAGCCCAGGCGACGGCTACTACGCGTTCGTGCGGCACGCGGACGTCAGCGAGGCCAGCCGGCATCCCGAGCTGTTCTCCTCGGCCCGCGGCGCGACCAGCATCGTCGACCTCCCGGCCGAGTTCAATGAGTACTTCGGCTCCATGATCAGCATGGATGACCCGCGGCACGCCAGGCTGCGCCGAATCGTGTCCCGCGCGTTCACCCCGAAAAGGATTAAGCGGTTCGAGGAGGATGTGCAGCGAGCGGCGGCCCGGATCGTCGATGACCTGCTGGTCACCGGACCGTGCGACTTCGTGGAGCACGTCTCGGCCAGGCTGCCGCTGACGATCATCTGCAACATGATGGGGATTGGCGACGAGCACTACGCGATGGTGCTGCGCAACACCAACATCATCTTGTCGGGTTCCGACCCGGAGTTCATCAGCGCAGACCTCGATGAGGCCGTCACCCAGATCCTCACGGCCGGCCAGGAGCTGGCCGACTTGGTCACCGGGCTGGCCGCGCGCCGTCAGGAGCAGCCGACCGACGGCCTCATCACGGCGCTGGCCTCCGCCAACCTTGACGGGGAGCAGCTGGCCCCGGCGGAGCTTGCCTCGTTCTTCATCCTGCTGGTCGTCGCCGGGAACGAGACCACCCGGACGGCGATCTCCCACGCGCTGAGCCTGCTGACCGACCATCCCGACCAGCGCGACCTGCTGCTGGCCGACATCGATGGCCGCATCGGCGGCGCGGTCGAGGAGATCGTCCGCTATGTCTCGCCGGTCATCTGGATGCGGCGCTCGGTGACCCGGGACTGCACGCTGAACGGCCGCGACTACCGCGCGGGCGACAAGGCGCTGCTCTTCTACTGGTCGGCCAACCGGGACGCGGCCGTCTTCGCCGACCCGCAGCGGTTCGACATCTCGCGCTCCCCCAACCCGCACGTCGGGTTCGGCGGGCCGGGCCCGCATTTCTGCCTGGGCGCTCACCTCGCGCGCCGGGAGATCACCGCCATGCTCCGCGAGCTGCTGCTCCGGGCCCCGCGCATCCGGGCCGCGGCAGAGCCCGATCGCCTGCTGTCGAGCTTCATCAACGGCATCAAGCACCTGCCGTGCGAGATCGATTAGTCATAACTACAGTTCCGCCCACTCCCCACCGCCCGGTCGGCCACGCTCCGGCCCGGCCGCCGGGCCTTTCCGCGCGGGTCGGCGCTCGCGCGGCGGGCGCCCTCCGGCGGTCTCCCAGATCCCGCCTCGGGGGCACTCCAGCCACCGCCCGGGGGCCTGTTCGGCGACCGTATCGATCTTGTCGCACCCCGTCTGACCTCAATGTTGTAACAAGCTGTAATCATCGCTTCACAGCGTGTATAACTAGAACCCCACGCGGCGCTGATGACCCGTTAGTAGTCCGGGTCAGAGGGAAAGATGCCGCGCGGATATGGGGAAACCGTGAGTCGCGGAGGGGGACCTTCGTCCGGGGGGGCCGATCGATCCCCGGCGGGATCGCCCGGCTGCGCGGCGCCCGGCATCAGCCGGAATGCCGCGAAGGGTACGAGGGTCGCGACGAGCGGAGGGGGATCTTCGTCCTGTGGGCGGCGCCACCCGGGGGCGTGGCGCCGTCCACAGGCGGAGAGTCGCCGACCATAAGGCTCGCCGACAGTCCAGGATCGCCGGATCAGGGCGGCTGGCGCAGCCAGCGGTCAGGGCAGCTGGCTGATCTGGCCGGCCAGCGCGAAGTCAGCCCCGGTCAGGCCGCCCTCCGAGTGGGTGGACAGCGTGAGCGTCACCTTGTTCCAGGAGATCGCCACATCGGGGTGATGACCCGCAGCCTCGGCCAGGTAGGCCACCGCGCCGAGATATAGCAGCGCATCGCGGAAGTCGGTGCGGGCGACGGTGATGACGATGCTATCGCCGCGACGTTCCCAGCCGGGCACGACGCCTAGCTGGGCGGTTATCTCTTCATCGGTCAGCAGTTTCATGTATCCCGCTTATCACATCTGGCGGCCGGGCGCGGCTAGCCACCCCGGTCGGCGGGGGCACGGCAGCAGCACGGCGCGACCGGAAGGCCGCGGCCGCGATCCGGGTAGGCTGTCCATCGCCTGCCATGCACGGGAACGCTGGCGGATGGTTCATGCCCGGTAGCCAGCCGGCCAGCCGCGCCGGCCGGAGGAGCTCCGATGACAGATCCCGCAATCACCGGCCTAGCCAGCACGGTGCCCGACACCACGGGGCCGCGGCGGACGCCGCTGACCCAGGTCCACGAGCGCCTTGGCGCCACGCTCACCGACTTCGCCGGGTGGCTGATGCCCCTGCGCTACGGCAGCGAGACCGCCGAGCACCAGGCCGTCCGCACCGCCGCCGGGCTGTTTGACCTGTCGCACATGGGCGAGCTGACGGTCAGGGGCCCGCAGGCCGCCGCCGCACTTGATTACGCTCTGGTCGGCAACCTCGCCGCGCTGCGCCCCGGCCGCGCCCGCTACACGATGATCTGCGCCGACGACGGCGGGGTGCTGGACGACCTCATCGTCTACCGGCTCGCCGACACCGAGTTCCTGGTCGTCGCCAATGCGGCCAACGCCGTAGCCGTCGCCGCCCTCCTGCGCAATCGTGCCGCGGGAATGAACGCCTCCGTAACCGACCGCACCAGCGACTACGCGCTGATCGCCATCCAGGGCCCGCGGTCAGCAGACATCCTCGGGCCGCTCACCGACGCCAGCCTCGGCGACGTCAAGTACTACGCCAGCTACCCGGCGACCGTCGCGGGGGCGGCCGTGCTGCTGGCCAGGACGGGCTACACCGGCGAGGACGGGTTCGAGATCTTCGCCCGGCCGCAGGACGCCGAGGGCATCTGGACGACGCTCAGCAAGGCGGGCGCTGATCATGGCCTGGTCCCCGCAGGCCTCGCCGCCCGGGACACGCTCCGCCTCGAGGCCGGGATGCCGCTGTATGGCAGCGAACTCGGCCCCAACATGACGCCGTTCGACGCCGGGCTGGGCCGGGTAGTCAAGCTCGACAAGCCCGGTGACTTCGTGGGCCGGGCCGCCCTGGCGGCACGGGCCCAGGCCGCCCCGGAGCGGGCCCTCGTCGGCCTGGTCGGCCAGTCGCGGCGAGTGCCCCGGCACGGATACAGCGTGCTCTGGGACGGCGCGGCATGCGGGACGGTAACCAGCGGAGCGCCGTCGCCGACTCTCGGCGCGCCGATCGCGATGGCCTACGTCACCGCGGCGGTGGCCGGCGAGGCCGCGCGAGAGGACGCCGCGGGGCGCCTGGCCGTGGACGTACGCGGCCGCGCGGAGCCTGCGAAACTGGTGCCGCTGCCGTTCTACCGGCGGCCGGCCTAGGCCATAGAGCACAATTTGCTCATCGAGCCGGCAGACTGGCGTCGAACGACCCCGATAAGGACTACGGGATAAGAGAGGTGCAGATGAGCGTTCCCGAGGAGCTGCACTACACCCCCGAGCACGAGTGGGTGGCCATCAGCGGCTCCACCGCCTCGGTCGGCATCACCGATCATGCGCAGCGTGCCCTGGGCGATGTTGTCTTCGTGTCGGCGCCCGCGGCCGGCACTAAGGTGACCGCCGGCGAGCCGTGCGGAGAGGTGGAGTCCACTAAGTCGGTCAGTGACCTCTACTCCCCGGTCGACGGTGAGGTAACCGAGGTCAACCCCGAGATCGACGACGACCCCGGCCTGGTCAACTCCGACCCCTACGGAGCTGGCTGGCTGTTCAAGGTCAGCCTGGCCGAGGGGGATGGCGACGGCGAGCTGCCGCCCGGCCTGCTGTCGGCGGCCGAGTACACCGCGCTGACCGCCGAGGCCGGGAGCTGACGATCAGCGGGAGCGACCTGCAACGGTACGAGGCCGCCACGGCACACCTGGAGGCCCCGTTCGCGATCGTCGACCTGGCCGCGCTGCGCACCAACGCGGCGGCGATGACCAGGCGGGCCGTCGGCAAGCCCATCCGCCTGGCCAGCAAGTCCGTTCGCTGCCGCGCGGTGATCGAGCAGGTGCTGGGGATGGCGGGATTCCGCGGCGTCCTCGCCTACACCCTCCCCGAGGCCCTCTGGCTAACCGCCCGCGGGACCAGCGACGACGTCGTCGTGGCCTACCCGACCGCCGACAAGTCCGCCCTGGCCCGGCTCGCCATCGACCCGGCTGCCGCCGCTGCCATCACCGTGATGGTGGACTGCGTCGATCACCTGGACCTGATCGAGAAGGCCATCGCCGGCGTCGCTGACCCGCGGCCCGTCCGGGTCAGCATCGACATCGACGCCGGCTATGCGGCCCTGGGCGGCAGGCTGCGGGCCGGCGCCCGCCGCTCCCCCGTGCGCACCCCGGCGGATGCGGCAGCACTCGCCGCCGCCGTGGCGGCCAGGCCGGCGCTTCGGCTAACCGGGCTGATGGCCTATGAGGCGCAGATCGCCGGGGTCGGCGACAACCCGGCCGGGCGCCCGCTCTACGCCCGCGCGATCCGGCTCATGCAGCACGTGTCCGGCAGCGAGCTGGCCCGGCGGCGCGCCGCCATTGTCGCGGCGGTTCGCCAGGTGGCACCGCTGGAGTTCGTTAACGGCGGCGGCACCGGGTCGCTGGAACGAACCGCGGCCGAGTCCGCGGTGACCGAGATCGGGGCCGGGTCCGGGCTTTACCACCCGCGCCTGTTCGACTCCTACCGCGCCTTCTCCGGAAAGCCGGCGGCGCTGTTCGCCCTGCCCGTGGTGCGGCGCCCTGGCCCCGGCGTGGTGACCGCGCTGGGCGGCGGCTACATCGCCTCCGGGCCGCCTAGCGTCAGCCGGGTCCCGGCCCCGTTCCTGCCGGCCGGCCTGCGCCTGGATCGCGAAGAGGGGGCGGGCGAGGTGCAGACTCCCCTGCTCGGCGCGGCCGCCGACCGGCTCAGGATCGGCGACCGGGTCTGGCTGCGGCACGCCAAGGCCGGGGAGCTATGCGAGCGTTTTACGGATCTGCACCTGATAGAAGGCGACGCTGTGGTCGCGACAGTGCCCACCTATCGCGGCGAGGGCCAGGCGTTCCTGTAGCCGACGCGCCGTTAACTGGGGGGGCACCGGCTCCGCCGGGCTCACGGTTCCCCGAGATGGGCGCTACTTGCGCCTTCGGCCCCAGATGCGGTAGATCGCGAAGCCGACCACCGCCAGCCCCACGGCGGCGGCCACGAGTTGGACGTCGGGCCTGGCGACCTGCTGCGCTGCCCGCTCCTTGAGCCGACGCACGTTATTCGCCGGGCTGACCCGCTCGGTTAGGGCATCGATCGTGCGGGCCAGGTTCTCCCTGGTTTGCTCGATGTCGGCAACGATCATGTCGGGATCTCGCTTGCCCGCCGTGCCGCGCGGGGCGACAGTGCCCTGCACCTCGACTGCACTGTCCGGATCGGCCATCGCACGCATCCCTCCTGCGCCAGGGATTTCGCTGGCACCATGACTTCTGCATAGTGTCCCAGTCCGCCGGGGCCCGCGTCCGGCCGGCCGGCATGTTACTGAGTCCGGCCGGCCGGCAGGTTACTGAGCCTGCCGGCCGGCAGGTTGCTCTCCTGTCCTCTCGGTAGGCATCCGCTGCCCCAAGCGGATCCGCTGGCCCTGCAGCGTTTCTCAGAGTCCGCTGAGAGCGGCGCCTCGGCTGGCGGCCGGGTCTGGCCAGGCATGCTTGCCGCAGCGGGCCGGAGCGGTCTGCAGCAGCACTGCCAGAAGAAAGGAGGGACAAATGGTATCCACCTCAACCGGCCGGATGCGGCGCTTCATCATCACCGCATTCCTTGCCGCTGGCCTCGGGGCGGGGGCGACCGGCGTCGCGCTAGCCGCCACGCACGGGACTGCACATCCGGCGTCCACGTCGACGGCATCAACGTCGTCGTCCCGGTCGTCGTCACCGCCCGCATCGCCTGCCGCGTCGCCGTCGTCCGGAGCTGGGTCCACGTCGCACGCGAAGGCGAAACATCACTGCACCCACATGGGAGGAAACTAGCGCGAATCCCCGGCGGGCGGCCGGCGTCAAGTGCGGCCGCCCGCCGGGGCGCGGCCAGCGCGTCCCTGCTGCGGCACGACACGGCGACGAGGCTCTTGCGCAACGCCGGCCGGCTGCCGCGCCGATAGAGTTTCCTTCCGTGACCGTGCAGGCCGTGATCTTCGACTGGGGCGGTACCCTCACGCCCTGGCACACCGTCGACCTCACCGAGCTCTGGCATGCGGTCTGCACCCGGCACTTCGCCGCCGAGCGAGCCGTTGAGGTCGCGACGGCCATGCATACCGCTGAACGGGAACTATGGCAGCTCGTCGAGCGGGAGCACCGCAGCTCGACCATGGATCATGTCTTCGAGCGAGCCGGGGTCGCGCCCAGCGACGCGCTGCTCGCCAGTTACTCCAGCGCATGGGAACCGCATACCTTTACCGATCCGGACGCCCCCGCGCTGCTGAGCTACCTGCGCGGGCGCGGCATCAAGGTCGGCGTGCTGTCGAACACCTTCTGGCCGCGCAGCTGGCACGAGGAGATTTTCCGGCGCGACGGGATGCTCGATCTCATCGATGGCGCCGTCTATACCAGCGAGCTCGACTGGACGAAACCGCATCCGGCGGCGTTCCAGGCGGCCATGGACGCCGTGGGCGTGGCCGATCCCAGGGCTTGCGTCTTCGTCGGGGACCGGCCATTCGACGATGTGCACGGGGCTAAGAGCATGGGCATGCGCGCGGTGCTGATTCCCAACAGCGACGTGCCGACCTTCCCCGGCTCGACGCCGGACGCCGTCGTGAGGCGCCTGGCCGATCTGAGGCCGCTGCTCGACTCCTGGTGACCCGGCCCGGCGATTCAGCTCTTGGCGGCTGGCGCCGAGCCGGGCGGACCCGGCGAGCCGGGCCGGGGTCCGCGCCGGAAATCCGCGTACCAGGCCGGGAACTCCTGTAGCGAGCTGAGCACGATGTGCGCGCCGGCGGCGAGCAGTTCCGCGGCAGCGAAAGAGCCTGTCGGCACGCCCACCGCGTGCGCGCCAGCCGACCGCGCGGCGATCATGTCGTGCGGCGTGTCCCCCACGTAGGCGGCGGCCCGGATGCGGGCCAGCACGGCGGCCTTCTCCGGACCGTGCACGTGCGTGAAGATCTCCCGCACCGTGAGGCTGGCGGCCGTCATGCTGGGCCCCACTGAGACCAGATGCTTGGCGGTGAGGATAACCGGCGTCTCGCCGGCCGCCCGGACTGCGGCCAGGGCTTCCGGGGCGCCGGGCAGGGCTGTGGTCAGGCTTGGGGCCAGCCGCACGTAGTGCCGCCGATATGTTGCTGCCACCGATTCCACCTGGTCTACCGGGAACCAGAAGGGAATCTCGTCCTCGAGCTTGACACCCAGCCGCCGCTCGACGGCTACGAGGTCGATCTCGACGCCGGTCTCCCGCACGACCTCCGACCAGGCCGCCATGATCGCGGACCTGGAGTCGATCAGCGTCAGGTCCAGGTCGAAGCCGACCGGGCCAGCCGCCGCGTCCTGGCCCGCCTTCGCCGAGCCCGCTCGGGCCTCGGCATAATCAGGAGGGTCCACAGGCCCGATCCTGCCAGCCCAGTCCTGATTCGGCAGCAGCACCGGCAGGCTTGCCGAGGCGGCCGGTGGCGGGTGGTGGGGCCGGTGGGATTCGAACCCACACTGGCAGGATCCTAAGTCCTGTGCCTCTGCCGTTGGGCTACGGCCCCTCGCCGCGCTGGGCGGTCAGCGCGCCCCGGTGATCAGCGCCCGGTGAACCGTCAGACGCCCAGGTCCTGGCGCAGCCTTGCGACGTGCCCGGTGGCCTTGACTCCGTAACGAGCCTCCTCGATCTTCCCGTCGGCTCCGATGACGAACGTCGACCTGATCACGCCAACGGACTTCTTGCCGTACAGCATCTTCTCGCCGTAGGCGCCGTAAGCCTTGAGCACGACGCGGTCGGGGTCGGCCAGCAGCGGGAAGGTGAGGTTCTCCTTGTCCCGGAACTTGGCCAGCTTGGCCGGGCTGTCCGGGGAGATCCCGAGGACGGCGAAGCCGGCGTCCGACAGGTCCGATTTGCTGTCCCGGAAGTCACAGGCCTGCTTGGTGCAGCCGGGCGTCATCGCCGCCGGGTAGAAGTAGATAATCACCCGCTGCCCGCGCAGCGACGCGAGGCTTACCTCGTTCCCGTCTGCGTCGGGCAGGGTGAAATCGGGCGCCGGATCTCCGGGCGCGAGCCGCTCATCAGCCACGGGCTCTCCTTCAGCAGCCAGTCGGTCGCCCCTACCGTACAAGGCGATCAGCAGGGGTCGTCCCCCTGGTTAGCACAGCAGGGCGGCGATGACAGGGGCCAGGCCGCGCAGCGCCTTGCCGCGGTGGCTGATCCGGTCCTTGGCGTCGGAGCTCAGCTGGGCGGTGGTCAGCTCGGCATCGGCCAGCTCGGCCGAGTCCGGCACGAAGATCGGGTCATAGCCGAACCCGTTCTCGCCCCTGGGCTTACAGACGAGCCGGCCGCGCATGATCCCCTCGCTGACGTGCTCCCGGCCAGACGGCAGGACGAGCGCGGCCGAGCAGGCGAAGTGGGCGCCGCGCCGGTCATCCGGCACGTCGGAGAGCTGTCCCAGCACTAGCCACAGGTTGCCCTCGTCATCGCCATGCCGGCCGGACCAGCGGGCCGAGAGCACCCCGGGCATCCCGTTCAGCGCGTCTACGCACAGGCCCGAATCGTCGGCCACCGAGGGCAGCCCCGTGAACTCCGCGACGGCTCGGGCCTTGAGCAAGGCGTTCTCGGCGAAGGTGGCCCCGGTCTCCCGTACATCCGGCGCACCGGGGAACTCGCCGAGACCCACCAGGTCGACCTCCACCCGGCCGGTCTGCAGGATGCGGGTCAGCTCCACAAGCTTGCCAGGATTGGCGGTGGCCAGGACCAGCCGGGGCCGCGGTGGGGCTTCCTCGCGGCGCTGCGTCATGTGGCCAGCGCCTCCTGCTGAATCCGGGCCAGCTCGCCGCAGCCGGCGACGGCGAGGCTCAGCAGCTCATCGAGCAGTTCCCGGCCGAAGGGCTCCTTCTCGGCCGTGCCCTGCACCTCCACGAAGCGGCCGTCGCCGGTGCAGACGACGTTCATGTCCGTCTCGGCGATGACGTCCTCGGCATAACACAGGTCGAGCCGGGGCTGCCCGTCCAGGATGCCGACGCTGACCGCCGAGACCGACGCTGACAGCGGGTCGCCTTTGCACCGCTTCCGGTTCCTGAGCCAGGAGACCGCATCGGCCAGCGCGACGTAGCCGCCGGTTATCGCCGCGGTGCGGGTGCCGCCATCGGCCTGCAGCACGTCACAGTCGATGATGATCGTGTTCTCGCCCAGCGCCTTGGGGTCGATGCAGGCCCGCAGCGACCGGCCGATGAGGCGGGAGATCTCGTGGGTGCGGCCGCCCAGCTTGCCCTTGACCGACTCGCGGTCGTTACGGGTATTGGTGGATCGCGGCAGCATGGCGTACTCGGCGGTGACCCAGCCCAGGCCGCTGCCCCGGCGCCAGCGCGGCAGTTCCTCGTTCACGCTGGCGGCGCAGAGCACCCGGGTCCCGCCGAACTCGACGAGTACCGAGCCCTCAGCGTGCTCCAGCCAATTCCTGGTGATCTTCACGTCACGCAGCTGATCCGGGCGGCGCCCGTCGGGTCGAGACATGGCCGTCAGCCTAGCGGTGCGGACGGGTCACCCAGCGCCCGATTCGCCGGGCCGGCACCGGGCCGCCGGGCCGCCAAGACCGTCGAGGCGGAGCTGGCCCGCCACCTAGTAACTCGCGCGGTCTTCCGCGCCCGCCTCGATCCAGCGGTACACCGCGCTCACGCCGGCGCTCAGCGAGGTGGCTGGCCGCCAGCCGAGGTCACGCGCGGCGCGCTCGACGGCAAGAGCGCTGCGCAGCAGCTCACCGGGGCGGGCCGGAGCGTACAGCGGCTCGACCACGCGCCCGGCCGCCGCGGCGATGACGTCGGCGAGCTCCAGGACGCTGACCTCCTGGCCGGTGCCGATGTTCCAGGTCCCCGGCCGTCCCCGGTCGGCGGCGGCGAGGAAGGCGGCGACCGCATCCCCGACGTATACGTAGTCGCGGGTCTGGCGCCCGTCCCCGTAGATGGTCGGCCGCTGGCCTGCCAGGACCCTCGAGCAGAAGATCGGAACGACACCGGACTCGCCGGTCGGATCCTGGCGAGGGCCGTACACATTGGCGAAGCGCAGCACGGTGTGCGCGGCGGCGTGCAGCCGGTTGTAGAGGCCGACATACTGCTCGGCGCAGTGCTTGGCGACGCCGTAGGGCGACTCGGGCAGGGGCAGCACGTCCTCCAGCGCCGGGATGGGAGCATCCCTGCCGTACAGGGCGCCGCCCGTCGAGCAGAATAGGACGCGCGCTCCGGCCTCCCGCGCGACCTCCAGCACATTCACCGTGCCCACGACGTTCGCCTCGGCGTCCGCGGCCGGCGCGGCGACACTGGCCCGCACGTCGATCTGGGCGGCCAGATGGCAGATCAACTCGGGCCGGAAACCGGCGACGACCGACGTCAGCGGGCCGGCCGCGGTCACGCTGATCTTGTGCAGCATGACGCGCTCATCGAGTCGGCCGGCCCGGCCGGCCGACAGGTCATCGACGACGGCGACGTCATCCCCGCGGGCCAGCAGGGCATCGCTCAGGTGGGAGCCGATGAAGCCTGCGCCGCCGGTCACGAGTACTCGCATGGCTGTGGAGTCTATGTGCGGCGGCCGCGGCCGCGAGCCTCTCGCGCGGCCATCCAGCGATTACCGATATCCGGGCGCGGCCATGCGCGCCGGGCGACTATCCTTGATCACCGGAGCTTGTGATCAAGCCGCGCATCCCGAAGCCTCGGGCCAGATGATCGTGCAGACTGAACCGCTTCCTGGGAATGCGGAGGCGACACGGGTGGCCATTGCTGTTGGCGGCCTGGACGCGAGTGACTGGCGAGACTTTGGAGACAGGCGTGCTCGTGCGCAGGCGGCTACTGATAACGAGCCTGGCGTGGCTGATCGCGCTGTTGGCCGTCGGGTTAATTATCCGGGCTAACCTCACTAACGCGCCACGATTCCGCATGGTTGACCTGGACGTTTACCGTGACGGCGGCCGGAGCGTGCTGCATGGCGGTCAGCTCTACTCGATCCGCTCGCGCATCGGGCTGCTGTTCACCTATCCCCCGGCCGCTGCCGTGCTGGCCGTTCCGCTCGCGCTGATGTCCTGGCAGGCAGCGCAGCTGCTCTGGATCCTGGTGGTCTACATCCCGCTGGCCATCACGGTCTGGTATGCCTTCCGGCCGCTGCTGGCCAGGGCGCGCGGCTTTGCGCCAGCCATCTTCGCGGGACTCTTCGCGGGCTGCGCGTGGCTCCTGCCGATGCGCCAGGAGATCTACTACGGCCAGGTGGACATCCTCCTGGTGTCCTTGTGCATGCTCGACTGCGGCGCCAGGCGGCCGCGCTGGCCGCGCGGCATGCTGATCGGGCTGGCCACCGCGGTCAAGCTCGTGCCCGGAGTCTTCATCGTCTACCTGCTGATTACCGGCCGGCGCAAGGCTGCGGCCGTGGCGGCCCTCACCTTCGCGACCGTGTCTGGCCTGGCCTGGACGATCTCGCCGCAGGACTCGGACCGGTACTGGTCCAGTGCCATCTTCAACCCCAAGCGGCTCGGGCCCAATATGCCGACCGCGAACCAGTCACTGCGCGGCATGATCCTGCGGATTTTCTATCCCACCGGCGTGCCGCAGGCGGTGTGGCTGGGGATCGCCGTCATCGTCGCCATCGCCGGGTTCGCGGCGGCCCGTGCCGTCCGGCAGCGCGGCCAGGAGATCGCCGGCATCGCCATTACCGGCATGCTGGCCGCGCTGCTCTCCCCGGTGGCGTGGTTCCATCACCTCTGCTGGGTAGTGGTCGCGCTCGGCGTGCTCATCGGCGACGGCAGGAACCCGCGGCGGCTACTGACCGCGGCGGCGACCGTCGCCCTGTTCGCAACCAGCGTGCCCAACTGGGGCAAGAGGCTGTTCCTCACGCACGCCGTCCCAGTCCTGCTGGCCAGGGTCCTGGAGGATGCCTTCGGGCTAGCCGCGCTCGCCCTGATCGTGATCATGCTCAGGATCCCGCCCACGGACGCCGACCTCGACCTCGCGCCAGCCCGCACGCAGCCGAGGCCGTCAATACCGGTCACCGAGCCCGCGTCGCCGGCCGGCAGCCGCGATGGATAGCTTGCCGCCGAACGACCCCGCCGCCTCCTCCTGCGTCCTGGACGGGTCATTCCAGGCCACCAGGTGGGTGAGCACCAGCTCGCCCACCGCCGCCCGGGCCGCATGCTCCCCCGCCTGGCGGGCGGTGAGGTGGAGATCCGCGGCGAGGTCCTGGCCGTCCAGGAAGGATGCCTCGCAGAGCAGGAGGTCCGCGCCCGAGGCCAGCACGGGCAGCTCGTCGCAGGGACCGGTGTCGGCGGAGTAGGCCAGCACGTGGCCGGCGTGCTCCAGCCGGAAGGCGTAGGTCTCGACCGGGTGGTTCATGCGGGCCGTGGTGACCCGCAGCGGCCCGATCTCCATGGTGCCCGGCACCAGCGTCACGAAGTCGAACGCCTCGGTCATGCCAGGGCCGGGATCGAGCCCGACCGCTCTGGTCAGGCGCTCGGCGGTGTTGGCTGGCGCGTAGACGGGAAGGCGCGGCCGCGGGCCCTGCGGATGATGCGTGCGGGCAACCAGGTACGCGCACATGTCGATGCAGTGGTCGGCGTGCTGATGGCTCAGGCAGATCGCGTCCACGTCGTCGAGCCCGCAGTAGCGCTGCAGCGATCCGAGCGCTCCGTTGCCCAGGTCCAGGACCAGCCGGAACCCGTCGGCTTCGATCAGGTAGCACGAGGCCGGGCTGTCCGGGCCCGGGAAGCTGCCGGCGCACCCGACGATGGTCATCCGCACAAGCACTCAGATTAACCCCCAGATTAATCGCCGGAAGCCCGGAGTCCTGCCGTCGGCACCTGACCGCTACCAAATACGGCGGCAAAGCGGCATGATCCCGTGCAAGGTCATTCAGCCGAGGCCGGGCAGCAGCGCCCGGGGCGTGCCGCGGAGGTGTCATGACGGGACAGACGGCCGACGAGGCCCAGCAGGCGCTCTCGCAAGCGCTGGCCGAGCCAACGGTGCACGTTCGCCGCGGCTGGATCGCCGGGCTCGGGCTGGCGTCCCTGGGCATGTGGATGGCATCCCTGACGCCGCTGCAGGTCAGCATGCCCCAGCAACTGCAGGACATCACGCCCGGCCACAAGATTCTCGCCCTGGCGGCGGTCTCCGCCGCCGGCGCCGTGGCGTCGGTCATCGCCACGCCGGTCGCCGGCGCCCTGTCAGACCGGACGACCCGTGCCTTCGGCCTCGGCCGGCTGCGCGGGCGCCGGCACCGCTGGACGCTCGGCATGGCCCTGCTCGCCGCGGTCAGCCTTGCCCTCATCGCCCGGCAGCAGACCGTGGTCGGCGTGGCCGTCTTCTGGGTACTGTTCAGCGCCTTCCAGAACGGCGAGTACGCCAGCCTGAGCGCCGCCGTCCCCGATCACGTCCCGGTGCGCCAGCGCGCCACGGTGGCGGGCTGGGTCGGCATGCCGCAGGCCCTCGGCCTGGTGGTCGGGACCGTCCTGGTGGTGGACGTCTTCACCCTCAATACCCGGGATGGCCTGTCGCTCGGCTATCTGACGCTGGCCATCCTGATTCTCGTGCTGGCCGTGCCGTTCGTCCTGTTCACGCCGGATCACCCGCTCGAAGCCGACCACGCTGAGCCGCTGACCGTGCGCAAACTGCTGTCGTCGTACTGGATCAGCCCGCGGCTTTACCCGGACTTCGGCTGGGCCTGGCTGACCCGGTTCCTGGCCTCCCTGGCCATCGCGATGGGCACGCTCTACCTGCTGTACTTCCTGCGAGACGCCGTGCACTACGCCCATCCGGACCAAGGGCTGCTGGTCCTGATCATCATCTACACCGGGTGCGTGGTCCTGACCGCCATCGTGGGCGGGATGATCTCCGACCGGCTCGGGCGGCGAAAGGCCATCGTTACGATCGGTGGTGCTCTGATGGGCGCCGCCGCACTCCTGCTGACCTTCGTCGAGACCTGGCCCGCCGCCATCGTGGCGGCGGTGCTGTACGGGACCGGGTTCGGCGCTTACCTGGCGGTAGACCAGGCGCTCATCACCCAGGTGCTGCCCGCGGCCGCGAACCGCGCCAAGGACCTGGGCATCATCAACATCGCCATCGTGGCGCCGGGCGCGGTCGGCGCCGCCCTGGCGGGGGCTCTGGTGTCCCTGGGCGGCTATCCCCTGCTCTTCGCCGGCACCGCGGTGGTGGCCGCGCTCGGCTCGGTCCTGGTCTGGCGGATCAGGAGCGTCCCGTGACGCCGACCCGGCTGCCCGCCGGCGACATCAGTCGGCGGGGCGCTGGCCGTTCGCACGGCGCGGCCGCCCGCGGCCGACCCGCGCGATCTGCCGGCTCTGCGCGACCAGCCTGCCCGCCGCATCCCACACCTCGGACTCCTCGTCGAACCAGCCGCCGCCGACATGCCGGCATCGCGCCGCCACGCGCAGCGGGCCCGGGCAGGGCACGGCGCGCATGTACCAGGTGAGCTCGACTGTGGGAGCCCAGCCGGTCGCGCCGAGGCCGAACACCACCGGTGGCAGCCCGTCCACGGCCAGGGCCAGCAGGTAGGCGTCCGGCTCCCGAGGCTCCCGCAGCCCGAAGTACGCGCGCATCTCCGGCACGCCAGACGGCTTGCCGTGCCGCCATCCGGTCGTCGCCGGGTCGAGCAGCACCGATACCTGCATCGCGTAGCCCTCGTCGCCGTCCGCCGAGACCGAGCCGCGCCAGGGACCGAGGTCAACGCATTCCTCCGCCGAGGGGAAGTCCGGCGCAGGGCCGGTCCAGCTCAGCTCGCCGGCGCCGTCGCCCGCCTCGCCCGGGCCCTCGCCCGCCTCGCCGGCGCCGTCGAGGGAACTAACCGGCACCGTGCCCGTGGTCACCGTCGTGTCCAGCACCGGCTGCCCGCCCTGCACCAGGGTCGCCCGGGCCGTGGCGGCGGTCTTGCCGTGCTTGAGCCAGGAAACGTGCACCTCGGCCGGCTCCAGGCGGGCTACCCGCAGGAAGTGCGCGGTGGTGGCCACGGGATGCGGATGCGGGGATTCGTCGAGCACCGCGCGCAGCACCGTCGCGATCAGCGCACCGCCGTTCACGGCCGGCGGCATCGCCCCGCCGGGCGTGACGATCGCGAAGCGCTGGTCCGGCAGGGCGTCATACAGGCCCTCGCCGCGCCGGCGGACCGCGGTCGCCTCGTCGAAGATCGTCATGAGTCCGCGTCACCCTCCGCATGCCCGCCCCAGTCCGCCCGCAGCGATGGCGGCGGACCGGTCACTGCAGAAGATTAACTGCTGCCCGGATCGGCTCACGAGCCCGGCCAGCGCCGGGCGCTCCCGTTCCGGGCCCGCCGCTGGCGCGCCCGGCAAGCCCGCTGCAACGTCATGGTTGGGCACCTACTGCTGCTGGGACGCAGCCTGGGCCGGGAGCTGACCGGTACGGCTCGGCTGACAAGGCGGGATGGCCGCCCGGGGCCGGGGCTCAGGCCCAGAGCTGGCCCTCGAGCCGGGCCTCGGCCTCCTCAAGCGTGCCGCCGTAGGCGCCGGTCGACAGGTACTTCCATCCGGCGTCGGCGACCAGCAGGGCGATGTCGGCCCGCTGGCCCGCCGCCTGCGCCTTCTCCGCCAGCGCCAGCCCCGCGTGCAGGACGCAGCCCGATGAGATGCCGGCGAAGATTCCCTCGGTCTCCAGCAGCTGCCGGGTCCGGCGCAGCGCGTCGGGAGCCGATACGGAGAACCTGCCGGTCAGCACCGACTCGTCGTAGAGCTCGGGGACGAAGCCCTCGTCGATGTTCCGCAGTCCGTAGACCAGCTCCCCGTACCGGGGCTCGGCCGCGATGATCTGCACCTGGGGCCGGTGCTCGCGCAGGTACCGGCCGGCTCCCATCAGCGTGCCGGTCGTGCCGAGCCCGGCCACGAAGTGCGTGATCTCCGGCAGGTCCGCGAGCAGTTCCGGCCCGGTGCTCTCGTAGTGCGCCAGCGCGTTGCCCTCGTTGCCGTACTGGTAGAGCATCACCCACTCGGGGTTGCGGGCGGCCAGGTCCTTGGCTACGCGCACCGCCTCGTTGGAGCCCCCGGCCGCCGGGGAGGAGATGATCGACGCGCCGTATGCCTCGAGCAGCTGCCTGCGCTCCACCGAGGTGTTCTCCGGCATGACGCAGATCAACCGGTAACCGCGCAGTTTCGCCACCATGGCCAGCGCGATGCCGGTGTTGCCCGACGTAGGCTCCAGGATCGTCGCACCGGGGACCAGCAGGCCCGCCTTCTCGGCGGCGGCGACCATGTAGAAGGCGGGCCGGTCCTTGACCGATCCAGTCGGGTTGCGATCCTCAAGCTTCGCCCACAGCCGCACGTCCGGGCCGGGAGACAGCCGGGGCAGGCCTACCAGCGGCGTGCCGCCGAGTGAGTCGAGCAAAGAGTCGTAACGCATGGGAGTCGGCCGCTACCACGCCAGCCCGGCCGCCGCGAGGCTGCGGGACCCCGCGCTGAGGGGCATCAGGCCGACGGGCATCAGCTCGCGCCGCCTGCCACCGCCGGGAGCACGGTGACGGTGTCACCGTCGTGCACCGGCGCGCCCAGGCCGCCGAGGAAACGAACGTCCTCGTCATTGAGGTAGACGTTAACGAAGCGGCGCAGGCCGGCGTCGTCCACCAGTCGCTCCCGCAGACCGCCGTGCCGTGCGTCCAGGTCGGAGAAGAGCTCGTCCAGGGTCCCGCCGGACCCCTCGACCGACTTGGCGCCGGCCGTGTAGGTGCGCAGGATGGTCGGAATGCGGACCTCGATGGCCATCAGTTTCGCTCCATTTGTACGGATTTGATGCCAGCAACCTCGTGCGTTCCAACCGGCCGTCCGGCTGGATCATTCCGCGCCTCATTCCGTGCCCGTGACTCCGACCTCTTCCTCGGTGACCTCGGCGTCGACGATCCGGAACGAGCGGAACTCCGCCGCGTCGGCGTCGCGGGTCGATACCAGAACGTAGTGCGCGCCCGGTTCGCTGGCATAGGAGATATCAGTGCGGGACGGGTAGGCCTGCGTCGCGGTGTGCGAGTGGTAAATCACCACCGGCTCCTCGTCGCGATCATCCATCTCGCGCCAGACGCGCAGCTGCTCCAGGGAGTCGAACCGGTAGAAAGTCGGCGAGCGCTCGGCATTCAGCATCGGGATGAACCGCTCCGGCCGGTCGCTGCCGGCCGGCCCGGCAACGACGCCGCACGCCTCGTCCGGATGATCGGCCCGGGCATGCGCCACGATCTTCGATTGCAGCTCGGCACTGATGGTCAGCATGCTGCGAGCGTAGCCAGCCATCAGCTCAGCGCGTCGACGAGGCTATCCTGCAGGGCCGCTAGCCACTGGTACACCCCGACGTAGGCAGCTCGCGGGTCATCCGCGGACAGCTCGGCCATCTGGTCCTCGAAATCGTCGGTGACATTCAGGATCACGCCCAGCGAGAGCCGAACATCGTTGAGGGCGCGCAGCCAGGCCTGGGCGTCGGGCTCGGTGAGGCGGACGCGGCCGCCGTGGGCCGGGAGCGTCGCCAGCACGGTCTGGGCCGCAGCGACCTTGCCGGATCGCAGGCTCAGCTCGGTATACCGGCGAAACTCCCCGGACGCCTCCGGGTCATCGGAGTAGGCATCGGGCAGCAGCCGGGCCAGGATCGGGTCGGCCGGCAGCTCGGAGTCGTCGGTCAGTCCCAGCTGCGCCGCCAGGTCATCGCGGGCCGCCTGATCATCGCCGTCCGCCTGATCATCGCCGTCCGCCTGATCATCGGCCCCGGCCGGCGGCTCCGGCACCGTCGGGTCGCCGAGCGACGCCTCGCCGCCGACGAGCTCCGCCACCTGGCTGACCAGACTGCGGATGATGGCCGCCTCGCCTGCGGCAAAGCGAGCGGTCGCGCCGTCTGCCGCCGCGCGGAAACCTGCCAAGTCGCTCTCCGGATCCGCTTCAGGCCACGGCTCTTGCCCGGCCTCGGTCATGAGTCGTGGCTCACCGTTGCCCACAAACCGTACCCGTGCAGTGTCTCGGCGTCCCGCTCCATCGCCTCGCGCGCCCCGGAGGAGACCACGGCCTTCCCCTTCTGGTGCACGTCCAGCATGAGCTTCTCCGCCTTCGGCTTGGCGTAGCCGAACACCGTCCGGAACACGTACGTGACGTACGACATCAGGTTGACGGGGTCATTCCAGACAATCGTGACCCAGGGCGAGTCGAGGACCACATCCCGCTCAGTCTCCTGGTCGGCCTCCGGCCGTTGCACCTCGGCTGGTGCGACGCTCACTCGATGTCACCTCCCGCTATCCGCCTGCTCTCTAGTGTTCCACTCCCGACGACTACCCAGCAGCGGGCGCCTGGCACCTGGCCAGTGGCACCCGGCCGGCGCGGCCGTCCGGGTCAGGGCGCTCGGGATGGCGGATCGATCCGTAGGCTTCCCTGGTGACCACTGAACCCGGCCGGACGAGCACCGCGCTGCTGACCGATCACTACGAGCTGACCATGCTGCGGGGCGCGCTGCACAGCGGTGCCGCGCAACGCCGGTCCGTTTTCGAGGTATTCGCCAGGTATCTTCCGCACGGTCGGCGGTACGGCGTGGTGGCCGGCGTGGGGCGGCTGCTCGACGCGCTTGAGGCGTTTCGCTTCGACTCAGACCAGCTCGATTTTCTCCGCGAGGCCAGAATCACCGACGAGCTCACCCTGAGCTTCCTGGAGTCCTACCGGTTCGGCGGCGATATCTGGGGCTACGCGGAGGGCGACTGCTATTTCCCCGGCTCGCCGATCCTGGTTGTGGAGGGCACCTTTGCCGAGGCGGTCATCCTGGAGACGCTCGCACTGTCGATCCTCAACCATGACTGCGCGGTGGCCGCAGCGGGCTCGCGGATGGTGCTCGCCGCCGCCGGACGGCCGCTGATCGAGATGGGCTCGCGGCGCACGCACGAGCGCGCCGCGGTGGCCAGTGCCCGGGCCGCCTACATCGCGGGCTTCGCCTCGACATCCAACCTGCAGGCCGGCTATCAGTACCAGCTCCCGACCAGCGGAACGAGCGCGCATGCCTTCACGCTCCTGTACGACGACGAACGCCGCGCGTTCCAGGCCCAGGTCGATGCGCTGGGCACGGGCACCACGCTGCTGGCCGACACCTACGACGTCGCCACCGCGGTCGCGACCGCGGTGGAGGTAGCCGGACCGGACCTCGGCGCGGTCCGCATCGACAGCGGTGACCTGGGGGTCGTCGCGAGTGAGGTCCGCGCGCAGCTAGATTCGCTCGGCGCGCGGAAAACCCGGATCGTCCTCACCGGCGACCTGGACGAGCACTCGATCGCAGCCCTCGCCGCGGCGCCCGCGGACGGCTACGGCGTCGGGACATCGCTGGTCATCGGGTCGGGCGCGCCGACGGCGGCACTGGTCTACAAGCTGGTCGCGCGGGCCGACGGGGCCGCCCCGGGACCGCTGCGCCCGGTCGCCAAGCGCTCGGTCGGCAAGCCATCGCGCGGCGGGCGCAAGTGGGCCATGCGCGAGCTCGACGCGGCTGGCAAAGCGGTTGCCGAGCGGGTCACCGACACCCCGCCTGAGCCCGGCCGGGGACGGCCCCTGCTCCAGCTGCTCGTCCGGGGCGGCGAGATCGTCGGCGCCGAGCCGGTCGATGCCGCGCGAGCCCGGCACCGGGCCGCGATAGCGGAGCTTCCGTCCCACGCGCGGCAGCTGTCCAGGGGCTACCCCGCGATCCCGACGACGTTCGTGCCGGACCGCGACTAGGCACGCGGGCGGGCCGCCGGCTTCCCGGCAGGCCGCGATAACGTGGCGATATGCGCGCACTGGTGATCGTCGACGTGCAGAACGACTTCTGCGAGGGCGGCTCGCTTCCCGTGGCCGGCGGCACCGCCGTGGCGCGGGCCATCACGGACTACCTGGCCGGCCCGACCGCGGGCGCGTACGCCTGCGTGGTGGCGACCCAGGACTACCACATTGACCCGGGCGAGCATTTCTCCGCCGAGCCGGACTTCGCCCGGACCTGGCCCGTGCACTGCGCCGCCGGGACGCCGGGCGCCGGGTTCCATCCGGACCTGGACACCAGCCGGATCGACGAGGTTTTCCGCAAGGGGGCCTACACGGCCGCTTACAGCGGCTTTGAGGCCGTCAGCCCGGACGGGACGGCGCTGGGGGCGTGGCTGGCGGGGCGCGGGATAACGGCGGTCGACGTGATCGGCATCGCCACGGACTACTGCGTGCGCGCCACCGCGATAGATGCGGCGGACGCCGGGCTGGAGACCCGCGTGCTGCTCAGCCTCACGGCAGGCGTCGATCCCGGCACCACGCGAGCAGCCATCGACGGGCTGCGCGCGGCCGGCATACTGCTGACCGGAACTGCTAGCTAACTACGGGCAGCCAGCTAGTCGCCGCCGCCGCCCTCCGGCAGCGATTCGTAGATCTTCTTGCACTCCGGGCAGACCGGGAAGCGCTTAGGATCGCGGCTGGGCACCCAGACCTTGCCGCACAGCGCGATAACCGGAGTGCCGCTCACCGCGCTATCGACGATCTTGTCCTTCAGGACATAGTGCGCAAAGCGCTCATGATCGCCGTCACCGTGCGAGAGATCGGGCCGGACGTCGGTCTCCTGGCGAGTATCACTGCCAGGCAGGACTTCTGTGCTCACAAACGGAGAGTTTACCCGCGCCGCTCAGTTGAGTACCGGGTCATCCGGATACGTGGCGACCAGGGCCAGGTCACCACCCTGCCGGCGGAGCACGGCCGGCCACAGGCGCTCTGGCTCGGCGATGAACGCGTCCGCGGGCTCGCCGGCGAGCACGTACCAGGCGCCCTCGTCGATCTCGGCGCGCAACTGCCCGGCTCCCCAGCCGGCGTACCCGGCGAAGACCCGGAACGAGCTGATCCCCTCGGCCAGCAACTCGGGGGGCGCCTCCAGGTCGACCAGGCCGACCCTGGCCATCAGCGGCGAGCCCGCCAGCGAGCGCCAGCCCAGCGGCTCGTCCTCGCCGCGCGCCAGCGCCAGGGCCAGGGCGCTGTTGGGCGAGACCGGGCCGCCGCGAAACACCACCGGAGGGCCGGTCACGAGCTCGGTCCAGGCCTCCAGGACCTGACCAAGAGGAACCTCGGTGGGCCGGTTCAGCACCACCCCGAGAGTGCCCTCCTCGGGATCATCCTCGACGATCAGGATGACGGTGCGCCGGAAATTGGGGTCACCGAGCAGCGGGGTGGCCGCAAGCAGCCGACCGCTGAGGGATTCATCCTCCATAGGCTTATGATGCGCCCGGCAGCCCGGTCATGGCAGCCCGACCCGGCAGGGCCGCCACAGGTGCCCGCGCGACGTACCCTGCAAGGGTGTCCACGGGAACCAGCGCGGCACCAGAGGCCGCCGCACCTCCAACCACAGGGCCCCCAACCACGGCACCCCCAACCACGGGGCCGTCGGCCGCGCCCGATATTGACGTTGCCCGGCTGCGCGCGGCGATCCTGCGCCTGTCCCGGCACCTGCGCAAGCATGACCTGGCCGACCTGACGCCGACGCAGGTGTCGGCCCTCGCCACCGTGGCGCGCGATGGCCCCATGCGGCTGGGCGATCTGGCTGCCGCCGAGCGGATCGCACCCTCTACGCTGACCCGGCTGGTCAGCGCGCTGGAGGAGCGCGGCTATCTGGAACGCGCCGTCGTGCCCGGCGACGCGCGCGCGTGGCTGGTGTCAGTCACCGAGCCCGGCACGGCCGTGCTGGACCGGATCCGCCAGGAGACGACCAGCCTGCTCACCGAGAACCTGCTGATGCTGCCCCGCCACCAGCTAGAAGCCCTGGCCGCCGCGCTGCCGGCGCTGGAGCACCTGTCTGACGCCCCCCCGGCCTAAAGGGCCACAGCAGGGCTAGAACAGCAGGCTGGACAGGGTTGCCCTGGCCTTGGTCACCCGCGGGTCCCGAGGCGGGAAGACCTCGAACAGGCCCACCAGGTGAACGCGGGCCTTGTCCCGTTCCGCGCCCGAGGAACGCCGGACGGCGTCCAGCAGCCGGTCAAAGCTGGCTTCGATCCGGCCCATGGCCAGGTCGATGTCGGCCACCCTGGCCTGCGCCTCGACGTCGTCGGGGCTGTCCGTTGCTTCCTGACGCGCGCTGGCCTGGTCGTAGGAGCTGACCCGGCGCAGCAGGCCGACCTGGCTCAGGCCCATCGTGGCCAGCGGGTGGCCGGGCGTGGCGCCGAGCACCTTCTCGAACGCCCGGGCGGCGCCGTCCAGGTCACCGCGCTCCATGGCCTCCTGCGCCTCGGCGAACGCCGGGTCGGACATGGCGCCATTCGGGTCGCCGGGTCCGCCGGGCTGGCCCGGTCCGCCCGGTCCGCCCGGTCCGCCCGGTCCGCCGGGACCGCCCGGACCCTGGGCGGCGGCCTGCGGCCCGCCATTTGGACCGTCCTGCGCCGCGCCCGGCTGGAGGCCCAACTGCTGGGCGACCTGCATGACCTGCCCGATCCAGTCCCGGACCTGCGGCTCCGGCATGGCCCCGAGAAAGCCATCGGCGACCTGGCCGGCCACCACGGCCACGACCATCGGGATGCTCTGTACCTGCAGGGCCGCGCTGAGCTGCGGGTTGGCGTCGACATCGACCTTGGCCAGGATCCAGGCGCCGTTCGCCTCGGTGGCCAGCTTCTCGAGTATCGGCCCGAGCTGCTTGCACGGACCGCACCACTCGGCCCACAGGTCCACGATGACCGGGACCGCGCGCGACCGGGCGACGACCTCGGCATTGAACGTCTCGTCGGTGACCTCGATAGTCGTGGCTGCCGGTGCGCCCGCCGGTCCGTCGGCGGCCGGGGCCTGTGCCGGCCGCTGCTTGCGCTGCGCCGCGGCCTGCCGGGCGCCCAGATCGACGGCGCCCTGGAGGGAGAAACCCTGGGGAGGCTGCATAACTCCATCCTGCCCCATGCGCGCACAGGCCCGCACCACAGGCTGCCGCGCGGCGGGCCAGGCCGGCACGTCAGGGGCCCCGTTATAACTGATAAGTCAGAACGCGGGGGCTTCGGCGTAGCCGCCCCACTCCGCGCGCAGCGCCCCGCAGATCTCGCCGAGGGTGGCCTCGGCGCAGGCCGCGGTGATCATCGGCGGAATCATGTTCTCGCCCGACCGGGCCGCGGCCAGCAGCGCGGCCAGCGCGGCGGTCACCGCCCCGGCATCGCGGCCGGCCCGCCGCCGCGCCAGCACGCGGACCTGCTCCACCTCGACCTCGTGACTTACCCGCATGATCTCCACGGGCTTCTCCACGGTCTGCGTGTGGCAGTTCACGCCCACGACCCGCTTGTCGCCCTTCTCGAGATTGAGCTGGTAGTCGAACGATGCCTCGGCAATCTCGGCCATGAACCAGCCGTCCTCGATGCCCCGCAGGATGCCGCCGGTCATCGACCCGTCCGGGCTCATCGCCCTGATCTTCGCGAAGGTCTCCTCCGCCTCGGCCTCGAGCCGGTCGGTCAGCGCCTCGAGGTACCAGGATCCGCCGAGCGGGTCGGCCACGTTGGCGACGCCGGTCTCCTCCATGATCACCTGCTGGGTCCGCACCGCGATCTCGGCGGCCTTCTCGCTCGGCAGCGCGAGCACCTCATCGAGCGCGTTGGTGTGCAGCGAGTTGGTGCCGCCGAGCACGGCGGCCAGCGCCTCGACGGCGGTGCGCACAATGTTGTTGTCGGGCTGCTGGGCGGTCAGCGAGACGCCGGCGGTCTGGGTGTGGAAGCGCAGCCACTGCGCCCGCTCGCTGCGGGCACCATAGACATCGCGCAGCCAGCGGGCCCAGATCCGGCGGGCGGCGCGGAACTTGGCGATCTCCTCGAAGAAGTCGATATGCGCGTCGAAGAAGAACGACAGGCCGGGCGCGAACACCTCGATGTCCAGGCCGCGGGACAGGCCGAGCTCCACGTAGCCGAACCCGTCGGCCAGGGTGAACGCGAGTTCCTGCGCCGCCGTCGACCCGGCCTCCCGGATGTGGTAGCCGGAGACCGACAGTGGCTTGTAGTCGGGAATCTCGCTCGCGCAGTACTCCATCAGGTCACCGATCAGCCGCAGGTGCGGCTGGGGCGGGAAGAGCCATTCCTTCTGCGCGATGTACTCCTTGAAGATGTCGGTCTGCAGGGTGCCGTTGAGCTTGCCGATGTCGGCGCCCTGCCGCTGCGCCGCCGCCAGGTACATGCAGAAAACCGGCACGGCCGGCCCGCTGATCGTCATCGACGTGGTGATGTCGGCGAGCGGGATGCCGGCGAACAGGGTGTCCACGTCGGCCGCCGAGTCGATCGCCACGCCGCAGTGACCGACCTCGCCGAGCGAGTGCGGATCGTCGGAGTCCCGGCCCATCAGCGTCGGCATGTCGAAGGCGACGGACAGGCCGCCGCCGCCCGCCTGGAGCAGCATCTTGTACCGCTCGTTGGTCTGGGTCGCGTTGCCGAACCCCGAGAACTGCCGGATCGTCCAGGCCCGGCCCCGGTAGCCGCCCGGATACAGGCCGCGGGTGAACGGGAACTCCCCCGGCCAGCCAATCCGCTCGAAGCCGGGCACGACCGCGCCGTCTGGCGGCCCGTACACGGGTTCCACCTCCAGGCCGGACAGGGTGGTGAAGTCGGCCTCCCGGTTGCGCGAGGCGTCATAGCGGCGCTGCCAGCGCTCTCGCCCGTGGTTCGCTTGGACATGCCCGTGGTCCGGCTGGGCTTCCTGAGCGTCCATGAGGCACCTCCGGGTCGTGCGGCCGCGAATTAGTAGGACGTCCTACTATCCATCTCTGCCAGAGTACGCGCGTCCGGCGCGATCAGCCGATCCCAGCTCGTTCCAACCGGTTAGGCGACTGCGGCGTCCCAAGAGATGCCCGGGCCCTTCGGGGGCCCCGGGCACAAGTGCGGTCAGCGCGAAACGGCCCAGGGACGCGGCGGGAAATGTGGTAGAACCAATGCGATATCGCAGCGATGTGGGATGCACCGCGGTTCTCGTCGACGTCGGGGCCGTGCAGGCGTCCTGGCCTGGGAGCGTGCCTGGGAACGCCGTGCCAGGAAGTTCAGCGCAGGCGGCTAGTCGAGGGAGCGCAGTGGCGGTCAGGCTCCGCACGGCCGACCGTCAGGCGGCGGAGGACCTCTTCAACGCGTGCTACCCGCGGCTCGCGGGCTGGGTCCGGCGCCTCGTGGATGACGACGAGACGGCACATGAGATCGCCTCGGAGGCGTTCACCCGGCTGCTCGCCCGCTGGTCTGGCCTGGACAGCCCGCAGAGCTACCTCTACATGATCGCGACCAATCTCGTGAAGGATCACTGGCGCAAGTCGGGCCGGGAGCGCCGCGCGATTCGCACCATGACCGCGGGTGTCCCGGCCGATCCCGCCTATCATCCTGCTCAGGATGTGGATGTGCGGGCGCTGATCGAGTCGCTGCCGGTCCGGCAGCGCAGCGCGTTCCTCCTGCACTACTACGGGGGCTTCGGCGTGCGCGAGGTGGCGACCATGCTGGGGCGCCCGGAGGGGACAGTGAAGGCCGACCTGCACCATGCGCGGGCGCGCCTCAAGGCCGCGCTGGGAGATACCCCGTGACCGAGCCGCGCGACGAGATCGATAACTGGCTCGGCAGCGACGTCGAGCCGCTAGCCCCGCTACCGGGCACCTTCGACCGGGTGCACCGCCGGGCCGGGCGGCGGAAACTGAATCAGGCGCTGTTCGCGGCGGCCGGGGCGGTGGTGGTCATCGCCGGAGCCGTGCTCGTCCCGACGCTGGCGCCCGGGCTGCTGCCGGGGCCCAGTGGCAGTCAGCCACCGGCCGCGGCGGGCTCTTCCCCGCCACGTACGGTCACGATCACGCCGAAGGCGGCCAGCAGCGCTCCCACCGTGTCCGCGACGGGCACGCCGAGCGTGCTGCCGACGGGTACGGCCTTGTCCGACACGACGTCCGGGACCGCGGCGCCGGCCAACTTCCAGCCGGCGTCGATCACCATGATCGGCCGGGGCGTCGGGGCCGTGATCGGCCAGGCGGGCACGGCCGGGCACTGCGGGCCGCCGGTCGCGAACGACTGCACGTCGCTGGCCGGAACCTCCGACTACGGGACGACCTGGTACGGGGTGAGCGCACCGGTGACCGGTGTCCCGGAAGGCTCGACCGGGGTGAGCCAGCTCCGCTTCCTGAACCTGAAAGATGGCTGGGCGTTCGGGCCCGCGCTGCAGGAGACCAGCGACGGGGGGCGCACCTGGACTGCCGAGCAGACATTCGGCCTGCGGGTTACCGGCCTGGAGACCGCCGGCGACCGCGCGTTTGCCCTGCTGGGTAGCTGCCAGTCCGTCGGCTCGCCCTACGCGGCGGACTGCTCGAAATTTTCGATCTACTCCTCGGCCGCCGGCAGCACGAGCTGGCAGCCAGTCCGGCTGAGCATTCCGGCGAGCCTGCGCTCGGGCGCTATGGGCACCGCGGGCCAGGCGTCCTCGGCCAGCCTGGTGATCCGCGGCAACGCCGCTAGTCCGCAGGCCGGGACCGGCTACCTGCTCGCGCCGTCGGGTGACATCCTCACCGGGTCGGTGGGCGGCGGCGCCTGGGCCTACGCCGGGAAGGCACCCTGCCTACCGGGGACCGCCGCGTCCGGCGGGGCGCCGCTGGGCGCGCAGCTGACGGTCGGCGGCGCCGGGCTCCGGCTGAACTGCGCCACTGGCACCGGCAGCGCGGCTGGTTCGACCCAGCCCAAGCAGCTCTGGCAGTCGGCGGACGGCGCGCAGTGGACCAAGGTCAGCCGGCCGCCGGCGACCGGCGCGGCCAACTCGCTGGCGGCTACGAGCTCGGGTCATGTCGTGCTGGCCACCACGGCGGGCATCGACTACTCGGCGACCGGCACGACGTGGCAGCCGACGACGATCAGCGGGGGGTCACCGCAGGGCGGGTTCAGCTACGTGGGGATGACCTCCGACACCCAGGGCGTCGCGCTGCCGGTCGACTCCAGGCTGGGCGAGGTGTTCATCACCCGTGACGGCGGCCAGACCTGGACCCCGTCCCCCGTCTCCGGCTAGCAGCCGAACCGCTCACGTAGGGGCGTCCTCGGTAAAGTCGCCGGCGGTTACCCGCAGCCCTCGCAAGATCGCCGAGATCTCCTCGAGCTGCCCCTCGCCGTAGCCGCTCATGCCGAACTCGGCGGCCATCAGATCTGCCGTGGCCCTGGTCACCATGTCCCGGCCGGCCTCGGTGATCTCAGCGAGCGTCCCCCGGCCATCCCGCGGGTTGGGCTTGCGGACGACGAGGCCCTGCTGCTCGAGCCGGTCGATGGTGTTGGTCACGCTGGTCGGGTGGACCATCAGCCGCTGGCCGATCAGGCGCATCGGCAGCGCGCCCGCGCGGCTGAAGCTCAGCAGGACGAGCGCCTCGTACCGGGCGAACGTCAGGCCGTATGGCCGCAGCAGGCCATCCAGCTCGGCCAGCAGGATCTGCTGCACCCGCATAATGGCCGTTACTGCCGCCATCGCCCTGGCGTCGCCGAACCGCCTCTCCCAGATCTGCGCCGCGCGCGCGATGGGGTCGAAGGGCAGATCTAGCGGCTTGGCCACAGCCACAACGTACCGGGCACGGGGCGTCGGCGCGGCCGCGACTGGGCTCGCCTGACAACCCGGCAGGAACCGCCCGGCGCGCCTGCGGCTCGACTTGGTTACAGAGCGTTATATTGCCTGCTTGAGAGCCATGTGGCCACACAAAGTCGGGGGATAATGTGGGTCCTGTTCAGTTGCCGTGCCCATGACCGCCGTGCTGGCCGCTGGCGTGGGCGCGCGGCACGGCCGGGGCTGGCCGCTCCGGGCGGCAAGCTTTCGGTTGGAGTCTCCGCTGACCGGCCAGCCTGCGCTCGGCATCCTGATAACGCAGCGTGGCCTGCTGCCGCCGGATGGCCCAGCGGCGCAGCGCGGCCCCACGGCGCAGCGCGGCGCAGCGACCGCGATCATCGACCTGCTGGCTGGCCTGGTCTCGCCGAGCTACGGCGAGTTGCGGGTGCTCGGCGAAGATATGAGAACCGCGCGCGGCCGGGCCGCGGCCCGCGCGCGGATCGGCGTCGTACGCAGGAGCGGCAGGACCCGGCCGGGCATCCGGATCCGCGGGCTGGTCGAGCACGCCGCCAGGGGAACACGGCTGCCACGGCGCGACCGGAACCTGCTGGCCGCGGCCATCCTGGACCGGCTATCGCTCATGCCCTGGGCGGACGTGCCGCTGCGTGCTGCGCCCGATCCCATCGCCCGGCGGGCCAGGCTGGCGGCGGCGGCGGTTCACCAGCCCGAACTCCTGCTGGTCGACGGCCTCCTGGACGACCTGGCACCGGGCGATGCGGCGGTGCTGGCCGCCAGCATCCGCGACATCGGCCGGGACACCGGCGTCGTCGCAGCCGGCACCGACGCGGACTCGCTGGCCCTCAGCTGCGGCGAGGTGCTCACCCTGGCCGACGGCATCCTGGTCGGCGGCTGACTTCGGCGCGCTGGCTCTAGGCAGGCGATGCCGGGCTGCAAGTAGGCTGCCATGGTGGACTGGAGCCTGCTCGCATGCGGACGATACGGGCACGTCACCTACGCCCCGGCCGAGCCTGAGTTGCGCGAGCAGCTCTGCAGCCGGACCGCGACGGGCGAGGCTTGGCGCTGTCTGCGCTGCGGGACCTTTGTCTCTGGTGATCCCGGCCTGTCCGGCCCGGCCGGGGATGCACCGCAGGTTCGCCGCGGCCAGGAGATTCGCAGCGCGCTCATCTTGCGAATCTTCGCCGTGGAGCGCTTCCTGCGGGCGCTGGTGTTCCTCGTGCTGTCGTACGCACTCTGGCGGTTCAAGTACTCGCGCCGATCCATCGACGCGAGCTTCGACCGCGACCAGCCAGTCCTCCGGGCGCTGTTCCACCAGCTCGGCTACAACATCGACAAGTCCAAGCTCGTCGGCCTGATCCATCGGGCGCTCGCGCTTAGCTCCGGCTGGATCACCCTGCTGGCGGCCGGGCTCGCCCTCTACGCCATCGTGGAGCTGATCGAGGGAACGGGCCTGTGGCTGGCCAGGCGCTGGGGCGAGTACTTCGCCATGGTGGCCACGTCGGCCGGCCTGCCGCTAGAGATCTATGACCTCGCCAAGAATGTCACCGTAACGCCGCTGATCCTGTTTGCCATCAATCTTGCGCTGGTCCTGTACCTGGTGCTCACCAAGCGGCTGTTCGGCTCCCGGGGCGGCAAGCAGGCCTACGACGCCCGGCTGCGCAGCGAGTCGGTACTAGAAGCGGCCATCCTGGCGGCCGGAGCGGCCGAGGCGGCGGTTACGGCCGGGGCGGGTGCGGACCGGTCCGACGGGGATCGGGTGATCCAGCCCGACGAGGCTACGGCGGACCGGCCCGATCCAGGCGGCAACAGCCCTGCGGTACCGGATTCTCACACCCCACCGGCGGCCCCGTCGGTCACCCCAGCCCCGTCAGCCACTGCTGCCCGGCTGTCCAGCTCCGGACGTTCGACCGCCCAGCACGGCGATTCATGATCACCGGGATCTGCCAGGTCGTGGTGAGGCTGTCGCGTTACGGGTGATGCTGGCGGGGTTGGCGGGCGGCGCTGCGGCCGGCGCTGGCGGTTTCCGGCCTGGCCGGGCGCCAGCCCGGACTTGCGGTCGCCCCGGGTGTGACTTGGGGCTGCGCCGGAGCTGGGGTCTTTCATGATCACGACCGTTTTTCGGCAGTATGTGCGATAAAACGGTGGTGATCATGAAACCCGGCTGCCGCCGCCGGCCGGCGAAGGCCAGCCGAGGCGATCACGAGCTACGCGACAGCCTCGTAGTGACTGGCAGATCCCGGTGATCATGGAACAGGCTCCGCGAGGCAGCTGCGGCGCCGGGGGGCGGCCTGCGGAGTGTTCTCGCGCGCGGCGGCTGCGGCGATGCGGGTGGCGTTAGCCGCCGATTAGCTCGTCGGCGGCCGAGTACGGGTCGATGTCGCCGGCGGCTACCCGGCCGGCTAGCTCCTCAAGACGGGACCCGCCCGGCAGGCCGCCCAGTCGCTCCCGCAGTTGCGCGACGGCGATGGCCGACACCTCCTCGCGGGCCCGGGCACGCTGGCGCCTGTCCCGCTCCCCCGACTCGGCCAGCCACGACCCGTGCCGTGCGATGGCATCGGCCAGGTCGGCGATCCCGTCCCCGGTCGACGCGACGGTGCTCACGATCGGCGGCTTCCAGTCGGCCGGGCCGTACCGGGCCATGGCCAGCATGGTGCGCAGGTCCCGGACCGTCTCGTGGGCGCCGGGCCGGTCGCTCTTGTTCACCACGAAGACGTCGGCGATCTCCAGGATGCCGGCCTTGGCCGCCTGGACGGAGTCGCCCATGCCGGGCGCCGCGACGACCAGCGTCGTGTCGGCTGTGGAGGCGATCTCCACCTCGGCCTGGCCGACGCCGACCGTCTCGATCAAGATCACGTCGAAGCCGGCCGCGTCCAGGATCCGCAGCGCCTGCGGGGTCGCCCAGGCCAGGCCGCCGAGGTGGCCGCGGCTGGCCATGGACCGGATGAATACGCCTTCGTCGGTCGCATGCTCCTGCATCCGGACCCGGTCGCCCAGCAGCGCTCCGCCACTGAACGGCGAGGTGGGGTCGACGGCCAGGACGCCGATGCGCAGCCCTTCCGCGCGATAGGAGCGCACTAGCGCCCCGGTCACCGTGGACTTGCCCACCCCGGGCGAGCCGGTCAGCCCGATCACGCGCGCTCCGCCGACCAGCGGGGCGATGATCTTCATCACCTGGCGCAGCTCACCGGAGGCGTTCTCCACGAGCGAGACCAGCCGGGCCAGCGCACGCGGGTCCCCCGCCCGCGCCGCCGTGACCAGCGCCTCGGGGTCGGCCTGTTCGCGGCGCCGACCGCGCCCCGCCGCTCCCGCGGCGGCCGGGCCGGCGGAAGCGGGGGCGGCGGAAGCGGGGCCGGCGGAGGACAGGGAGCCAGCCGACGCTGTCGGCGGGTGGCGGTCAGGCACGGCCGGGCGCGGGTACCCGGAATAGCAGCGCGTCGCCCTGTCCGCCGCCGCCGCACAGCGCGGCCGCGCCGAGGCCGCCGCCCCGGCGGCGCAGCTCCATGATCAGGTGCAGCGCGATGCGCGCGCCGGATGCGCCGATGGGATGGCCGATGGCGATGGCGCCGCCGTTGACGTTGACCTGGTCCGGGTCTACGGCCAGGTCGCGCATGGACTGGATCGCTACCGCGGCGAACGCCTCGTTGATCTCGATCAGGTCCAGGTCGGCCACGGCCAGCCCGGCCTTGCCGAGCGCCCGCTCGATGGCGCGGGATGGCTGGGAGTGCAGCGAGTTGTCCGGCCCGGCCACCACGCCGTGCGCGCCGACCTCGGCCAGCACCGGGGCGCCGGCCGCCTGCGTCGCCTCGGCCGACATGACCACCACCGCGCAGGCGCCGTCGGAGATCTGCGACGCCGACGCGGCCGTGATCGTTCCGTCGGGCGCGAAGGCCGGCCGGAGGCCGGCGAGCGAGTCCGCGGTCGTGTCGCCGCGGACTCCCTCGTCGGTGTCGAAGATCACCGGGTCACCGCGGCGCTGCTGGATCGGCACGGCGACGATCTCGTCAGACAGCAGCCCGTCCTTGGCCGCCCGCGCCGCGAGCTGATGCGACCGGGCGGAGAACTCATCCTGCTCCTGCCGGGTGATGCCCAGCTTGGCGTTGTGCCCCTCGGTCGACGCGCCCATCGACACCTGATCGAAAGCGTCGGTGAGGCCGTCGTGGGCCATCGAGTCGACGAGCTCGGCCGAGCCGTACTTGAAGCCGCGCCGCGCGCCGGGCAGCAGATGCGGCGCCTGCGACATGGACTCCATGCCACCGGCCACCACCACGTCGAACTCCCCCGCCCGGATCAGTTGCGCCGCTAGCGCGATCGCGTCGAGCCCGGACAGGCAGACCTTGTTGATGGTGAGCGACGGCACGCTCATCGGTATGCCGCCGGCCACCGCCGCCTGGCGGGACGGGATCTGGCCGGCGCCCGCCTGCAGCACCTGCCCCATGATCACGTACTCGACCCGGTCGCCCGCGATGCCGGCCCGCTGCAGCGCCGCCTTGATGGCGATGCCGCCGAGGTCTGTCCCGCTGAAGCCGCTCAGCGAGCCGAGGAGTCGCCCGATGGCCGTCCTGGCCCCACCCACGATCACTGGTTCGCCCATACCTGGAACGATACTCGGGAATGGACCCGCGACCGGAGGGGTGGAAGCGTGCTGACCCGCATCGACCATGTCGGAATCGCCTGCCGGGACCTGGAGTCGAAGATCGCTTTCTACGAGGCGAGCCTGGGCCTGACTGTCGTCAGCCGCGAGGTCCGGGAGGACCAGGGGGTCCGGGAGGCGATGCTCCGGGTCGCCGACGGACCTTCCGGTGCCTCGTACGTGCAGCTGCTGCAGCCGCTGAGCCCGGACACTCCGGTGGGCCGGTTCCTGGAACGGCGCGGCGAGGGCATCCACCATGTCGGCTACGGAGTGGCGGATATCACAGCGGCGCTGGCGTCGATCGGTGCCAGCGGCGTGCGCCTGATCGATGCCCGGCCCAGGCATGGGTCGATGGGCGCGTCGATAGCCTTCCTGCACCCGGCGGATATGGGCGGCGTGCTGACCGAACTGGTTCAGGCGCCGCTGCCCGGTTCCGGGTGACCAAATAGCGTCAACCTGGGCGCTACATGCGGCTTTAACCGGCTAACAAAAATGACATTTCGCCAAAAACGAGTATCTCTAGCACGAGCAACCGCGAACAGGCCGCCAACGGCGCAGCGGGGGAGTACGCTGCCAGCACCGGGCGAGCGGAGTTGCGTACCGGCCGGGCCTGGGGTAGCCGCGAGCGCCATCAGCCCGGCGATTGGACTCATGAGACGGTTGCCCCGGTGTGTGAAATTCCCCCGTCTACACAGGATTAGGCGACATGCAGCCCGACATCGATGCTCAGCTCAGCAACTTCTTCGAGGAAACTCCGCAGCGCGACTTTGCACGGGTCATGCGTGGTTACGACCCCCATCAGGTCAATGAGTACCTGAAGCAGGTCGATACCGACCTTCGCCAGCATCGGGACCAGTCCCAGGCGTTGCAGCAGGAGCTCACCGACGCCCACCGCCAGCTCCAGGAACAGGAGCGGCCCACCTATGCCGGCCTCGGCTCCCGGATCGAGCAGCTTCTGCGGCTCGCTGAGGAGCAGGCCACCGAGATAGTGCAGGAGGCCAGGTCCGGCGCCAACGAGCTGAACGCGGCGGCCAAGGTCGAGGCCGCCGAGCTCCGGGCGGCGGCCGAGAACGAGGCCGCCGAGCTCCGGGCCAACGCCAAGCGCGAGACTGACGATCAGCGCAGTTCCGCCGAGCGCGAGGCCGAGGGTATCCGGACCAGCGCCCGGCGCCAGGCTGACGAGCTGACCTCGACCACCGAGCGCGAGGTCGCCAAGCTGCGCGCCACGGCCGATCACGAGGTGGCCGAGAAGCGGGCGGCGAACGAGCGCGAAGTCGCCAAGATGCGGACCACCGCCGAGCGGGAGGTCGCCCAGCTTCGGGCATCGTCCAAGCGCGAGCGGGACGAGATCCTCACCACCTCCAAGCGCCAGGCTGATGAGATGCGCAGCCAGGCGCAGCGGATCCTGGAGGAGAGCGAGGCACAGCGGGCGCAGGCCGAGGCGGAGTTCGACATCCAGCTCGCCGCGCGCCGCGAAGAGGCCGAGCGGCAGGAGGCCGAGCGGCTCGCCGCCGCGCAGGCCGCCACGCAGAAGCTGGTCTCCGAGGCCGAGCAGCGCGCCGCCACCGCGGAGCAGCGGGCGACCAAGGCCAGTGCCCAGGCCGAGCAGACCCGGCGCGACGCCGACCAGCACTCGCGGCAGCTGGTCAGCAACGCCAAGAAGAACGCCGACCAGATCGTCGCCCAGGCCAAGGCCCAGGCCGACCAGCTGCTGGCCGACACCAAGGCCGAGGCGGAC
>Ga0066790_10000006_pt1 | contig 46689 bp, 34 predicted proteins | sample OrgsoiDNA2013050_FD_70963 | JGI IMG/M metagenome (GOLD analysis project Ga0066790, IMG submission 70963) | Permafrost soil microbial communities from the Arctic, to analyse light accelerated degradation of dissolved organic matter (DOM) -... | ecosystem: Environmental > Terrestrial > Soil >...
GGCTGGGCGGGGCGCGGGCGGGCTGGGCGGGGCGCGGGCGGGCTGGGCGGGGTGCGGGCGGGCGCAGTGCGAGACGCTGGGGGGCGGACCGGCTCAGCGCGGGGAATTTTCAGTAGATCCGACTGAAAACTCCCCGTGCTGATGAAAGCGGGCGGCCGGGCAGGGCGGGAGGGCTGCGGGCTGGCGGCTCAGCGCGGGCCACACCACAGGTGGGCGGCGCTGGTGGCGGCGGACCGGCGGGCGGCGGGATCTGCCTCGTCGGAGGCCCAGGCCACGTGCCCGTCGGGCCGGACCAGCATGGCCGCCGGCAGCCGCGGCGAGCATTCCTGGTAGCCGACGTTCTGGATCCGGTCCGGCAGGATGGCCGGGCCGCCCTCCGCCGACTGGTCAAGCATGACGAACTTGCCGTCGTGGAACAGGTCATACAGCGACACTGCGGAGGAGTCGGCGAGCGTCAGCCTGCCGCGCGGCAGGCGCGCCCCGGCCAGCCGGTGGACGGCCCGTCCGCCCGCCGCGCCCGGTTCAGCGCCGGGCCGGGCGGGCGGGGCGGGCGGGTAGCGGATCGACATGCCCGAGTAGTCCCTCGCGAGCCGCGCCTGGACCGGCGGCAGCGGCACGATCAGCCGGTGGACCATCCAGCGCAGCGCCCGGCCGGTCGGCGACCTGACGGTGTTCAGCCGGAACTGGCGGCCGGTCAGCGCGAGCACGGCGGCGCCCACCGGATGCCGCTCGGCATGGTAGGAATCGAGCAGCCACTCCGGCCCCCAGCCGCCCAGCGTGGCGGCCAGCTTCCAGCCAAGGTTGACCGCGTCCTGCAGCCCGGTGTTCATGCCCTGAGCTCCGGCCGGCGAGTGCGCATGAGCGGCGTCCCCTGCCAGCAGCACGCGGCCCGCGCGGTACGCGGGTGCCTGACGGCTCTCGCTCCGGTACCGGGCCGACCAGTTCATCTCCCGCGGCCCGAAGTCCTGCCCGATCACCCGGCGCAGGCCGTCCGCGACCTCGGCCAGCGGCACCGGCTCGGTGACCGGGATGTCGGCGCGCGCAAAGTCGTAGAGTACCAAGCGGCACGTACCATCACGAAAGGGAAAGACCAGCAGCATTCCATTCGCGGAAAGGTCTCCGTAGGCGGAATCCATGGGCAGTCCGTCGAGACGAAGATCGGCCAGGATCACCGAGCCCGGATTGTGGATGCCCGGAAAGGGAATTTCCGTTGCGTCTCGGACGAAACTACGCACTCCATCGCACGCAACGACATAGCCGGCTCGCTCCTGGCTGCCGTCGGCCATGGTGACGATGACGCCCGTATCGTCCTGCGTGACCCCCGCGGCCGTGGCGGACCACCGGATGTCCGCACCGAGATCGAGCGCCCTGGCCAGCAGCAGGCGCTCGATCCGGCTCTGCGGCAGGTCCAGCATGTACGGAAAATCGGAGTCAAGGGCCCCGAAGCCGATCTTGGCCCCGCGCGGCCCGAGCGGGAACGACGGCACGGCAAGCCCCGCGTCCGCGAAGCTTTGGGCCCGGCCACGCAAATCCAGCATCTCCATGCTCCGTGCATGTAGGCAGATGGCGCGCGAGTCGTCTCGTGGGCCAGGCCGGCGCTCCAGAACCACGCAACGCACGCCCGCCAGGGCCAGTTCTGCCGCTAGGATCAGCCCCGTCGGCCCCGCTCCTACGATAATGACGCCGTCCGAGGGGCCAGCCGAGGGAACTGTCGGCACGCATCCTCCTGATCGTCGGCGGGCTTCCGGGTCGGATCTCATGTCGGCCCAGCCCCGCCGAGACATCCTCTAGCTCAACTTGCACGAAGCTGATCCATAATAAGAAGAACAGGCCCTGACCCGCTCTGCCGAAAGGAGCGCTCGGTTGGCACCAACGGCGACTGCCGAGATCTCCGCGCTCTTGGGAAATACCTCGGCCCGGACGCTCATGCTCGGCATCGACAAAACGGGCAGAATACGTCAGCACGACCGGGCAGCGGCAGATGTTCTCTGCGACGAGCCGTCCGCCCTGCTCGGCACTGACTTGGGCAGCCTACTGGCCGGGCCGGAGGCGCACGCCATCACCCTGCAGGGCCTCATCGACGGCGCGTGCTCGGGCCGCGAGGGAACGACCGTCCTGACGGTGCGGACGGCCCGCGGGACCAACGCCGACGGCGTCGTCACCGTCCAGCCTGTCCGCTCGGCCGATCCCGAACTGGTGGCGCAGGTCATCCTGCGCATCCCGCCCCCGCTCGAAGAGCGCTTCCTCGATCCGGCGGTGATGCGGCACGCGATGCTCGACGGCGCGCTGCGGCGGATCGGCGGCGAGCTCGACATGGACCAGATGGCGCCCGAGCTGATCAACATCGTGGTCCCCCACTTCTGCAACGCCGCCGGGCTGCTCATCCGGGAGAGCCTCATCGGCGACGAGGACATGCCGCAGCCCGACACGCTCGACGGGTCGCCGCTGGTCCGCCGCCTGGCGGTGGCGCATGACGACGACGACGGCAGCTGGGACGCGACGTTCCCGACCGGCGAGATCCTCCGTTATCCGCCGAACACGCCTTACACCAAGTGCATGGCCACCGGCCAGCCGATCTCCGAGACGCTCGTCAGCGAGACCGCCGACCAGATCGCCGCAAGCTGGACCCGCCAGCCGGTCGCCGACCTGCTCACCGCGACGTCCCTGCTGATCCTCCCGCTCATTGCCCGCGGCACGATGCTCGGCTTCTTTGTCTGCAGCCGGCTGTCTGGCTACCGGCGCTTCGACGCCTACGACACCGAGCTGGGGATGGAATTCGCCTCCCGCGCGGCGATGTTCATGGACAACGCGCAGCGCTATAGCCGCGAGCGCGCGACCGCGCTCACCCTGCAGCGCAGCATGCTGCCGACGGGCCTGTCCGCGCCCTCGTCAGTCGAGGTGCGCCATCGCTACCTGCCCGGCAGCAAGCTGATCGAGATCGGCGGTGACTGGTACGAGTCGATCGCGCTGCCCGGCGGCCGGGTCGCGCTGGTCGTCGGCGATGTCGCCGGGCACGGAGTGCGCGCGGCGGTGACCATGGGACGGCTGCGAACCGCCATCCACACCCTGGCCATGCTCGAGCTGCCGCCCGCGGAGACCCTCCAGCATCTGAACGAGCTGATGCAGGAACTCGGCGTGCGCGAGCCGCACTTTGCTACCTGCGTCTATGCCATCTTCGACGCCGTGAGCGGCACGTGCGAGCTGGCCTCCGCCGGTCACCTACCGCCGCTCCTCGTCCGCCCGGACGGCACCAACGAGCTGCTCGACATCTCCCCGGCGCCACCGCTCGGCGTCGGCTCCGGCCCCATCCAGAGCCGGGTCCTCGACATCGAGGACGGCAGCCTGCTCGTGCTGTATACCGATGGCCTCGTCGAGCGGCGCACCGAGGACATCGACGTGGGCCTGGCCAAGCTGCGGGCCATCTTCGGTCCCGGCTCCGCCGACCAGCCGCTCGAGGACCTGTGCAAGGCCACCCTGGCGGGTGTGTACGCCGATCAGCAGCGCGATGACATCGCGCTGCTGATCGCCCGGCTGCGCCGGATACCCGAAGACAACTTCGTGAGCTGGAAACTCCCCGCCGAGCTGACGTCGGCGCACCGGGCCAGGACGCTGATCCGCCGGCCGCTCAAGCGGTGGGGGCTCGGGGAGCTCATCCCGAGTTCCGAGCTGCTCGTCTCCGAGCTCGTCACCAACGCGGTCCGGTACGCCCAGGGACAGATCGGGCTGCGTCTCGTCCTGGAGGGCGGCCTGGTCATCGAGGTGCTCGATGATTCCGCGGCGCTACCCCGGCTGCGGCACCCAGACGACCAGGACGAGCGAGGCCGCGGGCTCCAGGTCGTCAGCCAGGTCGCCCAGCGCTGGGGGGCCCGGCGCGCGGTATCGGGCAAGGTCGTGTGGTGCGAGCTGCCGCTGCCGCATTCCTGACCGTGCCCGCCGACCCGCCAGGGTCTGCGGGCGGGTCGGGTGGTCACGGCAGGTCAGGTGGTCACGGCGGGTGAGGTAGTCGCGGCGGGTCCGCTGCTCGCGGCACGCCGCGTGTCCTGGCGAATGGATAGCTTGCCGTTCCGCATGATGCCCACGCACTGCGCACGGCGCGCGACGGTGCTGTCGTGCGTGACCAGGACCATCGTGAGCCCGCGTTCCTTCCAGAGCCGCTCCAGCAGGGCGATGATCTCGTCCCGGGTGCCCTCGTCCAGGTTTCCCGTCGGCTCGTCGGCCAGCAGCACCTTGGGCTGCTTGACCAGGGCCCTGGCGATGGCCACGCGCTGCTGCTGCCCGCCGGACAGCTCGGCGGGCAGGTGCCGCAGGCGATCACCGAGGCCGAGCTCCTCCAGGGCGGCCTGCGCCCGGCGACGGCGCTCCGTGGCCCCGACCTTCTCCGGCACCAGCGCGACCTCGACGTTTTCCTGCGCGCTCAGTGTCGGTATCAGGTTGAACGTCTGGAAAATGAATCCGATGGACTCGGCACGCACCTTCGTGACCTGGCTCTCGCGCAGCTGCGCCAGGTCCGCGCCGTCAAACTCGACCGACCCGGAGGTCGGCCGGTCTAGGCCGCCGAGCATCTGCAGGAGCGTGCTCTTGCCGTGCCCGGTCGGGCCCTGGATAGCGAGCCATTCGCCATCAGATATCTCGAGGTCCACGCCCTGCAGGGCGTGAACGGTGCCGCGTCCCTTCTGGTAATCCTTGGTCACGCCGGTCAGCTTGTACATGGTCTGTCTCCCTGGAAGTTTGGCGAGTCGGACGGCGGGTTCCCCGGGCGGCCTCGGGCGGCCCGGGTCACTCGACCCTGGCCAGCGCCGCAGCCGGGCGGAGCCGCGCCGCGCGCCAGCCGCCGAACGCGCCGGCGATGAGGCCGCCGGCGAGCGCCAGCAGGACCGCGGCCGTGATGACTCCGGCGGTCACCGGGGCGGTGAGGTGGACGGTCACGTTGTGCACGGCGCTGGCCGCCTGGCCGAACCGGCCAGCGAAACCGCCGCCGCCACCGCCGCCGAACCCGCCGCCACCGCCGCCACCGCCACCGCCAAAGGTCCGCGCGCCCCCCGGGGTCGCGCTACCGGTCGTCTGGCCGACCGACGCGGTGAGCGTCGGCGAGAAGTGCCCCACCAGCGCCGCACCGAGGAAGCCGAGCCCGACACCCACGATGCCGCCGATAATGCCGATGACCACCGCCTCGCCCACGACCTGGCCGATGACCCGGCGGCTACGCCAGCCCAGCGCCTTGAGCGTGCCGAACTCCCGGACCCGGCGGGAGACCGCCGACATCGTCAGCAGGCTGGCCAGCAGGAAGGCAGCGACCAGCACGGCTATCGCCAGCCACCGGCCGAGGTTGTTCGCCAGGCTCGACGTGCTGGACAGCGAGCCGGTGAGTTGCTTGGCGAGGTCGCTGGAGTTGGTCACCGTGGCCTTGGGCACGGCCGTCGAGATCTCCTTGGACACGCCGCTGATGTCCGCCGCACTGCTGGCCGCCACGTAGATGGTGTTCACGTCGTTCTTCATCCCGGCCAGGGTCTGCGCGCGCTGGAGAGGGATGTAGACATCCGACGAGCTGGACCCGGCCGGAACGCTGACGATCCCGACGACCTTGAACGTCGTCTTGGCGATCGTGACGGTGGAGCCGGTCTTGAGCTTGTTCTGCGTTGCGTAGTTGGAGTCCGCGACGGCCACGTTGGCGCTAGCGTCAGCGCTGGTCAACGTCCGGCCGGCGGAGAGCTTGCCGGAGCTGAGCGGTCCGAGGACGCCCTGGCCGATGTCCACCCCGCCGACGGTGAACGAGGTGGGAGTGAAGGACCCGCTGAAGCCGCCGCCGCCGCCCCCGCCGCCCCCGCCGAAGCCGGTACCGCCGCCGCTGGAGTTAATGGCCGGGATCTTGCCCGTGATCTTGGTGTCGGTCAGTGTCAGGGCACCCGCGGCCGCCGCGACGTTGTGCAGCCGGGAGACCGAGGTCACCGACGAGGTGCTGATCGTGCCGAGGCCGAAGTTCCGCAGGGTATCGATGTCGATCTTCGTTCCCGCGGCCGGCCGCGTCCCCGTGCCGGTCGACCCGCGGAAGCCGAACGCGCCGGGGGCGTTGGACCCAGCGGTCGGGGTCTTGGTGACGGTGATGTCGGTGCCCACGCCGTAGAGCGAGTGCAGGACCTCACCCTGGGCGTTTTTTACGCCCGCGGACAGCGCGGTCACCGTGATGACCAGGCCAATGCCGACGGCCAGGCCGATCGCGATCAGGCTAGCCTGTCGCGCCCGCCGGCGCAGTTCACGCCGCAGGTAGGTGAAAAACATGCGCACTCCTTCAGAGCCTGGTCGGGCCGGGCTTGCCGCGGCACCGGGGGGCGGCACCGGGCGCAGCCGCCTGCGCCGGTACAGATAATGGCGGCGCGATCTGAACGCATGCTGTAGAGCGTCTTCAAAGTTGCCGGGTCTGCGGCACCTGGGACTTAGTGCCGGGGCCTGGCGTGCGGCCGCGGCACGAGTCGCTGGTCAGCATGACTGGTGGCGGACGCCGCCCTGTCCTTGGCTCGCATCGCCGCCGCGAACGCTGGCGTGCCCTTGCGCACGTACAGCCGCATCCAGACATCGGATGTCTGCCAGATCCAGATCAGGTGATAGTGCAGGCCCTGCAACAGCAGCCCGGCCGGCGCGGAGGCGTCGATCTCGACGATCCAGAGCCTGGAGGCGTGGGCGAGCCTGTCGTGCAGGACGGCGGCGGACACGTTAGTGCCCCCGAGCGTCGCCGACGGGATCGGCCCCTGCGCCTGCTCGATGTTGCGCAGCGTGGCCAGGCCGTACGGGTAGGCGGCCCCGAAGCTCTCGGCGTTGTTGTTGGTGTAGAGGACCACGTCGCCGGGCTTGCCGGTCGCGGCGACCAGCGCATCGGCCTGGCGGATATCGTCGCCGTGGCCGCCGGGCAGGCGGAAGGAGACCTGGGAGTTGAGGCTGAGGATGGCCACCAGGACCACGGCCGCGGTGCCGCCGATCCGGCCGAGGGCCGCCAGCCCCGCCCCGCCGAGCAAGGCGGCCGCCGGGACACAGAACAGGATGTAACGGAAGTTATAAACGGGCGTGATCGCCGAGCCGATGAGCAGGATCGCCGGCGGCAGGATCAGCCAGGGCAGGCACAGGCCGGGCAGCGTGCTCAGCCAGGCGGGCAACTGCCGTCGCGGCGTCCGAACCGCGGTGATCACGATCCCGGCCACGAGGATCGCGACGACCGCCAGGCTCATGGTCGGGGGCCCGATCAGCTTGGTGACACTCGTCAGGCCCGCATAGCCGGGGGCGGTCAGCCAGCTGAGCTGGCCCCGCTGCATCCAGCCCAGCACGATCAGCGGGCCGGCCACGATCAGCCCGGTGCAGGCGGCCGCGATCCAGCGCAGCAGCAGGGCACGCCTGGACTGGCCGGGCTCCGGCGAGATCATGCGCAGGCCGATGGTCACCCCGTGCGCCGCGACGAGGAGCAGGCCGAAGATGTTCAGGATGCCGAGCAGCGCCACGCTGATCGCATAGCTGATCCACCAGCGGCGCTGGTGTCCGTGCCAGGCGCCCAGCGCACGGACCAGGACGTAGCTGGCGATCGTCGCCATTGCGGTCACCATGGCGTAGGACCGCGCGTCCTGCCCGTACAGGCTGATGTCGGGGACCACGGCGAACAGCACTCCGGCGGCCAGGCCGACGCGGGGCGAGACCAGCCGCCTGCCCAGCGCGGCCACGAACCCGGCCGCCACCGCCATCGCGATGGCCGACGGCAGGCGCAGCGTAAGCTCTCCCGTGCCGAACACCCGCGCGATGACCCAGCTGACCACGTAGTACGCGCCGTGCACCGCGTCGACGTTGCCGAGCAGCTGGATCATGTCGCCGAAGGGCCGCTTGACCGCGGCCAGCGTCGCCGCCTCGTCCCGCCAGTAAGACGGGACGGTGATGCCGATGAGCATGACGCCGAACGTCAGGACCGGCGGCAGCACCCGCATCCATAGCGGGCCCGGCTGGTGCGGCCGCAGGTCGCCTGCCCGGGCCCGGGTGCGCACAGCGCCTCCCGTGACGGCAGCTCGGCTCGTCCCGGCTGCCCGGCCGAGAAGCGCCGGACCACGGGGGGAGCTCATTGCCCGAATTCCTCCGGATGTCGCATGCGGTCGCCCGGCCGCTTCACCTCATAGCGCCCGTAGCCAGCTAAATTGCTCAGGGAGTCGGCATCGGCCGACTCCCTGATGCTACGGAACGGATCCCGGTACCCGGGACCGAGCATAGCCGTTTGATGCGCAGTCAGATTCCGCGCAGCGCGCGGATGGACTCTCGCAATGATCCCATCGTGGCGAGCACCGCGGATGGCTCGTACCCGCAGTGTGCCATGCAGTTGGCACACCGCGAGTCCTTTCCTCTGCCGTAGGAGTCCCAGTCGGTCGTCTCGATCAGTTCCTTGTAGGTCGCCACGTAGCCGTCGTCCATCAGGTAGCACGGCCGCTGCCAGCCCTGGAGCGAGTAGAGCGGAATCCCCCAGGCCGTACAGGCGAACTCCTTCTTGCCCTCGAGGAAATCCAGGAACAGCGGCGAGTGGTTCAGCCGCCAGCGCCGCCGGTTGCCGTGGTCGAACGCCTTGCGGAACAGCTCGCGGGTTTCCGTCACGCCCAGGAAGTGCTCCTGATCCGGCGCCTTCTCGTAGGCGTAGGCGGGCGAGATCATCATCTCGTCCACCTTCAGGTCATCGTTGAGGTAGTCGAGCACATCGATGACGGTCTGCGGCGTGTCGGTGTTAAAGACGGTGGTGTTGGTCGTCACCCGGAAGCCGCGGCGCTGGGCCTCCTTGATCGCCGCGACGGCTTCGTCGAACACGCCGTCCTTGCAGACCGACTCGTCGTGCCGCTCCTTCAGTCCGTCGATGTGCACGGTGAAGGCGAAGTAAGGCGACGGCTTGAACTTGTCGATCTTCTTGGGAAGCAGCAGCGCGTTCGTGCAGAGGAACACGAACTTCTTGCGCTTGATCAGCTCAGCCACGATCTCGTCGATCTGCGGGTGCATGAGCGGCTCGCCGCCCGCGATGGACACCATCGGCGCCCCGCACTCCTCGATCGCGCCGATGGCCTGCTCCACCGGCATCCGCTGCTTCAGCAGACTCGCGGGCTGCTGGATCTTCCCGCAGCCCGCACACTTCAGGTTGCAGGCGTACAGCGGCTCAAGCTCGACGATCAGCGGGAACTTGTCCCGCCGAGCCAGCTTCTGGCGCATCAGGTAGCTTCCAATGCGCAGGCTCTGGCGCAACGGCATACTCATGCTTGCCTAACCTCCTTGGGCAGGCCGAATCGGATGGACTCAGTCGCGAGCACGCGCTCGCTAACATCGACAGGGCCTAGACCGGCAAGCGCCGCGACGATCTGGCTGACCATCGCGGGCGGTGCCGAGGCCCCCGCCGTGATCCCGACTGTCGACGCCCCCGTCAGCCAGTCGAGCTCGATATCCCCCGTGTCATCAATCAAGTACGCGGATGTACCTGCCCGCTGCGCCGTCTCCACCAAACGCCGGGAGTTGGACGAATTGGCCGAGCCAGCGACAAGTACGATGTCCGACTCGGCGGCGATGGCCCGCACCGCCAGCTGCCGGTTGGTCGTCGCGTAGCAGATATCGTCGCTGCCCGGCCCGCGGGCGGCCGGGAACCGCTCCAGCAGTGCGTCGACGATGACCCCCGCCTCGTCGGCCGCCAGCGTCGTCTGCATCACGTAGGCGACCTTGCCCGGATCCGCGGGCCGCAGCAGGGCTACGTCCTCGACGGTCTGTACCAGGGCCACCGCACCGGGCGCCTCGCCGAGGGTCCCGTCCACCTCTTCGTGGCCGGCGTGGCCGATCAGCGCGACCAGGTAACCGTCGCTGGCGAACCGGCGTGCCTCGGCATGCACCTTGGCCACCAGCGGGCAGGTCGCGTCGACGGTCTGGAGACTGCGGCGGCCGGCCTCGCTGCGGACCGCCGGGGACACCCCGTGCGCGGAAAACACGACCGTAGCGCCGTCGGGAACCTGGCTGAGCTCGTCGACGAAGATCGCGCCGCGCTGCTCGAGACCGGATACGACGTGCGTATTGTGCACAATCTGCTTGCGCACGTAGACCGGCGCAGCGCCGTCCGGCGCAGTGGCGTCCGCCGCAGCGCCGTCCAGCGCCCGTTCCACGATCTCGATGGCCCGCTCCACGCCCGCGCAGAACGACCGCGGGCCGGCTAGCAGCACCTGGCGCGACCCGGCCGCGGCGGCCCACCTGGCCAGGACGGGCCCGGCCAGGCGCAGCGACCGCAGCGCCGCGATGCCGCCGGTCACGGTGGCCGGCCGCAGCAGCGAGCGCTGCGGGGTGTCGGACACCGCACGCACCACGATGGCGGGCCGTCCGACGGCGCCGGCCAGCAGGTAGGACGACTCCATATCGACCGCCACGGCCCCGCGGGCGGCCGCGCGAGCCCGCTCCCCGGCGTCGAACAGGCCGGTCACGGTGGCGATCTGGCCCTCGTGTACCCGCAGGCCCGCCCGGCGCAGCTCGCCGGCCACCAGCGGGGCCGACGGACAGCGGAAGCTGATACCGGGGCCGCTGACCTCTGTCGCGACGATCAGGTCACCCGGTTCCAGGCCGGGCGCCAGGCTCCCGCAGGTGCCCGTGATGGCCACCAGCCCGGCATCGCCGCCGCGCAGCTTCTCGGCCTGAGCCCGCGACCGCCGGGCGCCGAAGCCGGTGCGCAGGACCACGCCGTCGCCGTCCAGGCCGCGCCGCACGGCGCGCGCCTCCAGGCGTAGCGGGGCACAGACCGCCAGCCGGGTCATCCCGCACCGCCCAGGTAGCGGCCGAGCGCGCTCACCGGGAAGACCAGCCGGTAGAGGTGATAGTTAATGTAGAAGTCGCGTGGGAAGCCCGTCCCGGTGAACTGCGGCTCGTCCCAGGTTCCGTCCGGTCGCTGGGTCTGCGCCAGCCAGCGGACCCCGCGGTCGACGCTGCCGGCCGCCCCTCCGGCGGCCAGCAGCGCGAGCAGCGCCCAGGCGGTCTGCGATGCCGTGGACTCGCCGCGGCCAGGGGCCACCCCGTGTTGGCTAGCGCCGTACTGGCTGCCAGGGGGCTCGTAGGACCGCAGGTCCTCGCCCCAGCCGCCGTCGGGATTCTGGTGCTCGACCAGCCAGCTCACGGCGCGCGTGATGACCGGCTTGGTCGGCAGCACGCCGGCCGCGATGAGGGCGGGGACCGCCGCTCCCGTGCCGTAGACATAGTTCGCGCCCCACCGGCCGAACCAGGAGCCGTCGCTCTCCTGTGCCCGCAGCAGCCAGGCGACCCCCCGGCGGACGGGCTTACTGCCCCCCAGGCCCCGCCGCGAGAGCGCCTCGATCGCGTGCGCCGTGACATCGGCCGACGGCGGGTCGATGACCTCGCCAAAGTCGCAGAACGGCAGCTTCGTCACCATCTTGCGGGTGTTGTCGGCGTCGAAGGCGCCCCAGCCGCCGTCGCGTGACTGCATGCCGATCAGCCACTTGGTGGCCCGCTCGATGGCGTCCCCGAGCCCTGAGTCGGCCGGCTGGGTGGTCCGCTCCAGGGCCAGCAGCACCTCGGCGGTGTCGTCGATGTCCGGGTAGACGTCATTGTTGAACTCGAAGGCCCAGCCGCTCGGCTCGAGGCCCGGCCTGCGGACCTGCCAGTCCCCCGGGCCGCGGATCTCCTCGGCCAGCACCCAGCGCCCGGCCCTGACCAGGGCCTGGTGCTCGGGCGGCAGGCCGGCGTCCCCGAGCGCGATCATGGCCAGGACGGTGTCCCAGACCGGAGACTGGCAGGCCTCGATCCGCCGGACCGGGCCCTCGGGAGTCTCCGCCCAGACCGTGAACGAGTCGAGCGCGGCCAGGCCCCGCGCGATCACCGGATGGCTGAGGTCGTAGCCGAGCAGGTGGAGCGCGATGAGCGAGTACACCCACGGCGGCTGGATCCCGCCCCAGCAGCCGTCCTTCTCCTGCCGGGCGATGATCCAGTCGGCGCACCGCCGGATCGCGGCGGCGCGGACCGCGCGCAGCGGAGCCGCCCGCAGGCCGTGGCGGTGATACACGTGCAGCGCGCGGTCCAGTTCCCCGAACACGCGCCCCCAGATCGCGTCGGCGGGTGCCTCCGGGGCGGCCGGCCGGCCCTTGGCGGCCGCCGCCGGCACCCGCAGCTCGCTGAGCCCGAACGGCAGCGAGCGGACGGGCCGCAGCGATCCGACGATCGTGAGCGGGACGATCGTCTGGCGAGCCCAGCAGGCCCAGTCGCTGACGTTCAGCGGGAACCAGCTCGGCAGGTAAATGAGCTCCGGCGGCATCACCGGCAGGTCATCCCAGGACCACTCGCCGAACAGGGCCAGCCAGATCCGGGTGAAGACCCGGGTCGCCGCGATGCCGCCGGCGGTGCGGATCCAGCCCGCCGCCTGGGCCAGGTGGTAGGCGTCCGGCGAATCGCCCGCCAGCCGCAGTGCGACGTAGGCCTCCACGGTCGTCGACAGGTCGGGCTTGCCGCCGTAGGAGTTCGACCAGGTGCCGTCCGGCCGCTGCCGCGACCTGATCCAGCGCGCGGTCGCGTCGGTCTGCTCGGCCGTCCTGATGCCGAGGAACTCGCGCAGCAGCAGGTCCTCGGCGTCGATGGTGACGTTGGTCTCCAGCTCGCCCTGCCACCAGCCTTGCTCATCCTGAAGGTCGAGCAGGTGACGTGCGGCCCGGCCCAGCGCCGACCGCGCGGTCGCCGCAGTATCGCTGCCGACCTCGGTGGCCTGAGTCATCGTCATCGCGTCATCTCCTCATCTGGCTGGCCTGCTCAGTTCTGCCGCACCGTGATGAAGTCGGCTATCGCGGCGAACTCCGCCCGCACGTCATCCGGCATCTCCGTCTCCGCTAGGCACTTAGTCGCGGCCGCCAGCTGCGCGTCCGCCTCGCCCTCGGCCCACTCCCGGCCGCCGGCCGCCTCGACGAGGTCGGCGGCATACAGCAGGTCGTCCTCGTCCAGGGCGTCCGGGCGGGACAGCAGCGCGGCCAGGCCGAGACCCGCCTCGCTGCCGCCCGTCAGCGCGGCTACCACCGGCAGTGACTTTTTCCGCGCCCGCAGGTCGGCCCGCACTGGCTTGCCGGTTACCTCGGGCGCACCCCAGATACCCAGCAGGTCATCGGTGAGCTGGAACGCGAGCCCGGCGTGAGCACCGAATCCGGCCAGGCCCATCGCCAGCTCCGCCGGCGCGCCGACGCCAATGGCGCCGATGCTGCAGGCACAGGCCATCAGAGCGGCGGTCTTGTCCCCCGCCATCTGCAGGCACTCGTCCAGCGTCACGTCCTCGCGCCGCTCGAACGCCAGGTCGGCGCCCTGGCCCGCGATCAGCCGGTGGACCGACGCGGACAGGCAGCGGGCCGCCCAGACCGCCTGCGGCGCGGGATCAGTGAGCAGGATGTCCTGAGCCAGGCACAGCAGGGCATCGCCCGCCAGGATCGCCGAGCCGACGCCGAACACCGTCCAGGCGGTCGGCCGGTGCCGGCGCTCGGTATCGCCGTCCATGATGTCGTCGTGCAAGAGCGAGAAGTTGTGCACGAACTCGACCGCCGCGGCCGCGGCGACCCCTCGTTCCGGCGGCGCGCCCGCGGCTCGCGCCGATAGCAGCGCCAGTGCGGGCCGCAGCGCCTTACCACCCTGCCCGTCGCCGGACGGAACTCCGTCGGCATCGACGAAACCCAGGTGGTAGGCCGCGACAATCCGGACATCCGGGCTGAGCCGCTCCAGCCATCCGGCGATCGCCGGGCCAACGAGATCACGGGCGGCGGCGACGCCCGCCGGCATGGTTGTCGTCATGAGGACGCCCTTGCCGCAATTTCACTGCCTTTAATCCGCTCAGCCAGCATCTCCTGCGCCGACGGCAGCGCCGCCAGCTCCGCGATGATGTGCTCTGCGGCATTTCGTCCGCTACGCACGGCTCCCTCCATCGTGTCCGGCCAACCGGTATCGGTCCATGCGCCAGCCAGTGCGAGGCCGGGCACCGAGGTGCCGGCGCCCGGCCGTAGCCGACCCGACCCTGGCACCTGGCGAAACGTCGCCCGACGTTCTCTGGTGACGAAGAAATCCAGCACGCTCGCGTCCGCGGCGGCCGGGAAGAGCTGCTCAAGTGCGGGCAGGAACTGCTCGCGCAGCCGGGCGGCCGGGACGTCCACGTAGCTGTCCGCGGCCGACAGCGACACGGCCAGGTACTGCCCGGTCGTTACGCCGGCGGCTCGCGTCTTGTCGAACACCCACTGAACCGGGGACTCCAGCGCCGCGGCGAACGGCAGCCGGGTGACCCGCCGGTCATAGTGCACATGCACGTTAACGATGGGCGATACACCGAGGTCGGCCCAGTCCGCCGGGACGCTCCCCAGCCCGGCGGGCGCCAGCTTGGTGGCCACCCAGGCCGGCACGGCGAGCACCACCGCGTCAGCGGTCAGGACGCCATCGGCGGCCGCCGATGGCGCCGGGCCCGTGGCCGGGCTCGCGGCCGGCGCTGGGCTCGTGATGTCAGGGCTGGCTGCGGCGGCGCTGGCTGCGTCAGCGCTGGCTGCGTCAGCGCTCTGGCCGTTCCCGGGAACCAGCCGCCGGTCAGCGTCATCGCCCGCCGACACCGCCCGGACGCTGAATGCACCGTCCTGCCCGCGCTCGATGGATACCGCCTTGACGCCCAGGCGGACGTCCGCGCCCAGCCGGGACAGCAGCCTGGCCGCCGCCTTGCCGTGCAGGTCACCCAGCGGGATCGAGGAGATGCCGATGTCGGCGGCATCCTTGCGGCCGAGCAGGGCCGTCTTGATCACCGTGGCGGCCAGGCCCGCACTGGCCTCGTCGCCATCGATATTCAGGGCGGAGATGATGAACAGGTCCCAGAGCCTGCGCCGGGCCCGCTCGCCCTGCCAGCGGGAGCCGAGCCAGTCGCCGAGTCGCTGGTCATCCAGCCGCGGGCTGGCCGGGTCGGCGAAGCGCATGCCGAGGGCCGCCCGCCCCGCCTTGAACCGCTCGGCGGGCGTCAGCAGCCCGTACCTGGCCAGTGCCCCGGTCAGGTGCAGCGGCGCTGGCAGGGAGCTGCGCCGGAGCCTGGCCTGCCGCCCGGGCGTCAGCACCGTGACGTCGAACCGTTCTTGCACCGACACCGAGCCGGTCATGCCCAGCCGCGCCAGCAGTTCCTGGTAGGCGGTGCAGCAGCGCAGGAACACGTGCTGACCGTTATCAATGACCAGGTCTCCACGGGAAAACGAGCAGGTCGCGCCGCCTAGCCACGGCCGCGCCTCCAGGAGGGTGACGGCGGCGCCCGCCTCCCGCAGCTGGATCGCCGCGCTGATGCCGGCCAGACCGCCGCCGATGACCAGAACATGTCGGCCGGTCACGAAGTCCCCTCCGCAACCGGCCTCGTGGCCTCCGCCGGGCCCTTCCCCTCGGAAGGCGCCTTGCCGTCCGCAGCGACCGCGTCACTGGCCGGGACCGCCCTCTCGCTGGCCGCCGCGACCCCGACTGCTGGAGCACCGGCTTCCAGCGCGCCAGCGGCGGGTGCGCCAGCGGCGGGGCGGGGCGTCAGGCCGACCAGCGACCGCACCGCGACCATGATCTTCTCCTTAACTGGCAAGGACATCCGCCGCTGCAGCACCGCGGCCGGTGTCGCGGAGATGTGATCAAGGAGCCGGAGGTAGATCCCGGCCATGGCACCGGCCGACGCAGTGCTGCGCCAGTCCAGCATCGGCATGAGCCGCAAGCCGGTCGCATACCAGTCGCGGGCCCGCTGCGCCTCGAACCGGATGAGCCGTTCGAGGCCCGCGGTGTCGCCTGGCCGCGTCCCGCCCGACCACGGTGCCCCCGACCACGGTGCCCCGGACCACGGTGCCCCCGACCACGGGTCGCGATCCGGGGTCAGCGTGCAGCCAAACCGCGCGAGGTCATCCGCCGGCAAGTAGACCCGGCCGTTACCGAGGTCCTCACGTATGTCGCGCAGGATGTTGGTCAGCTGCAGCGCCACGCCGAGTGCGTCCGCGAGCGGCTCGGCGGCAGCTGGATCCGCGGACCCGAACACGCCGAGCGACAGCCTGCCGATCGAGCCGGCAACGCACCGGCAGTAGTGCTCTAGCTCGTCGAAGGTCCGGTAGGTAGTTCCGCGCACGTCGGCCTCGCAGCCGTCGATCAGCTCGCCGAATGCCGCCACCGGGATCGCGAACCGGCTCGCCGCGTCCGCCAGCGCCAGCAGGACAGGGTCCCGCGGCGGCGCGGCCGGGCCGGAGGCCAGCTCGGTCACCTGGCCGCGGGCCTCCGCGAGCGCGGCCAGCTTGTCGTCCGCCGGGAGGCTGCCGTCGCCGATGTCGTCGATCCGCCGCGCGAAGGCATACACCGCCGACAGGGCCCGGCGCTTGTCGCCGGGCAGCAACGCGATGCCGTAGGAGAAGTTGCGCGCCTGCGTCGTGGTCACCTGCTGGCAGTGCTGATAGGCCGCGCGCACGTCCGGCGATGCCGGTGCCACGGCGCTCATCGCCCGGTCACCACCGTGGCGAGCAGCTCGGCCGCAAGCCTGCGCTTGGCGGGCACGGCCTGGGCCGCCAGAACGTCATAGCCCACGGCCACGATCGAGGCCAGCGCAGCCCGGCCACCCGCCACGTAGCCGCCGACCGCCATCCGCGACATCCCCCGCAGCGTCCCGACCAGCGGCGCGCCGTCGTCCAGCAGCCGCCTGGCGCGCTGGGTCTCGAAGGCCATCAGCTCCCTGAGCGGCGCCGCCGCAGCCGCGGCGGCCAGGTCGGCCTCGCCGACTCCGAACCGGCCGAGGTCCTCGGCCGGCAGGTAGATGCGGCCGGCTCGGTAGTCTTCAGCGACGTCCTGCCAGTGCTCGGCCAGCTGCAGCGCGGTGCAGACCCGATCGGAGAGCTCCGCCCGCGCGGGCGAGTAGGCGCCGAAGACGTGCAGGACGATCCGCCCGATCGGGTTGGCGGAAAGCTTGCAGTACCCGAGCAGCTCCTCGAACGTCTGGTACCTGGCGACAATCTGGTCCTGCCGATTAGCGGCGATCAGATCAAGAAAGGGCTGTATCGGCACCCCAAGCTCGCGCACGGTAGGCTCCAGCGCGCGAATCACCGGAAGCTGCGGCTGCCCGCCATTAAGCCGGACCACATCCGCCTCTAGCTCGTCCAGCATGCGCGGACGCTCGGCGAGCGGTGCCTCATCCCCGATGTCGTCGGTTATCCGGGCGAAGCCGTATACGGCCATCAGGTGGCGACGCCGGCCGGCCGGCAACATGCGCAGGGCAACAGGGAAGTTCTCCCTGGTAGAACGCGTCATCATCGCGTCACTGCGGGCAGCCTCGTCCTGCCCCGCCCAGAGGAACTCCTCGCTCATTCGCGTACCGTCGCGCGCCACGGCCCCTATTTTTCGCACAGTTTGGTAATGAAGGCAAATAATGACATCGGCGTCAGATGACGTCTACGTCGTGTTGACGCAGGGAAACTGCCAGACCGCGCAGGGCCGGCGGCCGCACCCATTATGCTGGCTCGGCAGCCGACGTGCACGACTGCGCCGTGATTCCCAAATCCGCCCGCGTCAAATTCATTACTGACGTCAGTGTCATATCTCGCGGGCCGGACTGGGACAGGCGGGCTGGGACAGGGCCGGTCTCGTCAGGCGGCCCGGCCCACCGCGGCTGGCAGTTCGGCGTAGTTTGCCATCGCGTCGCCGGCCGCACGGTAGCTGCCGGCCGGACTGACGGCGCACGGTAGCTGCCGGCCGGGCTGGCGGGTCGCACCGTCCCGGCGGGGCTGGCGGACGCCCCGGTAGTTACCGACCATTGCTCGCTTAAGCACAGCCACGCGCACACTTGTGCGCCTAGCGCTGCGGCTTTCCCGGCTCCGCGCCTGGCGCAGTTCCGGATCCGGCGCGACCGCCTACGGGAGTCCTACTTCCTCGCGTCCGATGTACTGAAATATTGTGAAACGTCCCTTGCGCATCTCTACCTATCCTCGCCCTTTTCGGCTATTCATCGCAAAGCACGCACTCCAGGCGGTGGTATCGCACCCGGGAAAGGTTCGGAATAATTCACACGGTTTCGCCTCGGCGCAGATTAATAGGATGTTAAGCTGCGAAATCTTCGCATGGCCCACCTGTCACATAGGGATTCCTCTCCCACTTCTCACACCGGGGCTACAGCTATGGGGTTGCGTCACAAGTCCATCCGCTTTCGGGTCCTCTTGCTCGTCCTGATCCCCCTCGTCTCGCTGATCGGGGTCTACTCCTACGCCGCGGCAGGGTCGACCCGCACGGCGATCGACCTGGCCCGGGCCGGGACCATCGTTGACGTGACGGCTAAGCCCACCGGCAACCTGATGAAGCAGCTAGACGCTGAGCGCAGCCTCGCCGTCGCCTACCTCGTGAACCCGACAAGCCAGGGGCTGACCAAGTTCAATGAGCAGCAAGCCCTGACCAACGCCGCGCTCAAGGCCTTCGAGGGCGTCAGTAGGTCCGGTCCTATCGCGGCCAACGCGTCGGCGCTAGAGAAATCAACGGCGGCGACGCTGATCAACGCCACCAAGGGCATGCCCGGCCTGGTCGGCCTGCGCGCCAGTGTCGCCGCGAACGGCATCACCAGGCAGACGGCGATCAACGAGTACAGCGCCCTCGTGAACGATGGCTACCAGGTGATCAGCCAGTCGGTCCAGAAGACGGGCGTCAGCCAGTCGGTCGTCACCACCGAGACCCAGCAGGCCAATTTGTACGAGGGTGAGCAGCTCCTGCTGGAGGAGAGCGATCTTTACGTCGGCGACGCGGCGGCAAGATCATTCCCCCCGGCCGACCGAGCGCAGTTCGCGCAGCTGGTCGGGCTTCGCCGGTTCCTGGTTTCCGAGGCGCTGCCCCAGCTGGACTCGACCTCCCGCAGCCTCTATTCCAAGTACGTGACCCCGAAGTCCACCGCGGCCCTCGCGCAGGCCGAGAACACGATCATCCGCGCACCTGCCAAGCACGGCGTTCCCCCCGTTGCGCTGGGTTCCTGGGCCGGCGCCGTCACCGGGTACGCCACGGGGCTGGGCAGCCAGCTGACGACGAGCTCGGTCGCGATCGTGTCGCAGGTGCAGTCCTCGGCAGAAAAGACGTTGATCGGCCTTATCCTGGTCGGCGGCCTCGGCCTGCTGGCGATCATCGCATCGGTGCTGTTCTCGATAGTCATCGGCCGCGGCCTGCTGCGCCAGCTGCGCGAGCTGCGGCAGTCGGCCCTGGAGCTGGCCAACGACCGGCTGCCGGACGTCATGCAGCGACTCCGGGACGGCCAGACTATCGATGTCGCCGCAGAGGCGCCTCAGGTCGAGTCCAGCGCGGACGAGATCGATCAGGTGCGGCAGGCGTTCAACATCGTGCAGCGGACCGCCATCGCGGCTGCGGTGGATGAGGCGAACCTCCGCCGCGGCGTCAGCGACGTCTTCCGCAACCTAGCCAGGCGCAGCCAGGTCCTGCTGCACCGCCAGCTGCGGCTGCTGGACGGCATGGAACGCCGGGCCAACGAGCCCGAGGAGCTCGAGGACCTGTTCCGCATCGACCATCTCACCACCCGCATGCGCCGGCACGCCGAGGGCCTGATCATCTTGTCCGGCGAGTCACCCGGCCGGAGCTGGCGGCACCCGGTTCCGCTGATGGACGTGCTGCGCGCCGCGGTGGCGGAGGTCGAGGACTACACCAGGATCCGCGTCGAGGTGCGCAGCAAGGCCGCACTGGCCGGCACCGCTGTCGCCGACGTCATCCACCTGATCGCGGAGCTCGCCGAGAACGCGACGGTCTTCTCGCCGCCGAATACTCCGGTGCGGATTCAAGGGGACATCGTGGGCCGCGGCTTCGCCGTCGAGGTAGAGGACCGCGGGCTCGGCATTACCGAGGACCGGCTGGCCGAGATCAACCACAACCTGTCCAACCCGCCGGTGTTTGACCTGTCGGGCAGCGACCGGCTAGGGCTGTTCATCGCCGGGCGGCTGGCCGCCCGGCATGACATCAAGATCACTTTGCGCCCGTCGGCTTACGGCGGAACGTCAGCCATCGTGATCATCCCGGTGAACCTGGTCGTCGAGGAGGGCGCCTACGAGCAGGTTCCCCCCAGCGGAGCGGATGGTCGTGCGCTGCCGGTAGGCGGCCGACACGCCGCGCTCGCCGACGGCCGCGGGACCAACGGCGACGCCGCCAATGGCAACGGAACCAACGGCAGCAGGCCACGGGACAACGGCGGGCCGTCTGCCGACGGGTCGGATTCTTTCTGGACGCCGGCGCCGCGGTCGATAGTCACGTCGCTGCCGCCCACGAACCCCGCCCCCTCGCGGGAACCCGCCGAGGCCGCGCCTCGCGAGCCCGCCGCGCCCGCCCCGGTCACGGCACTGCCGGGCGGGGATGGGGGCGGCTGGTCCGGCCAGGTGCCCTGGGCCCAGCCGGTCCTGTCCAGGTCGGAGACAAATGACCTCGACGCTGACGGCCTGGACGCCCGCGTCACCACGACGGAGCTGGGCGCTCTCGGTGACCTGGGTGAGCTCGGCCTGCCCATCCGGGTCCGCCAGGCCAGCCTCGCGCCGCAACTGCGCGACTCGAGAAAGGCAGAAAGCAGCCTGCCAGCTCGCGAGCCCCGGCCGGCATCACCGGAAGCCGCCAGGAACACTATGGCCGCGCTGCAGCGCGGCTGGGAACTCGGCAGGTCCGGCGACGCCGACCCGCCACCCGCCGCCGGCGCCGCGCCCGAGGGCGGCGCCACCGACGGAGCGGGCCAGTAACGAACGACAACCGCCAAAAGCGGCAGGGGAGACCGAACATGAGTCACGGTGGGCAGCTGGACTGGCTCCTTGACGACCTCGTCACGCGGGTCACGCACATCGATAAGGCAGTGATCCTGTCCAGGGACGGCCTGGCGATCGGCGCATCGGGCGGGCTGACCCGCGAGGACGCGGAGTACTTGTCCGCCGTCGCGGCCGGCTTCCAGAGCCTGGCCAGGGGGGCAGGCCACCATTTTGGCGGCGGAGCGGTCCGGCAGACCGTTATCGAGATGGAGGACGCGTTCCTGTTCGTGACGGCAGCGGGCGAGGGCAGCTGCCTGGCGGTCCTGGCCGGCTCGAACGTGGACGCGGGCCTGGTGGCCTACGAGATGACGGTCCTGGTCAAGCGGGTGGGCGAGCACCTGGGCGTCAGCCCCCGGCCGGTACCGTCCGCCGCCGAGGCCGTGTGATCCCCGGTGTTCCCGCCTGACGACCATCCCGACGAACAGTGGGTTGACCAGGACGCAGGACCAGTCGTGCGGCCCTACGCACTGACCGGCGGCCGGACGCGGCCTACTGGCGAGACGGTCGACCTGCTGGCGCTCGTCTGCGCCGTCCGTGGCTCGTCGCTGGACCGGTCGCAGCTTGAGCCCGAGCAGCTCATCGTGCTGGGGCGCTGCCGGGTCCCTACGCCGGCCGCTGACCTGGCATCGGACCTGGACCTGCCGCTGGGGGTAGTCCGGATCCTGCTCTCCGACCTGCGCGAACGCGGTCTTGTCACTATTCACCGGCCGGCGCCCGTCGGGCTGACCGACCCCAAGATCCTAAAGGATGTCGCGGATGGCCTACGACGGATATGAGCCAGACTTGCCGACGGCTGGTATCCCGTTCACGATCAAGATCCTGATCGCCGGCGGATTCGGGGCGGGCAAGACCACGCTGGTCAGCTCGGTGAGTGAGATCCGGCCGCTGCGGACCGAGGAACTCCTGAGCGAACGGGGCGAGGCTGTCGACTCGCTGAGCGGGGTCGAGCAGAAGTCAACCACCACGGTGGCGATGGACTTCGGGCGGATCACGATCCGCGACGACCTTGTCGTCTATCTCTTTGGCACGCCGGGCCAGCAGCGATTCTGGTTCATGTGGGATGAGCTGGCCTACGGCGCACTCGGCGCGGTCGTCATGGCGGATACCCGCCGGCTGGCCGACTGCTTCCCCTCGGTGGATTACTTCGAGCGTAACGACATGCCATTTGTCGTGGCCGTGAACTGCTTCGACGGCATCCGGCGCTACCCGCTGGAATCGGTCCGCAGAGCACTTGACCTGACGACAGACAGCCCGGTGGTGCTCTGTGACGCGCGACGCCGGGAGTCGAGCCGCGATGTCCTGGTCACGCTCGCCGAGCACGCGCTGCTGCGCAACAGCCGGTCCCGCGAGGTCATGCCGGCAGGCTAGGCGCTTACGCCCGCCAGATCAGCACGAGCGCGCAGTCGTCAGAGGTGGCCCGCCCGGCCTGCATGGTCTGCACGAGCCGTGCCGCCCCGGCCCCGAACCCGCCCGCGATCAGGTGATCCGCCTCGCCCAGCAGGCGGTCGATGCCGGCGTCGATGTCCCGGCCGGGCACCTCGACCAGCCCGTCGGTATAGAGCATCAGGGCATCCCCCCGGCGCAGCGCGCCGCGAGCAGGCACGCTGCGCAGATCGGGGACGACCCCGAGAACGATGCCGCGGGCGCCCGTCAGGCGCCACCGGCCGCTGCCGGCCTCGAAGTGCGCGGCCGGCGGATGCCCGGCCGACGAGACGATGTACTCCCCGGTCGCCAGGTCCACGGCGATGTGCACTGCCGTAACGAAGCCCTCGCCCGGGTTGCCGCGGCGCAGGTAGGCGTTGCAGGCGGCCAGGAAATCGCCAGGCGGAACGGAGCCGAGCAGGCCGCCGAAGGCCCCGGACAGCAGCAGCGCCCGGGTGCCCGCGTCGATGCCCTTCCCGGAAACATCCACGAGGGCGACCTGCAGCTTCTTGCCGTCGCAGGCGGACACCAGGAAGTCACCGCCGAAGGAAGAACCGCCGGCTGGCTGCAGCACCGAGACGGACTGCCACCCTTCGGGCAGGGCGGGCAGCCTGCTCTGCACCCGGATCCGGTCACGCAACTCGATCAGCATCTGATCGCCGCGCAGGCCCTGGACGCCGAGTTTCGCCCTGGTCCTGGCCAGGACGTCAGCGAACAGCGCCGTAACCACGATGGTGGCGATGATGCCGGGTCCGGGTCGCACCTGCCCGGCCCACCAGTCGTAAGCCAGCATCACCGCGACGAGACAGAACAGGATCCGCAGTGCCCGGGGCCACAGCAGCAAGGCGCCGGCCAGGATCGGCAGGATCAGCACGCCCGGCGCGAACCACTCCCCCGTCTGGTTGGCGGCGGCCACGCCGATGCCTACGACCGCCAGCGCGAGGACCAGTCCGAGTCTGCGGTTCCTGGTGATGAACTGACGCCTGAGCACGCCGCGCGAACGTTCCGCAAACCCCCGGGCTACGGACAGGACCTGCTGGGCAACTCCGACAACCATGATGCCCGGCACGATACCGGTACCAACCCGCATCCGGTATCCGCCGCGAGCCGTATCTACCTGCACGGCGGCGTTCTTCTGGGCGGCTGGCGGGTCGCTCGCGCCGGCGCGCACACTGGTGATCAGCGGGGTAGTCACGACGGCGAACCGGGAGCGAAATGGCGGCCATGAAGATATCGGTCGATGCGGCGATGCGAGCCAGGGATGTCGGCCGCTCCCCGGACGGAGCTGCCGAGCCCGCAGCCACCAGCGCGGCCGGGGCGGCCGGGGCAGCCGGGGCAGCCGTTCAGCCGACCTCAGCAGGGCGACCGGTCCCTTCAGGCAAGCCAGCCCTTTCAGGCAAGCCAGTCGCGGCGGGCGGCCCCATATCGGCAGGAAGCTCGGCCGGCGCCGACCCGGCGGGGCGTACGGTGCCACCGTCGCAGCACCGGAACAGGAAGCGCTCGCGGCGGCGGGGCCGCTGACCGTGACCCGGTCCGGGCGGCCAGAGTCTGGTCTGGCCACTGTCCGATCCGGTCAGAACTGCAGAGCCTTGACCTCCAGGAACTCCTCCAGGCCGTGCACGCCCAGCTCGCGGCCGTAGCCGGACTGGCCGAACCCGCCAAACGGAGCGACCGCGTTGAAGGCGCCCCCGTTGATCTCGACCTGCCCCGCGCGCAACTTCCGGGCGACGGCGACGGCATGATCCTGGTCCGCCGACCAGACCGCCGCGGCGAGCCCGTAGGGCGTTCCGTTCGCGATGTCCACGGCCTCGTCCTCGGTCCCGTAGGGCATAACGCACAGCACCGGTCCGAAAATCTCCTCCCGGGCGACGATCATGTCCGGCGTCACGTCGGCGAAGACGGTCGGCGTGACGTAATAACCGGAGGTCAGCCCCGCCGGCGCCTGCGGGCCGCCCGCCACCGCCCTGGCACCCTCGGCTAGCCCCTTCTCGATGTAGCCGATGACCCGGTCGCGCTGCGCGGCCGAGGCGAGCGGGCCAATCCGTACGCCGTCGGCCATCGGGTCGCCGGGCACATAGCGCGCGGCGTTCTTGGCCGCCAGCGCGACGGCCTCGTCATAGCCATCGCGGTGCACCAGCATGCGGGTCAGCGCGTTACAGGTCTGCCCCGCGTTGGCGAATGCCTTGGCGATGCCTACCTTCACGGCCGTGGCCAGGTCGGCGTCGGGCAGGATCACGTTGGCGGACTTGCCGCCCAGTTCTAGCGTGACCCGCTTCGTCGTGGCAGCCGCGACCTCGGCCACCCGGCGGCCGGCGGCACCCGAGCCGGTGAAGGAGACCACGTTCACCTCCGGGTGCCCGGCGATGGCCTCTCCGGTCACGGGCCCGATGCCGCTGACCAAGTTGAATACGCCCGGCGGCAGCCCGGTCGCGTCGAAGATATCGGCCAGCTCGTACGCCGCGGCCGGAGCCACCTCGCTGGGCTTGAGGACCACCGTGCAGGCCGCCGCCAGCGCCGCCGCCACCTTGGCGACGATCTGGTGCAGCGGGTAGTTCCACGGGGTAATAGCGCCCACGACGCCAGCGGGCTCGCGCACGACTAGCGAGTTACCGAGGCGCTCACCACCGAAGTCATAACTGGACAGCAGGTCAATGTAGCTGGCGAGGACCGCCAGCGGCGTGCCGACCTGGACGCCGCGGGCAAAGGCCAGCGGAGATCCCATGTCCGCGCTGATCGCGGCGGCCACCGCATCCGCGCGTTGTTCCAGCAGTTCGCGCGCAGCCTCGAGATGCTGGCTCCGCTCCGCGGGCGAGGTGACCGACCAGCTGGCGAACGCGGTCCTGGCGGCACCCGCCGCGGCGGCTACGTCCGCGGGGTCACCGGCGGGCACCCGGTCGATGACCGCCTCGGTCGCCGGATTGATCACATCGATGCTGGCGTCGCTCGCTGACGGCGTCCAGTTGCCGCCGATGTAGTTACTGCGCATGTTCGCCATCCTGCCTTATTGGCTACGGCCCGACGACCCCCCTGGGTGGCCCGGCGAGCGGGCTGCCGTCGGCCGCGCCGCCGTCCTGGCGCCTAGCCGATGGCCGAGTCGCTAGTAGAGGTCTAGATGTTACGTGGCTATCGACTACTTAACGTTCATAACGTAGCCGAGCTACCCTCCGCATCGGAAGCTCCGAGTGCGCGAGGGTCGATGACTGTGATGCTAGGTCAAGCCTCCTACCAGGCAAAATAAATGTAAGCCCAGGACGACACTTCATTTCGTGATACAACGCTCTCTGTGAGTGACCGAGCTTTAGTTACATTCCGTAGCCGAAGCCCGGGACGACCGACCTAAGGGCAGGCGGATGACTTACCAGGCCCGGGACGGGTGGCGGCTGCCGCCTCGTTGCCCGCAGCATGCGGCACCATTGGGCGGCTCGGCGCCCCTGAGCGTTCATGCGCACCGCGCTCTGCGGCTCTTCGTCACGGCCGGCGCGTGGGCCGCCGGATTATGCCTCATCATTGGCTCGGTGGCCCTGGTCGCCGAGGCAGCCGGGCCCGCCCCCAGCACGCCTGTCACGGCGGCAGCAGCCGGCGACCACTTGCGGACCGGGCAGTTACCTGGCCACGCCGCGAAGGCGCACCGCGACCCGGCGCCCGGCGGCACGCACGACGTGCTGCGCGCCTTCGTCGGCACCGGGAACCGGACGACCAGCCAGTTCACGGTCGCCCCGCACAGCCAGTGGGAACTGCGGTGGTCCTACAAGTGCGCGGCGCGCTCGCCACGCGGCCGCCTGGTGATCAGGGCGGGCAACGCCGCCGGCAGCGGCGTCAGCGTGGACGCCGCGGGCGCCGCGGGCCAAGGGAGCGCCTGGACGTACTCCGGCGCCGGCTCTCACTACCTCGTGGTCCTCACGAACTGCGCCTGGACCATTGACGTAGCAGGGCGCCGGTGAGCGGCGGCGCGGCGAGCAGGCCCGCCGCGCCGCCGTGGGCACCGGCTCAGTCGAAGATCGGATCCCTGGTGCGGCTGCGCTTGAGCTCGAAGAAGCCGTCGGTGCCCGCGACCAGCAGGACACCATCCCAGAGCCTGGCGGCGGCCGCACCGCGCGGGATCGGCGAGATGACCGGCCCGAAGATGGACGTTCCGAGCACCGAGATGATCGGCGTGCCGACCTCGTAGCCGACGCGCTCGATGCCGCCGGCGTGGGAAGCACGCAGCGCCTCGTCGTACTCCGTCGACTCCATCGCGTCGGCCAAGTCCAGCGGCAGGCCGGCCGCTGCGAGCGCGGCCTCCACCGTGGCGCGGTCCCGCTCGGCCTTCTCCTGGTGGAAACGGGTGCCGAGCGCCGTGTAGAGCGGGCCGAGCACCTCCGGCCCGAACTTCTGCTCGGCGGCGATGGCGACCCGTACGGGACCCCATGCCTTACGCATCAGCTCCTGGTACTGCTCGGGCATGTCGTCCTTGCCGGAGTTCAGGATGGCGAGGCTCATCACGTGCCACCGCACCGCCACGGGGCGGAGCTTTTCCACCTCGAGAATCCAGCGGCTGGTGATCCACGCCCACGGGCACAGCGGGTCGAACCAGAAATCGACTTCAGTAGGCTCCTGCTCAGCCATATGTGCTCCTCGGAGGTCAGGGACTGTCTCAGTGGGCAACCGGGGGGCGCCTCGCGGAATTCCGTGGGGGAGATAGGGAACGTGCCGCAATGGCAACCAGGAAGGGGTCATCGCAGTGGCGAGCAATCTGACGCGCGACGAGGCGCGGGAGCGGGCCGGGCTGCTCAGCGTCCGGTCCTACCAAGTCGATCTCGACCTGGCCGGCGGGGAGCCGACATTCCGCTCTGTGACGACGGCACGGTTCACCTGCACCGGCCCGGGGGCGGCCAGCTTCATCGATCTCACCGCGCCAGAGGTCACCGAGATCGAGCTGAACGGCGACCCGGTGGACCTGAGGGCCTTCGACGGCAACCGAATCGCGCTGACCGGGCTGGCTGCCGACAACGAACTGCGGGTCGTCGCGAACTGCGGCTACTCACGCACCGGCGAGGGCCTGCACCGGTTCACCGACCCGGTCGACAAGGGCGTCTACCTCTACTCCGACCTGGAGACCTTCGATGCTCACCAGGTCTATGCCTGCTTTGACCAGCCTGATCTCAAGGCCACCTTCGAGCTGGCCGTGACCGCCCGCGCCGACTGGCAGGTCATCTCCAACATGCCGCCAGCCGGTGACCCCAGGCCGGCCGGCCCCGGCAACCAGCGCTGGCACTTCCCGCCCACGCCGCCGCTGCCTACCTACATCACCGCGATCGCCGCCGGGCCTTATCACGTCGTCCGGGACTCCCATGACGGCATCCCGCTGGGGATTTTCTGCCGTCAGTCGCTGGCCAGCTACCTCGACCCGGACGAGATCTTCGAGGTCACCCGGCAGGGTTTCGACTTCTATCACCGCGAATTCGGGATCCGGTACCCGTTTCCCAAGTACGACCAGCTCTTCGTGCCCGAGTTCAAGGCGGGCGCCATGGAGAACGCCGGCTGCGTCACGTACCTCGAGGCCTATATCTTCCGGTCCCGAGTCACCGACCCCCTCCGGGAGGGCCGGGCGGCGACGATCCTGCATGAGATGGCGCACATGTGGTTCGGCGACCTGGTCACTATGCGCTGGTGGAATGACCTGTGGCTGAACGAGTCCTTCGCGACCTGGGCCAGCACGGTCGCCCAGGCCGACGCCACGCGGTGGCCATCCGCCTGGACCACCTTCACCCAGGTGGAAAAGGCCTGGGCGTACCGGCAGGACCAGCTGCCCTCGACCCACCCGATCGCTGCCGACATCCCCGACATCGCGGCCGTCGAGGTCAACTTCGACGGGATTACCTATGCCAAGGGCGCGGCCGTCCTCAAGCAGCTCGTCGCCTATGTCGGCCAGGACAACTTCATGGCCGGCCTGCGACAGTACTTCGCCGCCCACGCCTGGCACAACGCCACGCTCGACGACCTGCTCAGCGCACTGGAGCAGACGTCCGGGCGTGACCTGGCGTCCTGGTCCAAGGCGTGGCTAGAGACGGCCGGAGTTAACACGCTGCGGCCGCAGTACGAGGTCGGCGCCGACGGGAAGTTCACCTCCTTCAACGTGCTGCAGGAGGCGTCCGCCAGCCATCCCCAGCTGCGGCCGCACCGCATCGTGATCGGCCTGTACAGCCAGGCCGACAGCGGCCTGAGCCGCACCCACAGCGTCGAGGTCGACATCACCGGCGCGCGGACGGAGATTCCCGAGCTAGTCGGAGCGATCCGCCCGGATCTGGTGCTGGTCAACGACGACGACCTCGGCTACGCCAAGGTCCGGCTGGACGAGCATTCCCTGCGCGCGCTGGTCAGCGGGCGCGGCCGGTTCACCGAGTCCCTGCCCGCGGCCATCTGCTGGGCGTCCGTGTGGGACATGGCCAGGGACGGTGAGCTAGCGGCTCGTGACTATCTGGCGCTGGTGCTCGCCGGCGCAGCCTCGATCACCGACATCGCCGTCCTGCAGGCGCTGCTGACGCGAGCGTCCGTCGCTATCCGGCGGTTCGCCGACCCGGCCTGGCGGCCGGCGGGGATGGCGCAGTTCGCCGCGGCGCTGCGCGACCTGCTGGGCCGGGCGGTCCCCGGGTCGGACGAGCAGCTCGCCTTCTGTGAGGCGTTCGCCGAGGTCGCGACGTCGCCGGAAGACCTGGACCTGCTGGCCGGGCTCCTTGGCGGCTCCGCGACGATCGACGGGCTCGCCATCGATACCGAGATGCGCTGGCGACTGCTGCACCGCCTGGCCAGCAGGGGCGTGGCAGGCCAGGAGCAGATCGACGCGGAACTGGACCGCGACTTCACCGACGCCGGCGAGCGGCATGCGGCCTGCGCCAGGGCGGCCATCCCGACCCCCGAGGCGAAATCGCGGGCCTGGAACGAGATCGTCAACGGCGACCTGCCGAACGCCGCCTTCCGCTCGACGCTGTCCGGATTCCAGGACCCGGACCAGGACGATCTGCTGACGCCCTACGCCGAGCCGTTCTTTGACGCGGTCGCGGGCATCTGGCGGGACTGGGGATCAGACATGGCGCGGTATTTCGCCGAGATGGCCTACCCGACGATGGTGATCAGCCAGCAGGCGCTCGACTCCGCCGACGACTACCTGTCCCGGACAAGCCCGCCGGCGCCCCTGCGCCGGCTGCTGACCGAGGGGCGGGACGACGTCGCCCGGGCGCTGCGCTGCCGCCAGCGTGACGCCCAGGCCGGCGGCTCCCGGGCGCGCGGCTAGCCGCGCGCCCGGGAGGGCGAGGCTGCCCGTGCTACCGCCAGCAGGAGCGGCAGCGCGGGCAGTTCCTCCAGCAGCACCGGCCTGCCAGTCGCATCGCAGAGCGGGATCCGCCAGTTCGGGTACTCATCGCTGGTGCCCGGGATGTTCTGGCTGCGGGTGTCGCCGACGGCATCGGCGAGCGACACGCCGACCAGGAGGGATGGGGTCCGGACGAGGTAACCGTAGAGCGCGACGGTGAAGTCGGCCGGCTCGTGCCGCTGGCCGGGCGTCAGCAGGCCTTCCGCCTCCAGCGCGCTGGCCCAGGCGGAGACCATGGCGGCGGAGTGATCGCGCTCTTCCTGCTCGGGTGCTGTCAGCAGGCCCAGGCGAGCCCGCTCGGTGACCTGATCGCCCGTCAGGAAGCCTGCCACCGGCGGCACGTCATGCGTCCCGACGGTAGCCATGCAGTCGCGGCGCCAGTGGCCGGGCCGGAGCGGCGAGCCGTCCGGTTCGCGGGCGAACCAGAGCATCGTCGTGCCGAGGACGCCGCGGGCGGCAAGGTAGGAGCGGATCCACGCGTCGACCGTGCCGAGGTCCTCGCCGATCGCTACCCCGCCGGCCGCTGCGGCCTGCCCGACCAGCGCCGCCACCGCGGCGGCATGGTCGTACCGCACGTAAGCGCCGCGATCGGGGGTCATGCCGTCGGGCACCCACCACAGCCGCATCAGGCCCATGACGTGGTCGATACGCAGGCCGCCCGCGTGCCGGAACGCGGCCGCGAACAGCTGGGCCAGCGGCCGGTACCCGGCGGCCGCCAGGCGCTGCGGATGCCACGGCGGCTGCGCCCAGTCCTGGCCCCGCTGGTTGAAGCTGTCCGGCGGCGCGCCGACGCTGATGCCGCGAACCAGCAGATCCTGATGCGCCCAGGCGTCGGCGCCGCCGGGATGCACGCCCACCGCCAGGTCGTGGATGATGCCGCGGGTCATGCCCGCCGCCAGGGCGGCGCGCTGCGCGGCGGCCAGCTGATCATCGACAAGCCACTGCAGCCAGGCATGGAAGTCCGCCGTGTGCCGCAGCGAGCCCTCCGTCGTGGCGGCCAGGCCGGCGTCGCGATCTTGCACCTCGGCTGGCCAGGTCCGCCAGTCCGGGCCGTGCCGCTCAGCGAGCGCGCACCAGCTCGCCCAGCACCGGAGCTCGTCACCCTCCTGCTCGCGGTAGGCATCGAAGGCCGCCTGCCGCGCCGCGGTCAGCGGCACCTCCCGCACCAGCTCCAGGGCGGTTCGCTTGGCGGCCCACACCGCGTCCCGGTCGATCAGGCCGGGCGAGGTGGCGCGGGCACGAAGAGGGCTGGCCAGCCGCTCGATCTGGTCAAGCCCGGCGCCGGACAGCTGCGCATATTCCGGGATGTCCTCGATTCTGAGGTACAGCGGGCTGGAGTAATGCCTCGTCATCGGCAGGTAGGGCGAAGGGCTGACGGGCGGCAGCGGCTCGGCCGCGTGCAGCGGGTTAACCAGGACGAAGCCGGCCCGCAGGTCGCGGCCGCTCCACGCCGCGAGGTCGGCGAGGTCGTGCAGGTCACCGTGGCCCCACGACCCCCGCGACCGCACCGAGTACAGCTGGATGGTGAAGCCCCAGACCCGCTCATCCTGTCGCGGGGCGCTCGCCGTCACGGCATCAACGGCGACCCCGTCAGCGGCCGCACCGGCGGCCGGGGCCGCCGCGAGCGCGGCGAGGATCGCCTCCAGGGTGTCAGCGGGCACATCGACCCGCTCGTGCCGCCAGTTCTCGTAGCTGGTACCGATCCCGGCGGCCTGCGCTCGCCGGATCAGCTCGGGGTCGGTCATCCCCCCATGATCGACCCTGTCCAGGTCCGGCCGGCCCCGGTCAGTCGGCCGGCTCCGGTGACAGCGCCCGGATGCGGCGCTCGACGAATGCCCGCTGAGCGTCGGCCAGGCCGAGGCGCAGCGCCTCCCGGTAGGCGGCCAGGGCCGCGTCGGCGTCTCCCGCCCGGCGCAGCAACTCCGCCGTCGCGACGTGCAGCTGCGGCCAGCGGGCCATGGCGGTGTCGGAGCCGAGCTCCGCGAGGATCGCCAGGCCCGCCTCCGGGCCGTCAGCCATGGCGACGGCGGCGGCCCGGTTCGCCGCGACAACCGCAGTCGGCTCGAATCGCAGCAACTCGTCGTAGAGGGCGACGATCTGCCGCCAGTCGGTGTCGACGGCTGACCCAGCCTCGCCGTGGCACGCGGCGATGGCCGCATGCAGCTGATACGGCCCCGGCTGCCGCAGGCGCAGGGCCTGCTCCACGAGCCGGCCGCCCTCGGCGATCATCGCGGCGTCCCAGCGGCTCCGGTCCTGATCCGCCAGCAGGACCAGGCCGCCGCTGGCATCGGTGCGCGCGGCCCGCCGGGCGTCGGTCAGCAGCAGCAGCGCCAGCAGGCCGGTCGCCTCCGGCTCGTCGGGCAGCAGCTCCGTGATGACCCTGGCCAGCCGGATCGCCTCGTCGCATAGGTCGCCGCGGACCAGCTGGCTCCCGCCGGTGGCCATATGACCCTCGGTAAAAACCAGGTAGATAACTCGAAGCACTGAACTCAGCCGACCGCCCAGCTCGGGCCCCGAGGGCACCAGCATCGGGATGCCGGCCTGCCGGATCTTGCGTTTGGCCCGGACTAGCCGCTGGGCCATCGTGGCCTCCGGAACCAGGAATCCCGCGGCTATCTGCCCCGTGCTCAGCCCGCAGACCGACCGCAGGGTCAGCGCCACTCGCACCGCCGGGTCCAGCGCCGGGTGACAGCACATGAAGACGAGGCCGAGCTGGTCGTCGGCAGCGGTCAGCGGGTCGCCGCCGGACTCCGCTACCACGGCGTGCTGGCCGGCGGCATGCACGCCGCCGGCCATCGCCGCCGACTCCTTGACCGCGCGCCTGGACTCCCGGCGGATTCGGTCCAGCAGCTTGTGCCGCGCGACGCTGACCAGCCACGCTCGCGGGCTGGCCGGAATGCCGGAACTCGGCCACTGGGCCAGCGCCGCGGCGCACGCATCCTGCACCGCGTCCTCGGCGATCTCCAGATCTCCACCGGCCAGCCGGGTGATCACCGCCACGGCCGCCCACCAGTGCTCCCGGAAGACGCCGTCCAGCTGCAGTTGGTCGGTCAGTCTGGCGTCGCCACCGCGATGACTGGCCGCACCTCCACCACCCCGTCGCTGGCCGTGGGGACCGCCGCCGCCCACTTCAGCGCCTCGTCCAGATTCGCGCATTCCACCAGCGTGTAACCACCGAATTGTTCCTTGATCTCCGCCGCGGGGCCGTCGGTCAGCAGCGTCTGCCCGCCCCGGACCCGCACCGTCGTCGTGGACTCCGGCGGCTGAAGCGGGCCGCAGGAAATAAGCACTCCCGCCGCCGCCATCGCCTCGTTGGCCGTGCTCCACGCCTCGAACAGCTTCCGCGCCTCGGCCGTCCCGGCGTCCGGAATCGGCCCGCCGTACAGCAGGAACAGGTACTTCATGGTCGCTCACCTCTCCGGCCGGCGGCTGCCGCCGACCTGTCAGTGATGAGTCGAACGACAGCGACTGTTCTCGACACTAGCCCGTTTAGCGGCGAGTCCCGGCCCGCTCCGGCTCCGGCGCCGCCGCCGCGGCGGCGGCGCTGCCTTCCAGGCGCAGGTGCGGGACCACGGGCTCCAGCCAGCGCGGCATCCACCAGGCGTGCTTGCCCAGCAGCGCCATGATGGACGGCACCAGGACCAGGCGGACGAGGGAGGCGTCGATCAGCACCGCGAACGCCATGCCGATGGCGAGCATCTTCACCGTCGGGTCGGTGCTGAGCACGAAGCTGGCGAAGACGGCCACCATGATCGCGGCCGCGGTGGTGATCACCCGTGCCGTGCTGCCGATGCCGATCGCGACGGCGCGATGCGGGTCCCGGGTCACGATCCAGGCCTCGTGCACCCGGGACAGCAGGAAGACCTCGTAGTCCATGGAAAGGCCGAACACGATGCAGAACACCAGCATCGGCACATACGCGGGAATCGGCAGGGTGGCGGGTACGCCGATCAGGCTGGCCCCCCAGCCCCACTGGAAGATCGCGACGATCACGCCGTAGGCGGCGCCGATGGACAGCAGGTTGAGGATGGCCGCCTTCGTCGCGATCACCACCGACCGGAAGGCCATGGTCAGCAGGATGAAGGCGATCGCCACGACCGCCAGGATCAGCAGCACCATCCGGCTGGTGATCCGCCGGGTGAAGTCCACGGCGCCCGCCGTGGTACCGGTGACGTAGGTGGGCACGTGCTCCTTGGGCAGCACGTCGTCACGGAGCCGGTCGACCAGGTTCGTGGTGGCGGTCGCCTGCGGGCGCGTGGTCGGGACCACGCTGAAGACCGCGGTGTTCCCGGCCGAGTTGACGCTCGCCGGGCCCACCGAGGCGACCCCGGAGGTCCCGGACACGTCTTTTTGCATGGTGCTCAGCAGCGACTGGGTCGCCGAGCTGGACTGCTTCGGCAGCTTCACGACCACGGCCAGGGGCCCGTTGACGCCGACGCCGAAGCCCTGGGACATCAGGTCGTAGGCCCGCCGGTTGCTGTCCGAGGTGGGATTCGTGCCGTTGTCGGGCTGGCCGAGCGTAATCGAGAAGAGCGGGATCGCCAGCACCACCAGGATGATCACGCTCAGCGCGCCCCATGGCCACGGATTGTTGCTGACCATCGCGCCCCAGCGCGCGAACGCGCTGTGCTCGTGCTGCTCGCGGGTTGCCGCGGCGGTCTGCTTCGCCTGCTGCTGGGTCGACACGCCCAGCTTCCGGGCGCGCAGCCGGGCCGGTAGTGACCGGACGTTCCCCCGGACCAGGCCCATGAGGGCGGGCACCATCGTCAGCGCCGCCAGCATCGTGATGGCGACGACGACCGCGGCGGCCAGGCCCAGCGCCCCGACGAAGCTGACGCCGACGACGTAGAGGCCGAGGATGGAGATCACCACCGTGCTGCCGGCCACGACGATCGCCGCGCCGGATGTGCCCTCCGCGCGGGTCGCGGACTCCAGCAGGTCCATCCCGCTGTCCAGCTGTTCCCGGTGCCTGGACACCAGGAACAGGCCATAGTCCACCGCGACGCCGAGCCCGAGCAGGGTGGCGATCGTGGGCGCGGTCGTGGGGAAGGTCATCACCGACGCGAGCAGCCCGAGCGCCGAGAGCCCGGCACCGACGCTGAACACCGCGGAAATCAGCGGTATCGCCGCCGTAATGAGCGACCCGAACATGAACAGCAGCAACAGCAGCGCCAGGGACAGCCCGATGATCTCGGAGGTCCGGTCATTGGTGGTCTGGCCGATCTGGCCGGCGCCGGCTCCGTAGTCGACCTGCAACCCGGCCCTCGTGGCCGGCGCCACTGCCTTGTTCAGCTTGTCGAGGTAGGACGCCTGCAGCGAATCCGGGTTCACCGTCCACGAGACGCTCGCATAGGCGATCTTGCCGTCCTTCGACACCGCCGCCGCGGCGGACGACGAGAACGGGCTGACGGCCTTGATCACGTGCGGCAGTGCGGCCACGTTGCTGGTGGCCTGGTTCACGGCCTGCTGCTGCTGGGTGACCGTGCCGCTGCGGGCGTGGAACACGATCTGCCCCGCGTACCCGCCCTGTTGCGAGAAGTCGCTGTTCAGCCGGCTCTGCCCGGCCGCGGAGTCGGTACCGGAGACCGTGTAGTTGTTGACGTAGTCGCCGCCCCACTTCTGGTTGGCGGCCAGCAGGGCGCCCAGGATGATCAGCCAGGCGACGATGACGATCCAGTGCCGCCGGGCGCAGAACGCGCCTAGCCGCTCCAGCAGTTGGTTCATGGCCGCCTTCCCCGACAGGTGCCGGGCGGCCGTGCCGACTCACGGCACGGCCGCCCGGCAGCTCGGAGCACCACGCTGCGGCCCGGGCGCTCCCCCGTCATCACCCGGCGCGGGTGATAGCGGGGTGCTGATCAGGAGTAACGGTCCCGCCGGGGCGCTGATCCCGCGGGCTACCGAATCGCGGCGGCCCGCTCGGCCGGCAGTTCCCGCTCCGGGGCCGGATCGCGGGCCAGCCTGCTCGGCCACCACATCCACCGGCCCAGGTCCAGGTTCAGGGCCGTGACCAGCACCGAGCGGACGACGATCGTGTCGAGCAGCACGCCGAAGGCGACGGCGAAGCCGAGCTCGGCGAGGAACGTGACGGGCAGCGTGCCGAGGACGGCGAATGTGCCGGCCAGGACGGCCCCCGCCGAGGTGATCACCCCGCCGGTCGCGGCCAGCCCGGTCAGCGCACCGTTACGAGCGCCATTTTTCCCGGCCTCCTCCCGGACCCGGGTCATCAGGAAGATGTTGTAGTCGATGCCGAGCGCGACCAGGAACACGAACACGAACAGCGGGAAGGAGGTGTCGGCCCCGCCGAAGTGGAACAGGTGGTTGAACACCAGCGCGCTGACGCCGAGCGCCGCGAAGAACGACAGGACGACGGTGGCGATGAGGATGACCGGGGCGACGATCGCCCGCAGCAGCAGGGCGAGGATCAGGAACACCACCAGGAGGATGAGCGGGATGATCAAATTCCGGTCATGCGTGGCGGCCCGCCTGATGTCCAGGTTGACGGCCGTTGTGCCGCCGACCAGCGCGTTCCCGCCCGGGATGGCGTGCACCACGGTGCGGACCCGATCGATCGTGGTGTAGGCGGCCGGGCTGTCCGGCGCCGTGGTGAGCGTCCCGTACAGGTAGGCGTGGCCGTTCTTGACGACGGGCGGGGTGACCCCGGTGATGCCCGGCGTGGCGCGGAACGCCGACCTCAGCCGGGGCGCCGCTGACTGGCTGCCGACGACGACGACGGGCTGCCCGGCGCCGGCCGGGAAGCTCCGGTCGAGCACCTGCTGCCCGATCACGGAGTCGGGGTGTCCCCGGAAGGACTCGGCGCTGGTCAGGCCGCCGGCCTTCAGGCCGAGGGTGCCGAGCGCGAGGACGCCGAGCACCACGGCTGTGCCGACCCAGACGGTTCGTGGCCGCCGGGCGATGCCCCGGCCGGCCCGTGCCCAGACCCCCCGGGTGGTGGGCTCCGTCGAGCCGTAAGCGGGCCGGACCGGCCAGAAGATCCAGCGGCCGAAGATGACCAGGAGGGCCGGCAGCAGGGTCAGCATGGCGAGCAGCGCGACGGCCACGCCGACGGCCAGTACCGGTCCCATGCCCTTGGTGGAGTTCAGCTCCGCCACCGTCAGCGCGAGCAGGCTGACGATCACCGTGCTGGCGCTGGCCACGATCGCCGGGCCTGCCCGGCGCAGGGCGACGAGCATCGCCTCGTGGCGGTCCTCGTGACGGCGCAGCTCCTCTCGGTAGCGGGCAGTGATCAGCAGGGCATAGTCGGTGCCCGCGCCGAAGACCAGTACGTCCAGGATGCCGGCGGTCTGCGCGTTGACGGTCAGCCCGGCGTGGGCCGCCAGCAGGTAGATCAGGGCCTGGCAGGTCGCCAGCGCGATGCCCGCCGACAGCACCGGCAAGAGCCAGAGCGCAGGGCTGCGGTAGGTGATCAGCAGCAGCACGATGACGACGGCCAGCGTGGCGTACAGCAGCGTGCTGTCGATGCCCTTGAACGCCTTGGCGGAGTCGGCCGCGCTGCCGAGGGGGCCGGCGATGTGGATGGTCAGTCCGCCCGCCCCCGACTGAGCGATGCTCCGCAGGCTGCCCACCGCGGCGCTGGCCCCGTTCCAGCCCTTCTTGCCGAGGTTGACCGGGACGACGGTCTCGATGGCCTGGCCGTCCCGGGCCACGACCGGGCCGACGATCTGGCTGGGGACCGCGCCGGCGACGCCCGCGAAGCTGCGCGCGTCGGCGGCGGTCTTCGCCCGGTCGGCGGCGGTCAGGCCGGATGGCCGCGAGTAGACGACGACCCCGGTGAACAGGTTGGGCGACTGGAATGTCGCCTGCAGGTTCACCACCTTGGTGGACTCTGCCGCGGCCGGCAGCCACGCCGAGGCGTTGTTCTTCTCGGCGTTGGTCAGCTTGCCGGCCAGCGGGCCGAGCCCCGCGACGACGAGCAGCCAGAAGACCAGGACCAGCCATTTGGTGCGGCGTCCGCTCGGCACGCGAGCTAGCGCGCGGACTATGTTCATCGTGATTCCCCAGGATCGGCGGTTGGCGGTTGGCTCGTGGTAGCAGCACGACTAGCGTGGCCGCGGCTCAGTCAAGCGTTAAGATATATCTCATCTATCACCGCGAGCAAGGTAAATCATGTTAACAACAGATATCGCGCGCTGTTGCGCTCCCTGCCCGTGCTCACTAGCAGTACTCAACCACCCCGTGACTCACTACCCGTGCACAGGGGCCGGGCTCCCCGCCCGTTGCCCGGACGCCCGGTTTCCGCCCGGATTCAGGAGAGTACGGATCGCGCCCTCGCCGGTCAATCCGATTATCGGCCGGGGCCGCCTGGAGGGATAGCTGGCGACCGGCGGGGCCGGCGGGGCGGCTGGTTACCAGATCGGCGAGTGCCGGTCCTTCCACGGCCGCGCGGCCTCGACCTGGGCGGACAGTGAGATCAGCGTGGCCTCGTCGCCGACCCGGCCGGCCAGCATGACGCCGATCGGCAGCCCTTCGGCGTTCCAGTACAGCGGGAGGTTGACGGCGGGCTGCCCCGAGACGTTGTACAGCGCCGTCCACGGCGTGAACCGCTTCTGCCGCTCGAAGTTCTCGGCGGGCTCCACCTCGTCGAAGTAACCGACGGGAACCGGCGGCGAGGCCAGGGTCGGGGTCAGGACGGCGTCGTAGTCATTGAGGGCCGACAGCCCGGGCCGCATGACGGCCTGCAGGTACGCCTGGGCGAGCAGCAGGTCCGCGGCCCTGAGCTCCAGGCCCTTGCCGCGCAGGTAGCTGGTCAGCGGCAGCAGCTCGCCCTCCTGCTCGGGGGCGATCGGAGCCAGGGTGGCCATGGCGTACCACAGCGTCACGAAGGCCGGCACCACGTCCGCGCCGAAGGGCAGGTCGATGTCCTGCACGTCATGCCCGAGCGACTCCAGCAGCGCGCTGGCGTCCGCATAGGCCGCCACGCAGTCGGGATGGACCTGGACGCCGTCGACGGCGGCGGTCAGGGACCGCGCGATCCGCAGCCGGCCGGGCTCGCGGCTCGCGTAGCCCAGGAAGGTCTCGCCGGCGGGCAGCGGCGGCTGACTGTACATGTCACCGGGATGACTGCACGTCATCGCGTCGAGCAGCAGGGCCGCGTCGGCCACCGTGCGGGCCAGCGGGCCATCGGTGCCCAGGCCGGCGAGGTCTGGCATCAGCGGGCCGCCGGAAATCCGGCCCCGGCTCGGCTTGATCCCGAACAGCCCGCACACGCTGGCCGGGATCCGGATCGAGCCACCGCCGTCGCTGCCCTGAGCCGCGGGGGCAAGCCCGGCGGCCACCGCGGCGCCGGCGCCGCCGCTCGATCCGCCGGCCGAGCGGCTCAGGTCCCACGGCGTGCGGGCCGGCGGCCCGATCTTGGTCTCCGTGTAGCACGGCAGGCCGAACTCCGGCGTGGCGGTCTTCCCGGTGATCACGATCCCGGCTGATCGCAGCGCGCTGACCACGTAGTCGTCTTCGGTCGCAACGTTGTCGGCGAACACGGTGCTGCCCAGGGTCATGCGCACCCCGGCGACCATGTTCAGGTCCTTGATCGGGATCGGTATCCCGGTGAGCGGCGGCAGGGCCGTGCCGGCCGAGCCGTCCTGGCGGCTAGCCACGACGGCCTTCTCGGCCGTGGCCGCCTGCTCGCGGGCCAGCTCGTGGGTCACCGTGTAGAACGCGCCGACCTGCTCGTTCAGGCGATCGGTGCGGTCGAGGTAATGATCGGTGATCTCCACCGGGGAAAGCTGGCCGGCTCGGATCGCCGCAGCCAGCTCCGTCACCGTGAGGTCATGAATGTCAGTCACGCACCGAACAGTAGAACGCCAGGGCCGATGCGGTCTATCCCCGGCGACAACCGGCGGGGCATCGACGTGGCCAGCCCTGGCATGGCTGGTAATTACTCAGTTACTCTTAGAGATGTGGACCGCGACACCGGAGCCGAACCGCAGCCGACTCCCGAGGCGGCGGCGGCCGACGAAGCTGAGGCTCGCCAGCAGCGCCTCTCGGCGTCGGCACGTTCCGTCAGGGAAAGCCTGACGGCTGATCCTCGGCTGTCCGTCTGGATCCGCCGGGCCGTCATGGCCCTGGCCGCCGGCATCGCCGTGACCATCTGGCAGAACTGGCGCTGGGGCGTCACGGCCGCCGCCGCCGTGGCGATCATCGACACGATCTACCAGTCAAAGGCGATGTCGCCGATTCCGGCGGATGTGCTCGCCACCTCGGCGCAGCGGCGCACCCGGCGCCGGATGCTGACGCTGCGGGCCGCGGGGTACGTGGCCCTGCACGGCCGCGCTATCCCGGGCAGCGACCAGGTCATCGACCACCTCGTCATCGGGCCGGCCGGCGTATTCGCCGTCGACTCCGAACGCTGGGACCGCCGCCTTCCCGTCCGCACGACCGGCGCCACCTCCACCGGGGTGCTCTACCATGGGCCGTTCAGCCAGTCGAAGCGACTGGCGCACGCGCGCTGGGAGGCCGCTCAGGCTGGCCGCCTGATCGGCGCCGAGCTCCGGCAGACGCTCAACGTCAGCCCGGCCATGGTCATCTACGGCCCCACTATTCCGTGGGGCGTCGCGACGCTGCGCGGCGTGGAGGTCTTCAGCGGAAAGCGGGTGCGCAAGTTCTTCCGGAGCCAGAACCGTGCCACCCGCGGCCGGCACCTGGATGAGCACGAGATCGCCATGATCTACGAGGCCGCCGAGCGAGTCCTGCCGGCCGCCGGGTAACGCCGGCCCAGCAGCGCGGCCCAGCAGGCGCCGGGGCGCCGATATCCCGCCCGCCGCGCGGCTGAGTCTGCCTGCCGGGCTAGCCTGTGACTCCATAACTCGGTCGAAGGGCAGGCTGTGGCTGCACTCAGGGACTGGGTAGCGGGCGCGCGGCCGCGCACGCTGCCCGCCGCGGTCGTCCCGGTCGTGGTGGGATCCGGCGTCGCGGCCGGCTATGACCGGTTCTCCGCGTGGCGCGCGGCGCTGGCCCTGATCGTGGCCCTCGCCCTGCAGGTCGGCGTCAACTACGCCAACGACTACAGCGACGGGATCCGCGGCACCGACGAGGTCCGGGTCGGCCCGGTCCGGCTCGTCGCCTCCGGCCTCGCCCGACCCCGCCAGGTCCTGGCCGCCGCGCTGGCGTGCTTCGCCGTCGCGGGCGTGACGGGCCTGGTGCTGGCCGCCGTTACCTCCTGGTGGCTGCTGCTGGTCGGCGCGGCGGCCCTGGCGGCGGCCTGGTTCTATACCGGGGGCAGGCGGCCGTATGGCTACCGGGGACTCGGCGAGGTCTCCGTCTTCGTGTTCTTCGGACTGGTCGCGGTGGCCGGGACCGCGTACGTCCAGATCCGGACGCTGGACTGGCTGGCCGTGGCCGCGGCGGCACCGGTCGGCCTGCTGGCCTGCGCCCTGCTGGTCATCAACAACCTGCGAGACATCCCCACAGATCGCCAGACGGGCAAGCGAACGCTCGCGGTGGTACTCGGCGATCAGCGGACCCGGGCGCTGTACATCGGCTGCATGCTCATCCCGTTCTGCGTCGCCGCGGCCCTGGCGCCCGTCGCGCCGCTGTGCCTGGTGGCCCTGGCGGCCGTGCCGCTGGCGATCGCCCCGGTGCGGCAGGTGCGCCAGGGCGTGACCGGCCGCGGCCTGATCTCCGCGCTGGGCCAGACCGGCCGCCTCCAGCTCGCGTTCGGCGCCCTCCTCACCCTGGGCCTAGCCATCCGCCCCTGATTCCCGGCTCGGCGCAGGTCACGGCGGTCGGCTGTGCGCAGCTAGCCCGCGGGTTAAGACCCGGTGCCGTCGGCCACGCCAGGGCCGGGAGCGGTGCCCTTCAGCACCTCCGGGACGGGATCAGCACCAGCCAGTACCTCCGGAACCGGGCTGGCGACATCGAGCAGCTCAGGGACCGCGCTGGCGCCGTTAGCCACCGCCGGGACTGGATCGGCGCCATTGCGGGCGGCAGGCACCAGGGGCGCCGCCGGCGCCGGCGCGGCGCCGCTGTCGCCAGCGCCAAAGGCGCCACCCAGGGCCTTCAGCGCACTCGTCAGCTCGCTCGGGATCATCCAGACCGTATTGCCGGAGCCCTGCGCGAGCTGTGGCAGCGTCTGCAGGTACTGGTAGGCCAGCAGCTTGGGGTCCGGGTCACCGTCGTGAATCGCCCGGAACACCGTGGCGATGGCCTCGGCCTGGCCCTGCGCTCGCAGGATCGCGCTCTGCTTGTCGCCCTCGGCCCGCAGGACGGTGCCCTGCTTATCCCCGTCCGCGGTCAGGATCTGCGACTGGCGGATGCCCTCCGCGTTCAGGACTGCGGCGCGCTTCTCGCGCTCGGCCCGCATCTGCTTCTCCATCGCCTCCTTGACGCTCATCGGTGGGTCGATCGCCTTGATCTCCACCCGGGTCACCCGGATCCCCCACTTGCCGGAGGCGTCGTCGAGCACGCCGCGCAGCATCGTGTTGATCTGGTCCCGCGACGTCAGGCTCTGCTCCAGGTCCATGCTGCCGATCACGCTGCGCAGCATCGTCGCCGTAAGCTGCTCGATCGCCTGGATGTAGTCGACGATCTCGTAGTCGGCGGCCCGCGGGTCGGTCACCTGGAAGAACAGCACGGTGTCGATTTTCACGACCAGGTTGTCCTCGGTGATGACCGGCTGGCCGAGGAAGGAGACCACCTGCTCCCGCAGGTCGATCAGCGGCTTGACCCGGTCGACCAGCGGGATGATGAAGTTCATCCCCGGCTCCAGCGTCTTGCGGTACCTGCCCAGCCGCTCGACGTTCCTGGCCTTGGCCTGCGGCACGATCCGGGCCGTGCGCGTGGCGACCAGCAAGACCAGCAGCACGATTACGGCCCCGACTATCCCGAACGCGTCCATTTCGGTTACTCCCTCGGGTACACGAGCGCCGTCGCGCCCTCGATATGCAGTACGTCCACCCTGGTCCCGGCCGGGATGACGAGGGTCTCGTCGTAGGGCCGCGCCGACCACAGGTCGGCGCCGATCCGGACCCGGCCGCCGTCGGCGCTGACCTCCTCGACCACGCTCGCCGTCCGCCCGACGAGCGCGGCAGCGCCGGTCCGCAGCAGGGGCGGCTGCCGGATGTGGCGCATCGCGAGCGGCCGGGCAACGCCCAGGCCCACGGCCGAGGCCACGACAAAGGCGCCGAACTGGACGGCCAGGTTCCCGCCGGCGGCGCCCGCCACGGCAGCCACCAGCGCGCCGACGGCAACAAGGCCGAACGCGAGCGTCACGGTGACGATCTCGACCGTGCCCAGCACCGCGGCGATGATCAGCCAGATAACCCAGGTGTGCACCGTAGCGCTCCGCATACAAAACGTCATTCAGCTATGACTTGACAGTAACCCCGCCGTCGTCTTTTTGGGCAGTCCGGCGCGGGCCATCCTGTCCGGCGTGCCGCCCCGCCGCGAGTGCTTCCCACCACGAGGCGAAACGAGCACCATGGACTCACTGACAGCACGGAGGATTCGTCATGCCCGCAGTAACTGAGCCGTCCTACAGCCACGGCGTCTGCGCCACGGCCCTGATCGGCGAGACCATAGGTGCCAACCTGCGCGAGGTCGCCGCGGCCTTCGGCGACAGCGAGGCGCTGGTGGACGTGCCCAGCGGCCGGCGCTGGACCTACGGCCAGCTGGACACCGATACCGACGCGATAGCCCTCGGGCTGGCGGCGGCCGGCATCGACAAGGGTGACCGGGTCGGGATCTGGGCGCCGAACTGCCCAGAGTGGGCGCTGCTGCAGTACGCGACCGCCAAGATCGGGGCCATCCTGGTCAACATCAACCCGGCCTACCGCAGCCATGAGCTCGGATACGTGCTGGCGCAGTCCGGCGTTCGCCTGCTGGTCAGCGCCGAGAGCTTCAAGACCAGCGACTACCGGGCCATGATTAACGAGGTCGCCGCCGGAATCGGCGGGCTGGAACGGGTCATCTACCTGGGCACGGCCGACTGGGACGACCTGGTCGCGACGGGTGAGGTCGCGCTGGCCAGCTCGTCGGCTGAGCTGACGCGGCGGGCCGCCCGGCTGGCCTTCGACGACCCGATCAACATCCAGTACACCAGCGGCACGACGGGGTTCCCCAAGGGCGCGACCCTGTCGCATCACAACATCCTGAACAACGGGTTTTTCGTGGGCGAGGGCTGCCGGTATACCCCGGCGGACCGGGTCTGCGTCCCGGTTCCGTTCTATCACTGCTTTGGGATGGTGATGGGAAACCTGGGGTGCACGACGCATGGGGCCTGCATCGTGATTCCGGCCCCCGGTTTCGACCCGGCCGCCACGCTGCGTGCCGTCCAGGCCGAGCACTGCACGTCGCTGTACGGGGTGCCCACGATGTTCATCGCCGAGCTCGCGCTGCCCGACTTCGCGCAGTACGACCTGCGCACGCTCCGGACCGGCATCATGGCCGGCTCGCCGTGCCCGGTCGAGGTCATGAAGCGCGTGGTCAGCGAGATGCATATGACCGAGGTCACCATCTGCTACGGGATGACCGAGACGTCCCCGGTCTCCACCCAGACCACGGCCGACGACGACATGGAGCGTCGGGTGTCCACGGTCGGCCGGGTGGGCCCGCACCTCGAGGTCAAGGTGGTGGATCCCGAGTCCGGCCTGGTGCTGCCGCGCGGCAGCCACGGCGAGCTGTGCACGCGGGGCTACTCGGTGATGCTGGGCTACTGGGACGAGCCGGAAAAGACCGCCGAGGCGATCGACGCCGCGCGCTGGATGCATACCGGGGACCTGGCGGTCATGGACGAGGCCGGTTATCTCAACATCGTGGGACGGATCAAGGACCTGGTCATCCGCGGCGGCGAGAACGTCTACCCGCGCGAGGTGGAGGAGTTTCTCTACGGGCACCCGGAGATCGAGGACGTGCAGGTCGTCGGCGTGCCGGACGTAAAGTACGGTGAGGAGCTGTGCGCCTGGGTCAGGGTGCGGGCCAGCAGCGAGCTGACCGCCGAGCAAGTCCGGGAGTTCTGCTCCGGCAAGATCGCGCACTACAAGGTGCCGCGGTACGTACGGTTCACTGACGAGTTCCCGATGACGGTGACGGGCAAAGTGCAGAAGTTCAAGATGCGCGAGGTCTCGGTCGCCGAGCTCGGCCTGGCGGCCGCGGACCGCCAGGAGACCGCCTGATCCCGGCCACCGGGGGCAGATTGGTAGCGCCGCGGATAGCACCCCGGCGCTGCCGGACATGTCATAGTTGCCTTGACGACCTCGAACGTCATGGGCGTGCGGTTGTCTTGAGCTGTTTCAGCAGCAGATGCCGGGTGACGGCGTTCGGGCCCGGCCGGGGAGGACGCAGCGCGTGTTTGGACATAAGTGGGAGCCCGCCCGAGGGACCATCGTGGAGTCCCGGATCGAGCAGGCGACCGTCGCCGGGGAGTCGGGCCGCCGCCAGGTGCGGGTGTACGTCGTCGACGTCCGCGAGGCGCGCGGCGAGGCGCTGCGCGCGACGGTCCAGTCGCCGTATGGCGTGAGCACGGAGTTGTCCCCTGGCGTCACGGTCAAGCTCGAGGTCAATGCCAAGACCGGCGAGGTCCGCTTCGACCCAAGCGGGCCGGCCCCCACCGCGCACGCCGCGTCCGTCCGCGACGCCGTGCACCTGGCCAGGGCACTGCCGGGCGGATCGGTCGGCTTCAGCTCGCCGGACGCGCCGAGTACCTTCGACCCGGCGACCTCAGCACCCCCGGTGACCCCGGCCGCGACCTTCAGCTCGCCGGCCGATGCCTTCGGAACACCGACCAGTTCGGTGGGGCCGCCCGGCGGTTCCGTCAGCTTCTCCAGCCCGGCCGTCGCCCCGGCCTCGTTCGAGCCCGTTACCCCGGCCAGTACATTCGGCTCGCCCGCGGGCGGATCGTTCAGCGCGGGCGGCTCGTTCAGCACCTTCGGTCAGGACAGCAAGTCCGACCGGATCGCCAGGCTCGAGGACCAGCGAGACCGCGGGCAGCTGACCCAGCAGCAGTTCGAGGCGCAGCGCCAGCAGATCCTGGACGAGACCTGACCGGCACGGCGCAGCTGTCCCGCGATGCCGTCGAGATGGTCGCGGCTCGCATCCGCCAGCACGTCCGCCGGACGCCGGTCGTCACCGTGGACCTGGCCGATTTCGGCCTGGCCGCGGGCCCGCTGACGCTCAAGCTGGAGCAGCTGCAGCACTCGGGCTCGTTCAAGGTGCGCGGGGCATTCGCCAACCTGGTGCTGCGCGACATACCGCCGGCGGGGGTCGTCGCCGCGTCCGGCGGCAACCACGGCGCCGCGGTCGCCTACGCAGCGGGCGTTCTGGGCGTCCCGGCCCGGATCTTCGTGCCCGAGGTATCCTCGCCCGCCAAGGTCAGCCGGATCCGGGGGTACGGCGCGGACCTGGTGATCGAGGGCGCCACGTATTCGGACGCGTTCGCGGTCAGCCAGGACTGGGCGGCCGCTAGCGGAGCCCTGCCGATCCACGCCTACGACCAGGCTGAGACCGTGCTGGGCGCCGGCACGGCCGGGCTGGAGCTGATGGAGCAGGCCCCGCTGGCCGGGACGGTCCTGACCGCGGTCGGGGGCGGCGGCCTGCTGGCCGGCACGGCCACGGCCAGCGCCGGCCGGCTCCGGGTCATCGGTGCCGAGCCCGAGGGTGCGCCCACCATGACCCGCGCGCTGGCGGCCGGCCGCCCGACCGACGCGCTGACGGGCAGCGTCGCGGTGGACTCGCTAGCCCCGCGCCAGGTGGGCGAGCTGACCTACGCCGTGGCCGCGAGCAGCGTGCACGCGGTCGTCCTGGTCAGCGACGAGTCCATCCTGGCCGCCCAGCAGCTGCTCTGGGAGCGGCTGCGGGTGGTCGCCGAGCCGGGCGGTGCCGCAGCGCTGGCTGCCGTGCTGTCCGGCCGCTACGCCCCCGCGCCCGGCGAGCACGTCGCGGTGATCGTGAGCGGCGCGAACACCACGGCGGTCGATTTCGGCCGTTAGCCGGGAGGCCGACGCCGAGGCCCCGGGAATTCCCAGCCCACTCGCGGGGGTGAGCGCTTCGAGGTTGCGGCTGCCGGCCGAAATGCGTTTGCGGCCGATCGGCCGATGCGGTGACACCTCCGCGGCCAGAAACTGGCACGATGGGCCAGTCATGACTCTTATCGATCGGGCTGAAGCATCCGATACC
>Ga0066790_10000007_pt1 | contig 44506 bp, 39 predicted proteins | sample OrgsoiDNA2013050_FD_70963 | JGI IMG/M metagenome (GOLD analysis project Ga0066790, IMG submission 70963) | Permafrost soil microbial communities from the Arctic, to analyse light accelerated degradation of dissolved organic matter (DOM) -... | ecosystem: Environmental > Terrestrial > Soil >...
CGTTCAGCGAAATTGGTCACATCGGCCGGCTACGGCGCGGCCGTTCCTATGTCGCTAAATTCACTCTTGGCCATGACGGTCACGGTGGGCACGGGAGTGCTCGCGGCCGGGCGGGGACTGCCGGTGCGGGTGGTGGCCCACACAGCGGTCAGGGCGGCCGCGATGGCCAGCACGCCCAGGGCGCCGACCCGGCCCAGCGGGCCGTTCAGCGCCGTGATCAGGTAGGGAGCGCCGAATCCGACGTAGCTGAGCGCGTAGTAACAGGCGACGACGGCGCCGTGCTCGTCCGGGTCCGCGAGGCGCTCGCACTCGCGCAGCCCGGAGACCAGGCAGAGCCCGTAGGCCAGCCCGAACGCGACGGCGCAGCCGAGCGCGCTGGCCCGGCTAGCGGAGGTCACCGCGATCGCGGTCGCCGTTGCGGCCACGACCGCGAAACCGAGCCCGACGACGTACCCGGCGAGGCTGTGGCGGGCCTCGAGCCACCGGGCCAGTGGCTGGACCGCGATGCCGCTGGCCACGGTCAGCGACGTGACCAGGCCGGCGAAGCCGATGGACACGCTGCCCGGCCCACTGGCCTCCTGCGGCACCACGACGAAGGCCAGCGCGAGCGAGCCGAACACCCAGGGCCCGGCGGGCGCGACCGCCAGCCAGAACCGGCCGGAGCGGACGGCCCGGGGCGGCAAGTACGCGGGCCACCGCCGGCCGCTGGCCCGCGTACTGGCCCGCGTATTTGTCCCCGCGGCCGGGGCCAGGGACCGGGACCGGAGGCTGGTCACGGTCTCCGGGGCCAGCCAGATGACGACGATGGCGGCCAGCCCGATCAGCACGTGCGGCAGGTACGGGAGCACCAGCGGGTCCGGCGCCCACTGAGCCAGCGCGGACGCCACCGCCGGTCCGGACCCGAAGCCGGCCGAGAGCGCGACCGCCGCGCGGCGGGCGCTGACCGCGGGATCGGGAGACAGTTCCTGCACCCAGGCGGTCGCCGACCCGAACACGACCCCCGAGCACAGGCCCGACAGCGCGCGCCCGGCCGCGAGCAGCGCCAGCGAGTGCCCGCCGGTGATGAGCAGCGCCGTAGCCAGCGGGGAGACCACCACGAACGGGATCACCGCAGGACGACGGCCGATGCGGTCCGACACCGGGCCGCCGACGAGCAGGCCCGGGATGAGGGTCGCGGCGTAGATGGCGAAGAGCGCGGCCTCGACACCCGCACTCAGCCGGAGCTCATGCCGGTAGCCGACCAGCAGCGGGGAGAACTGGTTGGCTCCCCAGCCGACCGCGAACATCGCGAACGCCACCCGCCGCCAGCTGCCGGCGGCGTGCGTTTCCGCTGCCCCCCCCCGGGTGCACATGCGCCTACCTAACCAGACATGACCTGGCCTGTTCGGCCAAATGAGGGACTCCGGCCATAACGGTACGGATGCGGCCGGATCGCTACGGCGCGGCGCCCGTCGGCGTCCCCGCCGGGGCGGTTGCGGGATTACGGTCGGCGCCGGGGACGTCGCGGTAGCTGTCGGCGTGGGCGCCTGAGCGAGGGTTTACCGGTGCCGGGTGCCGACGACCACCGTGGCGTTCAGGTCCTCGCTGATCGTCACGCGCGTACCCAGCCCGCCCGCGGCGAAGGCCTCCCTGGCCGCCTGCGCCTGGCGCTCGCTGACCTCGCTGAGGAGGCTGCCGCCCGGCGCCAGCCACCGCGGGGCGCCGGCGGCCACCCGGCGCAGCACGTCGAGCCCGTCGCTCCCCCCGTCGAGGGCCACCCGCGCCTCGTGCAGCCGGGCCTCCGCCGGCAGCAGCGCGATCTCCCGGGTCGGGATATAGGGGACGTTCGCCGTCAGGACACCGACGCGGCCCTGCAGCCCGGACGGGAGCGGCTCGAACAGATCCCCCTCGTACACCTGGCCGCCCGCGGCGGCCACGTTGCGCCGGGCACACCGCACCGCGGCGGGATCCACATCGGCGGCGTGCAACTCGGCCGAGCCCAGGGCCGCGGCCACCGCGGCGCCCACCGCGCCCGAACCGCAGCACAGGTCGAGGACAACGACCGGCTCACCGGGCCGGGCCGCCTGCCAGCCGAGCGTGATCGCGGTGCGGGCGAGGAATTCGGTGCGCCGGCGGGGCACGAAGACCCCCCGGTCCAGGGAAATCCGCACGCCGCAGAACTCGGCCCAGCCGAGGACCTGTTCGATGGGCAGGCCGGCGACGCGCTGCTCCACCATCGCGGTGAGATCGGCCGGGGTCTGCGCCGAGGTGACGAGCAACTGGGCCTCGTCCTCGGCGAACACGCAGCCCGCGGCGCGGAGGGCGCCGACGATCGTCGGAAGATCGGCGGGAGAAAACGATGTGGTCAAGGGAGCCTTCCGGGGCGCGCTGAGGGGAGCAGTCAGAATATCCTGCGCCGCCGGCGACGACCGCACGGCGAGACCGTCTGCCGCGGCCAGCGGGGCAACTTGGCGCCGGACTCCCGGGTAAGTTGAGCAGCATGGATGAGAACCGGGCACGGCGGGTCGCCGACGCTCTCCGGGATCGCGGCATCGACGCGCGCCTGGAAAAGGGCGGCGTCGGCATCTACGGAGTAGGCATCGCCCTCAGCGGCGGCCGCGAGGCGATCTGGGGCAACGAGGGCACCGCATCGCTGGAGGCCGAGGTGATGCTCGACGGGGACCTGGTCGGCTTCGTGCCGGAGATCCCCGGATCCGGGGATCTCACTGACGAGCAGGTCGTGGATGCGATCGCGCGGGCCGATTACACCGAGCCCGAGGGCCACGAGCGCGCGACCGCACCGCCGGACGGGCCGCCGTTGCGGCGCGAGGGCGGCCTGTTCCGCCGGTTCCGCGACGGCTTCCGCTACGACTCCGAGGCCTGACCGAGCCTGCGCCACGCCCCCAGATTTCACGCCCTCTTCTCCGGAAACGGTGAAAAGTACTTTGAAATTATCTGAAATCTCCCTGAAACTTACCTAGTGAATCGCCGCGCGTTGCTAGCCGGAATAGGACTGCTCACCGTCGGGGGTGCCGCGGGGACCGCAGCGGGGCCGGCCGCCGAATCGGCCATCGTCCCCGAGAGCCCGACCGCACGGACGGTGAGCCCGTCCGGGCCGGCCGCATACCAGGCGACGGTGACGTTCCGGACCGCACCGCCGGGCCGCCTCATCGCCCTCACCTTCGATGACGGCCCGACTAAGGAATGGACGCCGCAGGTACTGAAGATGCTACGGCGGCACCGCGCGAAGACCACGTTCTTCCTGGTCGGCGAGAGGGTACAGGCCAATCCCGGCGCGGTGTCCCGGGCCACAGACGCGGGTCACGAAGTGGCGAACCACACCTGGGCGCACAGCGATCTGACCCGCTACGACGAGGCCTTCGACCGGGCTAGCCTGGAACGCACCCACGAGCTTCTGACCAAGCTCAGCGGCCGCGCGCCCACGTTGTGCCGGCCACCGTACGGCCGGATCGACAGCATCGGGCTGGCCGTGTGCGCCAGCCTGCGCTACGAGGTCATGCTCTGGTCGAACTGGGTCAACGGCGGCAGCCCGAAGTTCGACGTGGACGAGACACTGCGGCGGGCCTCCCCCGGCAGCATCGTGCTGGCCCACGACGGCGGCCCTCAGCCCAGCGCCACCCTCATGCACGAACTCGATCGTCTGATCGGGTCCATGACCGATTCGGGCTACACCTTCGTGACCGTGAGCGAACTGCTCGCCGCCTCGCGATAAGTTTGCGCCGCCCAGGTGGTCACGCCCGTGTGAGCCGGGGGCCGGCCAGAACCACCCCCTGCCGGCGGGCCGTAATGCGGGTAAGTTCAGCATCGACAAACCTCCGGAGCAACAGGAGTGCGACGTGAGCGCGGACACGGGGCCCAGGGTTTACGCTCTGCTGACCGACGGCACGACGATCGAGATCCGCACCGCCCGGGCTGACGACTTCGACGCAGTGCGGGAGATGCACGAGAATCTGTCCCCGGACAGCCTCTACCTGCGCTTCTTCAGCATGAGCCCCCGTGCGGCCGAACGCGAGGCGCGCCGGCTCTGCCGTCCGCCCGCACCGGACCACGCGGCGCTGCTCGCCCTGATGGACGGCGAGCTGATCGGCTGCGGCAGTTACGAATGTGACGATCCCGGGCCCGGGCCCGGGCCCAGGTCCTTGTCCTTGGCCTTGGCCGGGTCAGCCGAGGTCGCCTTTACGGTCGCCGATGGCATGCACAACCGCGGGATCGGAATGCTCCTGCTGGAGCATTTGATCTCACTGGCGCGGACTCGCGGCCTGCACGCCTTTACCGCGGAGACGCTGAGCGAGAACGCGCTCATGCTGAAGGTGTTCGCCGACGCCGGGCTACAGGCGCATCGTGCCCTGGCCGACGGCGTCTACGACCTCACCTTCCCGCTGCCCTCCGGCGAGGAAGACGTCGCCCTCGGCACCTACCGTGAAGCGGTGGCCGAGCGGGAGCGCTCAGCCGGGGTAGCGAGCCTGCGGCACGTGCTGACCCCCGCCTCGATCGCGGTCATCGGCGTGAGCCGGCGCCCCCGGTCGGTCGGGCGGGCCATCCTGCGGAACATTCTCGGCGGTGGCTTTCCCGGACCGGTCTACGCGGTCAATCCGGCCGCGACCGAACTGGACGGTGCCCGCTGCGTGCCGTCCGCGGCGGCCCTGCCGGACGGCGTCGACCTGGCCATCGTGGCCGTGCCAGCCGGGGCCGTGGCCGGTATCGCCGAAGAATGCGGTCAACGGGGGGTCAAGGCGCTGGTCGTGGTGGCGGCCGGTCTCAGCGTTGCCGCCCGCGCGGAGCTACGGGGCATCTGCCGACGTCACGGCATGCGCATGGTCGGGCCGGCCAGCTTCGGGGTGGCCGATACCAGCATCGGCCTGGACGCGACGTATTCAGCCCACCGCCCGAAGCCGGGCCACGCTGGCCTGGCGCTGCAGTCGACCGGTGGCGTCGGCTTCGTGCTGGTTGAGCACCTGTCCCGGATCGGCGTGGGGATCTCATCCCTGGTCTCACTGGGGGACGAAGACGACGTATCCGGTGAGGACATGCTGCTGTGGTGGGGGTCCGACCCGGCGACCAAGCTGGCCGTGCTGTATCTGGAATCAATCGGGAACCCGCCCAAGTTCGCCCGCGCCGCGCGCCGCGTCGCGCGCGCCATGCCGGTGCTCACCGTGAACGTGGGCCGGTCCACCATAGGGAAACGCCTGGCCGGGGCTCGCGCCGCCGCGGCCACCCCGCTGCTCACCCGGCAGGCCCTGTTCGAGCAGGCCGGGGTGATCGCTACCGCGAACCTCGGCGAACTGCTCGACACCGCGGTCCTGCTCGCCTCTCAGCCGGTACCCGCGGGAGGACGGGTCGCGGTGGTGTCCAATACCCGTGGCGCCGCGGTGCTGGCCGCCGACGCGTGCGGTGACGCGGGCCTGGAGGTCGCCACGCTCTCCCTGGACACCCGGCAGATGCTGCGGGCCATCCTCCCTCCCGAGGCCACCGTGGCCGGGCCGGTCGACACCACTCTGCTCGTCTCGCCGGGCCGCTTCCGTCAGTGCCTGGAGCTGACCGGAGCCGACCCGGGGGTCGACGTGGTGCTGGCGCTGACCGCCACCGCCGCAGGCTCCGACCTGGTTCCCGAGGTAGCCGCCGCCCGGCTGCCGGTGCCGATCGCCGCGGCCGTGCTGGACCAGGTCGAGGTGGTCCGGCTGCTGCACGGCCCGGGCGAGGGCTCCCCCGACGTCCCGGCCTACGCGTATGCGGAGTCAGCCACCCGCGCCCTTGGCCATGCCGCGCGCTACGGCGCCTGGCGGGCGGTCCCGCCGGGCACCATTCCCGACCTGGATGGCCTGCGGCAGGACGATGCCCGGGAACTGGTCGCCCGGTTCCTCGAGGACCGGCCGGCCGGCGGCTGGCTGCCACTGGCGGAGCGCGAGGAACTGCTCGGCTGCTACGGCATACCGCTGACGGCAAGTACCGCCGTGACCACCGAGGACGCCGCGACCACCGCGGCCGCGGGGTTCGGTGGCCCGGTCGCGCTCCGGGCCGAAGTCCCCGGGCCGGTGCGTAAGCGCGTGACCGGCGCCGTACTGACCGACCTGCACGGTCCGGATGAGGTCCGCAAGGGGTTCCGTTCGCTGCAGGAGGCCTTCGGCCGCGGGATGGCGGGTGTCATCGTCCAGCCGATGGTCACCGGCGGCGTCGAAGTGATGATCAGCGTGCTGCAGGAACGGGTCGTCGGCCCCCTGGTGCTGTTCGGGCACGGCGGCGCGGCCGACGACGTACTGGCTGACCGCGCGGCGCGGCTCGCGCCGCTGACCGACACCGACGCCAGCGAGCTCATCCGCTCGATCCGGGCCGCGCCCCTGCTACTCGGGCGCCCCGGGACGCACGGCACCCCCACGGCCGACCTGGCCGCGCTGCAGGATCTCTTGCTGCGCGTCTCCCGGATGGCCGACGACCTGCCCCAGATCGCCGAACTGGAGCTGAGCCCGGTGGTCGCCCGTCCCGACGGTGTCCAGGCTGTCGATGCGCGGATCCGCGTACGCGCCGCCGAGTCCGCCGACGCGCACCTCCGCCGCCTGCCCTGACCGGGCTTGCCCGGCGATCGGGAGCCACGCGCCGGTCCTTGGCCGGGAGCCGCACGCCGGTCCTTGGCCGGCGGCGGCCTCAAGCGGGCCGCATCGTGCCTTCCTGCAGGTAGCGCACATGCCAGGACAAAGCCTCGTCCAGCAGGTGCGGGGTGTGCTTTCCGGGCGCGGTGGCGGTGGCGCGGTCCAGGTAGTCCTGCAGAGCGGGCCGGTAGCCGGGGTGTGCGCACTGGTCGATGATCTTCTGGGCGCGCTGCCGTGGCGGCAAACCGCGGAGGTCGGCGACACCCTGCTCGGTGATGATGACGTGCACATCGTGCTCGGTATGGTCAACGTGGCTGACCATGGGCACGATGCACGAGATCGTCCCGTCCTTGACGGTCGACGGGGTGAGGAACATCGCGACGTAGGCGTTCCGGGCGAAGTCACCGGACCCGCCGATGCCGTTCAGCATGCTCGAACCCATGACGTGTGTGGAGTTGACGTTGCCGTAGATATCGGCCTCGACCATGCCGTTCATCGCCAGGCAGCCCAGTCGGCGTATCACCTCAGGGTGATTGCTGATCTCCTGGGGCCGGAGGATGATCTGGCCGCGATATCCCCCGATGTTGGCGCGCAGGTCAGCCAGGCCGTCCGCGCTGAGGGAGAAGGCCGTCGCGGAAGCCACCGTCATCGCGCCCGAGCGGAGCAGTCGCAGCATGCCGTCCTGGACGACCTCGGTGTAGGCGGTGAGCGGCGGGAACGACCCGCGGCCGAGCCCGGCGAGCACCGCGTTGGTGACGTTGCCGACCCCGGATTGAAGCGGCGGCAGCGTGGCGGGCAGTCGCCCGTGCCTGACCTCGTGGGTGAGGAAATCCACGACGTGCCCGGCGATCAGCGCCGACGCGCTGTCCATGGGCCGCGCCGGCGTGGCGTAATCCGGGGCGTTCGTCGGGACAACCGCCACGATCTTGTCCGGCGGGCAGCGCAGGTACGGTTCGCCGATCCGGTCGGAGGGCCGGAGGATCGGGATCGGCGTGCGGTCCGGAGGGAGCGCCGTGCCGTAGTAGATGTCGTGCATGCCCTCCAGTTCGGCGGGCTGCCAGGAGTTCACCTCGAGGATCACCCGGTCGGCCGCATCGAGCCACGTGGCGTTGTTGCCGACCGAAGACGACGGGATCAGCGCCCCGCCGGGGGTGATGCCGGCGATCTCGACGAGCGCGACGTCGAGATGGCCGAAGAAGCCCTCCCCCACCATCTGCGCGACGTGCGACAGGTGCACGTCCAGGTAGTCGAGCGACCCATCGTTGATCTTGGCGCGGGTCACCGGGTCGGACTGGTACGGCATGCGGAGATCGATCCCGTCGACCGCCGCCAGCGCGCCGTCCAGTTCCGGCGCGGTCGACGAGCCGGTCCAGACACTGACCGCGAAACGGTCCCCGCGCGCGGCCGCTTCGACGGCGCGGCGGACCAGCGCGGCCGGTACGGCCTTCGGATGACCGAACCCGGTGAACCCGCTCATCCCGACGTGGTGGCCCGGCGCGATGAACGCGGCGGCCTCGTCAGCCGGCATCACCTTGCCCGCCAGAGGGCTCCCGGAGCCGCCGGTTAGGTGGCCCGGGACGTAACCCCCGGGCCGGCCTGCGGCGCGGACTGCGCCGGACTGCCCGCGGACGTCTGGCCGATCTGTCATGTCACCCTCCCGCCCGTGCTCCCACATCATGCCGGTCGGAGTGCTGTCCCGGGCAGGGACCTTCTCCCCTATCGGCGACCGGGAAAGTGATCTGAGCTGGTGTATCTGGCGAGAGGGAGGCACCGGGCATAGACCACGCCGCCCCACAATGAAGTGAAAGAGCGGTGATCGCTATGGACTCTGTTTCCTACTCAGCGCTGACGCCCCTGTCGTTCCTGGAACGGTCCGCTCGGGTGTGGCCGGAGAAGACCGCCGTGATCTACGGCCGCCGGCGCCTCACCTACTCCGAGCTGACCGCCGAGGTCTCCCGGCTGGCCCGCGCGCTGCGAGCCGCCGGCATCGAACCCGGTGATCGAGTCGCTTACCTGATGCCCAACCTGCCGGAGATGCTCATTGCGCACTTCGCGGTGCCATTGGCCGGCGGGGTGCTGGTGGCGCTGAATACCCGGCTGACCGCCGCAGAGACGTCGTACATCCTGCGCCATTCGGGAGCGAAGCTCCTGGTCACGGACGCTGCGATGCTGCCTACGGCCGTGGCGGCCGCGGCGGACCTGGACGCGGTGGTCCGGCTGGTGGTGGCCGAAGATGCCGAGATCGAGCCCACGGGGACGGTGGGCGCCAATGCCGCAGGGCCTCCCGGCACCGATCTCGGCGCTGACCCCCGGCTGGTGAGCTATCCGGACTTTCTGGCCCGGGCCCTGGAGGACCCGCTTCCCTGGGCGGTCGCGGACGAGCTGACTCCGCTGTCAATTAACTACACATCCGGCACCACCGGCCTGCCGAAGGGCGTGATCTACACGCACCGCGGCGCCTACCTGAACTCGTTCGCCCAGATCGTGCACTCCCGGCACGACGAGAACAGCGTCTACCTGTGGACCTTGCCCATGTTCCATTGCAACGGCTGGTGCACGCCGTGGGCGCTGACCGCGATCGGCGGCACGCACGTGTGCCTGCGCGAGGTGCGCGGCGAAACGATCTGGGCACAACTGCGCGAGCACGGCGTGACCCACCTCAACGCCGCGCCGACGGTCGTGACCACCATCCTGAACGCGGACGAAGCCGGACCGCTGACCCGGCCGGTCCTGATCACCACGGCCGGCGCGCCGCCCAGTCCCACGACGATCGCGCACATGGAGCGCATGGGGTTCACAATCGTGCACGTCTACGGGCTGACCGAGACCTACGGGCCGATCTCCCTCGGCCAGTACCAGCCGGAATGGGCCGACCTGACCGCGGACCAGCGCGCCGTGCTCCAGGCCCGGCAGGGGGTCGGCATGATCCAGGCCGGGAACCTGCGGGTTGTGGATGCCTCGATGGCTGACGTTCCGGCCGACGGCAACACGATGGGCGAGATCGTCATGCGTGGCAACACCGTCATGACCGGTTACTACCTCGATCCAGAGGCCACCGCCGTGGCGTTCCGCGGCGGCTGGTTCCACAGCGGCGACCTCGGCGTGATGCACCCGGACGGATACATCGAACTACGCGACCGGGCGAAGGACATCGTCATCTCCGGCGGGGAGAACATCTCCACGATCGAGGTGGAACAAGCGCTCATGAGCCACCCCGACGTGCTCGAAACGGCGGTCGTGGGAGTGCCCGACGACAAATGGGGCGAGCGCCCGAAGGCGTTCGTCGTGCTGCGCCCCGGTTCCGGCACCACCCCGGACGATCTGATGGCCCACGTACGGACGAAGATCGCCCGCTACAAGGCACCCCGCGACATCGACATCACGGTGGATCTGCCGAAGACCCCGACGGGAAAGATCCAGAAGTTCCTGCTCCGCGACGCCGAATGGGCCGGTCACACGAACCGCGTCCACGGCTAAGGGGCCCGGCCCGGGAGCCCGGCCCGCTCAGGGTTTGGCCCGGGGGGCTTGGCCCGGCCCGGGGGCCCGGCCCGGCTCGGGGCCCGCCCCGCCCCGGGGGCCCGGGCCCCCCCTCGGGGTTCCGCCCGGGGCCCGTCCCGGCGTCGGGCGCAGCCGGCTTCGGTAACAATCTAAAGCCACCCGGGCAGCTATTCGGATTTTTCCTTTTTCGTCGGCAATTCGCGATGCGGTGATAGCCTGAAAGGACAACTTGAAATGAGATGAAAGCGATGCCTTTTAGGGCAAGTCCGTCACGAAGAATGTCCACCGCGACCCAATCAGAAATCGCTATTAACCGCGTGCTGGCCGACTGGGGAAGCGCCGATCAGCTCGCTCACGCCGATCCCGCCATGCGCTTCGCCTGCCCCTCCTGCGAAGCACTCAGCCATCAGCGATGCGTGGAGCGAGACCCCAAGCACTACGTCACGCCCCACGCTGCGCGTTCCGCGCTCGTGACCTGAGTCCCACCTACTGGTCCGCGATCCAGCTGCCGTGGAAGCCGAGGGGGATCCGGGCGGGCAGGTGGACCCGGGCGACGGGCTCGGCGGTGAAGTCCTGTGCCGCGAGGATGACGAGATCCGTGGCCCCACGGTCGGGGTTGTGCACAAACGCGACGACGTAGCCGTCGTCTTCGGCCGCATCGGCGGAGGCCGGGACGAACACAGCCTCGCCGGCGGTAGCGTCCCGGCCGAAGTCGTGCGCCTCCACGGTGCCGCGCCCAAGGTCATGCTTGAGCAGGGCGTTGGTGAACGCCTCGTCGGCGAAGTCCCCGGTGAGCGGGGAGATGACCCGGCCGACGGCACCGATCATCGCGCTGTAGCCGTAGCGGTGCGGCCGCGAGATGACCCGGTCGTCGACCCGCGGGAATTCCTGGCTGCGGCCGTTGATGGTCTGCTGCTTCACCCGGCCGGCGTCGGGGTCGATAGTCCAGCGGTCGAGGGTCGCCGGACCGTGCCCGTCCCAGAGGGTGGCCACGTCGAACGGTTCAGGGTACTGGCACAGATCGACCACGATCCGCGCGCCGTCGTCGTAGGCGTTGAGAGTATGGAATACCCAGCACGGGTCGATCTCCAGCCAGCGGACATCCGCCGAACTGCCATCCCGCGGGAGCAGGCCGACGCGGGCCTGATGCGCCGGATTCCACGTGTAGGGCAGCTCGCGGCCGGCGGAGACCGCGTCCATGCTGAACGTGACGGGCAGGTCGAAGAAGACCACGAATCTCTCGGTGAGCGCGAAATCGTGCATCATCGGCCCACCGGGGACGGGGATATCGGTGGTCCGGCTCACCCGGCCGGCGGCATCGACCACGACATGCTGGACGTGATCCCAGGCCCAGAAGTACGCGATGGCGTGCAGTTCGCCGGTCCGCTGGTCGAGCTTGGTGTGCGCGGCGAACCCCCCGGGCAGCGTGCCGCCAAAATCACACGGACCCCGGGTATCCAGCTCATCAGAGAGCTCATACGGCAGCGGCCCCGCCTCCACGGTGGCAAGGATGCGGCCGGCGTGCCTGATGATGTGCGTGTTCGCGGCGAAGTCCATCCCCTCGTGGACCGGGCCGCCCGGCCATTTCTCGCCGAGGGCCCCGGCAACGGCCTTGGAGCGCACCCAGCGGTTGCGGTACCACTCGGCCCGGCCGTCCCGCAGCCGCACGCCGTGCACCATGCCCGCGCCGAGGAACCAGTGGTAATTGGGGTCGTCCAGGCCGAACGGGTTGGGCCCGTTCCGCAGGTAACACCCATTGAGCTCGGCCGGCACGCGGCCGGTGACCGGCAAGTCGAAGGCCGTGACCTCCTTGGTTACCGGGGCGAACGGTCCTTGCAGGAACCGGTTGTCTGGGGGCATTGACCTATCCCTTCGGGTCAGCAGGCCGGGTCAGCAAACGCCGGGCCAGCAGGTCGGGCCAGGCATACCGGCCGACGGTGGCAGGAGCCGGCGGTGGCAGGAAACTGCCCACCAGGCCCACGGCGGCCAGCGATCGCCAGCACGCCGCGGGCCGTCTCCGTGCCCAGGGTAGGGCTCTCGATTGCACGGCCCATAACTACCCGGCCTTGGGGTTAGCATCCGTTCGATCTGCCTGGTTTAGCTCGAGCGGGGTGGGCCAGTTACCGTGGGCAGCGCTGATGGTGGATCCGGGTCGGTGTCCCGCTTGTCGGTGAGCGACTCGCACTGACCCGCCACTGGCCTACTCCTGTGTAGGGTTGTTGCGAACACAGCGACCAGCACTCTCGCGAAGCTCGCAGGAAGAAGCCGCCATGAGCTCAGAGTCCTCCTTCGACATCGTAAACAAGCCTGATCACCAGGAGATAGACAACGCTGTCAATCAGACGGCGCAGGAGATCTCCAAGCGATTTGATTTCAAGAATGTCGATGCTGCTATCAAGTGGTCCGGAGATGCCATCGAGATACAGGCGAACACGGACAAGCGCGCAGATGCGGTTCTCGATCTCTTCAAGGAGAAGCTAGTCAGGCGCCAGGTCTCACTGAAAAACATCGAAGCAGGCGAGCCAAGGCCGTCGGGCAAACTGTGCAAGATTACCGTTAGCGTGATCGCCGGCATTAGCCAGGAGAACGCTAAGAGGCTGTCAAAGCTCATCCGCGAGAAGGGGTCGAAGGGTGTTAAGTTGCAGGCCCAAGGCGACGAGTTGCGCGTTTCCAGTAAGAGCCGCGACGATCTGCAGGCGGTCCAAGCGCTGATCCGTGCCGGAGACTTTGACTTCGCCGTCCAGTTTGTCAACTATCGATGATGTGGCCGACTCGCCGCATAGAACACATGGGAACGCCGGAGGGGTTTCTCAGATCAGCTTGTCAACCCAGGTGGCAGGGGTAGCTGGCGTAAGGATCTCGATTTCCAGGTTATACCTGAAATCCGTGGGACCTTCGCGGCCGATCCAGTCAATCATGGTCTGAAGTCCACTACGCAGGTCAATCCGCGTCTCATAACCGAGTAGCCGCCGCGCCTTGTTTGAGCTGCAGATGGCCTTTTCCACCTCTAGGGGGCGACTCGGAACGAAGATCGGATCGAGATCAAAATTCAGGAGCTCGGCTATCGCCTCCGCAAGCCCTAGGATCGTTGTCGTCCCCTCATCTGGTCCGATGTTAATCGTCTCGCCGATGGCAACGTCAAGTGTTCCCATGCGTTCAAGGCAGAAAATCACGTCAGACACGAAGCTGAAGCAGCGACTTTGCGTACCATCTCCGTAGATGACGGGCTGAAGTCCGCGGAGCATCCGGTTAATCATAATTGAGGCGACGTTACGGTATGGGTCATTGTATCGCTGGCGCGGCCCGATAATGTTATGCGGGACGGCAATGCTATAGCTGCCGCCATGCGTATCGAAGATATTTCTCACAATGAGCTCTGAGGCTTGCTTAGCCAAGCCATAAGGGTTGACAGGGGCCGGGCTCATATCCTCGCGGAAGGGCGCTTCAAGCCTCCCGTATCTCGCCATCGAGGAGCAGTATACGAATCGCGCGACGCCTACTGCTGCGACTGCGGCTGCCACCTCAACTGTTGCCTGCGTTGTATTCTTGTATACATAGGCTGGCGAGAAGACGCTGAGCCCGTCGTAGGCTGTGCACGCGCAATGATAAACTAGGTCTGAGTCGGCGAGATGCTTGGCGTACGTAGTCGGTGCCAAGCAATCAGATTCGATGAATTGAACATCTTCAGGAACGTTGGAAGCCGATCCGCCAACGAGGTTATCGATGCCCGTAACCGCCCAGCCGAGATCACGAAACCGCTCGGCGATATGGCTGCCGAGAAAACCAGCTATGCCCGTGATAAAGACCTTCACCTGTACACCATCGCGATTCTAGTTCGAGATTTACGTTGAATTGGTGACAGCTATTACTGAGGAATTGTCAGCATGCCATGTCTTGCCAGCAGAGCTTCAGCCTACTTGAGCCAGAACCTTCCATTGATGCCGAGCACACGACATCGGGTGGAGCATAACATCAGTGTCAGATGCGGGGGAAGACGTCAGCCGACCGCGCACCCGATGATTTGCTTTCTGTTGGATCGCCTGATGGCGTGACATTCTCCCGCCGCCTTGTTCCATCCTGCTTATGTCCTGCGACCCCGCAATGCGCGGCTGGCTTTGGGAACCAGGCACCACCACAAGCCACACAGGTAAGCAACACGCCATCAGACCAACAAAGATCTCACCACTTCAATTTCCTAGCTCCAGCCCTGTGGTGTAACAGATCATCACAGATGGCCTACCGTTGGCCTGGCTCCGTAAATCAGATAGTTGGCAAACGGGACAGTCGGGGGCATACTGGTACGACCGCCGGGGGAGGGACGACAGCGGGGAACACTCTATCTAATCCCCGGCAAGGCCAGTGTCGACGAAGTGCGGGCATCAGCAGCCACACCGCGGTATGCATGCGACGTCCAGTCAGGCGATTAGCAGAGCTGCCCGATGAGAAAATGTCAAGGCAGGTTGATAGCAATCTCGTCTACTCATTCTCAGCCGCAGGGGCAGGCAGCATCCCATAGCCTGATGGTTGGGTTGTCCGCAGAGTCCAATCTTGACCTCCTCATGCTGCCCAGAAACGGCATCAAGTTCCCGCAGCAGCTGCCCTACGAGAAGTGGCTCAGTATAGGCAGGCAGCTTTCAACAGTTGGCAGCTCGTCGGCATGGTGCCTCGGTGACTGGCTGGTCCATGGCGAACTGGCTTATACCGGCCGCTACCGCGATGCTGTCGAGCAGACTTCACTCGACTACCAGACGCTCAGGAACTACGCCTGGGTGGCGAGGCGATTCGAAATGTCCCGCCGGCGGGACAAACTCAGCTTCGGCCATCACGCGGAGGTAGCGAGCCTACCCGCGCCTGAGCAGGATTTCTGGCTTAGAAAGGCAGAAGAGCAGTCCTGGTCGCGGAACGGGCTGCGCCGTGAAGTGCGCGCGAGCCTGGCCGAGCGGTCCGTACCAAGGGAACAGCTTTCAACGGACGCTGCTGACGGGAACGACCCCTACGGGGACGAGGCCAACAAGTACGCGGATGGCACGTCGCTATTTCAGGAGGAAAGGGCGGCGAATTGCCAGATAAAGATTGAGCTGTCACTGGAGCAACTGGAATGCTGTCGCGTCGCGGCCGAGAGAACAGGCCGCACCCTTCAGGAGTGGGCGGCCCTTGTCCTGGACCGGGTAGCGCGGGACGGGCTGGCCGTGGGAATCAACCGAGGGCCCGCGGAATGACGGGCAAGGCACGGCGGGGCCGCAACCGGCTGAGGTGGCTTGGGCCCGCGTCGCCGGACGGGCGACGCACGTGACGGCGGCCGTGCTACTGGTCGGCGGCGGACGGTTCGTCGGCCGCCGGCTCCTGCTAGCCCTGCTCGATTGCGGTTACCAGGTCGATGTGCTTAACCGCGGGCTCGCGCGCGCGTCGGACGACTTGCCGCCAGGGGCAAGGCACCTCCGCGCGGACCGTGAAGACGCGTTTGCGATGCGGGACGCGATCGGCGGTCGCAGCTACAGCGCCGTGTTCGACACATCGGGTTACCGGCCCCGGCACGTGCGTACCGTACTTGGCAGCGTGACCGCCGAGCGGTACGTGTACATCAGCAGTTGCATGGTGTATTCCGCGCTCGCACCGGTCGCTGCCACCGCGGACGTGCCGGAGGTAGGGCCACTCAGTGAAGACGACGAGACCGTCGCCCCGTGCGAGAACGAGGACGGGGACCTGGCCGTCTATTACGCGAGCTACAAGCGCGGTTGTGAACTCGCACTGCTGGCGCAGGACCGGGTTCCGGCGATCGTGCTGCGCCCCTGCGGCATCTACGGTGCCGGCGATTACTGGTACCGGCATGACTACTTCTTCGACCGACTGGTGCGCGGGCGCCCGGTGCTCATCCCTGATAGCCACTACGGCCGCAAGGTTCACCTGACAAGCGTGGACGGGCTTACGACGGTATGCCTCCTGGCGGCCCAGCGCCCAGCGCGGGGGCACCAGGTTCTCAACGTCGTGGACGCGGACGCGGCCACCTGCGCGGAACTCACCGAGTTGTGCGCGCAAGCGGCGGGCGTGTCGTCGGCGGTCCGCGGCTACCCGGCTGCCATGGCGAGTACTGCCGTTCCGCATGCCCGTGACCGGGCCAGATTCCCCTTCGGGCCGGAGCCTGGCTTCTCACTCAGCGGAACCCGCGCGGCGCGGGCATTGGACTGGCACGGCACCTCGCTACGGGAAGGTACCAGCGCGCTATTCGCGGACTTCGAGCGCCGCCGGACCGCCGGGCTGGTAGGGAAACCCGACTTCACCCTGGACGACGCGCTCCTGCGCATGCTGCGCGCATCCCCGGGGCCAGGCGGGAAGCCCCGGTGACGGCGCCCCTGATCGGCGTGCAGACCCTACAGCACGGCACCACGTTCGCCGACCTTGCCCGTGCCTGGCGCGAGATCGACCAGCTTGAGCTGCATTCGGCGTGGGTGATGGACCACCTGTTCCCGATGCCGTACCCGTCGGGACGCACGAACGCCGACGGGTGCTTCGAGGCATGGACGCTGCTCAGCTCCCTGTCCCAGGCGACTAGCCGTATCCAGCTCGGCTGCCTGGTGACCTCGGCCACCTTCAGGAACCCGGTGCTCCTCGCCAAGATGGCGGCCACAGCCGACCATGCGACCGGGGGGCGCGTCGTCCTCGGCATCGGGGCCGGCTGGTACGAGCCCGACCACGCGGGAAGTGGTATCGACTTTCCCGGGCCTGGCGAGCGTGTAGCTCGCCTCGCCGAGGCGCTGGAACTGCTGCGGTACTGCTGGTCCGGCGCGGGCAGCGGGTTCTCTGGCAGGTATTACACAGTCGCGCCAGGGCTGCCCTCGGTTCCTTCACCGACCAGCGGGACCATGCCGCTCCTCATCGGCGGCAATGGCGCGCGGGTCATGCGACTGGCGGCGCGGTACGCCGACATGTGGAACATGTACGCGCCGACGTACGAGAGCTTCCGGCGGCTGAACCAGCGTTTTGCCACGTACTGCGCAGAGGCGGGCAGGAAGCCCGGTGAGGTAGCCGTCACCCTGCACATGCCGTTCTCGGTGGCCCGTTCCCGTGCCCAGGTGCGCGAGAGGTGGCGTGCCGATTTCCGGGGCGCGGCGGGCATCGCGGAACTGGTGGCCTCGGGTGCCGTCATGTCCGGCACGGTCGAAGAGGTGACCGGCCAGCTCCAGCGTTATCTCGACGACGGAGCGGACGGCTTCATTCTCGGCTATGAGCCGCCGTTCCCTGAGTCCGGGCTGAGCCTGCTGGCTCGGGAGGTTCTCCCCGCTCTCCGGGTACGAGGGAACGCATGACGCCCTCGGCCGCGTCGCAGAGGGCCTCGGCCGTAAGGCCATGCCGGGCAAGCTGCTCCTCGCGCGTCCCGTATCCGCTGACGAACGAGTCACCCACGCCGTGGCGGAGCACCGTCGGTACCGGGCTGAGCGGTGCGTCATGCAGCGCCTCAAGGACGGCGGACCCGAGGCCGCCGGCGCGCCGGTGCTCTTCTACCGTCATCACCAGCTCGACGCCGGCCGTGCTCGCGGTCAAGGTGGCACGGTCAAGCGGGTGGACGGTGTGCGCGTGCAGCACTCCTGCCGTGATGCCACGGGCCACGAGCAGCTCGCGCGCATCGAGCGCGACAGAGGTGAGCTGCCCAGTGCTGACGATCAGCACCTGACCGGGCTCGCGGAGCAGCACGGGCCGCCCGATCTCGCTGGCCGCTAGCTCCGGCATCGGTTCCTCCGCGCCACGGGGAAGCCGCATGTAGAGCGGGCCAGGATATTCGACCGACTGCCGCAGCAGCGTGTTCGCCTCCAGCGTTTCGGCTGGTGCGAGCACTGTCATCCCTGGCACGGCCCGCAGCAGCGCGAAGTCGTCGACGGCGATGTGCGTGGGACCGAGGGACGCGTAGGCGAGGCCGCTGCCGGTGCCGAGCAGGCGGACCGGCAGGCCGTGCAGTGCCGCGTCCACCGCGATCTGCTCAAGGCACCTCCGTGTCAGGAAGGTGGCGATCGTCATCACGAAAGGGATAAAGCCTTCCCGCGCCATCCCTGCCGCCATGCCGACCAGGTGCTGCTCCGAGATTCCCTCCATGAAGAACCGCTCTGGCGCCTCCTTCCTGAGGCGTTCAAACAACCCGGCGCCAAGGTCAGAACCGATGAAGACAATCCGCGGATCGGCAAGCGTAAGCTCTTCGATCTCGGTAACGACGCTATGCGTTCTCATTTATTCTGCGATCCGATTTCAGCGGACCGGGACCCTGTGGCCAGCGCCGCACGCATAAGGCTTACCTGCTGCTCATCGATTCCGGAACGGTAGTGCCAGAAGGCACTGTTCTCCGCGAATGGCAGCCCCTTTCCTTTGATGGTGTGGCAGATCACGGCGCTCGGCCGCCCCATGGTCGCCGCTGCCTGCCGCAGTGCGGCGCGCAATGCCGCGACATCGTGCCCGTCGACGGTCGTCACGGCGAATCCGAAGCTGCGCCATTTATCCGGCAACGGCTCAAGCCCGAGGATGCGTTCCGTGTCCGAGTATGACTGCACCCTGTTGCGATCGACCAGTACGCACAGCGAGTCCAGCCGGTGGTGCGCGGCAGACAGCGCCGCTTCCCAAACCGAGCCTTCGTCGAGTTCACCGTCCCCGAGCAGTACGAATACCCGGGCCGGCCGATGTTGCATGCGCAAGGCGAGCGCCATGCCCGTGCCCACGGATAGCCCGTGTCCAAGCGCCCCGGTGGAGAACTCCACGCCCGGCGCAGCATGGCTCTCGGGATGCCCGCCGAGCGGCGAGTCCAGGGTGCCAACCGAATGGAGCAGCGCGGGCGCGAAGAACCCCTTGTCCGCCAAAATAGCGTAGAGCGCCAGGCAGCCATGTCCCTTACTGAAGACGAAGCGGTCACGGTCCGGCCACCGCGGATCATTCGGATTGACCCGCAGGATGTCGTCATACAGCACGCGCAGGATCTCCACTGCCGAAAGGCTCGAGCCCACGTGGCCCTGACCAGCGGCGGCAAGGGCATCGACGATGGATCGGCGCAAGGCAAGCGAGCGCTCATCGAGCGGGGCAGCGCCCGCAGCGGAGCCCGCGAACGGAGTTGGCATCGTCACTTCCATGTGCGAGCTGAATGAATGACGAGCATTCCTATCATCGCACATAGCCTTAGACGGCAGCAACGATCATGGTATCGTTGCTGCCGTGTGCCGCGTAAATCAATCCGCCGACGCGCTAAGTCGACAGCAAATTCAGCAGCGCGTCGATGAACTCGGGCCATGGGTACATGCCTTCGAGTTCAATGGCGTTCAGTACTTCGACAGCAGCGCACGACCGCCGGGCGTTTTCCCTAAGGCCATCATACGAGAACGCCGCACCGAGGACTTCTGGCAAGTGTTCCCCGACGTCCGCCGGGTCCTTGAATTGGGCGCACTCGAAGGGGCCGACACGGTGGACCTCGCCAGGCGGGTAGGGGTGGAATGGGTCGCGGTGGAAGGGCGTCCCGAGAACTTGCGGCGGCTGGAGTTCGTTCTTGAACTGAACGGGCTGCGCAACGTGTCACTGGTACTCGCCGACGTCGAGGCGATGGACTTCGCTGAGCTCGGGCCATTCGACGCGGCCGTGTGTTCGGGGATCCTCTACCACCTCCAGCGGCCCTGGGACCTGCTCGCGTCGCTCGCCCAGGTTACGCCCGCGGTGTTCCTCTGGACGCACTACTGGGGAGACGAGAACTCGGCCGTGCCGTACGGAAGGTACCTGGTCAAGGAGGTTCCAGAGACTTTTCCCGAGCCGCGCCTGCGCGGCCTGGCGCCGGTATCCCGCTGGCTTTGCCGTGACTCGCTGTTCCGCGCGGCGCGGGACGCGGGCTTCACCGCGGCACAGGTACTGGCGGAGGGCGGGGAGGGACCCGCATGGGAGATAACCCTCGCGCTGCGCCGCTAGCGCCCTCGCCGCGCATCCCGCGCCCGCTAACGCCGATTTCCACGCAGCCAATTCGCCCCTCGCGGCAGCCTGGCGTGCTGTCGCTTCCGGGTGAGTCCGCCCAGGTCAGCCGACTCGGACCGGCGGGTGCCAGGCGCTCTCGTTGCCGCGATCTGCCTGCCAACGGGTCATTGACTGTCCAGTAGCACTCACGCCCGCAGGGGGAGGCAGTGCCCGGAATCGGCCGTGATCATGACGTACATGACTATTTGTCTTCGCTCTCAGTCGCCGCTGATCAGCTCGGCGTGGCAGTCACAGCCAGATAACGGCCGCGGTATCCTGTCCGCGCAGCGAGATCCCCCTCCGCGCATGACTACCATCGATTCCGATTTCAGCAGGTCAGGCGGGCTATTCCCGATGCGTTCACGGCGGATAGGTTGCCTTCAACCTCCTGCGTGGAAATCCGCGCTAACCGCCGTGGCCCGTCACGGTAGGCAGGCGGCGGCAGTCCGCCCGGCCAGGCACGGTCCCTACTGCACCGGGCAGGGTACCGGCAGACCTCGTTGAACTCGGCAAACGTGCTTTCCAGCCAGGTGAGCTCGGCCTCGGGGAGCCGCGGCGGCCCGGTATCGGCGTGCCGACGCCAGCGCACGATGGCGGCCTCCAACGACTCTGCGCCGCGGGTAGCCGTAAAGGTGCTGTTGTAGCCGGGGCGACCGGGAATGAGGATCTCGGCCGCGGGCTTAGGCCAGCTCATCATCGCGTCATCCCATGGCAGGCCCAGGTCATCGCAGGCTCGCCGCAATGTGGCACCAGGCTGGTCGACCAGGCTCTCATAGCGCACCATCGGCCAGCCGCAGACGCGGAACAGTTGCCAGTCCGCAAGGAACCGGCACAGCCGGATGCGCAGCGGCGGTTCCTCCGCGGAAACGCCGTTGAACCCGTACTCCTTCGTGATGAGGGAGGCGAGAACGTCACGGAGATCACGAACAACCAGCAGCGGGACGATCTCGTGCCCCAGGTCGGAGTACAGGCCGGCAACCTCAGCCCAGCGGAACGCGCCGACAGTCATCTTGCACCAGGTGACCGGTGCGCGGAAGTGCTCGAACGACGTCCGCAGCACGTCGTTTTCCATGTCAAGGATGCCCTGGGTATCCGCCCGCTGCAGGAAGGACCACGACACGAGCGTCGATCCGCTGCTCTGCGGGCCAGCGCAGAGGATCAACCGCTGTCCGGCGGCGGTCATCAGAGAGTGCGGGCCCAGGCCCGCAATTCGGGGTGCATGTGCTTGGCGGGCGCGCAGAAGTGAAGCACCCGGACATCCTGGCCGCTCCAGCGGGCGACCGGCCGACCTTCGCCCGCAGCCACCTCAACCTGCTGGGCGTGCAGTTGCACGTCCCACGTGGGATCGAGTTCCACGACGTTGGCGAGCCCCGCGATGGCGGTATTGAAGACGAACTGGTTCCGCCAGTCGATCGCCGGGTCCTCGTCCACCCAAGCGATGGCGCCAGGGAGGTCGCGCACCGCCTGATCGAGTGCGAGCAGGGCCGCGCGGTCTCCGGCGAACAGCCCGTCGTTAACGACGAGCGGATAGGCCGCGAGCGCTGACTCCTGGTCGAAGAACGGCGGAGATCCGCCCTGGTACGCAGTCCGCAGGATGTGCGAGAGGTCGGTATAACGGTGGTCGTTAGCCTCCCTGCACACCAGCAGGCTGCCAGGAGCGCAGGCGTCCATGACGGTGAACAGCGGATCCAGGTCGGTGAACACGATCATGTCAGCGTCGAGGCAGACGAAACGACGGGCCGGGATGACACGCGCCGCCGTGTAGAGGATCGCCTTGCTTGTCGGGTTCGGCCGACGCAGCGGCTGACACGGGTAGCACAAGGCACCGTACCTGGCAGCCAGCGCGGCCAGCGGTTCCAGTGCCGCGGCGTCGTCGGCCAGCGCGAACAAGGCCAGCGTGGGCGGGGCCTGGCGAGCATGCGCGAGGATGGATCCGAACAGGCCCTCGACCCACTCCTCGTATCCGGGCGATCCCACCGTCAGGACGCACCGATCGATCACGCCGGCGGCCGGGCCCGGCCGCATGACCGCCCGGGCCAGCGCGTCAGTCATGCCGGTCACATCGTTGCTGTGCACTGCGGTCTCCTCACGGCCCGTGCGGCGGGCGGCGGCCCGCTTGGGCAGGACGGCGTCACGCGCTTTCACCGCCAACTTCGGCCCCGCAGCACTTGGCGGTAGATCGACTGATAGGCACGTGCGATGTCGCGGTGATGCCAGCGGGCTATCGCCTCCCGCCGGACCTGGTCCGGAGGCGGCAGGCCGGCGATCACCGACGCGGCGCGATGGCCGTCGAAGTCGCTGCCGTAGCCGACGACCGCGCCCACCGGCGGAACGATCTCGGCCAGGCATCCGCTCGCCGTGGCCACCACGGGCGTACCGCTAACCGCCGCTTCCGACACAACGGTCGCCCCGGGCTCGGACCATGTACCGCCCCATGGGCCTGGCACCGGCTGGGAGAGGACCAGCACGGCGGCTGCCTCGGCGATCAGGGCCAGCCGCCGGGCGCCGCCGACCTCACCAAGGAATTCCACCGAGTCCCCATAGGCCCGCTTGATGCCGTCCGCGTACCCTGATTCCCAGGTCGGTCCCGCGAGCAGCAGCAGCCGACCGGCCGCCCGGGCGAACGCGGCCGCCTCGTACGCGCCCTTGTGCGGCGATACGCGGCCAAGAAACAGCAAGTAGTCGCGTTTTTGGCCGGTGAACATGTAGCGGCGGGGGTTCACCGGCAGCCGAATGACCGGGCCGGAAGCACCCGCAGCGGCCCGCTGCGCACGCGACAGGTAGACGCAGTTCACCGGATCGCTCGGGACACCGGTCAAGTGGAACGTCGACAGGTACGGGACGGTGAGCCCGTTGCGGCCTACCTGCCCGTTGGAGTGATCATGCACCACGTCTACCGTGGCACTCTCCAGCCACTCCCGCATCTCCGCTGGCTCGGCCGCGGCGATGACCTCAAGGCGGGGGTGACCGCCCGGACTGCCCGGCGCGCCGAGCAGCGCGACGCTGTGGCCGAGGTCGAGAAGACCGTCGATGATCTGGGTGACCACCCACTGGATGCCGCCGTACCCCTGCGGCGGAACGGTGATCCAGGTGTCCGGGTCGCCGGGCACGCGCAGCGGTACGTTCACCATGGCGACGCGCATCAGCGCTGGTCCCGTCGCCGAGCTTCGAGGAGGACGGCTATGTAAAACAGTTGCTCGCCGCCGACGCCGCGGAAGTGCTCGTCGCAATACCTGTCGAAGGCCTCAGGCCGGAGCCGGTCCCAGTACCGCGCCAGTCGCAGCAGCAGGCCGACCACACCGCCCGCAGGCCACTGAGCGGCCCTGCCTTGGCGGCGGAACAGGAGGAGCACAGCCCGCGCGTCGGCGGTCAGCCTGCGGACGCTGACGTCCGCGAATCCGGCTTGGCCGGCGAGCAGCGCTAGGCCGTCCGCTGTCCACCGCCACAGATCCTGGCCGCCGTGCTCCTCCCAGACGCCGTGGGTGGAAAGGACCAGCCGGCCGCCTGGACGCAGGACGCGGTGCGCCTCTCGCAGGTAGCCGACCGGGTCGGTGACGTGTTCAAGGACCTGGGTCGATAGCACTCCGTCGAAGGTCATGTCCGGTACGGGGCATGCCCCTGAGGCGTCTAGCTCAAGGTCGACACGGTACCGCTCACCCCCGGGAAGGTCAGCGGTCACGACCGTGGCTCCCGGCAGCAGGTCCCGGTACGGGCTGGTTCCCGCGCCGTAGTCCAGCCAGGTGCCCGCGACGTCGCGCAGGCTCGCGGCCACGGCGTCACGGAGGTCCCGCAGGTGGACGTACGCGTGGTCGCCCAGTCGCGGATCCGCTCTCTCCCGGACCCGGGCGACGAGGACCTGCTCAAGCGACTGGCCGCCCGCGGTGGACGGGGGACGGAGGACGGGATCGGCCATGGCGGTCAGCTGTAGGTCGGCCAAGTCCAGTACTGCCGGTGGGGATAGCGGTAGCTGGTGAGTTCCCCTGTGTCAGCCCACTGCCGCATCGCCTTGGCCGGACGGTACTCGAAGGGCTGCTCGCCGGGCACCCGCGCCGAGCGCAGCGCGATCGTGGACAGCAGCACCCACTGCTTGAGGCCCACGTACTCGCGGCTGTGCGGCCCAAAATCCCATTCGAGTTCGGCCGGACGGTATTCGAAGTACACCACCCGCCGCCGAGACCGGCGCACGGCCGGCGCGGCATGGACAGTGAGTATGTTGTGGACCAGTGCGTCACCGGGCCGCATCACAGCGGGAACCGCCCCGGTCGCGTCCCATTCGCTGGCGTTGAGCTGAGCCATTACCTCCTCGGCCCGCTCCTGTGCCCAGTAGTTTGACCCGGGAATGCACCAGACGCAATTGTCCTCGGGGGCTGGGTCAAGGTAGATGCCCACGTCGATGACCCGGCCGCAACCGATAAGCGCGGCCGCCGACGGGTACATCTCGCCGTCACGGTGCCAGGCCAGCCGGGGCGCCCACTCGTCCGTCTTGAATACCAAGCTGTCCCAGGTAGGGATAAGGTTCGGTCCGACCAGCGCTTCGGCGACGGATAGCAGTACCGGGTGCCCAGCGAGCAGTCGGGCCGGCACCGATTTATCGACGGGATACTCGACGCGAATCGGCACCGCGCCGGGAACATCAGGATTGTCCGTCCAGACCACGTCCTCATGCGATCCCGTTCGGATCGCCCAGTCGATCAACTCGCTCCCCGCGCGCCGCAAGGAGTCGAGTTCGCGCGGGTCGATCAGGTTTCGCAGTGCGAGTACGCCTGACCGCCGGAACGCCTGGATATCCTCGACTCGCAGTCCCGTCTCCCGAATGAGGCACTCGGGAACGGCGCTCAGGTCCCTCGCCACGCCCTGGTCCGATGCGATTGTCATCAGCCACTCTCCCCGCCCGGATCCGCGGCCAGGCCGTGCCGTGCCGCTGCCACGGGAATGGTAACCACCGCGTCCGCCGCACCCGTGACGCGCTCGGTCGGCCCACAGTAGGCGCTCACGCAGTAGTCCCACTGGCGTTCGGCCTGTGCCTGCCGCTGTTTAAGCGCGACTAGCGAATTCCACACTTCGGCGATCTCCTGGTACACGAGGTTACCTATTGGATTCCAATGCAGGAAGTTGCAGAAGGACGCCTCGCCGTTAACGGCCACGTACAAGTTGTTGAACGTACGCGTGCAGCCGGTGGACTCCAAGTAGGCATCAGCGACCGGGCGGCCGAACATCCGCCCCTCGAATACTTCCAGCCCCCAGACGGAGAGTCCAGGCAGCTGGGCGCGTACTTCCTTAGCCCTGCTCAGTTGCCTGCTCACGTCCGCGAGATCGGGCGGCCGCTGGTCCAGGTCGAAGAAGACCCGTACCCGGTCCGCCTCGTGCTCGGCGGCAAGCAACAAGAAATCCGCGAGTTCGTGAAGGTTGCCTGGGGTAATGACGATGCTGAAGTCCAAGGCGACCGCCGCGCCTGACGCACGCCGCCGGGCGCCGAACTCCCCGATCCTCTTGATTACCTCGTCATAATGGTCGCGCCGGTTGACTTTAGCGTACGTTTCCCTGCTGGCGGCATTAAGTGAGAAATTGACAAAACGGCCACGGGAAAGCATGAGGTCGGCCCAGTAGCCGTCGAAACGGAAGCCATTCGTAAACAGGCTGAACCGGGCGGTCTTATTTACCGAACGGACAAGTTCACAGAACTCCGTAAACCGCGGGGAGACGGTGGGCTCGCCGCCGTGAAGCACCACGTCTTCGAGGATGGGATATACGGGTGCCAGCCGGGTCCGCCAGACTAGCTCATCGAGATCATCGTGGAAGTTAGGCTGGAAACAGAACTGACACCGGTAGTTGCAGCGCAGCGTAAGGATCAGGTGAAGGCTACGGATATCGCTGATAGGCCGTTGCCATTCCGTAGGTGACAGCATCATCTGCTCGTATCGCCGACAACGTTCGGTCTCGATTCGGCGTTAAGAACCAGCGCCGCTCAGTATGATTATGTTGAGCGCTGGCCGTTGAAGTCAACGGCCACGCGGAAAGCTAGCCTCGCTCCGAAGGGGCGGATTACGCTGCTAGAAGTATGGCTATCAGACTCGTTTCCATGCTCGGCGGGGATGTCGCCGTGGTACCCCATATGATCGAGCACTACCAGCGGCTTGGCGTCGAGTCGTTCATGCTCATCCGGCATGCCGAGCATGCGGGCGCCCCCGTCTTCCAGGCCACGGAGGAGGTCGTCAGGGCAGCCGGGCTTAAACTGTATGAGACCCACGTCGGGCCGTGGGACGAAGATCTGAACCAGGCCCTGACAGAGCGGGTCATGGCGAGGTTTCCAGACGACTGGTTCGTGGTCGCCGACCTGGACGAGCTGCTTGTCCTCGATCACCCGCTCCGGGACCTGCTCGCATGGTGCGACGCTCACGGCTACGACGTGGTCGAGGGCTGCTACCTCGACCGGGTGGCCGCCGACGGCGGGTTCCCTGAAGTCACGGCTGATCCCCTGTGGGATCAGTTCCCGCTGGCAGGCGGCCTCTCTTTCCCGCTGCTCGGCGCCACCCCCACCAAGGTGGCGCTTGCGCGCGGCCGGGTGAGGCTCACGCTGGGGCATCACACCGCCGTCAGCGGGCACGCCGCCCCGCACCGTGAGGCATACGCGCAGGTCCACCACTTCAAGTGGAATGACAGCGTTGTCGAGCGCACCAAGATCCGCAAGAGCCGCTTCCAGTCAGGAACGTGGCGGCTGTTGTCGCCGTCGCTGATCAGCGAGGCCGTGCGCTTCCTGGACCATGTCGCCGCACACGACGGCCGGATCGATGTCACCGAGCCCTTGTTCATGTTCCATCGGTGCGGCAGCGACTACCGTGATCACCCGCAGTGGAGCGAGTTGGTAGCGTGGGTTCACCTGCACTGGCCAGCCGGATGGTAAAAGAGCCCGCCGACGGTAACGGCAGCCGCGGGTATCAGCCGCACTTGCTCGCGTACTACTATCCGGGCTTCCACTATGACCCTGTGCTTCATCCCGGTCTCCCTGAGGGATGGTCGGAATGGGAGCTGGTGCGCCGCGCCCGGCCTTTCTTCCTAGGCCACCGGCAACCGCGCCGGCCTGCGTGGGGGTTTCAGGACGAGTCGGATCCTGACGTTCTCGCCAACAAGCTCGCCGTCGCGGGCGCGCACGGTATCGACGGCCTGATCAGCATTATCTACAGCTATGGCTCGGCCACCCCTGGCTTGTCAGTGCTGCGCCGGGCCCTCGATGAGGTGCGGCAGGGAACCACGCGCGTCGCCGCCATGTGGGCCAACCACCGGCGCTACTGGTGCTACCCCGAGACGGAAGACACACCCGGCCGCGTTTACCTGACCGTCGGCTACCGGCCCGGGCAGTTGCGACGCCTGATCGACGAGTGGTGCGAGACGATTTTCGCCCATCCCGGCTATTACCGCTCACCCGACGGGCTTCCGCTCTTCGTCCTGTACAGTCCGCAGGCCTTCACCGATGGCGCGGGGTCGCCCGACGCGCTGGCCCGGTTTGTCGATATGCTCCGCGACCGGGCGCAGCGGACCGGGTTGCCCGGGCTTCATGTCCACGCCTCCTCCGCGACCTACCTCAGAAACACCGACCCGCTGCGGGCCGGCTTCGATAGCTGTTCGGATTACCTGGCCCTCGGCTACTCAGAGGACACGCTCGGATACAAGCCGGGGAACTCGGAGATCAGCCTCCACGGTCACCTGATCGTGCCGATCGAGATGAACCGCAGGCTCGCCGTGGTGGCCGACCGGTTCCGCACGCTGGCCGCGCGGATGCCCGTGCCTTACCTGCCCGCCGTGACCGTTGGCCGCGACTGCACACCTCGGGTACGGAAGCTGGGCCACCGGCGCATCGGGCACTACAGCTCGCGGCCGGTCATCCTCGAGGACATCGGCACCCTGGGGCCGGCGGCCCTGAGCACCGCCATCGACTTCCTGGACGAGGCGCGCCCTCCGGTCCCGATGGTTTTCCTTAACGCGTGGAACGAATGGACCGAGGGTGCCTACCTGGAACCCGATACTGAGTACGGGCTATGGCCGCTGACCGAGATCGGGCGCATCTGGCGGACGGCGTGGACGTCAGCGTTGTAATCGCCACCCGCGACCGGCGCACCCTGCTGGCACGGACCCTGCGAAGCTTCACCTGCCTGATGCGCGCGCCGGACTTCGAGGTGCCGGACTTCGACGTGATAGTGGCTGACCACGGTTCGACGGACGGCACCGGGGAACTGATCGCCGAGTACGCTCGGCTGCTGCCGCTGCGGCGGGTCGCCGTGCCCTTCAGGGGCGAATCGATCGCCGAGCCTAAGAACGCCGGCGCCCAGTCGGCGACCGGGGACTTGCTGGTGTTCGTGGACAGCGGGATGCTATGCCCGCCGGGCTTCCTGGCCGAGCACGTCGCGGCGCACCGCGGCCGGCCGGGCCACGTGCTCGCCGGTGCGGTGCTCGGCTGGGACAGCTCGGATAAGAGCGCGTTGTTCTGGGAGACGCTTGACCTCAGGCACCTGCCGGCCGAATTCGCCGATCCGCGCGCCAGCCGGTGGGCGGACTGCGCCGACACCGCCTGGATGCTCATCTGGGGAGCGAACATGTCCATGTCCCGGCGTGCCTTTACCGAGTGCGGCGGCTTCGACGCCGGCTTGGTCGGCTGGGGGTGGGATGATCTCGAACTCGCGTACCGGCTCGCGCTCAGCGGGTATCCGCTTGGCTATTCGCCCGGTGCCTGGGCCGCTCACTATCCGCATCCGCGGGCTCCCCTCGGTGCCAGGCTGGCGTCGGCGAGGCGGAACTGGCTGTACGCCTATGACAAGCACCGGGCACCAGACCTGGAGACCTGGGATAGCTGCGATTACTGGGACCATACCGCTTGCCAGCGCCGGATGCGGGCCACGGTCACGGCACTGCACGGCCGACTGCCCGCGCCACCGAGCCGCGGCGGCCCGCAAGATAGCCGAGGCCGGCTGTTGTACGGCTTCGAGGTTCCGCGCCGGCCGCACCCGGCCGACGCCTACGTAACGCTGCCTGGCATGACCGCATCCGGTGACCTCGTCTCTTACGGGCTGCGTGTCCCCCTGGCCGACCAGGCCAGCCAGATCGCGATCGTGTCGCCCGCCGTGCTCGCCTTCGACTGGTCCCCGTCACCGGGCTGGGCGCCGATCGCGGCGGGAATTCTCCGGGAAATGGCAAGGGTAGCCGCCGTGGTAGAGATATCAAGGCCGTTGCCCGCAGGGGCCGGGGCACGGGTCCGCGAACTGGTCAGTATGGCAGGGAATACCGCGCTGACGACGATGGACGGTGGCAGTTGACCGAGGCACCGGTTTCCGTCCCCGGCGAGGCCGGTGACAGCCGGGCATGCGCGCATCGTCAGCTTGTCGTGGCGATCTGCACCGGCCGGCTTGAGGATCTGAGCGCACGCTGGAAGCACGTCATGGCGCAGCTCAGCGACGAGGAGATCTACGTTGTCGTGGACCGCGCCGAGAGTCCGGCATGGCATGCGATGGCCAGCGAGATCCGTGCCGCTGGCGGCACGATGCACGTGCTTGGAGCACCTCAGGGCCTGTCCGCCGCGCGTAATGCGGTGCTGGACAGCCGGCGCGATCATCCCATCCTGTTCATCGATGACGACGTCCTGCTGAGCCGTGCGGACGTGGCGTCGGTTAGCGCGGCGTTCGCGGCCGGCGCGCACGTCGTCGGTGCGCGCCTCGTCCCGCCGTGCGACCTGAGCGAACTGCCATGGTTTCTGACTCCCGGGCAGATGCACTTGCTTGGCTGGCACTCCTCGGCGGACGCCGTGAAGGTCTGGGGAGCGTGCATGGGCATCGACGCCAGGTTCGCCCATGCACATGGCCTCCGCTTCGACCAAAAGCTCGGCAGGACCGGGCGCCGCCTGGAGTCCGGCGACGACACCAGCTTCGTCGCCGCCATGAAGCAGCGAGGCGCCAAGGAGATCTTGCTGCGGTCGGTCCGCGTGATCCATGACGTGTCACCGAGTCGGCACCGCCTGCGCTACCTCATCCGTCGCACATACTGGCAGGGGCGCAGTGAGGTCCGCCGTGGTCAGGTCCTGACCGGAATGCGGAAGGAATGGCGCAGGCACTGGGAGCTGAGCCCGGTGCACCTGAAGGCCGTCCTCGCAGCGGGATACATGACCGCCTTCACGGTCGGCACGGTGGTCGAAACCGCCGCCTCGGCGTTGGGCGCCCGGCGCGGTGTTGGGCGCCCGGCGTAGGCAGCCAAGCCCCCGACGTGCTCGCAGGTCAGTGCGGCTGGCCGCGCCATGCGTGCTGGGCAGCGCAGCCCGTACAGAAGGACGGGCTCTCGTTGAGCACCGACAGCCGGCGGAATTCCACGAGTGCGTCGTCGTTGATCCGCGCGGCAAGCCCGCCGTCTTCCACGTGCCCGAAGTTGAGCAATTCGGGAAATGGCTTGGCGCAGCACACCGGGAGTACGCCATTCCAGCCGATATAGAAGTTATTCCAAGGCGACGCACAGGAGCCAAATCCGTTAATAGTGCGCATATTATGCCAGTCGACGGCCAGGCCAAGATCCGCGCCCAATGCGACGAGCTCATTCATCCGGGCCTCGTACTCGGGCGTCACGTAAAAGTCATAGCCGGCCGTGTCATATCTGGTTGCGACGAGGTTCATGCCGTTGAAATACAGTTTCCGTCCGCCCCAGCTGGCCAGCGTCCGCGTCACGTCCTCCAGAGCGGCGACGTTCGCCGGCGTCACCACGCAATTGAACCGCATCTCGGTACCCGCGGCCGCGCACAGCGGGACCAACTGGCGTACCGTGCGCTCGAAGACCGGGAAGGCATCGGCCTGGCCCACGATCTGGTCGAACTGTTTCCCGGTGGAGTCCATCGAGACCTGGATCGTCGTGAACAGCCCGGCGATCGGTGCGAGCGTGCGCACGGTACGCGGCAGCAGCGCGTTGGTGGAGATGGAGAGGTACAGGCCGTCGTTAAGCGACCGCGCGAGCCGGACGGCGTCCGTGAAACGACTGTGGAGGAGCGGCTCGCCCAGGCCGCCGGCCAGGCTGAGGTAGTCGAGGTGCGGTATGTACGCCCTGGCTAGCCGCTCGTAGAGGTTCCAGTCCATCTCCCGGTTCGCGACCAGGTGCCGGTACAGGTTCTCCCGCGGACAGGTGACGCAGGCGAGCTGGCACCGGCTGGTCAGCTCGATGGTCAGCTCGGTCGGCAGCCCGTCGAGGCGGGGGGCACGCTGACGGACAGCGGCGAGGAAGCGGCCCCGGGGCTCTCGGTCTTCAGCGGGCATGGCGCCGTCGCTCCCGTCAGCGTTCTGGTACGTCATCCTGGCCAGCCTCGGCGTTGCTCTGGGCGAATTGAGCGAGCATTTCGACCTGCGCAGCGACATCGGGCAGCCTGCGGTCCCGGCAGCGTGCCGCCAGGCCCGCCAGGTACCGCATAGCCTCCGACCGCGGCGCCGGCGGAAGGTTGCGGACCGAGAGCTCCGCGGGCCAGTGCACGAAATTCGTCAGGTCGATCCCGATCCGTTCGGCAACCGCGAAATCCACGATCTCGCCGAGGTGCGTCACGTTGTCCCGCTGCGGGGACACCTGGAGCCAGAGCCGCACGTGGTCACGCGCGGTCCTTACGTTGCGGACGAACCCGTCCCACGAGGCCCCCACGCGGATCCGCTCGAATACCTCTTCCGTTCCGTCACATGAGGCGCCGATCCCGGCACTGCGGAAGCGCGCGAGCCGGCCGAACACCCCATCGGGAAGGATGGTCAGGTTCGAGTTGTACACCACGTCGATCGCGGCAGCCGCACCCGTCTCAATGAGCAGATCGAGCATGCGGAAATGCCCCGGCTGCATGAACGGCTCGCCGCCGGCAAAGTAGACGCGCCGCAGGGTGGTGGCGTGTGCACGCAGCTCCGCCCATAGCTCCTCGTCCTCCCGGTACGGGTCGACGTGCGCGGGTGCCCACGAGGGGTGCTTGTCCAGGCCCCAGCGCGAGCTAACCGGGTAACCGCACATGATGCAGCGCAAATTGCAGGAGTTGCCGAAGCGGATGTCGAGGAAGACGGGGAAGGTGTTGGGCAGCGCACCGTCCAGCTCGGTACGCCCGACCAAGTCGGCGACGTTCACGCGCTGGCTGAACCAGTCGTTCATGTGCTGCCGGTAGGACCGACCTCCCCCGTCCTCCCGCTGGTAGCAGTAGGAACAGGCGGGGACCCGCTGGCGCGCGAGCATGGCAAGCCGCGTCTGGCGCAGGTTCGGGCTGTTGAACGCGGCCTCGATGCCGAAAACGCGGTCAGGGTTCGCTTGCGCGTAGCGGGACCCCGCCACGCAGCCGAGGGCGTCCGGCCGCAGCGAGAAGGACGGTTCCTTGTCACGCTGGTACAGCTCGTCGTAGTACGCGGAACCGTCCACGCAGCACCTGCCCCACACCCCGTCCACCGAGCCGTTGACGTGTACCCAGGGCAGCACGCAGAACACGTCGTCGGGCAGTGCCGGGGTCACGCGGGGCTGCCAGGAACCGCGAACTCGATGATGATGCTGCGCCGTTCGACGCCGTCGGCGTTATCACCGGAACCGTGGATGAGTCGCACGTCGTGAACGAGGACGTCGCCCGGCCCGGCCGGCACCAGGACCCGCGGCCCGGCATCGCGCGTGGCGGTGACATCAGCATCGTCGGGCAGCAGGTGGGAGCTGGGAACTGCTTCGAAGCAGCCGTTCCCGCGGTGGGACGGGTCGAGGTACACGCTGAGGTTGAGTGCGTCGCCTGGCGAGACATTGGTCCGGTCGCGGTGCCACGGGACCCCTGCCACGCCCCTGGTCTTTACCACCATCGCGCATACCGTCGCGGATGCGGTCCCGCCAAGGAATCTCGCGGCGAGGTCATGCAGCACGCTTTCCCTGAACAGGCCGGTAATCCGCGGCGCGCCCTGTGCCTCAAGGTTGTGTACGCGGTACAGAATGGTCTCGCTTGGCGTGTCGTAGCACCAGAAATCGGCGGAGCGGTAACCTCCGGCGAACCGGGCGATCAGGTCATCCGCGTCAGCGGTCAGTGCCGCGCGCAGATCATGACTGATGACGCCGCTTTTGACCACGAATCCCGCGCTGGCGAACTCCGCTACCCACGCGTCCTGGTGCGTATCCGCTGCCGTCACCGGTCACCTCCCAGCTAGTTCGAATGACTATTGGCTGGCCCCCGAGTAGTCGGTCTCCCGCGCTGAACCAGGCCATCATCGCAAGCTGTGGAAGGGAAGGCAATAAACCACCGGGAGCCTAAAGCTGGACTCTTGGCCGAGCGCGGAATTACGTTGACAGGGGATCATCATCCTGCGATGCACGGGCCCGAGGGCATACATGAGGGGCCAGCGTGGTTGAAAGGGGCCAGCGCATGCCCAAGGTCACAACGATCACCGTCGGCACGAACGAGCGCGCATGGCTGCCCGAATGCTTCCGCAGCTTGCTCGCAAGCGCGACCGCGGCCGAACTTGAGATCTTGTTTGTCGATAACGCGTCGGACGACGGAAGCGCCGAGATGGTCGCCGCGTTCTTCCCGGAAATCCGCATATTGCGAAACCCGACCAACCTCGGCTTCGCCGGCGCGAACAACGTGGGCATGCGATGGGCGCTTGAGCACGGCAGCGATTTCGTGTTCCTGGTAAATCCGGACACACGAACGCCTCCGAACGTCATCGACGACCTGACCAAGTTCCTTACCGTCTGGCCCGACTACGGCCTGATCGGCCCGCTACAGCACGGCTACGGCCAAGAGGCCGACTCGCCGAACGCGTGGACGCGGATGGCACTCGAGGCGGGCGAAGCGCATATCTTCGTGCATACCTGGCCATACCATCCATCGTCGGCCAGTCCCGCCCGCGGCCGGGCCCCGGGGACCCTGGAACACGCCTACGTCCAGGGGTCCGCACTGTTCACCAGGGCCGAAGTCCTGCGGCGGACCGGGCTATTCGACGAGGCGTATCACACGTACTACGAGGAGACCGACCTGTGCCGCCGGGTCCGGTGGGCTGGCTGGCGCGTCGCACTGCTGCTTGACTGCGTGATTGAGCACTACGCCGGAGGCGGCGGCCTCACGTCCAGGTACCGGCGCCGTCACATGCTGCGCAACAAGTACTACTTCCTTGCCACCGACCCGGACTGGAGCATGCCGGACGTCCTGCGGCTGGCTGCCCGCTGGCTGGCCCTCGATCTGCGTCGCCAGGGTCCGGCGCGGGCGGCGACCCGGCGCGCGGCGTTCACGGATACGCTGGCCGGCGTCACCTGGCTCACCGTCCAGGTGCCGAGGATGGCTCGCCGCCGACGGCAGCATGCCAGACTGCGGCGGTTCGGGGCAGGGGGCCCGCTGCGGACCCGCGCCCTCGCGGCCGGCGCGGAAAGGGCACCGCGGTGACGCGCGGCCCCGCGCGGGCAGGCGCGGGCGTTCCCGTGGATGACGCGATGATCGCCAGGTACCGGCAGGACGGCTTCCTGGTACTGCCCCCGATCACCAGTGACACCGAGCTAAGCGAACTTCGGCGCATCTACGACCGCCTCTTCGAACGCCGCCGGTCGCTCGAAGCAGGGGACTTCTACGACATCGCCGGGCGGCCAGGCGGGGACTCGGGGCCGACCCTGCCGCAGGTAATCCGTCCAGAGAAGTACGAGCCGCGACTCCTTCGCACCGCCCACTTCCTGACCTCCCGCGTCATCGCCGGGCGCCTGCTCGGTGAAGACCCGGACCGCCTCGATTTCTTTGGGCACATGATCTTGAAGCCGGCGGTCCACGGTTCGGAGACGCCCTGGCACCAGGATGAGGCGTACATGTCCCCGGCGTGGGAAAACCGGGGGCTGAGCATATGGATGCCGCTTGACGAGGTCACGCTGGAAAGCGGCTGCCTGCATTTCATACCAGGGTCGCACCGCGGCGCCGTGGTGCGACACTTCCACCTCGGGTACGATCCCGCCGTCCGCGGCCTTGCCACGGACGAGGTTGACCCGGCGGACGCGGTCCTCTGCCCCATCCCGGCCGGCGCCGCCACCGTGCACGACTGCCTGACCCTACATTACGCGGGGCCGAACAGGACGGCTCGTCCCCGCCGCGCGTACGTGCTGGTGTTCAAGGCGCCGTCCAGGCCTGTTGCCGGCGCCGCATCCCGCGACTGGTGTTAGGTCGCCGAACTCGGCCTTGCCATATGCTCGGTGCCATGAGAACGAAGGCACCTATGCTGCAGGTCACCTCGCGGAACGCGGCGTTCCAGCAGTGGCAGGCGCTGCTGTCCAACAGGGTGAAACGCCAACGCCTGGGGGAATTCATCATTCAGGGCGTCCGCCCCATTACGCTCGCGGTCGAGCATGGCTGGCCGATTCGCGACATGATCTACGACATCAGCAGGCCGCTGTCCCAGTGGGCTAAGGACATGCTGGCGGCGTCGGGAGCGCGCCGGGTCGCCTTGGCACCCGAGTTGCTTGGGGAACTGGGCGAGAAGGACGACAGCATTCCAGAGATGGTGGCCGTCGCGGCGATGCCGCCCGATGACTTCTCACGCATCCCGCAAAGCACGGAACTGCTAGTCGTGGCGTTCGACCGGCCCACCAGCCCAGGCAACATCGGAACGCTGGTACGGTCTGCCGACGCCTTCGGCGCGCACGGGCTGATCGTGACCGGTCACGCCGCCGACCCCTATGACCCGAAGGCGGTTCGCGCCTCCACCGGGTCACTGCTGGCCGTCCCGGTGGTCCGGGCTAACAGCCACGCGAACGTGATCCAGTGGGCGCGCAGCAGCGGCGCCGTGATCCTCGGAACAGACGAGAAGGGCGAGGAAGAGATCGCTGACATCGACTTGACGAGACCGACGGTGATAGCGATCGGGAACGAGACAACCGGGCTGAGCGCGGCCTGGCGGCAGTCGTGCGACGTGATCGCACGCATCCCGATCACCGGTGCGGCAAGCTCACTCAACGCCGCCGGCGCCGCGACCGTCATCCTTTACGAGGCCACGCGCCAGCGCCACGGTATTTCGAGAGCGGCGAATTAAGAGCCCGTCACGGCCGCCTTCGCCGAGGTTTGTCAACTCCCCATGGCGCGTCTTAGCATCTATTCAATGTCAGCGTGGGAGCGGTCCTCAGAACGGGACATGCAGTCGTACCTTGCCGGGGACTTGCCGCGCGATGAGTACCTGCCTGACCGCCGTCGGAAGGCGCAGTTGGTGCGACAACTGCTCAGCCTCGCCAGCGATCACTCGATCTTCGAGATCGGCAGCGGGGAGGGCCTGGTAGCGGCCGCGCTCGCGCCGCACGTGAAGCGGCTCGTCTGCGTCGACGTCAGCGCGTCCTTCCTGGCCAAAGCTCACACCACGTGCCAGGGCCTTGGGAACGTCGAGTTCTGCCTGAGCGGCGGTTACCTCGACGACCTGCCGTCGGCTAGCTACGATCGCGGGTACTCTTGGAATGTCTTCGTCCACCTCGACGCGTACCAGGTATTCCACTACCTTCGCGCAGTCGCCAGGGTGCTGCTGCCCGGCGCCCTTTTCGCCTTCAACTTCGTCTCGGTCGGCGACCAGACAATCCGCCACTTCCGCGTGTTCGCCGACGCTTACCCGTCCGCTTCGCCCCAGCAGCTTCCCGGTTTCCTGCGCTGGTATGAACCAGAACTGATGACCGCCATCGCCAGCGAAGCAGGGCTGTCCACGGTTGCCGCGTCGGGAGCAGGCGGCGGTCACGTCCTGGCCGTGCGCCGCTGCCAACCCCGGACGCACGTCCGGCACGGCACTGGTTAGGTGCACGTGTCGCACCAGCGGAGATTCCGGTTCGGTGTCCTCGTCGGCGGCCTGGCACCCGGCGGCGACTGGGCCGCGGTGGCTCGGGGGGCCGAGGATCTCGGCTACTCGGTTCTCGTCATGCCGGATCACCTGAATGGCCAGCTTTCGGCGATGCCGGGGCTCGCCGCCGCGGCCATGGCCACCTCCGGGCTCCGTCTCGGGACCATCGTCCTGGCTAACGACCTACGGCATCCGCTGCTTGTGGCGCGCGACATGGCCACGGTCGACATCCTCAGCCGCGGCCGGGCGGAACTGGGGCTTGGCGCGGGCTGGTTGCGCGAGGACTACGGCCAGCTAGGAATGCCCTTCGACCCGCCGGGCACCAGGGTGCGGCGGCTGGCGGAAGCCGTTGCTGTGGTTCGCGGTGCGCTCGCCGACCCGTGTTTCACGTTTGCCGGCAGCCACTACTCCGTATCGGTGCGGCCTCCTGGACTAGCCGCCGTGCAAAACCGGCTGCCGATCCTGGTGGGCGGCGGAGGACCGCAGGTGCTGCGCCTGGCGGCAAGGATGGCCGACATCGTCAGCATCAACCCTGACCTGCGGGCGGGAGGCATCCCGCCGCTGGATGGCGGTGTAGCCGCAGAATCCGTAGACCGGCAGCTCCACTGGGTGAAGTCCGCCGCAGGGGAACGTTACCAAGACCTGGAGATCAACGTTGTCCTCCAGGTGGCCGACGTCGGAGGCGATCCGCCTGACTTGCCGGTCGTTAGCGCGGCAGCGGGAACACCAGGGGTCGTGATGTCGCCGTATGTCGTGGCCGGCAGCGTCGGCCAGATCGCGGATCAACTGGAGTGGCGCCGAGAGCGGTGGGACATGTCTTACGTGTGCGTGCCGGCCGCGGCCATGGTCGCGTTCGCTCCGGTCATCGCACGACTGGCCGGACGCTGAACGGGCGCGGAGGAGAGAAGGAGTGCTATGCGGAGCATTGAACTGACGGCCGACCGAAGACTGCGCGTGGTGGAAAGGCCCCGCCCGGCACCCGGTCCGCACGATGTGGTCATCCAGGTCGAGGCGGCCGGCATCTGCGGCAGCGACCTGCGCACCCGGCGGTACGGGTCTCTGCCGGCCGGTACCGTGCTCGGACACGAGTTCGTCGGGCGGATCGCTGAAGTCGGCCCATCGGTCGCTGCCCTCGCGATCGGCGACCGGGTGGTAGTGGTGCCCCTTGCGTGGTGCGGTCGATGCGCCTGGTGCGCAAGCGGTGCACAGCAACTGTGCACCGACATGTGGGACGGGTCGGTCGGCCTCGGTGCCCGGCCGGGTGCCTTCGCCGAATACGTGGTCGTTGCCGCGGCATCCTGCCGGCCATTCCCAGCGGACCTGCCCGCCTGGGCCGGCACACTGGTTGAGCCGTTCGCGGTCGGGCTGCACGCGACGCGCCGCAGCCGCCGGACCGGACAGCCGGACGTTCCGGTCGCCATACTCGGCGCCGGCCCGATCGGGCTCATGGTGCTGGCCGCCGCGCGGCTGTCCGGCGCCGCCATCCCAGTGGTCGTAGCCGAACCCAACCCGAAGCGGGCCGATGCGGCCAGGAGGCTGGGCGCGACCGCCGTGGTGCCCGCCGCGGCCGATGTAGCGCTGGTACTCGACGCCACGCCAGAAGTCGCTTTCGACTGCACGGGCTCGACGGCGGCCCTCGGCGAGGTGTCCCGCCTGCTCGCTCCGCATGGCGAGCTGATTCTGGTCAGTGTAATAGAGCCTGACCAGGCGTACAACGTACCTGGCCGGGTGTGGGTGTCGCAGGAACTGGACTGCCGCGGATCGTCAGGCTATGGCGCCGCGGACTTCAACGACGCGCTCGCGGCTGTCGCGACCCGTGCGGTCGACCTCGCCGCGGTGATTGGCGGCCAGCGCCCCCTCGACGAGGCGGAGCAGGCGTTCGCCGAGTTGTCCGGCCCGGACGCTCCGGTCAAGTTGGTGCTCAAGCCGTAGCTGCGGGGCCATTCGGCCCGGGGCATTCGGACGCGCGCCAGCCCGGCGCTGGCCGCTAGAAGCCAGCGCCCGTGATCACCCCGTCCGCTAGCGCCTGACGGCGCCAGCGGGCGAGCCCGGGCGGGAGCTGAGGCCGGTCCTTTCCCGCAGGAGCGCACAGCACAAGGTGCGATACCCGGCCGGCCACCCTGATCTGGGTGGCGAGCGTAAGCTGATAGCCCATGCGCCGCAGTCGTTCAGGGGCATTCAGGTCGACGTCAGCGATGAGGCACACGCGGCCTCCCTGGCTTAGCAGGCCAGGCAGCTGCCGCCAGAACTTGTCCATCGAGGACCGTAGCAGTCCGCCAGCGGCGACGGCGATGTTCCACGGCGGATTGGTGACTACTACGTCCGCCCCTCCTGCCGACCACGGCAGGAGTCCCGCGTCTAGCTGTGTCAAAGACAGCGTGACCCCGGCGCGCGCGGCGTTGCTCCGCGCGTTGTCGAGCCGGCCTGGATCAATGTCACCAGCCAGCACACGGCTGCCCGGGTAGGCCAGCGCGGTCTCGATCGCAACGGTCCCGTCACCGCAGAACGGGTCGGCCACGTTTTCCCCGGCAGCCGGCCAGGCCAGCCGCGCCAAGGCCGCAGCCACCGGCGGGTGCAGGGTGCCTGGCCCGGTGTCCTGCTTGTACCAGCGCCGATGGAGCGGCCGGTCAGCGATTCGCAGCGTCACGCGCGCTTCGGCATCCCTGACGAACACCCGGACAGTCAGTTGCGGCTCGCCCGCCTGCCGCCCTTCGGTGGTCCGCGCCAGGTATGAGCCGCATAGCAGCGGGCGCAGCGTCGCCCCGATCGCGTTCTCCATGTCGAAGCGGTTGTAGTTATGGCGTCCTTCCAGACTCGCCACGACATCGAACTGCGGCCCGTCGGGCAGCTTGCGGACCGTGTTCAGCTGACTCAGCACCGCTGCCCAGTCAAGGGCGATGATCCGCCTGGCGGCGGACTCCGGCGCGCCCTTATTCTTGCCGATATCCGTGACCGTGCCGACCTCAAGGAACAGATCGTCCACCAGCCGCAGCTCAAGGACGTGCGGCGCGAGCGCGGGCAGCTCAAAGGAAACCTCCCTGCCTGACAACTTGATTCCGCTCGCATTAGTGAGCCCCGCGCTGATCTCGTCGGCGGCAATCCATTCCAGGCCACGGACCGACCTGGCGACGAGACGCGGGCTCACAACGCCGCCCTCATCTCGGCTACGCGGCCCACGAACGCCGCACGGTGGCCGATCCGGAACCTCTCAAGCGCCAGAACCGGCGGATCGAACGATATGCGCCGTTGCCGGGCGCACAGCGCTACCACCGCGTGTTCTGGAAGTACCTGGCACAGTGAGCGAAGCAGCGCGCCAAGCGCGTCCTGCGCTGCGGGCGCCGAGCCCTGCCACGAGGTCTGTTCCCCGTAGGGCACATCCGTGATAACCAGGTCGGCAGCGGGCAGCGCGGCTAGCGCGACCGGGTCGAAGACGTCGGCCACCACGGCAGCGCCCGGCAGGTCACCGCCGGCTTCCTGAAGCTCCGCGGCGAGCCGCCGTGCCGCTGCGGCGCGCTCCGCGTAGTCCTCTTTCCCGTGCTGTGCCGCCCGGCCGAGCAGCTCACGTTCCCGCTCCGCCAGCCCTGCCGCTGTTAGCAGGGCCAGGTTGCGGGCAGCCAGCGCCACCGCGTCAGGGGATACATCAGAACACATGAGCCGACCGAGCCGGGGCCGGTTGAGCAGCCCGGTCACCACAGCGAGATAGCCGCTGCCGCAGCATGGATCCCACAGCGTGAGCGGTCCCTGGACGCCGACATGGGCAGCACACCGCAGGAAGAGCTCCTGCGCGAGCCTCACCGGGAATGCTGGATAGTGGGGCGCTGACCGCAGTACGAAGCCACTGGCGAGATCACTGTAATCCGACCGCGTGGTGGCCAGCCGATACGGCATATTTACGAAGGTCCTTCCAGACATCACTCGGCGGCTGGGCCGAGTGAGTCTATGCCAACCGTACCTGTCTACCCTGCGCACGCCCGGCGGCAGGGTCAGCCACTCTGCCGCGCGGCGCTCATAGCAGCCCTGGAGCCGGTTGAAGTTGTTGGGCCACACCACCCTCTCGTAGCCGAGGAACCGGGCGGCCTGCGTCCGCCCGTGGGTGATGCGGGGTCTTGGCCGCTGCCCGGCCTGGATCGGGGCCTTGTCGCTTGCGTTGCTGGGCAGCGCGCAGTTGCGCGACCGCGTGAGCCAAGCCGACGAGCGCGATGACCAGAGCGCGGCGTGCGGCAGTCCGCTGGCGGGCAGGGACACAGCCCGCCAGCAGGTAGGCGGCGGTGCGGAGCATGGCCCCAGCCGGGGACGGAGTCAGACCATCTGGCAGTACTAGCCCGTCCCGGCTTTGTCAGGGCTGCTCCCGCCCTCCCCGGCACCACCCGGATCAAGCTGCCCTCAGCTCCGCCGCCCGGCTGCGACAGGGACAGCGGTGAAGGTCTCTCACCTCCACTCGAACCTCAGCGCCTCACGGCGCACCCACGACCTGCGCCACTTCTACGCCTCGACCTTGATCGCCGCAAGGCTGCACCCGAAGGTGATCCAGGAGCGGCTTGGGCACGCGACGATCGCGGAGACGATGGACGTCTACGGGCACCTGTTCCCGGACGCCAGCGAGCACGGCCGCGGCGCGCTCGACGCGATGTTCGCTCCCACTGACGTGCGCCCAATGTGCGCCCAGGAACGGCCATGACCGGGGGCCCGCAGGTCATCGGCATGGTGGCGAGCGAGCCGGCCTGTAGGCCGGGTTCTGTGCACCCGCGGATGCGGGCCGACGGCCATCCATCTGGGACTGCCGTTGCCGGCAGCCTCGTGCGGCCTACCCGCGAGCATCGGGCGGGCCGCCCTCAATCGCTCGCGCAGGAAGCGGAACAGCTAGACCGCTTCCCTCTTGGCCTTGCTCCGGGTGGGGTTTACCAAGCCGCCCGGGTCACCCCGGGCGCTGGTGGTCTCTTACACCACCGTTTCACCCTTACCTCCGTAGCCAGCCGAGGCCGGTCACGGAGGCGGTCTGTTTTCTGTGGCACTGTCCCGCGGGTCACCCCGGGTCGGCGTTACCGACCACCCTGCCCTGCGGAGCCCGGACCTTCCTCACCGCGCGTCGCGCGGCGCGGCCGCCCGGCCGGCTCGCTCGCCACCGCCAGCATATTGGCCCGCGCCCCCTGGACGGCCACAACGCTGACCACGATCGGCGCCGGTTTTCGCATGCGCGGAAAACCGGCGTCCAAAGCCCCGAAGCCACACAGGAGTGGGGCAGGTAGGGCAGATGGTGCGAGTGGGCGGAGGGCGCCGCTAGGTGGGGAGGCCGCTTCCGGAGCGGGTGGGCTCTCCTTCGGGCTCGCCCTCGGGTGCTGCACCTTCGCGTACGCCGTCGGCCGGCGCGGGCGCGGCACCGGGGGTGGGCTCATCGGCGGCGGAGGCGGGGAGGGCGGCTTCGTCGCCGGCCGGCGACGGGTCGGACGGATCGGCCCGGGACACCGGGGAGGCGAAGGCCAGGCCAGCCGCCAGGCAGGCGAACGGGACGACCGGCAGGACATACCGGTAGTCGAAGTCGGCCGCCGCGATCGGGAACACCAGCAGCACCACCGCGCACGCCCATGGCAGGCCGCTGGGCAGGGCGTTCGGGCCGTCGCGCCAGCGCCCCAGCCGGAACCCGCCGCCAGGCCGCCGGGTCACCCGGATGATGGAGCCCAGCCCCATCACCAGAATCAGCCCGAACAACGGCCCGTAGAGGTAGAACACCCGCCCGTAGCCGGACATCAGGTACGCGAAAGGCTTGACCACGCGGCTGATGCCCTGGTGCCCGTAGGCCTGGATGTCCTGCCGCGCGGTCTTGGGCGGGATCCAGACGTGGTTGGGTACTTCCAGTGGCTTGGTGTGGAAGTAGTAGTCGTAGACGGTGCCCTTGCTCGGGTAGTTGTACCGCTTCCAGTCCACCGACAGGACGAGGCCCTTGACGATGACGTGCGCGTAGCTCAGCGGCTGGGCCTCGGCCGCCTGGATGGCGAAATCGCGCAGGGCCTTGTTGCCGGCCACGCTGACCGGGCCGCCCGGCACCTCGTGGACCTGCTTGATGTGCCAGATGAGCGTGCCCGGGGGCGTGCGCCTGGTCACCGGCGTGGACAGGCAGAGGTACCGCTCGCTGGCGGGCGGGTTGATCTTGGCGCAGTCCGCGAACGAGGACATCCGGCCGTACAGGTAGAAGCCCTCGGATTGGGTGAGCGCGAAGGTCCCGGTCTGGGAGTGGAACCACGAGGCGTACCCCACGATGGGGACGGCGGAGCCGACGACGATCGCGGCCAGCGCGCGCCAGCCCATCCGGCGCACGATGACGAAGACGAAGAAGACGACCGGCAGGATCAGGCCGCCGCTCCACACCGTGACGGCGTACCCGGTGAGCAGGCCCGCCACCAGGATGGCCGGCCACGAGGGGCGGCGACGCCAGAGCAGGATCGTGGCCGCCACCACGAGCAGGAACATGAACAGCAGGTCGGCCATGATCATGTGCTCGAGCTGGACCTGGAAGCCGTTCAGCAGCACCGGCACGGTGGCCAGGGCGGCCCACAGCTTCGGCACCCGGGCCCGCCGCAGCAGCACGTACAGCAGGACCGCGATGGCCAGGCCCATCAGGTGCTGCACGATCGTGACCAGGGTCAGGCTGTGGAACGGCTCGAACACCTTCAGGAACAGCGAGTAGCCGGTCGACTTGGACAGGTCGGGCCGGAGCCGCAGCGCCGCGCCCAGGTAGACGTAGGAGTCACCGGCGAACCAGAGTGCGCCCGGGTAGCCGAGCACGGTGATGAGCCGCAGCACCGCCCCCGCCGCCAGGACCAGAGTGAACAGCTTGTTGTCCACGACCAGCGCGCGCAGCCGGGCGAACCGGGACGGCCTGCGCGGTGACAACTCGCCCACGGACGAAGCGTCCGGCACCTGGTTCTGCACAGCGTGATCCTATCGGCCATCCCGGACGGAAACCGGCGAAGCGCCCTCCGCGCTAGCGGCCTCGTCCGCCCCAGAAGCCGAGTCCGCCCCAGAAGCGGCACCCGCCCACTGTTCGAGCTGGGCGACGAACGCGCGGGCGTCGTCCGGCCAGCGCAGGTACTCGCTGGCCCCCTGGTGCCCGCGCGCGCCCATCGCGTCGCGCAGGGCCGGGTCGCGCTGCAGCGAAAGCACCGCCTCGGCAGCCGCCCCGGCGTCCCCGAACGGCACCACGAACCCGCACTCGTGCCGCTCCACCAGGTCCACGGCCAGCGGCAGCGGTGTGGTGACCACCGGCACGCCGCGGGCCATGTACTCCGCGACCTTGGTCGGCATCGAGTGCCGGAAGTTCGGGTCGTCCTGCAGCAGGGACAGCCCGGCCAGCGCGCCGTCGACGATCAGCATGGCCTCGTCGTTCGGCACGAACCCGTGCCAGCGCACCAGCCCCGCGGCGGACGCGGGCTCCAGCACGGCCCGGGCCTGCGCGTCGGCCGAACCCACCAGCTCCACGGTGATCCCGTGCGGCTGGACCAGCTCGGCCAGCGCGACCATCTCGGCGACCCCTCGGTCCGGCGAGATGTGCCCCACGTACACCACCCGCCCGCGGCCGTCGGACGGTGCCGCCTGCCCGGGCACGTACGTCGTGTTGGGCACGACCGGGTGCGCACGGCGGAACCGCTCGTGGTACGCCCGCTCGGCCAG
>Ga0066790_10000008_pt1 | contig 42655 bp, 13 predicted proteins | sample OrgsoiDNA2013050_FD_70963 | JGI IMG/M metagenome (GOLD analysis project Ga0066790, IMG submission 70963) | Permafrost soil microbial communities from the Arctic, to analyse light accelerated degradation of dissolved organic matter (DOM) -... | ecosystem: Environmental > Terrestrial > Soil >...
GCCGCCGGCGGCGAGGTCGTCCTGATCCCGGCCGTGGGGGAGCTGGATGCCTGGAGCGCGACGCTGGAGCTGGCCCTCGACGAGGTTCCGTGGGTACGCGACCACCAGGTGCACGACGCCATCGTCCTGCCGGGAACGGGGATGATGGACTTCGCGCTGCGCACGGCGCTGGCGCGGACCGGGACCGCCCACCGGACGCTGGCGGATGTCGAGTTCCGCAGCGACCTGACATTCACGGACAAGCCGGTGACGGTCAGCCTCCAGTGGCGCGACGACGTGACCGAAGGGGGCAGCTTCACCCTGTGCTCGCTGCCGGACGGGGCGAGCACCTGGACTCAGCACGCTTCCGCGCGGGTCCTCCTGCACCCGGGGCCGTCGGCGGCCGCCGTCTTCCCCGGCCACCTGCTGGCCCAGGCCGCGGTGGAGTCCGAGGAGTTCTATGCCTCGTGCGCGGCCCGGGGCCTGAACTACGGACCCGCGTTCCAGGGCGTGCTGAGCGTCCGCGGGGGCGCGGACGAGGTGCTGGCCGAGGTACGGCTGAGTGACAAGTGCCGCACCGGCGGCTTCCCGTACCGGCTGCATCCCGCGCTCTGGGACGGTGCCCTGCAATCCTGCAGCCTGCTGTTCGGCGGGGCGCAGGCCATCGTCCCCGTCTCGGTGCACCGCGTGCAGCTGCTCCAGGAGCTGGCCGAGCCGGTCACCTCCCTGTGGTCGCACGCCGTGCGCCGCGGCCAGTCGGTCGACCTGTTCCTGTTCGACGGTGAGCGCCGGCCCCTGATGACGATCGAGGGACTGCGCATGCAGACCCTGGACGGCACGTCCGGAGCGGCGCGCGCCCAGGCCGACCTGCTGCACCGGCTGGAGTTCACGCCCCAGCCGCGGGCGGCGATCGCCGTGCCCGCCGGCTCGTGGGTGGTGTGCGCGGAAACGGCGGCCGCGCTCGCGGCCGGGGAACTGGTCGCGGCCTTCGCCGCGCAGGGCGCCACCGCTCTCGCCCTGACCGTCACGGGCGACTCCGCGGCCGACTCCGCGGCCTGGGAGAAGGGCCTCGCCGAGATCGACGAGCTGGCGGGCGTCGCCTTTGTCGCCCCGCGGGCCGACGCCGGGCTCGCGGCCCAGCGCCACGGCCTGCTCGTCCTCGCCGCGCTGGCCCGGGCCTGCGTGTCCCGGCCGCAGGTGCCCCGGCTGGCCGTGCTGACCGCCGATGCGCAGGCGCCCGCGGGCGGCCCCGGCACCTGCGACCCCGGAGCCGCCCTGTACTGGGGGTTCGGCCGGGTACTGCGCTGCGAGCATCCCGAGCTGCGGACCGCGCTGGTCGACAGCTCGCCGGGCGACAGTGCCTGGCCGGCGGGCTGCGCGGCCGAGCTGCTCGGCGCCGAGGCTGCGGATCAGGTGGCGCTGCGCGGCGAGGACCGGCTGGTGGGCCACCTGCTGCGCGGCGAGCTTGACGAGGACGAGGACGGCTCGGCCGGGGCGCGGCCCGCGTGGCGGACGGTCGAGCAGCCGTTCCGGCTCAGCACCGACCGGCCCGGATTCTGGGCGGGGCTGAAGTACCTTCCGCTCGCGCGGCGCGACCCCGAGCCGGGCGAGATCGAGATCAGGTTCGCGGCGGCGGCGCTCAATTTCGCCGACGTCATGCGGATCATGGGTACCTTCCCCGATCCCTCGTCCGATCCCGGCGTGCTGGGCCACGACGGCGCGGGCGTGGTCTGCCGGGTGGGTGCGGAGGTCCGCGGGCTCGCCCCGGGCGATCGCGTCGCCGTCTCCACGCCCGGCGGCTCGCTGGTGTCGCACCAGACCGTCCCCGCCAGCTTCGCGCAGCACATCCCGGAGTGGATGGACGACGCCACCGCCGCGGCCATGCCCACGGTGATGATGACGGCCTGGCTCGGACTCCACGACCTGGCGCGGCTGCGCCCCGGCGAGACGGTCCTGATCCACTCGGCGGCCGGCGGCGTCGGCCTCGCGGCGATCCAGATCGCCAAGCTCCTCGAGGCCGAGATCATCGCGACCGCGGGGAGCGAGGAGAAGCGGCGTTACCTCGCGGAACTCGGCGTCAGCGCGGTCTTCGACTCCCGGGACCTGTCCTGGGCCGACCACGTCCGCGCGGCCACCGACGGCCGCGGGGTCGATGTGGTGCTCAACTCGCTGACCGGGGCGGCCATCCCCCTGGGCCTGGACGTCCTGGCCGACGGCGGGCGGTTTATCGAGGTGGGCAAGAAGGACATCTACGGCGAGCACTCGCTCAGCCTCGCCGCGTTCAAGAAGGGCATCAGCGTCTCCTCGGTCGATCTCGTCCGGCTGGGGAAGCGCCGTCCCGAGGTCTTCGCGCAAGTTCTCGGCGACGTCTGGGCGCTGGTCACGCAGCGCAAGCTGGGACCGCTCCCGCTGCTGCGATACACGTTCGCCGAGGCCGCCGAGGCATTCCGGGAGATGTCGCGCGGCAGTCACATCGGAAAATTCGTGCTGACCGATCCGGCGACGGTCACCTCGGTGACGCCCGAGCCCATGCACGCCGGCCGGTTCCGCGCCGACGGGGCCTATCTGATCACGGGTGGCCTCGGCGCCCTGGGCCTGTCGCTCGCGGAGTTCATGGCCGCCCGCGGGGCCGGAACGCTGGCGCTGGTCGGCCGCTCGGCACCGGGGGCACCGGCCGCCGCGCGCATCGAGGCGCTGCGGTCCACGGGCGTCCGGGTGGAAACCTTCCAGGCCGACGTGGCCGAGCCGGACGCGGTGGCCCGGGTCCGGGCCCAGCTCCCGCCGCTGCGCGGGGTCGTGCACGCGGCCGGCCTGCTGGACGACGCCACGATCCTGAACCTGCGGCCGGAGCAGCTGCGGCGGGTGCTGGCACCCAAGGTCGACGGCGCGCTTAACCTGGACGCCGCCACCGCCGCCGATCCGCTGGACTTCTTTGTGCTGTTCTCGTCCGCCGCGGCCCTGTTCGGTAACGCGGGCCAGGCGGCCTACGCCGCGGGCAATGCCTTCATGGACGCGTTCGCGGTGGCTCGCCGGCAGCGCGGGCTGCCCGCGCTGAGCGTGCAGTGGGGCCCGTTCTCCGACGTCGGTCTCGCCGCCGAGGACGACATCCGCGGGGCACGCCTGGCCGAGCGCGGCATGACCGGCTTCACCACCGATGCGGCGTGGTCGGCCCTGGAGCGGCTGCTGGCCGGCGACGAGCAGGTCGTCTGCTTCACGCCGGTCGACCTGCGGCAGTACTTCGAGTCGTATCCGGACCACGCGGCGCTGGAGAGCTTCAGCGCGCTGCGCGAACTCGCCCGCAGCGGGGGCACCGGGACGAGGATGGGTGCCGCCTTCCTGGCCGAGCTGGCGAGCGCCCCCGAAGCCGAGCGCATCAAGCTGCTGGAGGCCAAGGTCCGGGAGCTGACGGCCCGGGTGCTGCGGCTCGACGCGGCCGCGATCGACGCGAACACCCCGTTCAAGGCGCTCGGTCTCGACTCGCTTATGGGGCTGGAACTGCGCAACCGTCTCGAAGCCACCCTCGGCCTGCGACTCTCGCCGACCCTGCTGTGGACCTACGGCACCACCCGCGCCCTCGTCGGCGTGCTCGCGGAGCGCATGTTCGGCGATGCCTCCGCCGGCGGAAAGGACTGAGTGACGATGGAGCCCACCCACGGCACCAGCACGGCGCCCTCCCCGCTGACCAGGGCGCTCGACACCATCCGCAAGCTGCGAGCCCAGCTCGAGGCCGGCAGCGGCCACGGGCCGGTCGCGGTGGTCGGCGTGGGCCTGCGGTTCGCGGGCGGAATCGACGATCTGGACTCGTACTGGGACGCCCTGGCGCAGGGCCGCGATCTGGTGCATCCGCTGCCCGAGTCGCGCCAGGGGCCGTTCGCGGCGGACTGGGCCAAGCTCCCGCATGCCGGCGGGTTCCTCGACGAGATCCTGGATTTCGACGCGGACTTCTTCGACCTGCGCGCCGACGAGGCCCGCGCGCTCGACCCGCAGCAACGGCTGCTCCTCGAGGTCGCCTGGGAGGCACTGGAGAACGCCGCGCTGCCCCCCGACCGGATCGACGGCCCGCGGACCGGACTGTTCATCGGCATCACGAGCCAGGAGTACTGGAACTGGCAGGCCGGGACACCGGACATCAACTGGATTTCCGGTAACGGGCACTGCTTCGCGGTCGGTCGGCTCGCCTACGTGCTCGGCGCGGCGGGGCCGGCCATCGCGGTGGACACGGCGTGCTCCTCATCCCTGGTCTCGGTCCACCTGGCGCGGCAGGCGCTCGGCCGCCGGGAATGCGACGTGGCGCTGGCCGGCGGCGTGCACCTCGTGCTGTCGCCACACGGCACGCGACTCCTCCACCTGGCGGGAATGCTGTCGCCCGAGGGGCGGTGCAAGGCGTTCGACGCCCGCGCCGACGGGCTGGCCCGGGGCGAGGGCTGCGGGATCGTCGTCCTGAAACGGCTCGAGGACGCGCTGCGCGACGGCGACCGCATCCACGCCGTGCTCCAGGGGTCGGCCGTCAACCAGTCCGGCCGCTCGACCGGATTCCGGGCCCCGAACGTCCTGTCGGAGATCACCCTCCTGGAGACCGCGCTCGCGGATGCGGGCCTGAGCCCGGCCGATATCGGGCTGGTGGAGGCGCACGGCACCGGAACCTCCCTGGGCGACACGATCGAGATCGAGGCCATCGCGGCCGCGCTGGGCCGCAAGAACGGCGGTATCCCGCTGCCCGTCGGCTCCGTCAAGACGAACATGGGGCACCTGGAGCCCGCCGCCGGCGTCGCCGCGCTGATCAAGAGCATCCTGTGCCTGCGGCACCGCGCGGTGCCACCGCTCGTGCACCTCTCGACGCTGAACCCGCTGATCGACCTCGACGGCACCGGCATCCTGCTGCCCACCGAGCTGACCCCGTGGCCGGCCGGCGGCGGCGGTTACGCCGCGGTCAGCGCCTTCGGCATGGGCGGGACCAACGCGCACGTCGTCGTCGGCCCGGCGCCGGAAAGCGCCCCGCCGACCGCCCCGGCCGCGGCCGGCGGGGCCGGGTCGGTGGGCGGGGCGGTCGGCGGATTCGAGCTGTCGGCGAAGACGCCGGAGGCCATGACGGCCCTGGCGACCCGGTTCCTCCGGTGTCTCGCCCGGCTGCCGGACGAGAGCTATCCCGCGTTCGCGTACACGGTGACGTTCGGCCGGGCCCGGCACCTGTGGCGGGCCCGGGTCGTCGCGGCCGACCGGGCGGCAGCGCTGACCGCACTGCACAGCCTGGCGAACGGCGAGCCCGCGAGCGCGGTCACCCTGCGCCAGCACGACGCCTGGGGCGACGAGGAGAGCACGCCGCCCGACGCCCTGCCCCGGGCGGTGGCCGACCTCCCGCATTACCCGTGGACGAGACAGCGTTATGCGCCGCCCATGGCGGGCCAGCCCGCGGTGCCCATGGCGGGCCAGCCCGCGGTGGCGCCGACGGCGGCCCAGCCCGCGGTGCCCATGGCGGGCCAGCCCGCGGTGGCGCCGACGGCGCGCGCCGCGCCGCCTGCGCCCGGCCCGGCCGCGGCCCCGGCGGCGGACGGGTCTGCCGGGATCCGCCGGAAGCTGCTGGCCGTCGAGCCGGGCCGCCGGCGCACGGCCCTGCTCATCCGGCACTGCCGGGAACTGGCCGCTCAGGTGGTGGGCGGCTCGATCGCGGATATCGACCCGGCGGCGCCCCTGGCCAGCCTGGGCTTCGACTCGATGCGCACCCTCGAACTGCGCGCCCGGCTGGAGCAGTCCCTGGACGTGAAGCTCTCGGCCGCGGTCGGCTGGCAGTTCCCCACGCTGGAGGCGCTGGCGCCCTTCCTCGCCGAGCGCATGGGGATCGGGCTGGTCGCCGCCGGCCCCGACCCGGCCGGGGGGCGGTCCCGGCCGCTTGGCCGGGACCAGCGGGCGGAGGTCGGCGACCTGTCCGACAGCCAGATCGAGGCGCTCCTCATGGCCCGGCTCGAGCAGCTGGACGCAGGGAACTGAATGAAACTGGCCTACGCAGATGACGAAGGGCGTTAAGGACATGACCTCGCCGGACGAGACACAGGCATCGGCATCCACCCTGCGGCGCGCGTACCTGACGATCGAGCGGATGCAGCACCAGCTCGAGGAATATGAGCGCAGCCGGGCCGAGCCGATCGCGATCGTCGGTCTCGGCTGCCGCTTCGCCGGCGGCGTCGTCGACGCCGAGACGTACTGGAAAGTCCTCGGCAGCGGTACCGACGCGATCGGCGACATCCCGGCGGACCGGTGGGACGTCGACGCGTTCTACGCCCAGCAGCCCCGGCCGGGAAAAATGACGATCAGGTCGGGCGGCTTCCTGGACCGGATCGACGAGTTCGACCATGAGTTCTTCGGCATCTCCCGGCGCGAGGCCGTCGCCATGGACCCGCAGCAGCGGCTGGCCCTGGAGGTGGCCTGGGAAGCGCTGGAGAACGCGGGCCAGTCCCCGGCCGCCCTGGCGGGAAGCCAGACCGGCGTGTTCGCGGGCGTCTTCACCAGCGACTTCGCGCTGTTAACAAGCCAGCAGGATCCGCGCGAGCTCACGGCCTACACCAGCGCGGGATCGGCGCACAGCGCCGTGCCGGGCCGCATCTCCTACGCGCTCGACCTCAAGGGCCCGAGCCTCGCGATCGACACCGCGTGCTCGTCGTCGCTGGTCGCCATCCACCTGGCCGCGCAGAGCCTCCGATCCGGTGAGAGCGACCTGGCGCTGAGCGGCGGAGTGAGCGTCATCCAGTCCCCGATCACGGGCATCGGCTACTCGCAGTTGCCCGGCCTGGTCGCCGCGGACGGGCGGATCAAGACCTTCGACGCCGCGGCGGATGGCTCCATTCCCAGCGAGGGCTGCGCCTTCATCGTGCTGAAGCGGCTGTCGGACGCCATCCGGGACGACGACCAGATCCTGGCCGTGGTGCGCGGGGAAGCCGTGAACCAGGACGGTCGCAGCTCCGGGTTCTCGGCTCCGAACGGGCTCTCCCAGCGCGACGTGCTCCGGCGCGCCCTGGACGTCAGTGGCGTCGAGCCGCATGAGGTCTCCTACGTCGAAGTGCACGGTTCGGGCACGCAGCTCGGCGACGCGATCGAAGCGGAGGCGCTCGCCGAGGTCTACGGCCGTGACCGGGGCGAGCCGGGCGCGCCCGTGTTCATCGGCACCGCGAAGACGAACATCGGCCATTCCCAGGCCGCGGCGGGAATCGCCGGGGTGATCAAGGTCGTGCTCGCCATGGCCCACGGCCTCATCCCCGCGCACCTGAATTTCCGGGAGCTGAATCCGGGCATCTCCTTCGAGGGGACGACGCTCGCCGTGCCGACGGAGCTGACGCCCTGGCCGGTCCCGGCGGGCCAGCGCATCGCGGGCGTGAGCAGCTTCGGCTTCAGCGGCACGAACGCCCACGTGATCCTCGCGGAGGCACCGGAGCGGCCCGCGCGCGCCGCCGACGCGCGCCGGCCCTTGTCGTTGCTCGCCCTGTCGGCGAGGAACGAGGCGGCGCTCGTCGATGTCGCCCGCAGGTACGCCGAGCGCCTGAGCGTGGGCGGCACCTCGGTGGCGGACGTCTGCTTCTCCGCCAACACCGGCCGGTCGCACTTCACTCACCGGCTCGCGGCCGTCGCCGGGACGGCGGAGGGGATCGCGGACAAGCTGGCGGACTTCGTGGCCGGCATCCCCGGAGACGAGCCAGTCACCGGTCGCGGCGACAACGCCGACGTCGTCTTCCTCTTCACCGGGCAGGGCTCGCAGCGGGTCGGCATGGCCCGCGACCTGTACGCGACCCAGCCCACCTTCCGCCAGGCGATCGACCAGTGTGACGAGATCCTGCGGCCTGTCCTCCAGACGCCGCTCATCTCGGTGCTCTACCCCTCGGGCCCGGACTCCGGACTCCTCGACCAGGCGACGTACGCGCAGCCGGCCCTGTTCGCCATCGAGTACGCCGTAGCCCAGTTGTGGCGGTCCTGGGGCCTGGAACCGGCCGCGGTCATCGGCCACAGCCTCGGCGAGTACGTCGCGGCCTGCGTCGCGGGCGCGATGACGCTGGAAGATGGCCTCAAGCTGGTCGCCGAGCGGGGGCGGCTCACGGAGCTGGTGACGGGCACGATGGCCACGGTGTTCGCTCCGGAGGACCAGGTCGTCCGGGCGCTCGCCGACCATGGGGGGCAGGCCTGGATCGCGGCCGTCAACGGGCCCGCGCACACCGTCATCTCCGGGGTCCCCGCGGACGTGGTGGCGGTCTGCGGGATATTCGCCGGCCGGGACGTGCGCACCAGGCAGCTGCACGTCACCGGCGCCGGCCACTGCGACCTGGTCGAACCGATCCTGGCCCCGCTCCGGCAGGCCGCGGCCGGAATCCGGTTCGCGCCGCCGCGGATCACCCTCATCTCCAACGTGACCGGAGAGCCGTGGCCGTGGGACAAGCCCCTCGATGCCGACTACTGGTGCGCCCAGGCCCGTCAGCCGGTGCGCTTCGCCGACGGGGTCGCGACCCTGCGCGGCATGGGCTACCGGAACTTCCTCGAGGTCGGCCCCACCGCGACGCTGCTCGGGCTGATCCGCGACGGCGCGCCGGCCGACGACGACAGCCTGCTGCTCCCGAGCCTGCGGTCCAGGCTGGACGACTGGCCCGTGATCCTGTCCTCGGTCGCGCAGCTGTACGTGCACGGGGCCGACCTCGACTGGCGCGGCTTCGATCGCGACTACGCGCGGGCCAGGGTCGTCGTGCCCACCTATCCCTTCGCGCGGACGAGCTGCGGGCAGGCGCCGCGCTATCGCGGCATCGAGGCGCCCGACGGCGGGCCGGACGAGGCCCGCCTGGCGGGCGGCTCCGGCGCCGAGCCCGGCGAGTCCGACGACGAGGACCTGCTGTACCAGCTCGACTGGCAGCGCGCCGAGGCGGCTCCCGCCGCCCCGGCCGCGGTCACCGGCCCGGCCGCGACCTGGCTCGTCCTCGCCGACGACACCGGGGTCGGTGCCGAGCTCGCGGCCGTCATCGCCCAGCGCGGCTCGCGGTGCGTCCGGGTCGTCCCGGGTACCGAGTACCGCTACGACGGGACGGCGGAGGCCGTCGTCCGCCTCGACGATCACCGCGACCTGACGCGGCTGCTCCAGGAGCTGGACCTGCAAGCGGACGCGAGCCTGCGGGTGGTGCACCTGTGGGCGCTGAGCGGCCACGACGAGGAACAGGACTCCGCGAAGGACCAGCTCCGGGCCCAGGAGCACGCCTGCCTGAGCGCCGTGCGGGTAGTCCAGGCCGTCGCCCAGGCCGGGCGCGCGACATCGGCGCGACTCTGGCTGGTGACGCGGGGCGCCGCCGGGCCCGGGCCCCTCGCGCCGGCCCTCAGCCAGTCGGTCTTGTGGGGACTGGGCAGGTCCTTGCAGCAGGAGCACGCCGGCATCTGGGGCGGCCTGATCGACCTGGACCCCGGTGCCGCGCTCCCGTCGCTCGTGCCGCACCTGGTCGACGAGATCGAGAACCGGGACGGCGAGGACCAGATCGCCCTGCGGGGGCACGACCGCTATGTCGCCCGCCTGGTCCGCGCGCCGCTGGCGGACGCCCCGCCCCGCGACGCGGGCGTCGCGGCGCGGGGCGCGGGGTGGCGGAAGGACGCCAGTTATCTCATCACCGGGGGACTGACGGGGATCGGCCTGGCCGTGGCGCGATCCCTGGTGCTCGCGGGTGCCCGCCGCCTGGTCCTGGTCGGGCGCACGCCGATCCCGCCGCGAGGCGAGTGGGCCGGCCTGGCGGCCGACCATCCCGCCGGGCCGCGCGTGGCGGCGATCAGGGAGCTCGAGTCCCTCGGCGCGAGTGTCCTGGCGCAGTCGCTGGACATCTCGGACGAGGACCAGGCGCGTGCCTTCCTGGAGCGCTTTGACCAGGAGGGATGGCCGCCAATCCGGGGAGTCGTGCACTCGGCCGGCGTCGGCGCGTACGTGCCGGTGCTGGACCTCACGCCCGACGAGGTGCGGCGCCACCTACGCCCCAAGTCGGTGGGCGCCTGGGTGCTGCACCGGCTGTTCGCGGACCGGCCGCTGGACTTCTTCGTGCTGTTCTCATCGGGCGGTGCCATCCTCAGCTCGCCTTTCTACGCGGCCTACGCGGCCGCCAACGCGTTCGTCGACGCGCTGGCGCAGTTCCGTCGCGGCGCCGGGAAGCCGGCCCTGAGCATCGACTGGGGCCTGTGGCAGGGAACCGGCCTGGACCAGCGCCAGGCCGAGGTCGCCCCCGGGCTCAGCCGCGGCATGGGCACGATCGAGCCGGCCCGGGGCGTTCGCGTCTTCCACCAGCTGCTGCGCCACGACCAGGCCCAGGTCGCGGTCCTGCCGATCGACTGGTCCGCGTGGGGCCGCAGATACCAGGAGGTCTCCGGCTCGCCGGTGCTGGCGACGCTCGTGGACGGGCCAGGCCGCGTGCCCGGCGGGCGCGGGCGGCCCCGGCCCAGCCACCTCCCGTCCCGCGCCACGCTGCTGGGGCTGCCGGCGGCCGACCGGGTGAGCACGCTGAGCGCGGGACTCCACCTGAGCGTGGCCGCGGCGCTGGGCGCGGCGCCCGCGGCGGTGTCGCTGGACCAGCCCCTGATCGACCTGGGCTTCGACTCCCTGATGTCGGTGGAGCTGCGGAACGAGATCGAGGGCCAGCTGGGGGTCTTCCTGGAGATGTCCGCCTTCCTCTCCGACGCGACCGTCGCCAACCTGACGGTGCGGATCGTCGACCTAGTGACCCGGGCACAGGAGGACGGCGAGAGTGACGGAGGCCGCGCCGTGACGATCTCGCGGGCGGGGCGGGCCGAGGATCTCGCGGCACAGCTCCTGGCGGAAGTCGATGGCATGTCGCAGGAGCAAGCGCGCCTGGCGATGCGCGGAGAGGATCGGTCATGACCGGCCTGCAGGAGCGCCTGGCGGCGCTGTCACCGGAGAAGAGGGCGCTGTACGACAAGCTGCTCGCGGAACGCGGGCCGGCGGAGGGCGTCTTCCCCATCTCGGTGCTGCAGCAGAGCATCTGGTTCCTGGAGCAGCTCCGGCCGGGCACCGCCTCCTACGTGATTCCCGCCGCCCTGCACATCCGCGGGCCGCTGCGGACCGGGCCGCTACGCGAGGCCCTGAACGAGATCGTGCGGCGGCACGAGGCGCTGCGGACGACCTTCCAGCTGCGCGACGGCCAGCCGATGCAGATCGTCAGCCCGCGCAGGCCCGTCGACCTGCCCGAGGCGGACCTGCGCGAGTGCGCGCCTGGCGAGCTGCAGGCCGCGATCGGCGCGGTGGTCAGCGAGCCTTTCGACCTGGCCGCCGGCCCGCTGCTGCGGCTGCAGCTGCTGCGAGCCGGAGCCGACGAGTACGTACTGGCCCTGGCGGTGCACCACCTGGTCTGCGACGGCTGGTCGGTGGGGATCCTCGTGTCCGAGCTCGCGGCCCTGTACGAGGCATTCGTCGACGGCCGCCCCTCGCCGCTGCCCGAGATGAAGATCCAGTACGGGGATTTCGCGACCTGGCAGCAGGAGCGGCTGGGGAAGGAGAGCCTCGCGCCTGGCCTGGCGTACTGGCGGCAGCGGCTGGCTGGCGCGCCGGCGGCCCTCGCGCTGCCGACCGACCGGCCGCGGCCCGCCGTCCAGGGATTCAGCGGCAGTTCCGTGCCGTTCGAGCTACCCGAGTCGCTGATGCGTGAGCTGGGTGACCTGGCCAAGCGGCAGCACGCGACCACCTACATGGCGCTGCTGGCCATCTTCCAGATCCTGCTGCACCGGTACTGCCACCAGGACGACGTGGTGGTCGGGGTGCCGACGGTCAACCGGGATCGCGGCGAGTTCGAGCCCGTCATCGGTTACTTCGTGAACATGCTCGCGATCCGCACCGACCTGAGCGGGAACCCCGGTTTCGCGCAGACGCTGCGGCGGGTGCGGGATTCCTGCCTGGGCGCGTACGCCCATCAGGAGATTCCGTTCGACCAGATCGTCGAGGAGCTGAAGCCCGCCCGCGACCTGAGCAGGCTGCCGATCTTCCAGGTGTGTTTCTCCTATCAGAGTGACCCGATGCCCACGCTTTCCGTGGCGGGCCTGGAGCTGCGGCGGCTGCCGCTCAAGCTGGAGGGCGCGCGCTTCGACATCGAGCTGCAGTCGCTGCACGACGGGGGCGGCCTGACCGCCTCCTTCGAGTACGACCGTGACCTGTTCGACGAGCCCACCATCGTCCGGCTCGCGAGCCACTTCCGGCGCCTGGCGGAGCTCGTGGTGGCCCAGCCCGAGGCGCCCGTCGACCGGCTCGCGCTGCTGGACGACGCCGAGCGCCGGGAGGCGCTGGCCGCAAGTCGCGGGCCGGTCGCGCAGTGGCCTGGCCAGGGCTGGATCCACCAGTGTTTCGAGCAGTGGGCCCGGGACGCGCCGGACCGGGAGGCGGTGCGGTTCGAGGGCGAGGGCGTCAGCTACGCCGAGCTGAACCTGCGGGCGAACCGGCTCGCGCACCGGCTGCGGCGCCTGGGGGTGGGCCGCTTCGTGCTGGTGGCGGTCGCCATGGAACGCTCGGTCGAGCTGGTCGTCAGCCTGCTGGCGGTGCTGAAGGCGGGCGGCGCCTACCTGCCGCTTGATCCCGGGTACCCGCGGGCCCGGCTGGAGTACATGCTCGCCGACGCGGGGGCGCCGGTGCTGCTGACCCAGCGCCGGGTGCTGGCCGGCCTGCCGCCGGCGGACGCCGAGGTGCTGTGCGTGGACGAGCTCGGAGACCAGCTCGCCGCCGAGCCCGCCGGAAATCCCGACGTGGCCGTGGACGGGCAGGACGCGGCGTACATGATCTACACCTCCGGGTCGACCGGTGCGCCCAAGGGCGCGGTGAACGTCCACGCGGGCATCCGCAACCGGCTGCTCTGGATGCAGGATGCCTACGGCCTGGACGCCACGGACCGGGTCCTGCAGAAGACGCCGTTCTCGTTCGACGTGTCGGTGTGGGAGTTCTTCTGGCCGCTGCTGGCGGGCGCCACGCTCGTGGTGGCCCGTCCCGACGGGCACCGGGACGGGCGCTACCTCGTGGAGACCATCCGCCGCGAGGCCATCACGACGCTGCACTTCGTCCCGTCCATGCTGCAGGTCTTCCTGCGCGAGCCGGCGGTGGAAACGTGCACCACGCTGCGGCGGGTCATCTGCAGCGGCGAGGCGCTGCCGCGCGAGCTGCAGGACCGCTTCTTCGCCCGCTCCGGGGCCCAGCTGCACAATCTGTACGGCCCGACCGAGGCCGCCGTCGATGTCACGTCCTGGGCGTGCCAGCGGGACGGCGACGACCGGCCGGTGCCGATCGGGTTCCCGATCGCCAACACCCAGATGTACGTCCTGGACCAGTACCTGGAGCTGGTCCCGGCCGGGGTCGCGGGTGAGCTGCACATCGGCGGCCGCAACCTGGCCCGCGGGTACCTCAACCGGCCGGAGCTGACGACCGAGAAATTCATCCCCGACCCGTTCGACGGCGGTCCGCGGGCTCGCCTGTACAAGACCGGCGACCTGGCCCGCTTCCGCGACGACGGCGCCATCGAGTACCTCGGGCGGCTGGACCGGCAGGTGAAACTGCGCGGCTTCCGCATCGAGCTCGGCGAGATCGAATCCGTCCTCACCCGCCACCCGCGGGTCCGCGAGGCCATCGTGACCGCACGCGACCGCGGCGACGGCGACGTCCGCCTCGTGGCCTACCTGACCAGCGACGAACCGCCCAGCGTCAGCGACCTGATCAGCTGCCTCAAAGAGGAGCTGCCCGACTACATGGTGCCCGCCGCCTTCGAGGTGCTGCCCGCCTTCCCGCTGCTGCCCAACGGAAAGGTCAACCATGCCGCGCTCCCCGAGCCGGACCTGGGCCGACCCGACCTGCGGACGCCGTTCGCGGCGCCGCGCGACGACCTCGAGCGATCCATCGCCGGGATCTGGCGCGAGCTCCTCGGCATCACCCAGGTCGGCACCAACGACAACTTCTTCGATCTCGGCGGCCACTCACTGCTGATGCCAGGCCTGCAGGCCAGGCTCGCCGCGACCCTGGGGCATGAGGTGCCGCTGGTCGAGCTCTTCCAGTACCCGACGGTCGGATCGCTGGCCCGTTACCTCGGCCAGCCCGCGTCCTCGCGAGCGGATCCGATGGCGGGCGCCCATGACCGCGCGGACAGCCGCCGTCATGCCCAAGACCAACGCCAGCAGGCGGCCACGCGCCGACTGCGTGCCCGGACGAATAGGTGAGACCGTGTCAAACCCAGCCGAGAGCCTGAACCATGTCGCGATCATCGGCATGGCGGGCCGCTTTCCGGGCGCCCCCGACATCGAGACCTTCTGGGACAACCTGGCGGCCGGCCGGGAGAGCATCACGTTCTTCTCGGACGACGAGCTCGTCCAGGGCGGAGTGAGCCCGGCCGTCGTGAGCCAGGAGAACTACGTCAAGGCCAAGGGCGTGCTGGCCGGCGCCGACACCTTTGACGCGGAGTTCTTCGGCTACAGCCCCCGGGAGGCCGAGCTGATGGATCCGCAGCAGCGGGTGTTCCATGAGTGCGCGTGGGAGGCACTGGAGTCGGCCGGGTGCGATCCGCGGGCCTTCGACGGGCGCATCGGCGTGTTCGGCGGCTCCAGCATCGGCACCTACCTGCTGTTCAACATCATGGGCAACCAGGCGGCCTTCGCCTCGGCCGGCAACCTGCAGACGCAGATCACCAACGACAAGGACTTCCTCACCACCCGGGTGTCCTACAAGCTTGACCTGAAGGGTCCCAGCGTCGCCGTTCAGACGGCCTGCTCCACGTCGCTGACGGCCGTGCATCTCGCCTGCCAGAGCCTGCTCAACGGGGAGTGCGACATCGCCCTCGCCGGGGGCGTCTCGGTCACCGTGCCCCTGGCGAGCGGGTATATGTACCAGCACGGGGGCATCGCCTCGCCGGACGGGCACTGCCGCGCCTTCGACGCCAGCGCGGGTGGCGCGGTCCCCGGCAATGGGGTGGGGATCGTCGTGCTGCGCCGGCTGGCCGACGCCCGGGCGAGCAGTGACGCGATAGCGGCGGTCATCCGCGGGACGGCCGTCAACAACGACGGGTCGCTCAAGGTCGGCTTCACCGCGCCGAGCGTCGGCGGGCAGGCGGAGGTCATCGCCGAGGCGCTGGCCGTGGCGGGGGTCGACGCCGGCACCGTCGGATACGTCGAGACCCACGGGACCGGAACCGCTCTCGGGGATCCCATCGAGATGGCGGGCCTGACGCGCGCCTTCCGTGAGCACACCCAGGAAAAGGGCTTCTGTGCCATCGGGTCGGTCAAGAGCAACGTCGGGCACCTGGACGCCGCCGCGGGCGTGACCGCCCTGATCAAGGCCGCCCTCGCCCTCCAGCACGAGGCCATCCCGGCCACCTTGAACTACACCCGGCCGAACCCCGAGCTGGCCCTGGACACGAGCCCGTTCTTCGTCAACGCCGACTTGCGGTCCTGGCCGCGGCGCGAGGTGCCGCGGCGGGCCGGCGTCAGCTCCTTCGGCGTGGGCGGCAGCAACGTGCACGTGATCCTGGAGGAGGCGCCGGCCACGGAGCCGAGCGGACCATCCGGGCCGGTGCACCTGCTGGCGCTGTCGGCGAGGACGGCACCGGCGCTGGCCGCGACCGCGCAGCGGCTGGCGGGCCACTTGCGGCGGCACCCGGACGCCGACCTCGGCGACGTCGCCTACACGCTGGCGTGCAAGCGCCGGGCCTTCGAGCACCGCCAGGTCGTCGTGTGCCACGAGCCCGGCCAGGCGGTCCAGGCGCTGCAGCGGCTGGGGCCAGCGGACGCCGTCGGCGCGAGTAGTCACCAGGGCCCCGTTACCTTCCTTTTTCCGGGGCAGGGCGCTCAGTACGTCAACATGGCCCGCGACCTGTATGACCATGAGCCAGTTTTCGCTGACGAGTTCGATAGCTGCGCGAAACTGTTCGCCGCCAGTATCGGCGAGGACCTGCGGGCCCTGCTGTTCGCGCCCGCCGAGGCGGCGGCCGCGGCGGGGAAACTGGAGCAGACCGCGATCACCCAGCCCGTGATGTTCACGGTCGAGTACGCGCTCGCCCGGCTGTGGCAGGCCTGGGGCGTGCAGCCGCGGGCCATGATCGGCCACAGCATCGGCGAGTACGTCGCCGCGTGCCTGGCGGGGGTCTTCTCCCTGGAAGACGCCGCGGCAGTGGTGGCAGCGCGGGGCCGCCTGGTGCAGGCGATGCCCCGAGGCGCCATGCTGGCCGTCGTCCTGCCCGAGCAGGAGACCGCGGCCTGGCTGGGCGAGGACCTGTGCGTGGCGGCGGTCAACTCGACGGCCCTCACCGTGGTCTCCGGCCCCGCGGCGGCGGTCGACGGCCTGCAGCGCAGGCTCAAGGACGCCGGGGTCGCCTGCCGCAGGCTGCACACGTCGCACGCGTTCCACTCGCCGGCCATGGACGCCGCCGTCGCGCCCCTGGTGGACGAGATCGGCAAGGTCGACCTCCATGCCCCGCGGATTCCGTTCCTCTCCAACGTGACCGGGACCTGGATCACCGACGAGCAGGCGACCAGCCCCGAGTACTGGGGGACCCACCTGCGCCAGCCGGTCCGGTTCCGCGACGCCATCGGCCAGCTGCTCGGCGACCCGGCGATGCTCATGGTCGAGGTGGGCCCCGGCGACACGCTCAGCAGCTTCGTCCGCCGACACCAGGCGTGGGAGGACGGCAGAACCGTGCTGGGCTCGATGCGCCACCCGAAGGACGGCGCAGACGACCGCGAGTACCTGCTGGCGAGCCTCGGCGCGCTGTGGAGCGCGGGAGCGGCGGTGGACTGGGACGGCTTCTACCAGGGCGCCCAGCGCCGGCCGGCCGCCCTGCCGGGCTACGCCTTCCAGCGGCAGCGCTACTGGGTGGCGCCGACGGCCGCGACCGGCGACGAGCCGAGGGCCGCGGCGGAGCCAGCGGCGTCGGCCGACGACTGGTTCTACACTCCCGGCTGGAAGCGGCTGCCGCCGCGGGCGGAGCGGGCCGCCGACGCCGACGCCGGCGACGCCCTGTGGGTCATCCTGGGCGCCGACCTCGGCCTTGGCCGCGGCCTCGCGCAGCGCCTCGCCGCCGCGAACGCCACCGTCGTGCGGGTCAGCGCCGGGGACGACCTGCGGCGCGGCGACGACGGGTCCTGGTCGCTCGATCCGGCGAGCCGTGAGCACTATGCCGGCCTTCTCGCGGCCCTGACCCCCGAGGCGCCGCGGGGCATCCGGATCGTCCACCTGTGGAGCCTGCCCGGCCCGCCCGGCGAGCTTGATCACGCGCGGCTCGACGCGGCCCGGCGGCGCGGGTTCGACAGCCTCCTCGCGCTGGCGCAGGGCATCGGCGACGCGCGCGCGGCCGGCCCGGTCCAGCTCGACGTCCTGTGCCGCGGCATCTACAGCGTGACGGGTGACGAGCCGCTGCAGCCGGAGAACGCGACCCTGCTGGGCCCGTGCACGGTCATCCCGCAGGAGCTGCCCGGCACCACCTGCCGCGTCCTCGACATCACCGGCACCGACCCGGACGAGTCCCGCGACGGCCCGGTCGGCGCGGTCTGCTCCTTGCTCGGCCGATCAGCGCAGGAGCGGGAGCTCGCGCTGCGCGGGCAGCACTGGTGGGTCCGCGACTTCGACGCCCTGCGGTCCCGAGAGGCCGGGGACGGCCGGGCCGGACTGCGCGACGGCGGCGTCTACCTCATCACCGGCGGCCTGGGCGGCATCGGCCTCGCCCTCGCCGAGCACATCGCGCGCAGCGTCGACAGCCCCGTCGTCGGGCTGCTCAGCCGGTCGGCGCTGCCCGCCGAGGCGGCCTGGGCCGGCTGGCTCGCCGCCCACGATGACCGGGACGAGACCGCCGCCCGGATCCGCCGGCTGCAGGGCCTGCAGGAGCTGGGCGCCCGCGTGGCCGTCTTCCAGGCGGACGTGACCGACCTCGACCAGACCAGCCGCGCCGTCGGCGAGCTGCGCAGCCGGTTCGGCGCGCTCACGGGCGTCGTCCACGCGGCGGGGCTGCCCTCCCGGGGACTGATCATGCGCAAATCGGCCGCCGAGGCCGACGAGGTGCTCGCGGCCAAGACCCGCGGCACGCTCGTGCTCGACCGGGTGTGTGACTTCGGCGCGTGCGACTGGGTCCTGCTCTGCTCCTCGCTGGCCGCCGTGCTGGGCGGACCGGGGCAGAGCGACTATGCCGCGGCCAACGCGTTCCTCGACGCGTTCGCCGAGTGGAAGCGCCGCGAGACCGGCGCGCCGATAGCGGCCATCGCCTGGGACACCTGGCGCGGCGTCGGGATGGCCGCGGGCCTCGTCGCGCGCCTGCAGGCCGGTGCGGGGCCGCAGGCCGGGCCGGGCCAGCACCCGCTGCTGGGCCGTCTCGTGCAGGAGACGGAAGACGCGCAAACCTACGCCACCACCTTCAGCACCGCCGAGAACTGGATAGTGGACGAGCACCGCATCATGGGGCAGGGCCTCGTCCCCGGCACGACCTACCTCGAGCTCGTCCGGGCCATGGTGGCGCGGCAGGCCGGCGGGCGCGTCATCGAGTTCCAGGACATCATCTTCCCGACGCCCCTCATCGTGCCGGACGGCCAGGTCCGGGAGACGTACACCACGGTCGACCGGCACGACGGGCGGACGCGCTTCACCGTGCGGAGCCGGGCGGACGCCGCCGGCCCGGCGGGCGCGGTCACGACGTGGCGAGAGCACGCGAGCGGGTGGGTGGCGTTCCACGACCGGGCCGCCGGGGAGGTGCGCGACCTCGACGAGCTGCTCCGCGGGTGCGGCCCCACGGAGCTCATCGACACCGAGGAGGAGATCAACCGCCGGCTGAAGCTGGAGACCCTCAGCGAGGGCAGCCGGATACCGTTCCAGTTCGGCCCGCGGTGGAGCCACTCCCTGCGCAGCATCCAGGCCGGCGCCACCCGGTCGCTCGTCCGGATCGAGCTGGACGAGGCGTTCCTGCCCGACCTCGACGTCTACGGTCTGCACCCGGCCATGTTCGACCTGGCCGGCGCGGCGGCGCGGGTGCACGCGTCGGCCGTCTACTACCTGCCCCTGACCTATCGCAGCGTGCAGGTGCTCGCCGGCCTGACCGGGACGATCTACTGCTGCGTCGAGGTCAAGGAGTCAGCCGACAGCTCGGGCGAGACCATGACGATCAACGTCGAGATCTTCGACCCCGAGGGCCGGCCGCTGGTCCGGATGACCGACTTCACGATCAAGCGGATCACCGACATCGACGGCCTGGTGGAGCAGGTCGAGTCGGCCGTGGCCGAGTCGCGCTCCGGACCCGGCGCGGCCGGCGACGAGGGCGCCCGGGGCACGCTGCGCCTGCTCAGCTCGGGCATTAGCGCGGCGGACGGGATCGCGGCGTTCGCGCGCATCCTGGCCCTGCCGTCACGGCCGGCGCAGCTCGTCGTGTCGGGTAAGGATCTCGCGGCCATGCGCCGGCTCGCCCGGTCTGTCACGCCGTCGCTGGTGGCCAGCGAGGTGGAGCAGATCGCGCCGCCGGGCGGCACGCACCCGCGTCCCGATCTCGTCACCCCCTACGTCGCGCCCGCGACCGACGCGGAAGAGGGCGTCGCCGCCATCTGGCGGGAGCTTCTCGGCGTCGACCGGGTCGGCGTCGACGACGACTTCTTCGCGCTCGGCGGCCACTCGCTGGCCGCGGTCCAGGTCGGCACCAAGATCCAGCGTAAGTTCGGGGTCGAGTTCGACCTGCGCGACTTCTTCGAAAGGCCCACGGTCGCGGGCACCGCCGCCCTGCTGGCCGGGGCCGGCCACGAGGCCGGCCCCGGGCCGGAACGCATCCAGCCGCTGCGCCGCGACGAGCCCGGCGACGATCTCGGCCAGCTCGACGACCTGTCCGACGAAGAGGTCGACGCGAGGTTGGCTCAGCTACTCGCCATGGAAAATGACGGAACAGGGGAATAAGCATGAGCGCGACTGACCTGGCCGGCCTGTCGGCAGCCGAGAAGCGTGCCTTACTGGCCGAGCGGCTGCGCGCGTCACGGAAACGGCGGCGCCAGTTTCCCGCGTCCTTCTCGCAGCAGCGACTGTGGTTCCTCGACCAGCTCACGCCGGGAAACACGGCCTATAGCGTGCCGGGCGCCATGCGCGTCCACGGCCGGCTTGATCCCGAGCTCTGGCGTCGCGGCGTCAACGAGATCGCCCGGCGCCACGAGGCCCTGCGCACCACGTTCCGGGAGGTGGACGGGCACCCGATGCAGGTCGTCGCCGACAGCGCGGGGCCGGAGTTCACCGTCGTCGACTGCGAGCACCTGCGCGGGCCGGAGGGTGAAGCGGGTATCTACGCCCTGCTCCAGGAGGAGTTCTCGCGCCCGTTTGACCTGCGCACCGGCCCGCTGCTGCGGCTGAAGTTCCTGCGCCTCGCCCCGGACGAGCACGTCCTGCTGCTCAACATGCACCACATCGTGGGAGACCTGTGGTCCACCTCGGTCTTCCTGAACGAGCTGGTCCTGCTCCAGCGGGCGTACGCCACCGGTGCGCAGGCCACCCTGCCCGAGCTGCCCATCCAGTACCCCGACTATGCGGTCTGGCAGCGCCAGCAGCTCGAGGGCGACGCGCTCGCCGCCGACCTGGAGTACTGGAAACAGGCGCTGGCGCAGTCTCCGGCGGCGCTGGTGCTGCCGACCGACCGGCCACGTCCCGCGGTGCAGAGCATGCGCGGCGGATCCTGTCCGTTCCAGCTGTCCGAGCAGGTGATGGACAAGGTGCGGGCGCTGAGCCAGCGCGAGGGCGCCACCCCGTTCATGATCTTGCTGGCGGCCTTCCAGGTGCTGCTGCACCGCTACAGCCGGGCGCAGGACATCGTGGTCGGGGTGCCGGTGGCCAACCGGGGCCGACCGGAGATCGAGCCCCTGATCGGGTACTTCGTGAACATGCTGGCGCTGCGCACCGACCTGTCGGGCGCGCCGCCGTTCCGGGAGCTGCTGGCCCGGGTGCGGCGGATGTGCCTGGGCGCCTTCGCCCACGAGCAGTTGCCGTTCGAGCGGCTGGTGGAGGTCCTGCAGCCGCAGCGAGACGTGTCGCGCAGCCCGATCTTCCAGGTGTCCTTCATCTTCCAGAACATCGCCATGCCCAGCTTCGAGGCGGCGGGCCTGCGCCTGGAGGCGATGGAGCTGCCGAGCTCGACCTCCCGGTACGACCTGGAACTGCAGGTCTTCGATGGCCCGGCGCTGACCGGCAGGTTCGAGTACAACAGCGACCTGTTCGACGCGGTCACCATCGAGCGGATGTCACGGTACCTCGCCCTCCTGGTGGAGAACCTGGTCACGGACCCGGAGCTGCCCATCGGGCAGGTGCCGATGGTCGGGGCGGCGGAGCAGCGCCGGCTGCGGGGGGAGGGGAACGACACGCGCCGCGAGTGGCCCGAGCCGACGGCGGCCCACCGCCGCTTCGCACGGCAGGCCGCCCGCTCGCCGCGGGCGGAGGCGCTGCGCTGCGGGCCGGACGCGGTCAGCTACGCGGAGCTGGACCGGCGGTCCAATCAGCTGGCGAACCTGCTCCGGCGCCATGGCGTCGGAGCGGACGTGCTCGTCGGCATCTGCCTGGACCGCTCGGCCGACATGGTGATGGCGCTCCTGGCGGTGCTGAAGGCCGGCGGCGCCTACGTGCCGCTGGATCCGGCGTTTCCCCCGGACCGGATCGCGTACATGCTGGCCGATTCCGGGCTGCCGGTGCTGCTCACGCAGCGGCCGGTCGTCGCGCAGCTGGATCCGGGCGCCGCCACCGTGCTGTGCCTGGACGAGATCGGCGGCGAGCTGGACAGCGAGCCGGCCGACGGTCTCGATGAGGCGGTCGACGGGGCGGACCTCGCGTACGTCATCTACACGTCGGGCTCCACCGGGCGCCCGAAGGGAGTCGGGATCCCGCACCGGGCCCTGGGTAATTTCCTGCTGGCCATGAAGGAACGGCCCGGCATCGACGCCGGCGACAGCCTGCTCGCCGTCACGACGCTGTCCTTCGACATCGCGATGCTGGAACTGCTGCTGCCGCTGGTCGAGGGCGCCCGGGTCATCGTGGCCCCGCGCGAGGTGGCTGCGGACGGTGCCCGCCTGGCCGACCTGCTGGCCACCTCCGGCGCCACCATGATGCAGGCCACGCCGTCGACCTGGCGGATACTGCTGGACGCGGGCTGGCCGGGAGACCAGGGCCTGCGCGTCCTCGCCGGGGGCGAGGCGCTGCCCGACCAGCTGGCCCGGCAGCTGCTGGCCAAGAGCGCGACCCTGTGGAACATGTACGGCCCGACCGAGACCACGATCTGGTCGGCGGCGGCGCAGGTCGGGGACGGGCCGATCTCGCTCGGCGAGCCGATCGCCAACACCGAGCTGCACATCCTCGACGACGCCAGGCAGCTGGTCCCCCCGGGGGTGCCGGGCGAGCTCTGCATTGGCGGCGACGGCCTCGCGCGCGGCTACCTGGGCAGGCCCGAGCAGACCGCGGAACGCTTCGTGATCAGCCCGTTCGGGCCGGGTCCCGAGGACCGCCTCTACCGCACCGGTGACCTGGTCCGGCGCCGGAACGACGGGAGTATCGAGTTCCTTGGCCGCCTGGACCAGCAGGTAAAGCTGCGCGGCTTCCGCATCGAGCTCGGCGAGATCGAGGCCGAGCTGGCGCGGCAGGCGGCGGTCAAGAACACGGTGGTGACGGTGCGGGAGGACGTTCCGGGCGATCAGCGGCTGGTGGCCTACGTGGTTCCCCGCGACGCGGCGGGGACGGCCGGGACCGAGGAATGGCAGGACCAGGTCGCCCAGTGGCGGCACGTCTGGGACACGGCCTACGACGCCGGCCCTGGCGGCACGGAGCGGGGCGATACGGAGCGGGGCGATACGGAGCGGGGCGATACCGAGCGGGGCGACGACTTCCGCGGGTGGATCAGCAGCTACAGCGGGCAGCCGATTCCCGCCGAGGAGATGAGTGAGTGGGCCGACCACGCGGCTGACCGGGTGCTGGCCGCCGGGCCCCGGTCGGTGCTGGAGATCGGCTGCGGGACCGGCCTGATCGCCAGCCGGGTCGCCCCGCACTGCGAGCGTTACTGGGGCACGGACATCTCGGCGGCCGCGATCGGGCCCCTGCGGGCCCGCTTCGGGGCCGAGGGCCGCGCCGTCGGGCGGGCCGAGTTCTTCGAGTGTCCGGCCGATGACCTCGGCCGGCTGCCAGGCGAGCTCTTCGATGTCGTCGTCCTCAACTCCGTCGTGCAGTACTTCCCGGACGAGCAGTACCTGCTGCGAGTGATCGAAGGGGCGATGGGCCGGCTCGCGCCCGGCGGATCGCTGTTCATCGGGGATGTTCGCAGCCTGCCGCTGCTGGAGTGCTTCGCCGCCTCGGTCCAGCTGCCTGCCATGCCCCCCGGGTCCCCGGCGCAGCTCCTGCTCGAGCGAATCCGCCGGCACGCCGCCGACGAGGAGGAGCTGGTCATCGACCCGCGCCTGTTCGCCGCCCTGCCGGCCCGGTTCGCCGGGATCACCGACGTGCGAGTGCTGCCCAAGCGCGGCGGCTTCGGCAACGAGATGACCCGTTTCCGCTATGACGTGGTCCTCACCACCGGCACCGGCAGCGAACCACGGGCCGCCTGTGACTGGCTCGACTGGACGCAGGAGCAGCTGACCGTGCCCGCCCTGCGCGCCCGGCTGGCCGGTCAGCGGCCGGAGATCCTCGCCATTCACGCCGTGCCGAACGCGCGGCTGCGTCCCTTCACCACGGTCATGCGGCAACTGGCCGACGCGCCCGGCTCCGTCGCCGAGCTGACGTCCGGGCTGGCCACCGGGCCGCCGACGGACGCCGCCGACCCCGAGGATCTGTGGCGCCTGGGGCAGGAGACCGGTTACCTGATCGACCTCGACTGGTCGCGGCACGGCCCGGAGGGATCCTTCGACCTCGTCGCGCGACGCTGTGACGAGAGCGGCAGGCCACTCGCCGCCAGGCCGGCGCTCGCCGCGCCGCCGCCGCCGGCGTGGGACGCCTACGTGAACGGCGCGCAGCGCCGCCGCACCCGCAGGCTCCTGCCGACGCTGCGCGCCGCGCTGCGGGAAAAGCTGCCCGACTACATGATTCCCGCCGCGTTCGTGTTTCTCGATCGCCTGCCGATGACACCGAACGGCAAGATCGACCGCCAGGCGCTCCCCGCGCCGGACGGCAGCCGCCAGGAACTGCAATCGGCCTATGTCGCGCCGCGCAACGCCGTCGAGGCGGTCGTGGCGGGGATCTGGGCGGAGATCCTGGATCTCGACCGGGTTGGCGTACTCGACGATTTCTTCGCCCTGGGCGGTCACTCGCTGCTCAGCACCCGCATCGTCGCCCGCATCCGTGAGGCATTCCAGGTGGATATTCCGCTGCAGCAGATTTTCCGCGATCCCACCGTGGCCGGGCTCGCGAGCGCGCTATTCGACAGCGACGGCGAGCGCGACGTTATTGAAAAGACGGCTGAGCTGCTGATCAAGCTGAGCGACATGTCCGACGACCAGGTAGGACAGGCGCTCGGCGGCTCTCCTGGCTAAAGAGCCGGAGCATTCAGGACCTTCGTCCCTCGACCACCGTGGAGCGACATGAGATGGTGTTTTTGGCTTGCAGATCATGACTTTTCAGGGCGTAAAGCTGCACACCCTAACCAGGGCAATGCGCCATTCATGGTGACCGAAGGGAACCATCATAATGGCGGGCTCAGGTAAATTGCGGCTTTCCCAGGAGCGCTTAGCTCTGCTGGGCAACCTGCTGCGCGCCGAAGGGATCGAGCGGTCGTCCGCGCCGCCGCTGGCGCCCCGCGGCGGCGATCCTGGGGCGCCGGTACCCCTGACGGTCTCCCAGAGCCGGCTGTGGTTCCTTGATCAATTTGTCGCGGACCGCTCCGCCTACGTGATCCCCGCGGCGCTGCGAGTGCGCGGCGACTTCAGGCTCGACGCGTTCGCGCGCGCCTGTGCCGAGGTCGTGCGGCGCCACGAGTCGCTGCGGACGGTCTTCTTCGAGGTCGACGGGCGCCCCTTCCAGCAGGTCCGTGCGGATCTGCGGGCCGAGGTGCGGGTGGCTGACCTGCAGGGAATGACGGCGGGCGCGGGGGCGGAGGTCGCCCGGCGCCAGGCGGAACTGTCCAGTCGGCCATTCGACCTGACCACGGGCCCGCTGCTGCGGATCGAGCTGCTCCAGCTCGGCCCGGCCGAGGCCGCCGTGCTGCTGAGCATGCATCACATCGTCTCGGACCAGTGGTCCATGGGCGTGTTCCTGCGCGAGCTGATGAGCCTGTACTCGGCCTACGTGTCGGGCGCGGAGAGTGACCTGCCCGAGCTGGCGGTGCAGTACCCCGACTTCGCTGCCTGGCAGCGGGAATCCGCCTCGGAGGCCGGGTGGCAGGCCGACCTGGCCTACTGGGTGCCGCGGCTGAAGGGCGCCCCGGCCGAGATCGGCCTGCCCCTGGACCGGCCCCGGCCCGGGGAGCGGACCTACCGTGGCTCGTCGGTCGCCGTCGAGCTGCCGCCCGCGCTGGTGCCCGCGCTGCGCGCGCTGGCGCACCGCGAGAACGCCACCATCTTCATGGTCCTGGCGGCCGCGTTCAAGGTGCTGCTGCTGCGCCTGAGCGGCAACGAGGACATCGTCGTCGGTACCCCGGTGGCCAACCGCCCGCTGGCCGAGCTGGAGCCGCTGATCGGGTTTTTCGTGAACACGCTCGTGCTCCGCACGGACATGTCGGGGAACCCTACCTTCCGTGAGCTCGTGCGCCGCGTCACCACGGTCTGCCTGGAGGCCTTTGACCATCAGGTCGTTCCATTCGAGCGGCTGGTAGAAGAGCTGCGGCCGGAGCGCAGCCTTTCCCGCACCCCCCTGTTCCAGGTGCTGTTCGGGTACGGAAACGTACCGTTCCCGGCCCTGAACGGCGGGGAGTTCCGGGTGGCGCCCATGGAGATCGACTCCAAGACGGCCAAGCTGGACCTGGCGCTCAACCTCTTCGAAGACGGCGACATGATCTCGGGCCGGCTCGACTACAGCACCGACATCTTCGATTCCGGCCGGGCCCGCAGCATGGTGCGTTATCTCCAGCGGCTCCTGCGCAGCCTGGCCGCCGATCCGGAGCAGCGGATCGGCGGCGTGCCGTTGCTGGACGAGCGTGAGCGTCGGCAGGTACTGGCTCAGGGGCTCGGGCCGGCGGCCGGGGAGCCCGGCGCGGGCGGGGGTGTGGGCGGGGTGCACGAGCTGGTGACGGCGCAGGCTCAGGCCAGCCCGGACGCGGTGGCCGTGGTATCCGGCGGGGTGCCGGTGAGCTATGCGGAGCTGGAGGAGCGGGCGAACCGGCTGGCGCATTACCTGCGTGCCGCGGGGGCCGGGGCGGAGTCGGTCGTCGGGCTGTGCCTGCCCGGCGGCGCGGCCATGGTGACGGCGATCCTGGCGGTATGGAAGGCGGGGGCGGCGTACCTGCCACTGGATCCCGGTCACCCGGCGGAACGGCTGACCTTCATGCTCGCCGACAGCCGGGTCAAGCTGCTGGCTGGCACCGCGGATGCCCTAGCGGGCCTGTCCACCGGGCAGTTCCGCACCATCGCCATGGACGATCCCGCGGTGGCCGACGCGCTGGCGGCGGGGCCGGCGCCGAGCGGGGCGCCGACGGTCGCGGTAACGGCGGATCAGCTGGCCTACGTGATCTATACGTCGGGTTCGACGGGGGCGCCGAAGGGGGTGCAGGTCACCCATCGGGGCCTGCTGAACTACGTGACCGCGGTGCCGGGCCGGACCGGGCTGGGTGAGCCGGGCGCCCGGTACGCGCTGCTGCAGCCGCCGGTCACCGATCTCGGCAACACGGTGATGTTCATCAGCCTGGTCACCGGCGGTGTGCTGCACATCCTGGAGCACGCGGCCGTCACCGATCCGGAGGCGGTGGCGCAGTACCTGGCGGACCAGGAGATCGACTACCTGAAGGTGGTGCCCTCGCACCTGGCAGCCCTGGCCACCGGGTGCCCGCTGGCCCGGCTGATCCCGGCGAAGACCCTGATCCTGGGCGGGGAGGCGGCCTCCGCGCGGCAGGTAACCGACCTGCTCGCGGCGGCCGGGGACCGGGCCGTCGTTAATCACTACGGGCCGACGGAGGCCACGATCGGCGTGGCCACCGTCCGGCTGACCCCCGCCCTGCTGGCGGCCGGAGCGGTCCCGATCGGCTCGCCGATCGCCGGCACCCGGCTGTATGTGCTGGATGCCCATTTCAGCCCCGTGCCGGCTGGGGTGGCCGGGGAGCTGTTCATCGGCGGCGCGGGCCTGGCGCGGGGCTATGGCAGACGGCCGGCGCTCACGGCCGAGCGGTTTGTCGCTGACCCGTTCGCCGGGGACGGGTCGCGGATGTACCGCACCGGCGACCGGGTGCGCTGGCGGTCGGACGGGGAGCTCGAGTTCCTGGGCCGGATCGATTATCAGGTGAAGATCCGCGGCTACCGGATCGAGCCGGGCGAGATCGAGGCCGTGCTGGCCGCCCATCCGTCGGTGGCGCGGGCCGTGGTGGTGGCCCGCGAGGACACCCCGGGCGACAAGCGGCTGGCCGCCTACGTGGTCCCGGCTACCGACGACGGCGGGGCCGTGCTGGCCGCGGAGGTGCGTGCCTTCGCGGCGGAGCGGCTGCCGACGTACATGGTCCCGTCGGCGTTCGTGGTCATGCCGGCGCTCCCGCTGACGTCGAACGGGAAGATCGACCGGGCGGCCCTGCCGGAGCCTGAGTTCCCGCGCCCCGGGCTGGGCACGCCGTACGTGGCGCCTCGTGACGACCTGGAACGCTCGATCGCCGAGCGCACCGCCGCGCTCCTGCGGGCCGAGCGCGTCGGGATCCACGACAACTTCTTCGCGATCGGCGGGCACTCGCTGCTCGCCGTTCAGCTGGCGTCGCAGATCAGGTCGGCGCACGGGATCCAGGTGCCGATGCGCGAGTTCTTCGCCAACCCGACTATTGCCGAGCTGGCGGCCTGGGTCACCAGACGGCAGGCGCTCGGCGCTCCGGAGGACGCCATCCCGGTCGCGGACCGGCGCGAGGGCGTCCCGCTCTCCTTCGCCCAGGAGGAGCTGTGCCTGCACCATCCGGTGCCCGCCGAGGAGCCGTTTCACAACGTGCCCATCGCGATAGTCCTGACCGGCGAGCTCGGCGAGGCGGCCCTGCGGCGGAGCCTGAACGACATCGCGCAGCGCCATGAAGCGCTGCGCACCCGGATCGTCAACCGCTCGGCGACCTGGCTTCAGATGGTCGACGCGACCGGGACGTGGCCGCTGAACGTCGTCGACCTGCGGGACCACGACGAGCTGACGCGGCCGGCGGAGCTGCGCCGGCTGGTCGAGCACGAAGGACGCCGTCGCTTCCGCATCGGGCAGGGACCCCTGGTCCGGGCCACCCTCGTCAGGACGGCAGCGGACGAGCACGTGCTGATCCTGGTGATGCACCACCTCGTCACGGACAACTGGTCCTATGGCGTATTTGTCCGCGAGCTGGGTGAGTTCTACGAGGCTCATGTGGTGGGGCGGGAGCCCCGGCTGCCCGAGCTGGAGATCCAGTACCCCGACTATGCGGCGTGGCAGCGCCAGCAGCTCGCCAGCGGCGCGCTCGCCGAGCACGCCGGTTACTGGCAGCAGCAGCTGGACGCCCTGCCGCCCCGGCTGGGCTTCGAGGCGCCCGAGCGCCAGCTGGCCGAGGCGGCGACCGGCCACACCCAGGCCTTCGCGCTCGGTGCCGGGGTGACGAAGGCACTGACCGAGATCGGCCAGCGCGAGGGCGCGACCCTGTTCATGGTGCTGATGGCCGCCTTCGACGTGCTGCTGTCCGCCTATTCCGGCAGCGACGACATCGTCGTGACCTATCCGGCCGCGGGCCGCGAGCGGTCCGAGACGGCGCACCTGATCGGCTATTTCATCAACCACCCCCTGGTGCGGTCCGACCTGTCGGGCGACCCGACGTTCCGGGAACTGCTCGGCCGGGTCCGCGAGCAGATTCTCCGCTCCCACGTCTACCAGGGTTTCCCGGTGTGGTCCCTGGATGGGATCGCCGGCGGTGCCGGTAACCCGGGGCGGATCATGCTCAACCTGCTCAACGCCCCGTTCTCCGGTTTCGACCTGCATGGCCTGCGGGTCACCCCGCTGAACACCGGCAGTTCGTTCGTCGCCGATGAGATCGCCGGGGACATCGAGGCCACCCGCGTCGACCTGGCGCTCGTCATGCGGGAGGTGGACGCGGGCGTGCGGGGCATGTGGCTGTATTCCCTCGACTACGTCGAGCCGCGCGTCATGGCCGTGATGATGCGGCAGTGGGCGCACCTCATCGAGCTCGTCGTCGCCCAGCCCGACCAGGGCATTGCGGAGCTGCGGCACCGGCTGAAACAGGCTGTATCGACGGCCGGCCCTGGCCGGCCCGGGGAGCGTGACTGAGCGATGGGACTGTTCACCTACCTACTGCGCGCCTCACGTGGCGCGTTCCTGCTGGCGGTCGCCATGAGCGTGGTCAGCGGAGCGAGCGGCGGGGCCTTCGTCGCGCTCGTGGACACGGCGCTGCGGCAGACCGGCGGCCTCCGCGCATCGCTGGCGTGGGTCTATGTCGCGATCTGCCTCACCGCTATCGCGGCGCGGTTCGTCTCGCAGGTCCTGCTGTACAGGCTGTCGCAAGGCGTCATCTACCGCCTGCGCCGGGCCCTGATCGACCGGGTGCTGGATGCCCCGCTTCGGGTGGTGGAGAAGACCGGGACCCCGCGGCTGTACTCGGCGCTGGCGGACGATATCGCCCTCATCGGCAGCGCCCTGCCTGGCCTGCCTGCCGTCTGCTCCGGCGCCGCCTTCGTCGTCGTGGCCGTCACCTACATGGCCATCGTCTCGCCGGTGGTGGCCGTGGCCACCACCGCGGCCGTCGTTGCGGCCATCGCGAGCTATCGCCTGTTCGCCGTTTACGGACTTCGCTACCTCGGGCTGGCGCGCAAGGACCAGGACAGGCTCTTCGAGCATTTCCGGGCGATCACCGACGGGATCAAGGAGCTGAAGCTCAACCGGCGGCGGCGCGAGGCCATCGCCGGTGAGCAGCTCGACGCGTCGGCGGAGTCGTATCGTCAGCACTCCTTCGTGGGCCTGTCCGTCTTCGAGGGGGCGACCGGCAGCGGCTCGGCCGTCCTGTATGTTCTCATCGGCTTGCTCCTGTTCGTGCTGCCCAGAATCTTCGCCCTGCCGCAGCAGGCGCTGACGGCCGGCATTCTCGTCCTGCTATTCATGGTCGCCAGCCTGCAGGGCGTCCTGACCGTGATCCCCCCGCTCGGCCGCGCGTCTGTCGCGCTGCGGAATATCGAGGAGCGGATGCGGTCCCTGGAGCCGGAAGGCCCGGAGGAGCCCGCGGGCGACCGGCCCGCGTTCGAGGACTGGGAGGCGATCCAGTTTCGCGGTGTCTCGCACGTCTATCCGGGACCCAAGGGCGAGCAGTTCGTGCTCGGCCCGCTCGACTTCGAGTTCCGCCGGGGCGAGCTGCTGTTCGTCGTGGGCGCCAACGGCAGCGGAAAGACGACCCTCGCCAAGGTCCTGACGAGCCTGTACCCGCCGGAAGCGGGCGCCATCTGGATCGACGGAACCGAGGTCACGCGCGAGAACCGCGACGAGTACCGGCAGCTGTTCTCTGCCGTGTTCGGGGACTTCTTCCTCTTCGATGGCCTGTTCGGGCTGCCCGTGGCGGATCGGGCCGCGAAGGCGCAGCACTACCTGGCCCGCCTCCAGCTCGACCACAAGGTGACAATTGCCGACGACCGGTTCTCTACGACCGCGCTGTCCCAGGGACAGCGAAAGAGACTGGCCCTGCTCGCGGCCTACCTGGAAGACCGCTCGTTCTACGTCTTCGACGAATGGGCAGCCGACCAGGACCCGCTCTTCAAGGAGTTCTTCTACGACGAGCTGCTGGCCGAGCTGAAGGGCAGGAACAAAGCGGTCGTGGTGATCAGCCACGACGACCGGTACTTCCATTTCGCCGATCGGCTGGTCCGATTCGAAGACGGCCAGATTATCCAGCAGGAGGTACCCGATGTACAGGCGATGGCTGCCCGGCCATGAGCTGAACCCGGACGCTGCGTTCCGGCTTTTCTGCCTTCCCTACGCGGGTGGTGGCGCTTCCATCTATCACCAGTGGCGCGAGGTAGCGCCGAGCCACATCGACGTGTGTGCCCTGGAGCTTCCGGGCCGCGGAAGCCGGATGCGGGAAGACCCGTTCATGCGGCTGACGCCCCTGGTCAGGGACCTCGCGAACTCGCTCGACGGAGCCTTCGACCGGCCGTTCGCGCTCTTCGGCCACAGCATGGGCGGCCTGATCGCCTTCGAACTGGCCCGGACCTTGCGCAAGCGGGGGAGCCGTCCGCCGGCGCACCTGTTCATATCGGCGACCCGCGCCCCGGGCACGCCGTCCACCCAGCCCCTGGTCCACAGTGCCTCCGCCGAGGACGTCAAGAAATACCTGCGCGTCCTCAACGGAACACCGCAGGTGATCCTCGAGGACGACGACCTGATGGCATTGATGCTCCCCATGCTCAGAGCAGATTTCTCCGTCCTCGAGACCTACGAGTACCGTGACGAGCCACCGCTGGCGATTCCCATCACGGTGTTCGGCGGAACGGCGGACCGGCTGGTGCCGCCCTCGGCGCTGGCCGGCTGGCGCCGGCAGTCGGCCAGGTGCCCCCGCACGCAGCTCTTTCCCGGTGACCATTTCTTCGTGCAGACAGCCGCATTCGAGATCGTGGCCCACATCGCACGCACACTCGATCTGCAGTCCGCCGCGGATCAAGCACTTATCTGACCAACCGGAGGGCTAAGCCATGGCTGAGCAGCCACACCAGACCGCCGTGCGCGACGGAAGCGGACCGCCGCTGGCCGACATTGGCCTGTGCCGGATCGACCACGTCGGCATCGCGGTCACCGACCTCGAGCAGGCGATCGAGTTCTACGAGACCACGCTGGGCATGCGCTGCGAGCACGTGGAGGAGAACGCCCAGGAGGGCGTGCGGGAGGCGATGATGGCGGTCGGCCCGGATCCGGCGGCCAGCCGGATACAGCTGCTCGCGCCGTTGACCCCGGGTTCGGCGATCGGCAGGTTCCTCGATCAGTCGGGGCCCGGCCTGCAGCAGGTGGCGTACACGGTCACCGACCTCGACGAGACATGCGCCGCGCTGCGCGCCCGCGGGGTCCGGCTGCTGTACCAGACGCCACCGCGCGGCACCGCCGGCTCGCGAGTCAACTTCGTCCACCCGAAGGACGCCGGCGGCGTGCTGGTCGAACTGGTCGAGCCCGCGAGACATTAGCCCTCCTGGCCCGCAACGCTCAGCACACCGGCCGTTTCCGGGCCGCGTCGCAAAGGATATGAAGTGGCCGTCATCAGCCCATCGCGCGCCGCCGAGCCCGCCGTTGACCGCCGGTCCCCGGCGGCTCGATTCGCGGCGCTGCTGGACGGCGGCACCGCCGCGCCGCTGCACCACCCGGACGACAGCGGCGTGTGCGCGGCGCGTGGCCGCATCAGCGGCTCCCCGGTCGTGGTGTACGGCACGGATCCCCGCCGGATGGCCGGAGCGCTGGGCGTAGCGGGCGCCCAGCACATCACCGACGCGATCGCGCTCGCCTTACGAAAGAAGTGCCCGGTCATCGGCCTGTGGCACTCGGGCGGTGCCAGGCTGGCCGACGGCGTCGCGTCGATGGACGGGGTCGGCCGGATGTTCGCCATGATGACTCGCGCGTCTGGCCGGGTACCGCAGATCTCCGTCGTGCTCGGCCCGGCGGCGGGCGCCGCGGCGTACGGCCCGGCGCTCACCGACATCGTGATCATGTCTGACCGGGCCCGCCTGTTCGTCACCGGGCCCGACGTGGTGCGTGACGTCACCGGCGAGCAGTCGGACATGGAGTCGCTGGGCGGCCCGCAGGTCCATGGCACCCGGTCCGGCGTGGCCCATATAACGACGGCATCCGAGGCGGATGCCTTCGCCTGCGCCCGGCGCCTGGTCACCCGGCTCGCCCAGCCGGGCCGCGTCGACCTCGCCGCGGCGGCAGGCGGGGAGGACCTGCGGGCGCTCCTGCCCGAGACGTCCCGGCGTGCCTATGACGTGCGCAAGCTGGTCCGGCGGATGCTCGACCACGAGGCCGGCGAGTCGGCGTTTGACGAGCTTCAGCCGCGCTGGGCGGCCAATATCGTGATCGGGCTCGGCCGCCTCGCGGGCCGGACCGTGGGCGTCATCGCCAACAATCCGCTGCGCAAGTGCGGTTGCCTGGACTCGGCGAGCGCCGAGAAGGCGGCGCGGTTCGTGCGCATGTGCGACGCCTTCGGCGTTCCGCTGGTGGTGCTGGTGGACGTGCCTGGCTACCTGCCCGGAATCGGGCAGGAGTGGGGCGGCGTCATCCGCCGGGGCGCGAAGTTGCTGCATGCCTTCAGCGAGGCGACGGTGCCCCGCGTCACGCTGATCACCCGCAAGTCCTACGGGGGCGCCTATATCGCGATGAACTCCCGGTCCCTCGGGGCCACCGCCGTGTTCGCCTGGCCAGAGGCCGAGGTAGCCGTGATGGGCGCCGCGGCGGCCGTCGGCGTGCTGCACCGCAAGGCGCTGGCCGCCGTGACCGACGAGGCCGAGCGCGGGGAGCTGCGGGCCCGGCTGGTCGCCGCGCACCAGCGAAGCTCCGGTGGTGTCGGGCGGGCACGGGAACTCGGCGTGGTCGACGCCGTCATTGATCCCGCCAGCACCCGCTACCGCCTGGCGCAGGCATTGCTGACCGCGCGGGGCGGCCAGCGCTGGCGCGGCAGCCGCCAGGGGCGGCACGGAAACATCCCGCTGTGAGCGGGCCTAGACCGCACGCGCCCGGAACCAGTCGGGGGAGGGCGCGGAGCGTAGCTTGAACTCCGCCGCCACGCCGGCCCGCTGGCCGAGCAGCGCGGCCTGGACGCGATCTCGCACATCGAGCTTGGTCAGGATATTGGAGACGTGCGACTTGACCGTCGCGACGGTGAGCTGGGTCTCGATCGCGATCTCGCGGTTCGACCGGCCGGAAGCTAAACCCGCCAGGATCTCTCGCTCGCGGCGGCTCAGCACCGCGATCGTCGCGATGCTCGGGGTGTCATCGCCCGCCCCGCCCACGAGTATCCGCAGCCTCGCCAGCATGTACGAGGTCGCGGCCGGCGAGATGACGGAATGACCGGCCGCGACATGACGCACCGCGTAACTGAGTTCTTCTACCGACACGTTGCGCAGCAGCACGCCGGCGGCTCCGGCCTGGATCGCCTGGAGCAGGCGATCGTCGGTATCGGCTCCGGTCACCACGATGACCTTGGGCGTCTCCGGCTCGGGCAGGTCGGCCTGGAGGTCCCGGACTGTCTCGACCCAGTCGCTATCCGTAGCCGAATTGAGCAGCACGACGTCCGGCCGCCCCGAGTGGACACGGTGATGCAACTCGGCGCCGACGCTGGTGCTGCCGATCAGGGTGATCCCGTAGCTCTCCTCGAGCGCGGCCGAGAAGCCGCGCCGGGACATTTCCTCGTCATCGGCCAGCAAGACCCTGATGTCGGTTCCCCGAACAGCGAAAGATCGCGGTTGTTTTTCGGACATCGCCCACAGACCCCTAACCGGCTGACCTGTAGTAATGCGAACGGCGGGACGGGTCTGGGCCCCGGTTGAGGCTGGCTAGCGCGGAAACCGCAAACCGCGGCGGCGCCGTATAACCGTGCGGCGCCTGACATCGCCATGGGCGCTGGAACTGCCTACGAAATTTATTATATTCGAGGCGTCTGTAATAGAAAAGTACTTAAGTCCTAAAATAACCGCAGGGCACTCGTTGAAAGTATGCCCTCGATAAAGTAAGTCATATTGAAAGTCGGACAACCGGAAAAATAGCCAGGCTAAGGGTTGTGGGCGGCAAACTGGGCAGCGGGCGGCAATGTAGCTGAGCTGGGCAGGCCGGCCCCGGCTTCGTTGGCCGGGCCGCCCGGGCCGCCCAGGTCGCGCGGTCGGGGCACGGAATTCAGGACCGGATGGCCTGTCGCGTCGACGGCGCGGCACCGGCCAGCCCGCGCCGCAGCCCGCGCGGATCCGCTTATCATTGCTGCCCTCATGAGCGCCTCTTTCCGGTTGATCTCCGCGCCAAAGACATTCTACGAGTAATATTGAGTACGCCGCATCGGCCAATAGCATGAGCGGAACCCCGCCCGCTGGCCGACGTCCGCATAGACGCGAGAACTACCTGGAATCCTCCCCGGGTAGGACGGCGATATCGCCTCATGCCGGTGTTCCGCAACCCGCCCTTCAGGCGATATATTGGTAGAATCTCGCGGGTTTCAGGAATTCTCGGTACTGCTGGATCGCCGCGCTATTCATATCGGCTGGAGAAACGGCGCAGAGCGTATTGTTCCCGGTCGGCATCCAGGCCTGAAGGGGATGGGAGGAGATCGCGTGCAGCAGATCCGCCGGCTGGCCATTGTCAACCGTGGTGAGGCGGCCATCCGGGCGCTGACGGCGGTGGCGGAGCTGGCGGAGGCGGGCGACCAGCCGCCCATCACCACCGTGCTGGTGCACACGGATCCGGACGCGCGGGCCTGGTATGTACGCGAAGCGGACGAGGCGCTGTCGCTGGGGGCGGCTACGTATGTGGACCCGGCCGACGGCCGCCGCAAGTCGAGCTACCTGGATGAGGAGCGAGTCATCGCGGCGCTGCGCGAGGCGCGCGTGGATGCGGTATGGGTGGGCTGGGGATTCCTGGCGGAGAGCGCCTCGTTCGCGAGGCGCTGCGAGGAGGCCGGCCTTAGCTACGTCGGGCCCGGCAGCGAGACGATCCGGCTGCTGGGCGACAAGGTCGCCGCCAAGCAGCTCGCGGAGCGCGCCGGGCTGCCGGTCGTGCCGTGGAGCGGCGGCCCCGTGGCCGATCTCGGGCAGGCCGCGCTGGTGGCCGCGGGCCTGGGCTATCCGGTCGTCGTCAAGGCGGTCGCGGGCGGCGGGGGGCGCGGCATCCGGGTCGCCCGCGATCCGGCCGACCTCGGGCCGGCCTTTCAGGCCGCCCGCAGCGAGGCGGAGCTGGCCTTCGGCGATCCGACGGTGTTCATCGAGCGGCAGGTGCTGGCGGCGCGGCATATCGAGGTACAGGTGATCGCCGACGGGTACGGCACTGTCTGGGCCCTGGGCGTGCGGGACTGCAGCATCCAGCGCCGTCAGCAGAAGGTCATCGAAGAGTCCGCGTCCACCATGCTGGACGACGCGGCGGAGCGAGAGATCCGGCAGGCCGCGGTCAACCTGATGATCGCGGCGGGGTACCGGAACGCGGGCACCGTCGAGTTCCTGCTGCCGCCGGACGGCGCGGCCTTCATGTTCATGGAGGTCAACACCCGGCTCCAGGTGGAGCATCCGGTGACCGAGCTCACCACCGGGGTGGACCTGGTCAAGCTTCAGCTGCACGTCGCGGCCGGGGGACGGCTGTACGGCCCGCCGCCGCCGAGCCGCGGGCACGCCATCGAGGCACGGCTATGCGCCGAAGATCCCGAGCGCGGTTTCGAGCCGTCCCCCGGCCGGATCGCCATGCTGGCGCTGCCGACCGGGCCGGGCATCCGGGTCGACACGGGGGTCCGCGAGGGCGACGAGATCCCCGCGGAGTTCGACTCGATGATCGCGAAGATCATCGCCTGGGGGCGTGACCGCGACGAGGCGCTAGCCCGGCTGCGGCGGGCGCTGGGTCAGCTGACGGTGGTGGTGGCCGGCGGCACCAGCAACCAGTCGTTCCTGCTCAGCGTGCTCGGCCGGGCCGAGTTCCGGGACGGCGCCGCGGATATCCAGTGGCTGGACCGGCTGACCGCTGACGCTGCGCACCTGCCCGCCGCCGATCCGGTGGCCGTGCTCCAGGCCGCGGTGGAGGCCTACGACGTGGACCAGGCCGCCGAGCAGGCCGCCTTTCACGCGCGGGCCGCGCGCGGAAATCCCGAGCCGTCGCCCGCGGTCGGCCACCCCGTCCAGTTCCGTTACCGCGGCGAGGCTTTCCGGCTGCACGTGTACCGGACGGGGCGGTCCAGCTACCGGATCGCCCACCAGGGCACGCTGACCGACATCACAGTCGACCGGGTGAACGCCTACGAGCGGCGCATCGTGGTCAACGGGCGGCGGCACCGCATCGTCGCGGCGACCGCCGGACCGGTGGTCAGAGTCGACATCGACGGCATCTCGCACCGGATGTCGAGGGACGACGGCGGCGTGGTCCGGTGCGAGTGCCCGGGCGTGGTCGTCGCGGTGCGGGTCGCGCCCGGTGACGTGGTAGCCGCGGGTGACCCGCTGGTGGTGCTGGAAAGCATGAAGATGGAGGCGGTGCTGACCGCCCCGTCCGGCGGCGCGGTCACCGCCGTGGAGGTGGCCGCCAACGATCAGGTCGAGGCCGGTGCGCCGCTGCTGCGGATCGCGGCGGGCCGCGGCAGCGTCGAGAGCCTGGGCAGCCTGGACCTGACCGGCCTGGCCGTCCCGCCGGATCCGGCTGAGCCGCCGAGCGAGCGGGTGTATTCGGTGCTGCTCGGCCATCTGCTCGGCTACGATCTTGACCCGGCGTCGGTGCACGAGGCGATCGCCGCCCAGCGGCGGCTGCCGGAGATCACCCCGCCGGACGATCCCGGCCTGCTGGAGCGCGAGGACCGGCTGCTGGAGGTGTTCACCGACGCCGCCCTGCTGTACCGGCCCCGGACCGACCACGAGGGCGACGGCGGGTACGTCGCCGGCGGCCCGCAGGCGCTGCTGCTCGCCTTTGCGCAGTGGCTGGACGCGGACCGGGCCAGGCTGCCCGACATCTACCGTGCCCATCTCGCCCGTGCCCTGCGCCGGTACGGCGTGGCGAGCCTGGACCGCTCGCCGCAGCTCGAGGAGGCCGTGGTGTGGCTGTTCCGGTCGGTGCGGCGGGCCGGTGAGCTCAGTCCGGTCGTACTCGCCATCCTAGAGCGGCGCCTGCGGTACCGGCAGCAGCTCCGCCGGCTCGCCGACCCGGGGCTGGGCGTCCGGCTGGACCTGCTGGCCGCGGCTAGCCAGGGCTACTACCAGGACGTGGCCGACCTGGCCCGGACGGTGCGGTTTCGCTATCTCGAGGAGCCCCGGCTCGAAGCGGCCGACAGGGCTCAGCACGCGGACCTGCGACGCCAGCTCGACCTGCTCTCGGCCGATCCGGCCGCCGCTGGCGTGCTGGACGGGGTCCGCGGTCTGATCCCGGCCCGTCCCGACCTGCACGCGCTGTTGCTCCAGCGGCTGGCCGCGGGGCGTGCCGCAGCCGCGGACGCCTTCGGCGCGGCGCTGCTGGAGGTGCTCGCCCGCGGCTTCTACCCCGGCTGTGAGCTGCGCGATCCTGCGGTGGTGCGGTGCGACGGCCAGCCGATACGCACGATCGCCGGGCAGGCGGGCGACGGGCAGGCCGGGCAGGCGGGCGACGGGCAGGCGGAGCTCGTGGTCGCCGCCCTGCCCCTGGCGGGACTGCCGGATCTGGCCGCGGTGCTGGCCGAGCGGCTCGCTGACCTCGACCCCGAGCACGAAGTCGTGCTGGATCTGCAGACCTGGCGGCACGACGCACTGCCCGGCTACGACGAGACCGCCGCTTCGGTCGCCGAGTTCCTGGCCGGCTGCGCGCTGGGCCCCCGGCTGGGCCGGCTGAACCTCACGGTGGCCAGCCTGACCGGTCCCCCGCCCGGCCGGGACGCCGTGCAGCAGCTGACCTTCCGGCGGCGAGACGATGGCCGGTTCGAGGAGGACCGGATCCACCGCGGCCTGCATCCGATGCTCGCCTGGCGGCTCGAGCTGTGGCGGCTGTCGAAGTTCCGGCTCCGGCGGCTGCCGTCCCCGGCGGGCGTGTACCTCTTCTACGGTGCCGCCCGCGGCGACCCGGCGGACCAGCGCCTGTTCGCGCTCGCCGAGGTCGGCGACCTGACTCCGACCCGGGACGCCTCGGGCGCGGTGCGCTACCGGCGGCTGGATCTCATGGGGCTGCTGACCAGCAGCGCGATCCGCGAGGCGCTGGCCGCCATGCCCAGGGCGACCAGGCCTGCCGCCAACCGGATCATGTTGTCGGTACGCCCGCCCTGGGACTTGCCGCCGCAGGAGTGGCCCGCCGTCGCCGGCACGTTCTCGCCGCTGGCCGGGGCCACTGGCCTGCAGAAGGTGGTCCTGCGGGTGCACATCCCCGGGTCCTTCGGCGAGCGGCGCGAGTCCATGCTGCATATCGACGGACTCGGCCGGACCGGCCCGGTGGTACGGGAGCAGCCGGCGGGCGCCGAGCGGATTTGCGCGCTCACTCCGTACCAGCGCAAGGTACTGCGCGCCTGTCGTCTCGGTGCGCCGTACCCCTACGAGATCGTGCAGCTGCTCGCGCCCCCGCCGGGGGCCGTCTCCCGCTTTCCGGGCGGCACGTTCCGCGAGTACGACCTCGACCGGGCCGGCACGCTGCTGCCCGTCCGTCGTGCCTACGCGCACAATACCGCCAACGTGGTGATCGGCCTGGTCACCAACTACACCGCCAAGGTCCCCGAGGGGATGGCCCGGGTGATCATCCTGAGTGATCCCACTTGGGGGCTCGGCAACGTCGCTGAGCCCGAGTGCCGGCGGATCCTCGCGGCGCTCGGCCTGGCCCGGCGGATGGGGGTGCCGGTGGACTGGTTCGCGCTGTCCTCGGGGGCCCGGATCGCGCTGGACAGCGGCACCGAGAACATGGACTGGACCGCCGCGGTGCTCCGGGGCCTGGTGGAGTTCACGCAGGCCGACGGCGATATCAACATCGTCGTCACGGGGGTCAACGTGGGTGCCCAGGCGTACTGGAACGCCGAGGCCACGATGCTGATGCACACCCGGGGCATTCTGGTCATGGCCCCCCGGACCGCCATGATGCTGACCGGTAAGCAGTCGCTCGACTACTCCGGTTGCGTGTCCGCGGAGGACAACTTCGGCATCGGCGGGTTCGACCGGGTGATGGGGCCGAACGGACAGGCGCAGTACTGGGCGCCGACGTTCGAGGACGCCTGCCAGATCCTGCTGGATCACCACGAGCACACGTTTGTGGTCCCGGGCGAGCGCCACCCGCGCCGGGCCGTGACCAAGGACGACCCCGACCGGGACGTCCGGCGCTCGCCGCACCCGCCACTGCCCGGCAGCGATTTCACCACCGTGGGTGACGTGTTCTGCCCGCGGCGCAACCCTGAGCGCAAGAAGCCGTTCGACATCCGGGCCGTGCTGCGCGCGGTCATCGACGCCGACGCCAGGCCCCTGGAACGCTGGGCGTACTGGCACGGCGCCAGCACCGCCGTGGTGTGGGACGCGCAGCTCGGCGGCATCCCGGTCTGCCTGATCGGACTGGAGTCGCAGACCAGCCAGCGCGGCGGGTTCGTGCCCGCGGACGGGCCCGCCTCCTGGGCGGCGGGAACGCTGTTCCCCCAGTCCGCGCGTAAACTCGCCCGGGCCATCAATGCCGCCAGCCGCAACCGCCCGCTCGTCGTGCTCGCCAACCTGTCCGGTTTCGACGGGTCCCCCGAGAGCATGCGCCGCTGGCAGCTCGAATACGGCGCGGAGATCGGCCGGGCGGTCACCAACTTCCGCGGCCCCATCGTCTTCGTGGTCATCACGCGATACCACGGCGGCGCCTTCGTGGTGTTCTCCAAGCGGCTCAACGATCAGATGGAAACGGCCGCCGTCGAGGGGTCGTTCGCCTCCGTCATCGGCGGCGCGCCCGCCGCCGCCACGGTCTTCGCCCGCGATGTGCGGACCCGCACCGCGGCCGATCCCCGGGTACTGCGGCTACGCGAGCGGCTCGGGGCGGCCGACGCGCGGCAGGCGGCGGCCGCCGAGGCGAGCCTGACCGAGATGTCCGCCGCGGTCCGCTCGGAGAAACTCGGCGAGGTGGCCCGCGAGTTCGACCAGGTGCACAGCATCCACCGGGCGCTCGCCGTGGGATCGGTGGACCGGATCATCCCGGCCAGCGAGCTGCGGCCCTACCTCATCGACGCCGTCGAGCGGGGCCTCAGGCGGGCCGCTGCGGAGTGACCGGGGCGAGCGGGGCGAGCGGGGCGAGCGAGCGGGCCGGCGGGCCGGGGCCGCTTCCGGGGCGCGGGCGGGTGACGGCGACGGTTGCCGCTGTGGTTACGGGGACTGCCGGGCGCGGAGGGACGGAAGGTCCAGGGTGGGCCGGAACCCGAGCAGGCAAACGCCGCGGACCTGGCCGGATACGTCCGGGAGCAGTGGTCGATCGAGTCTCTTCACTGGCTGCGTCCGCCTGGCCGGACGCACCGACGTCACCGAAGCCACCCGACGGGCCGGACGCTCCATGGACCGCCCCTTCACCAGGCCGATCGTCGCACGTTGCACGCAGATGCAACCAGAATTGCACGCCGGGCGCCCATACTGACTCCCAGGAACCCGGCCCGGGTCCCGCGGCCAGGCTCGTGCTTCATGCCGAAGCTCAGGAAGGCGGTGAGCGATCAGCAAGGTGGTGAGCGATCAGCATGGTCACATCAGCCAAGCCGGTAGCCAGGAAAGTCACGGCGAACTGCACGCAAGACTCAGTTACCTGCCGTTGTACCGCACTCAATCGCGGACTCGCCGACTCCGCGAACGGCCGCCGCCCGCGTGAATGATCCTGACAAGGCCCTAGCCACGGGAGAATTTCACCGGGGCGATAGGTCCCACGCCAGTCGATGTCGACCCAACTTTTGAAAAGGGGCCATGACGTGTCAGCACGCACGAACAAGTTTCTCTTCAGATCCGCTACGGCTGCGGGTTCGCTAAGTGCAGCAGCCATCGCGGAGAAAGGAGAATCGATGCGCAAGGCGATCAACGTAGGGGCGGCGGTAGCCATTGCCGCCACGATGGGCCTAATGGCCGGAGCGGGGACGGCGTCGGCCGCCACTACGGTTATCCAGCCACGGTTCGCGGCGCAAGCGCATGCCGGCGGCATATCAGTCGCACAGGCCGACAAGCTTCAGCAGGAGGTGACCAGCTACATCCATGAGCACGGCGGGGCTCAGGCCGCTCTCAACGTAGTCGACTTCCCCGGCGGGAGCATCACATTCGCCGTGCCCGGGGAAAAATACGCTCGTGACCTGGCGACCACTCACCGCCCACTCGCCGCGGCGGTCGCCTGCAACGCTGGCGCCTTCTGCGCATACGCTAACACCTCCTACAAGGGCAGTGAGATATCGAGTTTTAATAACTGCCAAAGTGCCACAATGCCCTGGGTCACGGAAGGTTCGTACATCAACCAGCTGCCGGCCGTGAGCTTCCCCCCTATAGGGGGGACGGACGTCTGGTATAACGCTAAAAATGTCGTGCTATATATCACCCCGCCGTCGAATTCCAGAAACCCGGCAGTCAACTGGGGTCCCGTCGCTTATACCAATTCCTGCGAACGGTAGTCGTCGAGGTCGCCGTTGACGACTACGGCCCGACACCACGTAGTTAGGGCATGCCGGTTCGCATGATTGCTGTGACCTGGGTTTTTACTGGGCCGCAGGGTGACTTGCAGGGCGTTTTGCCTGCGGGAGGGGCTCCTGGCAGGCGTTTGGGTGTCTAATCCACGCCGGTCCCGGGAGCCCCTTGTGTCTTCTTATCTGCCTGACGTCGCAGTTGCAAGCCAGGCAGCCGTTTCCCCGCTGATGAGGAATCCTTCACCGCCGTCCGGCACCACGCGATCCGCTCCACGACATCCTCCCAGGTCACGGCCATGTCATCGCTGGAATCGCTCGCCGCCGCAGCGGACGCCGCCGCCCGCGCC